>Ga0272446_1000870_pt1 | contig 46034 bp, 41 predicted proteins | sample YNPCB0061_FD_194587 | JGI IMG/M metagenome (GOLD analysis project Ga0272446, IMG submission 194587) | Hot spring microbial mat communities from Yellowstone National Park, WY, United States - YNP-CB-006-1 | ecosystem: Environmental > Aquatic > Thermal springs > Hot (42-90C) > Sediment | place...
CAAAGTCGCTCCAGAGATCGCCCGCCACGGGGCCAGTTGCTCGCCGTTTAGCGATTGGTGGGCCTACAAGTGGGAAGCCTACGACGCCATCCCCCACTGTGCCGCGCTGCTTCACGAGGCCGGCGTCTCGGTCGCTCTGAAAAGCGATAGCAACGAACTGATGCGCCACCTGTTTCACGAAGCCGCCAAAACCATCAAGTATGGCAACCTGGACGAGGTCGAGGCCCTGCGCAGCATCACCCTCAACGGGGCCAAACAGCTCGGGCTGGCCTCACGCATCGGTAGCATAGAAGTCGGCAAAGATGCCGATCTGGTGATTTTCAATGGGCATCCCTTCAACGGTTATGCACGCGTGGAGCTGACGTTGATCGAAGGCGAGGTGTATTTCCAATACGCCAAGCAGTGGAAGGCCAACCCGCTCGCTCAGGCCGGGCCGGCTCCGCGTCTCGAAAAACTGCCGATGCCCCCGCGTAACCCTCAGGGCCGCTATGTCTTGGTTGGAGCCACGGTTCACACCGGCACCAACGTGCTGAAAAATGCCACCGTGGTCATCGATCGTGGCCGCATCTCCGCCGTGCGTGAGACGAACCCCGGTGAAAAGGGCATCCCCGCCACGGGGCTACACTTGTACCCCGGCATGATCGATGCCGGTAGCATTCTGGGGCTGATCGAGATCGACTCGGCCCGCGAGACACGCGACCATGCAGAGATCGGTGATTTCCAGCCGGATCTGCGTGCTCTGACGGCCGTCAACCCCGATAGCGAACTGATAGCGGTGACACGCTCCAACGGGGTGCTGAGTGTGGTAACCCGACCTACCGGAGGAGTGATCGCAGGCCAAAGTGCGCTGATCCATTTGGCCGGCTGGACGCCCAAGGAGATGGCCGTGGCCGACCCGCTGGCCTTGCACATCGAGCTACCAGGCGGCGTACCGGGTATCGGCCGGGGGTCGCCGTTTGGCCAGGCGAGTCGCACCGTGTTACGCCGGCAGCGCGAGACCAAGCTAAAGCGGTTGCGGGAGTTGTTTGGGCTGGCGGTGCGCCATCCGGCGAGTGATCCGCGTCTGCAAGCGCTAGCCCCCTACGCGCGGGGCGAGAAACCCGTGATCATCCAGGCCAGCCGCCGCGAGGAGATTCTCGAAGCGCTCCAACTAGCCGACGACTTGAAAATCAAGCTGATCCTCAGCGGAGGCCAAGATGCCTGGAAGGTAGTCGAGGAGATCAAGAAGCGTCAAGTGCCCGTGATCCTCGGGCCGGTGCTGGCACTGCCTTATGAACGGACCGATCCTTTTGATGGTCCGTATGCGTGTGCGGCCAAGTTACACGCGGCGGGGGTGCGGTTTTGCATCCGCTCGCTGGGCGATAGCAACACACGCAATCTGCCGTATCAAGCAGCGATGGCGGTGGCTTACGGGTTGCCGCCGGAGGAAGCCTTGCGTGCAGTCACGCTTTACCCGGCGCAGATTCTAGGCGTTGCCGATGAGCTGGGTCTGTTGCGGGCGGGCAAGCGGGCCAACGTTGTCGTGGCCAGCGGCGACCTTCTCCAGGCGACCACGCAAATCATCGGTTCGTTTGTTGATGGGGTGCCCTACGCGGCCGAGGACAAACAAACGCGTCTCTACGAGCGATACCGCGAGCGGATTGTGGAGTATAAAAAGAATCGCTAGCCAGCCAACCCCTCGGGGAGTGCAGGGATGAGCAACCCTCTGGCCGATGACAAACTACCGCTTTTAGAAATTCAAAGACACCTGGATCAGATCGGGCGTCAGTCGCCAAGTGTGCGGCTGTTGGTGGATATGGCCCGCGACGCCGTCACGGAGGCCGCCCGGCAGCAGACGCAACTACAGGCTGCCTTGCGTCGAGGACAAAAGAAACGCCGCCGCCTTCGCCGCCAACGCGCCGAGTTGCTCGACGCCCTGGTCGCCTCGGGTTGGCCATCTTGTTGCGCCAAACCCACAGCCTCATCTGCGGCAGCGATCGACTCGGCGGCGTCCGCGGGAGCGATCGACGTGGTCGCGACGTATCAACGCTTGCGCGACACTGCTTTGGATGAGTATGCCCAGCAGCTTCAGGCCGTCTCCCAACGCGGTGAGAGACGTGACTTTTTGCGTCTGTTGTCCGAACGCATCCTGCTACGCGGCCAGCGTAGCTTGGCCGAGGCACTGCTGTGCAAGCCGTCGTTGGTCGATCGCTTGGCGTTGCAAATGCGTCTGAGTGACCATCTACTGGGCCGGCTCGCTCGCCACCTCACCCGCCGCTTCGGCACAAGACTGGAGGCCTCGCTTCGGCAGGGGGTGTTGGCGTTCATTCACGATGCACTAACGTTGCTAGTGGGGCTGTTGCACCGCACCGATCCCGTGCTGCGGTTGCTCTGGCCGCAACGCGGTTCGGCCTTGAACAGCAAGCACCATGAACGTCTAGGCGGTAAGCCGATCGAGCCACAGCGGCGGGTGCATGCGGTGCTGTTTCCGGGGTTAATCGAACTAGCCCAACAGAGTTGTTTGCGTCGTGCCTTAGTAGCGACGCGACGCTAGGCTAGGCGACGATACCGGGCAGACGGGCGCGGGAGCCTCTGGGCGAGGGGGCCTCTAGGCGACCGCATGCCGCGCTCTATACTTTCCCTAGAGTGACTGAACCAGAACTCGAGCATCGTCGTCATGATTCACGTTGAACACCTGACCAAAACGTTTGGCGTCGTCCACGCCGTGGATGATGTCTCCTTCGAGGTGGACAAAAACGAGGTGGTCGGCCTGCTGGGGAACAACGGCGCGGGCAAAACGACCCTGATGCGTATCCTGACGACTTACCTTCCGGCCAGCAGCGGCATAGCCAAGGTGGACGGCTTTGATGTCATGACGCAGTCCCTGGAGGTACGCCAACGGATTGGCTATCTGCCCGAGAGTATCCCGCTGTATCCTGAGATGCGCGTCAGCGAGTATTTGGAATATCGGGCCAAACTCAAGGGGGTTCATCGTCACAATCGGCGTTTACGCATCGACTATTGCCTGGAGGTGTGCCGCATTCGCCAGGTCGCACGCCGGTTGCTCGGCACACTCTCAAAGGGCTACCGCCAACGCGTTGGGTTGGCCGATGCCCTGATTGCCGATCCGAAGCTGCTGATTCTCGACGAGCCGACCGACGGGCTGGACCCCGGACAGAAGCAGGAAACGCTCGCCTTGCTGCGCGAGTTGGGCCAAAATCACACCATCATGTTGTCCTCGCACCTGTTGACCGAAGTCGAAGCCCTGGTCAATCGAGTGCTGATCCTGCGGCGTGGCCGGCTCGGATTGTCCCGACGCATCGCCGACCTGGAGGCGGACCCGGTGTTGCTGATCGAGGCCAAGGGACCTGTCGAAGCGGTCCGCAAGGCGATCTACACCGTGCCTGGTGTGCAGAGTGCCTACGACCGACCAGCTGGTGACGACTACGTCTTGTATGAGATTCGCACCGAGCACGATCGAGATCTGCGGGAAGCATTGGCCGCCAGCATCATTCAGGCCGGTTTTGCGTTGCGGCGACTGGACCTGAAGCGTCGGACGTTGTTGGATCGCTGGAACGAGATCAACGCCTCGGAGGACAACCTGGCGGCCTTGTATGGTGCTAAGCGACCAGCAGCGGCAGCAGACTCGCAGCATGTGACTACACAATCGGCATGAGATCGGAGAAACGAACCACCATGAGTAGTCCCTTGCTTCCCGACAAGACTGACAGCAAGTTGACCACGACCGTTCCGCCTGCCCCTGCCGGCTCGGCCTCGAGCGAACTGGCCCCGTCGGTGCTGTTGGAAGATACGCTAGAAGTGCCGCGTGCGGTTGGTGCCATCGCTGCTGGTCTCGTGTTGTTTGGCGGCATGGCCTTGTTGCTGAACCTCTTTGGGTCGGCCCGCATGATCGATGTCGGCTGGTCGCTGGTGATCCTGGCCTTGGGGATGTCCGGCCTGCTGTTTCATGCTGCTTTTGATCATGAAATTCAGTTTCGCCGCTTGTACATGGTGGTGGCGTTGGTGCTGTTAGGTGTGGGGATTTTGCTCACTGTGGTGCCGTACCCTAAAACCATGGGGCAACAGCTGCCCTGGGCGATCCCCATGCTGCTGTTGGGCGTGTTGTTCTTCTTGTGCTTCACTCGCCACGAGGACGACCCGCTTCTCCGCGACACGATCGAACGGGTGTTCGGCGCGGCCGGGGTCTTGTTCGCCCTGGTGGGCTTCGGCGTGAGTTTATTTTCCGAGGCGTTCTTTCTGCCCATCGGTTTCGTGCTGACTCTCATGGGGCTTGTCTATGCCGTCGCTTTTATTGCCACACGCAGCAACTCCGACGATGTGGCCTACTACGGCTCGCTGGGTTTAGCCGCCTTTGGGCTGGTGATCGCCTTGTTGGTGCTGGCACGCTCGCTGTTGACTGCCACGGGGGGAACGTTTTTTGTCGGCAGCGGCTTTGTCATGCTGCTGGTCACCCTCATCTACATGGTGACCGGCTTGGTGATGGGGCTGGATAACTCCTTTTGCGTGCTGTTGCGGCGAGAATTGTCCTCGTTCTTTCTCTCGCCGATGGCTTATTTGTCCTTGTTTACCTTTGCCGTGCTAGCGTGGTTATCGTTTGTTTTTTTTGTCAGCTCGATCTATGGGAACATTGCTCCCGAGCCGGTGCTGCGTTTTTATGTGATTTCCTATTTGCCGGTCTTCGGGCAACTGTTCATCGTGCCTGTGTTGACGATGCGGCTGCTCAGCGAGGAGAAACGAACCGGCACGCTGGAGGTGTTGCTGACCGCTCCTGTGGACGAGCCAATCGTGGTGCTGGCCAAGTTCTTCGCCGCACTGCTGACGTATTTGCTGGTTTGGGTGCCGTTTGGCCTGATTCTGTTGGCTATCCCTGCGGTGGGGGCACCACTGTTTGACTACCGGCCGATTCTGAGTTTTAGTGTGGCGTTGGTGGTGACGGGAAGTATGTTCATCAGCATGGGTTTATTTTGTTCGAGTCTGAGCGATAGTCAGATCGGAGCGGGGGTGCTGACGTTTATCGGTATGGTGCTGCTGACGCTGATCTTTTTCTTTACCGACGAGATGGTGGTGGGAGCGACGCTAGCTCCGATCATGAAACATATCTCGTTTATGGATACTTGGCGAACAGCGATGACCGGACGCGTCGTGCTGCGGGAGTATTTGTTCCCGCTCTCGGCGGCGGTTCTGTTCCTGTTTATGACCGTCAAGGTGTTGGAATCACGCAAATGGAGCTAAGCCTCCCGGCTGGAGAGCAATCCTCATGAGCGCAACGCCAAACCCAACCGAAACCCCGGCGGAGTCCTTGCCCCCGCCGCAGACCAACTTCCTGCGTGACCCGCTTGTTTTGGCCGCCATCGGCTCGTTTGTCGGGCTGTGTTTGGTCATCACGGGCTTTGTGTTGCCGTTTAGCCCTTTAGGGGTGGACCCGGACAACAACGCGCAGTTGCGTTTGGCCGGCGGCCTGGAGAACTGGCGTAAGTACGCTTGGTTTGTGCTGCTGGTGGCCGGGCTGCTCTTCGGCGGTTTGATGCTGATGTTTGCCAGCTTGCAGCTACTCCGCGATCAAGAGCGCAAAAACCAGGCCATGCGTCGCGTGGTGTATGGCTTTAATGCCTTTTTGGGCGTGGTGTTGCTGCTGTCGGTTTTGGGGCTGCTGAATCTACTGGCCTACACCGACCCGATCGATCGCGTCACCGGGCGGTTGCTGACCCGCGAATTCGACTGGACCAAGACGGGGATTTACACCCTCAGTCCGCGGACGGTGGCTTTTTTGGAAGCGCTACGCGAGCCGGTCAAAGTCTACCTTTTCTCAAGTGTCAACGACCAGACCTCGATGGAGATGGCGACGTTGCTACGCAACTGCGAGGCGGTCAACCGGGAATTCAAATGGGAGACGTTAAGTTTTTCACGCGAGTCCGTGCCGCGCATCCGCGAGCTGATGAAGAAATATGCCCTGCAAGATCCGATGGGCGGGGCATTGGTCATCGTGGGGGAGGAATCGGGCCAACACGCCCATGAATTTCTGGCCCCCGAAAAACTCGGGCGCGAGAATTTCGACCGCATCCGCGGCCGCCGCAGCTTCACCTTCACGGGCGAAAATGCCTTGCTGGGCGTGCTGACCAGCCTGACGCAGGGCCAAGTGGTGATCTATTTCACCCAGGGGCACGGCGAACCCAGCCTGGACATGCCCTTGATGCAAGCAGGCCCACGCACCCCGCCTAGCCTGAGCAGCCTCAAGCAACGCCTCACGGCCAACCGCACCCGCTTTGAAGTCAAGCCGCTTAAGCTGGATGCCTCGCTGACCAAGATCCCTGACGATGCCTCGACGGTAGTGATCGTCGGGCCGACCCAACCGTTTGGCGAGCATGAAGTCCAACTGCTACGCGATTACCTCAAACGCGACGCGGAGCTGGCCGCCGACAAAAGCGTCCGAGTGACCTCTGGCCGACTCATGGCGTTGCTGGGTCCAGTGATTGGCCGAGGGGCCAGCGGAGCCAAAATCGAAGCCACGGGGCTAGAACGACTGTTGGAAGAATATGGGGTGCAGCTAGGAGAAGAGCGTGTGCAAACCGCGGTGGGTGAAGATCCACTGCGTGTGGATGTGTTGATTGATCCACAATCCGACAACCCGCTCAATCGCGCCTTTAATGACCTGCCCAACGTCACTTGGTTCCCGCTGCTTCATGTCCGCACAGTTCGGACGCTGCGTGAACCGCCACCCGGTGCGATGCTGACTCCCGAAGTCCTTTTGCTTGCTGCTCGGGCCGGCATCTGGGGCGAAAAAGACCTCAGCCGCGACCCCACCGCTACCGCCCGAGCCATTCAAACCGATTCCTCTATGCGCAAACTACTCTCCCGCGAACCGCTGCCGGTGGGAGTGGCCGTCTCGCAGCGTCTGGCGGCCGAGCCTAAAAAACAGCCCGGTTTGCCTGCCGAGGAGAGCAAACAACGCCCGGTGCTGCTAGTGGTGGGTTCCTCCTTGTGGGTGAGCGATGAAAACCTCCGCGGCCCGGCGGGCGATCTGCGCTTCGATCTGTTCTCCTCCGCGTTGTCGTGGCTACGCGAACAAAGCGACTTGGGCAAACTCGTCGAGGACAAAGCCACCCCCGAGTACGAACTGCGAGCCAGTCCCCCCGAGGGGTACGTCTGGCGGTTGTATGTGCTGCCGGGCATCCTGATGATGTTGGCGGTGGTTGGCCTGGGCCTGGGCGTCTGGGTGGTTCGCCGCCGCTAACTCCGAATCAAGCAATGAGGCTGGGACGATGAATTTCAAAACCACCTACGTACTATTCGGCTTGTTAGTCGTGATGTTCATCGTGCTGGGGATCGCGCTGTTGTTGGGGCCGACGCCCCCGGCGGGTGCTGGCTACCTCTTCCCCAGCATGCACAACGCGGCCACCAAAATCGACGTGGACAAGATCACCCGCGTGACCATCCAACGTAAAAACCCTGTCGGCGAAGACATCGTTTTAGAACGCTCAGAGGGAAGCTCACGTTGGCGCATCACCGAGCCACGCCAATTGCCCGCCGACGAGGCCAACGCCGCCAACCTCGTGTTGAACCTGCACTCCGCCAAATACGACACCGAGGCCAAGCCCGTGTCGTGGCGAACGGCGGGGCTGAACACGCCCTCGCGCATCATCAACTTAGAAGCGGGCGATCGGCTGTTTACGCTAACCATCGGCGAAGTAACCGAAGGCGAAGAACGGGCCGTGGCCTTTGTGGAATCCTCCGAACGCAAAGGCGAAGTGTTGGTGGTTCGCAAGGGCGACATCCGTAGCGTTTTCGAGAATCTCAGCTATTTCCGCGCCAAGGAGCTGCTCCCGAACGCCAACGATGCCGAACGCCTTAAGCTCTCTCTGGACAACAAAACCCTGGAATTAACCCGGCCCCTGAACCAGTGGCGCTATGTGCAACCGCCCTATGGTGAGGCCGACCTCGGCGACCTGCTCACCGCCCTGGGGGGCATTCGTGTGGCCTACAGCGACGATCAGAACAACGATTTCGTCGCCAACGAAGTTAAGGATTTGGCCAAATATCATCTGGACGCCAGCAAGGCCGAGGTCCTGTCGATTGAAGTTAGCATCAAAGGGCAAAAATATCAAGCGTTGATCGGGGTGAGCAAAAAAGAGGGCGAGAAATACTTTGCCACCTCCATCGGAGATAGCAACGCCCAGAGTTACGACATCGTAAAGGTCTCCGCCGCCAGTGTCGAACGCTTTCAGAAACTGCTCGAAGACCCGGGAAGCCTGCGCGACAAGAATCTGGTGCGCCTGGAAGGCAGCCCCGATGCCATCGATGTCAAAAACGCCTTCGGTCTGCTGGAATTTCGTCGCCTGGATGCCAACCGCGATTGGGAACTCTACCGTGGTGAGACGGCCGCCAAGGTCGATCTGGCCGAGGTCCGCAAGTTGGTCGATGGGTTGATGCGCAAGAACCAGGTTCTCAGCTTTCCCGATCCAGCCAAGCGGGCCGAGCTGGGGCTAGACGGACCCAATGTCATCGAGGTGACCGTGTGGGCCGACAGCCTGACCACTCCCAAAACCAACAACGACGAAGCCAAGAAAGACAACAAAGACGACAAAAAAGAGACCCCCCCGGCGTCCAAACCGATCTTCCGCAAAGACGTCAAGCCGGTCGCCATCCTACGCTTTGGGGCACGCCAAGGAGAGGGGGTCGCCGTCGAACGCATCTGGGGCGATTCCAAAACCCTGGTCCTCGCGCCGCGTGAGTTGCTCGCCCTGGTCGATCAACGGCCCCTGGATTATTTCGACAAAGCCGTGCCAGCGTTTAACAGCGGCTCGGCTGAAGAAGGGGTGACGCGAGTAGAGATTCAACGCGACGGCAGGCGCTACGATCTGAAACGGGACAAGGACGGCAAATGGAAGATCGAGGCACCTGAGGAACTCAAAGGCCGCACCGCCAACGAGGACGTGATTCGTCGGTTGCTCAGCGATCTCAACCGCATTCGGGCCAAGGAGATCGTTGCGGAGCAGGCCGACCCCAAGCAGCTGGCAAGCGAATATCACCTGGACAAGCCGCCCGTCAGCATCGTGGTCACTCTCAGCAAGGAGGGCAAAGAAAGCACGCATCGCTTGGATTTTGGCAAAGCACGTGGCGAGAAAGGGGTCTATGCCAAAGTGAGCGGCAGCCCGGCTGTTTACGTGGTAGATCCATCTGTATTTGCGGCCTCGGCCCAAGATCTGCGTGACCCCACGGTCTTGAGCTTCAACCCGGACGAGGTGCAAGTCGTTTCTTTCAAGGGCTGGCAAAAACTCCTTGGCTCGGCCACCACGCTCGTTTTTGAACGCAAAGAAGGCCAGTGGCGGGCCAAGGAAAAAGCGGAGTTTTCCGTCGATAGTAACAAAGTGGACGAACTGATCCGCGGGTTGGCCCGGCTGCAAGCGGAGAATTTTGTGGACAAAGGCCAAGGCTTGAGCTTCAGCGAGGGGGCCTTGGAAATCCAACTGACCCTCAAGGACAACAACACCCTCACGCTTTTAATCGGGGCGGAGGAGGCCGGCCTGGTTTACGCCCAATCGAGCCAACTCAAGGGCGAAACGGTGCGGATTCGCACGGGGTTGTTCAGTGGCCCGCGTGGGGCACCGGCCTACTTCAGCAAGATGGGGTCGTGATCCCTCGGTGACCTGGCAGGGAGAACGTATGCCGGCCTTGGAGCGGGAAGAGTATGTCGAGCAGGCTTATCTCTTTCGCGCCTTGCGTGAACGCCTCGCCGAGGGCATGGCCACACAGACCATCCTCGAAACCGTCGATCAGGAGTTGCTCTCGACCACTCGTCTGCCGCTGGCTGTGCAATTCCTCACCGGCGAGATCAAACATACGGGGTTGCTCTCGTCGGGTTTTGCTCGGCTGAGCCATTATTTCACGCCGTTTCAAGCCTTTGTGCTGCAAGGGGCCGAGGACGAACGCCTGAAGTTCAGTCTCGATACGGGCTTGCTCATCCTGGAACGCGAGGCGACCTATCGGGCCGGCCAGATCTCGCCCGCGGGACTGTTCGTCTTTCAGTTTGAGACCATCAGCCGCAACAAACTCGGTTACGAGCCGGGCTTGCGTGCCATGCGTGACGACCCCTATTACGATGCCGACTGGCGCGAGTTTCTCGACTCGCTCAAGCAACAACTCGGCCTGGTAGACTTCGCTGACATCCTTTATGCCCGGTCGCATCTCTATCTCAACGAGATGCTGCGTATTGATCCTGACTACGATCCCCCCGTGCCGCCCCTCTTTGGCGAAAAGGAAGGCAAAATCGCCAAGGCCAATCGCGGCCGCGATCCGCTTTATTTGTTCGCGGCGTTGCAACGGCATCTGGGCTATCCCGAGGTGCCGCGCATCAAGGAACGCGAAGACATGACCAAACGCCTCGAAGCGCTGCAAAACCGCATTCGGGATTTGGAAACGCGGATGCGTCTCCTGGAGATGGAACAACGCGGCACGCTGGACATCAGCAAACTCATCGACCCGGAAAAATTGCTCCCCAAAGACGACGACTGGTGAGGATGCCTTGGCCGCATCGGCTCATATCATGAGGGAAAACGACCCTGCCTCACGAGAGAGAACCAATGAAGATTCATGAATATCAAGCCAAGGAGTTACTCGCCGCTGCGGGAGCGCCCATCCCCCGGGGGATCGTGGTGCGCACGCCCGAGGAGGCGATTCAGGCTTTCGATACGCTGGGTGGACCAGTGGTCCTCAAAGCTCAAATCCACGCCGGCGGCCGGGGCAAGGGCGGCTTCAAGGGCAGCGGCTTGCATCCGGGCAGCTACGAGGGCGCAGGCCCCAAGCTCGGCGGGGTCAAGTTCATCGCCCAACGCGAGGACATCGCCCCCATCGCGGAGATTTTTTTTAAGTATCCCCTGGTCACCCTCCAGACCGGCGAGCAGGGCCAAAAGGTCAGCAAAGCCCTGGTAGTCGAGGCCAAGGAGAAGATCGTCCAAGAATACTATGTTAGCATGGTCCTGGATCGCACCGTTGGTCTGCCCGTGCTGATGGGCAGCGCCGAGGGCGGCATGGACATCGAAGAAGTCGCCGCCACCCACCCCGAGAAAATCCTCAAGCTGCACGTGGACCCCCTCGTCGGCTTGCACGCCTACAAAGCCCGCGAATTCGCCCTCAAGCTGGGTTTCACTGGCGATCAGGTGATCCAGGCGGCCGACATCATGCAGGCCGTGGCCAAGGTGTTTTTGGAGAAGGACGCCTCGCTGGTGGAGATCAACCCATTGGGAGTGATGGAAAACGGCAAGTTGATGGTGATCGATGCTAAGATCGACTTGGACGAGAACGCCCTGTTTCGGCATCCCGAGTTGCAGGCGTTGCGCGACGAGACAGAGGAAAATCCCGCCGAACGCCGGGCCGCCGAGGCACATCTGACCTACATCGCCTTGGATGGTAACATCGGCTGCCTGGTCAATGGGGCTGGACTGGCGATGGCCACCATGGACATCATCAAATACCACGGCGGCAACCCGGCCAACTTCCTCGACGTGGGTGGCGGCGTGACAGCGGCTGGAGCCATTGAGGCGTTTCGCATCATCCTGAGCGATCCCAAGGTCAAAGGCGTGCTGGTCAACGTGTTCGGCGGGATTGCCAGCTGTGCTACCATCGCTGAGGCTCTGGTGCAGGCCGGCCGCGAAGTGGGCTTTCGGGTACCGGTGGTGGTGCGTCTAGAGGGAAACAAGGTCGAGGAGGCTCGGCAGATCCTCACCGCCGCCCAAAAGGAATTGCCCACCATGCAGACCGCCACCGACCTCACCGATGCCGCCCGCAAGGTAGTCGCCGCTGCCGGGAACGCTTGAGGCGATGCGTCGCGAAGAGATTATCCGTCTGTTGCGTGATCAACCGTTTCGACCGTTTCGCTTGCGCCTTTCGGACGGCCGAACCTTGGACATCCGCCATCCTGACATGGCCATACCCACTCTTTCAGCGGTGTATGTCGGTGTATCGTCCCCTGGTAGCACCGTAGCCGATGACATTCTCGTTGTCTCACTGGTCCATGTGGTGACCTTGGAGTATCTCGATCTGCCCGCTGGCAGCAACGGCACGGCGGGCGGCAACCCGAGCTAACCGGCGCGAAACGTGTCGGGACGCTTGTTCTTGCATGATCTTTTTTGTTCGCGCTTTTAGGAGGTGCGTCTCTTCTCTTGCGGAAAGGAAGCCGAGACACCTCCTGCTTCGATGCCCAGCGTCAATATTCCAGGCCCAGCGCCAAGGAAAATCTTCACAAACAATTCACGGCTGCGAGCGGTTACCCTTTCTAAGGTAGAGTTGAATCCAATTCGATTCAGAAAGTCGATAATCCCCTCGGAGACTTTTTCCATGCTCGATCTAGCTCGTCTGGCCGACGCGATCCGCTATGAAGGTGGCGTGTCGCGGCGGTTGTTCCTTGCCTACAGCTCGGCCTTGGCCTCGTTGCCGCTGTTGGCCACGCGGACGGAAGCGGCCGACCGGACCAAGTTTGATACCGATCCGTTTTCGCTGGGCGTGGCGTCGGGCGACCCGGATGCCACGAGCGTGGTTCTCTGGACGCGTCTGGCTCCTAAGCCGCTCCAGGGCGACGGCGGCATGAAACCCGAAGCGGTGCGTGTGGCCTGGGAACTCGCCGAGGACGAGGCGTTCACCAAGGGAGTGACCAAGGGTGAGGCCATCGCCAGCCCCGTCTTGGGCCATAGCGTCCATGTCGAAGCCAAGGGCCTTAAGCCCGATCGCTGGTACTTCTACCGCTTCCGGGCCGGCGAGGCTACCAGTCCCATCGGCCGTACCCGCACCCTACCCCCGGCGGAAAGCCTGCCAGAAAAACTGACCTTCGCCTTTGCTTCGTGCCAGCATTACGAGCAGGGCTACTACACGGCGTATGGGCAGATGCTCAAGGACACGCCGGACCTGGTGTTTCACCTGGGCGACTACATTTACGAATACCCGCACGATCCCAAGAGCAAGGCCAAGCGGGTGCGTCAGCACACCGGGCCGAAGGATCGCAAGATCAAGACACTCAACGAGTATCGCGAACGTCACGCTTTATATCGTGCCGATGCGTATCTGAATAAGATGCACGCGGCCTGTCCGTGGTTTGTCACTTGGGACGACCATGAATTCGACAACAACTACGCCAACGACATTCAGGAAGAGCAACCCAACGGCGCGCCCCGCACTCCGCCCGCGGAGTTCCTCCTCCAACGGGCCGCCGCCTATCAGGCCTACTACGAGTTCATGCCGTTGCGCAAGCGTTCCTTGCCCCACGGCGCTGATATGATGCTCTACCGCAAAGCTCGCTTCGGCCGACTCGCCGAATTCTTCGTCCTGGACACCCGGCAATATCGCACGCCGCAACCCAACAACGACGGCCTGAAGCCGCTCAATGCCGAGGCCCTCAAGAACACCAACACCCTTCTGGGCCGACGGCAAAAAGGTTGGTTGCAAGCCGGTCTGTTGCAATCCACGGGCACTTGGAATGTCTTGGCTCAACAAGTGATGATGCTGATGGCCGCCTTCCCCATCAAAGGCAAAGACGACACGGACGACGAACCCAAGTACGCGATGGATCAATGGCCGGGCTACGCTTTTGAGCGAATGGAGTTGCTGCGTTGGCTGGCGGAGCGCAAGATCGCCAACCCGGTGGTACTCACGGGCGACATCCACACCAACTGGGCCAACGATCTGCGCATCGACGACCGGCAAACCGATTCGCCGGTGGTCGCCAGCGAGTTTGTCTGCACTAGCATCAGTAGCGGCGGCAATAGCTCGTGGATCAACGCCGAGGCTCAGAAAGTATTGCCGGCTAAGAATCCGGGCGTGCGGTTCCTCAACGGCGAGCGGGGCTATGTTCGCTGTGTGGTCACACCCAAGACGTGGCAAAGCGACTACGTCGTCTGTGAGGATGTGTTGCAACCCAATGGCAAGATCGCGACGCGGGCTTCGTTTGTGATCGAGGCCGGTCAGCCGGGCCTGAAGAAGGCATAACGGCCCCCATCAAACCAAGCGAGGACACCAGGCAGAGCCAGTGCAGTGTCCTCGCGGGTTTCCAAGCGTGGGAAGTTATTCTTCCTCGTCGGCGGCGAGCTTGGCGTTCTTGATGATCTGCTGTTGCACGTCGCCGGGCACGGTATCGTAGTGGCTAAACTCCATGCTGTACGAGCCGCTACCGGCGGTGATGCTGTCGAGGCTCGTTTTGTAACGGGTCATGGCAGCCAGGGGGGCGAGGCCAATGATCAGGGCCAGATCGCCCGGCAGACTGTCTTGGTTCTCGATGCGTGCCCGTTTGGTGTTCAGGTCGCCCAGAATCGCCCCGGTGTACTTCGTTGGCGCGGTCACCTCGAATCGCACGATCGGCTCCAGCAGCACCGGCCGCGCCGCCAATACCGCATTCTTGAAGGCGATGCGCGAGGCGATCTTGAAGGCTGCTTCGCTGCTATCCACATCGTGATATTTGCCGAAATGTACCTCGACGGCGACGTCCTGGAGGCGATAGCCGGCCAAAGCTCCGCGTTCGAGCAATTCTTTGCAGCCTTTTTGCACGCCCGGGATGTATTGCGGCGGAATCGAGCCACCGACGATGGTGTCGATGAAGCCGAAGTTGTGTTCAACATCGTACAGGCAGTGATCCTCGCGGATCTTCTCGAAGCGACTCTTATTGGCGAAACGCTCGAAGAATTCCTGCTTGGTGTGGATGTCTCGATCCAGCGGATAGACCCGCAGATGCACTTCGGCAAACTGACCCCGGCCGCCGGATTGTTTCTTGTGCTTGTGCATGCCCTCGCCGGTGGCCGTCACCGTTTCGCGGTAGGGGATTTTCGGCTCGTGGACGTTAATATCCAGGCCATAGCGGCGTTTGAGTCGCTCGCGCATCACTTCGAGGTGCAATTGACTCATGCCGGTGATGACCATCTCGTTGGTCTGGGGATCGCGCGTGACCTTGAAGGTGGGGTCTTCGTTGGCGATTTTGGCCAGGCTGCCGGAAATCTTCTGCTCGTCGCCGCGTGCCTTGGGTTCCACTGCCAGACCAAACAGCGGTTGGGGGAACTGTGGCTCATCCAATTTCGGCGGATGGGTATGGTTGCTGATCGTGTCGCCGATGTGTAGATCGTCTACCTTGCTGATGGCGATGATATCCCCAGCCACCGCCTCATGAATGGCGATATGTTTGGACCCCTGCATCATCAGCAGCCCGCCACTGCGAGCCGGCTTGTCGGTGCGGGCATTGACGATCGGTTGATCTTGTTTGATCGTCCCCGAGAACAACCGCACGAAGCTCAGGTTGCCGACAAACTTGTCGCTGACCGCCTTGAACACCTGCCCGATCACCTCGCCGTTGGGGTCAGCCTTGATGGGAACATCAACTTGGCCGTTGCCGTTTTGCAGATGCGCGATCCGCGGCGGGGCTTGAGTGGGATTGGGAGCATAATCTGCCACCGCTTCGAGCAATTCGCTGATGCCGATGTTCTTCTTGGCCGACGCACAGAAGATGGGGATGAGGGTGCCAGCCTGGATGGCGCGAGGAATGACGCTGAGCAGTTCCTGAGTGGTTACGTCGCCCTGTTCCAGGTAGCGTTCCATCAGGGCTTCGTCACACTCGACGATGGCGTCAATCAGTTGTGTCCGTGCGGCCCGCAGATCGACGGGGCATCCGGGCACCTTGCCCGTGCCGTGCGTCAGCACACACACCACCCCACTGAACCCAGGACCGGGATTGATCGGGGCATTGAACAGCACGCAGTTCTTGCCAAACGTCTCGCGGATGGCCTGGAGAGTGGCCTCAAAATTCGCATTCTCACAGTCCAGCTTGTTGATGACAATCATGCGTGCCAAACCACGCTTGCTTGCCTCGTTAAACATCCGCCGCGTGTTCACCTCTACCCCGTTGACAGCCGAGACCGCCAACAGCACCGTTTCGACCGCACACAGAGCCGAGAGGGCATTACCGACAAAATCGGGTGCGCCAGGGGTGACCAACAGGTTGACGTGGTGGTTGTGATGGTCCAGATGCACCAGGGTAGTATCCACGGAAAAATGATGCTGCTTGGCTTCTTCGTCGAAGTCGGCAACACTACTGCCTTCATCGACGTTGCCGGGTCGATCCACGGCATGGGCTTGGTAGAGCAGGGCGTCGGCCAAAGAGGTTTTGCCCGACGCCCGATGTCCAACCAGGGCGAGGTTACGGATGTCTTCGGTTCGATACTTCGACATGGGAGAGACTCCTAGAACGGAGTGAGGACGGGTCAGAGGCCCGCCCGAAACGGGTTTATCCCGTCGCACCCGACGGGGACAATCGCTGCAGCGCCTCACGCAATTCGAGACGCCCTTCATACAAGGCTCGGCCGATGATCGCTCCGGGAACCCCTGCGGCTTGCAAACGCAACAGATCGTTCACCCCGCTGACACCGCCCGAGGCGATCACATGCAAATGCGGCACCGCTTGACACAACGCCGCGGTCGCCTCGACATTTACCCCGCCCAGCATGCCATCGCGGCTAATGTCGGTGTAAATGACGGCCGCCAGGGGCCAGTCCGCGGCTCGCCGCACCAGATCCACCGCCAACACGTCGCTGGTCTGCAACCAGCCATGCACGGCGACGCGGCCGTCGCGTGCATCGACTCCCAGGGCAATGCGACCCGGATAGCGCTGGGCAACCTGTTGGCACCACTGGGGGCTTTCCAGCGCTTTGCTCCCGAGAATGACCCGCGCGACGCCCCAGGAAAGCACCTCCTCCAGATGCGCCTCGCTGCGGATTCCGCCTCCCAATTGACACGGGACACCAGCCGCCTCGAGAATCGCTCGGACACTCGGGCCGTTGATCGGTCGGCCTTCGCGGGCACCATCGAGATCGACCAAATGCAGAAACGTCGCCCCCTGCGCTACCCATTGTCGCGCGAGGGCGGCTGGGTCGTCGCCGAAGACTGTTTCTTGAGCATAATCGCCTTGGCGGAGCCGCACACAGCGTCCGCCACGTAGATCAATCGCGGGATAGAGAATCACGGGTCGTCCCTTTCCGTCGGGCTTGCCCATGAAGGACTCTTGTTACTTTAGGACCGGCAAACGCCGACAACAAGAGGGGAAAGTAGATTTGGTGAAGAAAAAACGAGGTCACCGAGAAGACCTCACCTCGCTCACGTCACCCGAGCTGGCTGCACCTCGGTCGCTGCTGGCTTTTCTGTCTCGGCTCCACTACCCGTTGCCACTTCTTTTCCTTCTTTGCCCAGCTTCCCGGGCGAGGGCCGGCTCCGCAACGCCAGCAAAGTGTCGCCCATCACCAGCACCAACGCCGTCCAGATCAGTCCGAAGCCGATCCACTGTTCACGCCCAAACGGTTCGCCAAATACAAAAATGGCCGTCAGCAACTGCATGGTCGGGCCGACATATTGCAGGAAACCGAGCGTGGTCATGGGCAAGCGGCGTGCGGCCAGAACGAAGCACAAAAGGGGCACCACCGTGACGGGGCCACTCAGGATCAGCACCCCATCTGCGGCGTAGTGGCCCTGTCCAAAGACCAAGCTGCCCGCTGTCATCCCCTGAAGCACATACACCGCCGAGGGACCTGCCATCAGCAACGTTTCCACCGCCAAGCCCACGGCGGCATCGACCGCTGCTAGCTTCCGCACCAGACCATACAGGGCAAACGACCACGAGAGCGTCAATGCAATCCAGGGCACTTGACCCAAAGCCCACATCAGGTAGCCGATGCCCGCCGCGGCCAAGGCCAGGGCGAGCCATTTGCCCGGCCGCAGCCGTTCACCCAACAGGAAAACACCCAGCACGACATTGCATAGCGGATTGGTGTAATAGCCCAGACTATTTTGCACCGATTGCTTGCTGGACACCCCATAAAGAAAAACATACCAATTGAGCACGATAAGCAAGCAACTGAGTACCAACAATGCCAAAATTTTGGGCCTACGCACGATCCGCACCAACTCGTTCAATCGCGAGGTCACCCCGAGGATCAGCAGCAAAAACGCCGCACTCCAAAAAATGCGATGCGCCAAAAACTCCAGCGGACCTACCCGCGGCAGCAAGGCCACATAGAGCGGCATCAGCCCCCAACAAGCATGGGCCATCAGACCAAAGAATAGTCCGGCACGGTGCGAAGTAGCATCGAGGGTCGTCATACAGCGATTATAGGCAGCCGCTGCCCGGGCGGTGCCAACTTAATCGCCCGCTGCTCGCGTCGCCAGGGCCGGCAACGTGGCCTCGGCGGCATAGTGGATAAAATGGACCGAGCCATCCGCATAGAGAAACTGCGCGCCGTGCGGGTGAAAACTCCAAAAGTGCCAGAACGAACAGGCTTCGGCCTTGGTGCTGCGGCGGTAGGGATAGGGTGAATCCGGGCAAGTATCGAAGTGCGTCTGCGTTTCACGGACGCCTAACGAGCTATCGCCCGTGCTCCAACTGCCCCAGCCACCGTGCCAGCGACCGCCACGCGTGCGCTCGTTGATCGGCCGCTCCCCCACTAACAGGGTGTTCGACGTGCCATCGGTGATGGCATTGAACGTGATGGCCGAATTGAGATACAGCGTGCCATCGTTGCGGGTGCTGGAGCGGCCAGCGACACCCAGGTAGTTGGAGTTTTCGACGTACTCGGGCCGCACTAACCCCAACGTCAGCGGCGGATCGCTGGGGCAGCAGAAAACCGTTAGTTGCCTACCCTCGTAATGGCCCAGATGCAGCGCGCCGGGCGACGGCCCAGTTGCGTAGGCGTCAGCGATCTCGCGCCAGATCGCCTCCTGTTCTAGGTACGGCAGCAGTCGCCCGCCCCAGGCCAACAGGCGGTAGCGATCTGGAACTGGCCCCCAAGCGCTATCCAGATCCACCGGATGCGTGATCGCCGGCGGCAGGCGGTGATGCGTGCCGTGGTAGTTGTGAAACGCCAGGCCAATTTGACGTAGATTGTTCGCACAGGCCAACCGCGCCGCCGCCTGCCGGGCAGACTGCACAGCGGCGGCGAGCAGCCCCATCAGCACGCCCACGATGGCGAGTACCACGAGAAGTTCAAGCAGGGTGAAGGCTCGCCACGTGAAATATTTGCGGTACGTCATTTTGATTATGGAATACAGACAGAAGCAAATTCTCTAGATTGTGTAAGAAAGGGTGGATTACTAAGATCGGCCTCGGTGTATCGATTTGGGGTCTGCGGTTGGGGACAAGCCGGAAAGCCTCCTTCGTGATAGGACACTTCGCCCAGAATCTCAGAAATCACATGGCAGTTACCGAGCGGACGGTCGTAGTTTCTACACCCACCTGTGTTACACAGGGAGCATTGCGGGTAATTGAATGATACTGTTTTCGTGTCGGCCGGGATAGTCCAGTGGTAGAAAACATACCGATGACGACAAAGATTGTCACAAGCTGTGAAGCCAAAGCCCACAAAGCCTGCAACCCATGTTGCCAACAGCAGAGAGGTTGTCTGGCCCATGTCAAGCCTCCTGGATATTTACCTTGAACAGCTAAACTTTGGAGAGTCGAGAGCGAAGTCCGCGAACGAAAATCAATATTAGTCCGCACCCTGCGAGCAGCAACAAAACATAGTACCCAAATGAACCATACCAAGATTCCGTTTTCTTTTTGTCCATCATCTCCTGAACACGATCATTATGCGACAGGACAAGACTTTTTGCGGTTACAGTGTGCTTGTTCTCATTCTCATCCACTAAATAGAGTTGTTTCCCAGGGGACATACGGTCATCAAACACCTGAGTCCCAACAGATAGTGGTGGAAAAATGGCTTCTTCAAACTTCTTTTTTACACTCGTTACTTTTCCTCTGTACGACTCGCTCACCTTGTTGGGGTCAATGTCCATACAAACGATTTCCCATTTTGATGGAATGTAGCATTCGGACAAAGATGCTTTATAATCAATTCCTATCTTCAGTCTTGTCCTCCCTGCATGGTGCATCGTGATCCGCCGTGGAAGATAGTTGAAATGTTGGTCCAACCAATACAGGCTGTAGCTGGTTTGAGAGGTACTTCGATGCTCCCTACATTCAATGCAATTAAAGCCATCAATTGTCATTGTCTTGCCCGTGATCATCATCTCTGCGAGATACGCTTGCCGAAACGCAGGGTTCAGCGGGCGGACAGCCGCAAGTATAGGGCGATTCGCTGGATGTACAGCATTCGGGAAGTGGCTCAACGATCGAATAGACGCTGAACCGTGAAGTGCAGACGGGTTGGGACTGCTCTTAAGTGAATAACTTCGACTGACATTACCCCCAAAAGAGGCAATCTGATCGATCAGGCTCATCATTCTCGTAGATTTATTCCAAACAGGAATTGTGTAATCGATGCGCATTTCACTTCCGCGAGCGAGCAGTTTTCTATTAAGATTGAAAAGCAAATCGGCTGGAGGAATGATATTCTCAGTATCCTGTACGAGCATCTTTGAAATGGCAAGCATCTCATCGGATGAGTGGCTTCCTTTTCGTATGAATACCTCTTCCTTCCACTCGATCTCCACCTCTTTGAACGCCTCCTCCTGGCGTTTCCAGGCCGCCTCGATCTCGGCCAGCAGCGCCTTGTTCTGGTCGTCCGCCCCTGGTCCCTGGGCCGACAGGCTGGCACACAGCAGCGCGGCTAAGACCAACGTTCCGCCAAAGATCCGTTTCATGGCTTTGCTCCTTGCTCGGGGGACATCTCACGACCGATCGTGTGAACGGTGAGCGGCAATCGCTGCACCGTGCGGCCGGGCAGACAGCACAGCGGCGGCGAGCAGCCCCAGCAACACGCCCACGATGGCGAGCAAGACCAGCAGTTCAAGCAGGGCGAAGGCTTTTCGAACCCTCAATTGCTGCCAGCGCAACAGACTGGACTCCCGGAAAGAGTTGGACCCCTGACTGGCCTGATCGCCTGAAGATATAATCACCAACCAGATCAACGAAATACCTCCATAACGTTAGTTTTTCAAACTAACGACATATCATGCGTATAGGGTAAGTTCCTTGTGCAACAGGAGGTGCGGTCGGAGGATTACCCTCCACTCGGAACGGCATCGCAGCCGGTTTCGGACAGGCCGCAGATCCCTTGGCGTAGATCTTGACATTGACATCTTCAAACTTCTGAAGACACTTACCCGGTTTCGCAGGATGGTTGGCAATCAGGCAGGCACCACTCACACAGAACTCACACTCTTCGGGGTCTGACTCGAAGGTTACATTTTTCCCGAGGTCGTAGAAGTACCTTGCCTCGCGACAGACTCGGTCGCAAAGCGGGGGCGCGGCTGCGAACACGAAGACGACGATAGTGAACATCATCAGGATACCAAGACGATGCGAAGGCACAGCGTCACCTCAGTTTCAACTGTAAGGAGAAATCACGGCACGCTTGACTTGTTTCTCCTCATAACAAACCAAACACAAACAACTATCATAAAGAACAGAATTGTGATTGTGACAATGCTGATGTACACCCAGTTGAGTCGGCCCGATTTTTCCGATTGAAGTTGCTCTATTAACTGATCATAGGGATACAAAAGCTCTTCAGCACTTAGATATCGTTTGGAACCATTGTCAGTTATGATATAATATTGTTTGCCATCAGGATTGTTTCTGTCATGGACGAAAGTTTTTGCTGGCAAATCAAGTTTGACCGAACCAACCGAAGCATCTTTAAACAAAACTGTCTCACAGCGAAAGGATTCAAGAACTCTTTTTGAATCGTCTGTGTTTGTCACACTCCACGAAGATGGGAAAAAATTCTTGGATATCGACTGGTTGTATTTTACTGAGTACAACAGGCGGGTTGTCCCGTCATGGACATGTGCCCATCGGATGGGAAGAAAATTCTTGGATTTAGCCAACCAGAGCGCAATATAAGTCGATCTTGATCCATTTATGTAAATGGCAGATTTCGTGCAATCGACCCCATCGATCATTTCATTAGGCGACAGAATGCTCATTTCCTCTAATTTAAAAAGCCGAAATGCTTTATGTGTTGGTCGAAATGCCATCGCAATAGGCCGGCAAGGCAATTCTTGCGATCCATCACAAATTAATTTGCTCCCAAACCGGGCTGATGGATGCTTCTTGTACTCGTGCCAGTCAACTAGACCGGTTGGCCTCACAAGCCATGAACCTTTTTGATCAAAAAAATGAACTACCACAGACAACTCAAATTGTTTGGCATTCACCGACCATACAGCTTGCTTTCTCTCCATCGAGAAATCACTTTTCTGCAAACGAACTTTACTCGATGAATGAAGTCGAAGATCCGTAGCAGGAATCGGTTCACCTGATGGGTTCATTAGTCTTGCACGAGATTCACTTATGGATTGCCACAAATTTGACTGACTCCCCTTGGGCATGAACAATTCTTCCTTCCACTCGATCTCCACCTCGTTAAATGCTTCCTCTTGGCGTTTCCACGCCGCCTCGATCTCAGCGAGCAACGCCTTGTTCTGGTCGTCCGCCCCTGGTCCCTGGGCCGACAGGCTGGCACACAGCAGCGCGGCTAAGACCAACGTTCCGCCAAAGATCCGTTTCATGGCTTTGCTCCTTGCTCGGGGGACATCTCACGACCGATCGTGTGAACGGTGAGCGGCAATCGCTGGACGGGTCGTCCTGGGCGTTGCACTTCAAACCATAACGTTTGTTCGCGGTAGCCCGCCTGCTCGATGCGATAGCGAACGCGGTAACGTGGCTCGGTTCCTATGGTCGATTCCAGTTGCTCGACGGTCACGCCGGGATGGGTATTCACGATGCGTGGCACGGCGAGCGCCTCGCCCGAGCGGGAGGTGATGCGCACCTCTTCCTCAACCATCTCACCGACATCGCGAATGCCGCTCAGCAGGCGCTCGGGCATCAACTCGACCTCGGGCAAAAAGTACGCCTGCACGCCGATGCGATACTTGCGCGGCTGCGTTTGCCCCTGAAGCCGCACCTCGACGAACAGTTTGGCATGCGCCGAACCTTCCCGTGGCTTGCCAGGCACGATCTCCAGGTGCCCCTTCTGGCCGTCGCGAACGACCGACGCGTGAAACGCTTCGTCGGAGCTATGCACCTCCATCGACTCGATCGGCTCGTTGGCCGAGAATCGCAGCGTACCCTTGACCGTATCCCGCTCCGCCTCGGCCACCTCACCCAGCGTGTACTGGATTGCCTCCCATTCGACCTCGCGGATCAGTTTGGCCGTCAGAGGCCAGGAAATCTGAAAGGGCCCCCGTTGGGCGGCCTCGGCCTCCACACCGACCATTAACTCCAGGCGATCATTCCGAGTGGTCGTCTCCGAGGGTAACACCTCCATCGCGATCTCCACCTGCCCTCCGGCTGGGATCGTACAAGAAGAAGGCTCGAACGAGACGCATTGGCAATCACCGAAGAATCGGGAGATGTTCACCTCTTCTTTCAGGCGATTGCGAAGAACCAGCGTGCGGGTCTGCTTTTCTTCGATTCGTAACGCGCCGAGAGCCGACCCCGTCTCAAGCACAATCGCAGGCGGAAGCGGCTTCGATCGAAGGTACTGCCCAAAGAAATGTCCACCGACGGCAGCAAAGATCACCACCACAACAGCAAATCCATAACGCATTATGCCGGGGGGGGGGGTAAGAGACATGAATGCTACCTCCATACTCGTCTCACACTAATCACCGAGCTGAGGGCTGTCAACTAAAATCTTGCTTTTTTAGAAAATGTTTCCATGCGGTTGAGCGTATCCCTATACGATTTAGTGATAATTTGAATTCAATGCGTGCATTGAGATTGCCTGTTTTTTGTTGCGATTTAGCATCCCAAATGCTCCTCGCCCTGGAAGCTCTCGACGTACAGCTTGTACACATTCTCCGAACCCGAGGGCTGGGCCGCGGATGGCGTGGGGGGACTTGCCCAACACGAGCGGCCCGCTGTACCCCTGGGCAGGGCGATTCTCGACGATCGCCTCGGCGATTACTCGGATAGGCACCTCGGCACCGGTGCCATCCAGCGGCGGGCCACGACAGCCGCTGGTGCCACAGGCTACCAGTTGGTTGGCATCGCTTCGGACGGATGTGGGTTCGTGGAAGGCCCGTTCGAGGGCGACTTCATCGAGGGCGACATCGAGCAGAACTTCCGAGGGCCCCGGCTTACTCGCTAGGAGAGAGAAGCTCAAACGTCATTCCTCCAGAGGTTACTCTCACCCCTGGAGACGGGATGGTTTACCAAATATATTCCAGCATGATCATTGCTTTGCCCTCCTTAAATGTCACGGGCACGAGGATTTCGGCCTTGCCGGCCGATTTACGCAGCTTGCCTCCCGGAACTCGTAGTGTCCATGCATTGTCAATCTGGAAGACTCCCTCGGCGGTGGCTTCGATTTTGCTGGCCGACACGGCGCGGTAGTACAAATCGACTACTCCAGCTGGGGCCGTGACGCTCAGGGTGCGGCGGAGGACGGTTTGCTTGCCGCGTCGTTCGGGAGTGGGGAAATCCTCAACAGCGATGTCGCCCAGGCGATACAGAAAGGTCGGACGATCTTTGTCGTCGAGACGGTAGCCCTTGAAACTCCAGCCGAGCTTGCGTGCGTCGTCGCTGGGCCAGGCCGCCTCGGGGCTGGCTAGCCGAGCCAACGGTGCGCCTCCGGGCAGACGCAGAATGTTATCGCCGGCCGGCGGTTCATAGCCCACGCCGCGATCGGTCCAGTGCCGAGCCGCGTTCATAAATTCGCCCTGCCACAACAGCGAAATCTGCATCCCATTAGCATCAAAGGCTAAATGCGCCTTCTCCGGGTAGCCAACGGCGATGGCTCGCGGCCCGGCTCCTTCGATGAAGTTGCGATAAATGATCGCTGTGGTCGTTGGCGTCAGCGGGATGTATTTGCCTTGGCCGATGCCTGGCGGCAGCTGTGCTGCGGGACCGTCCTTTAAATACAACCACATCGCCTCGATCTGCTGCAATGCGCTGCCGTCGAGTACTTCCGGCAGGACGCTTCGGCCATTGACGAACGAAGCGGGCATGCGGGTGCCAGGACGAATCTTTTGCGGGTCGGTGATGTAAGCGTGGAACCAGTCGCGTTCCAGACGCTTGGGCATCAAAAGCATGTCGATCCCTTGCACTCCTTCGGCTTGCTGGCCATTGAAGGTGTGACATTTGACACAGCCGAGATTGCTACCGCTCACTAGGTTGCGAGCGGCCGCTTTGACCTTGCCGAGCGTCTCGTCAAACGTGACCTCGGGGACGGCCGGCAGCTTGTCGATACTCTTCCACGCTGCCACGATGCCACCTTTGTAGGTGTCGCCGAAGCCTGGCATGCGGGTGAGCATGTAGGGCCGATGGTTTGCTCCGTTGTGCAAGATCTGCTTGACATAGTCGGCTTGGAGTTTGGCTCCGGCCCCGTCGAGACTGGGGGGCAGTCGGCCCTCATCGCCCATCTCGGGCTGCACCGTCTGAAACCACTTATCCAGTTCTGCTGGAACTCCACCCATCTTGTCGCGTGGATGACAAGCATAACAATTGAACGTCAGCATCGTATCTGTACTGATTTCTTGGGGCGTTTGCACCTTGGGCAGATTCTTGATCGCTGCTGCCAGCGCTTGTTTCTGCACGTTGCTCAGGCCAAACTGGGGCAACCCCACACGGGGCTTGTCGGCCAGACAGCCCTTAGCTGGGTCGAGGTTGGCCAAGGCCGGTGCCTTGACCGCCGATTCGATCGCTTCCTTAGGTAGCTTGAGCGTGTGACAGTTGGCACATCCGTGAGAGGCAAACACTTTTTTCCCCTGGTCCACCAGAGTGGGGTCGATCGTCAGTTTGTCTTCCTCGGCTCCTTTGACGATCAGCGGCTTGCCCGCTCCTTCGGCATTGGCCGAGAGCAGTTTGGCGATGGGGGTATTTTTCATCCCCGGTCCCGCGATGAGGCAGAAGAGTTCGGCTCCACCGGAGGCCTGAAAGAATTCGATGCGGGCCTTGTGAATGCCGGCCTTGAGGCGGAGGGAGCCGGTCTTGGTGATAGTGCCGTGATCGCCATCGTTATCGATGAGCAGGGTATCATTGATAAAGAGTTTACTGCCGTCATCACTGGCAAGGGTGAAGGTATAATTTCCCTCCTGTTTAAGGGCAAAGTATCCCTCAAAGACGATGCCGTAGTCTTCGTTGCGTCTGGCGACGCTTAGGTTCAGGCTGGTGGTTAGACCCTCCGAGACGGGCTTGAGCTTGGCAAAGTCAGGAAGCAGGTTCCACCGGCCGTGATAAACCTTGTAGCTCAGGGTGCCAGTTCCGCCCTGCAGGCCGAGCTTTTGCTCTTGCAACAGATACGAGGCCACATCCGCGGCTTCACCGGCGTTAAGCAGCCGGGGCATGCGGCCCGAGGGGCGAGCGTGTGTGGGGTCTTGCAGAAACTTCGTCAGCCCCGGCAGGGTGTACTTGGCCACGAGATCGCCTAGTGGGACCGAGTGCGGCAGGGTGGTCGTCGGTTTGGCCTGGGCATCCAGCGCGCCGTGACACGCCACACAGCCCACTTGGCCATACAAGTCCCGTCCCAGAGTGATCGACGAGGTTTGCCCGTACTGCGGTTTGCCGGTCGAAGCTAGCAAGTGAACCAGCGCTTCGACTTTGTCTTTGGCGTCGGGGTCGTCAGCCAGAACATGCGGCATGGTGGTGCGGGGCTTGACGGCCTGGGGATCGCTGAGGTAGCGGCGTAGCCAGCCCACTCGGACGCGCGAGCCGACTTCGGAAAGGATCGGTCCTTGTTTCACCAAAAGCGAAGCATCCTTGGCTGCGTGACAGTTGACACAGCCGAGTTCGGTCAGCAGCAGTCGCCCGCCTCGGGCACTGGGTTGATCGGCATGGAAGCGTTCAAAGCCAGCCACGACAGGCGTTTTGGCCAAAAGAGGGCTGAGCATCAAGAACGGAGCGATACACAAGATACGCATTAGCATTCCAGGCACCTCGTGAGAGTGGCGGGAGCAAAGGCTCGGTGGGGATCATTCGATAATATGCGGTTCAGACGCCGCCCGGACAAGAGGCCAACGCAAGCCGTTTTGTTGTCGGCTCATGGCGAGGGGTAAATGCCATGCCAATCTTCCTCGGCGCAAAGAAAAAACCGCTGGCCTGGACCAGCGGCTCCCCCCGATTCTGCAGTGGATCCTTCGACTCAGTCAATCCATTATTTGACCGCTGACGCTCTGGCTCTCGGAGCTGTCGGCCGTCATTTGCGACGACAGCCCGTAACGCATCAGGTAGGCATCTTCGCCGGTATCCTCGAAGAAGCCGCGTAGCACCTTGATGCCCAGGAAGCCCTGTTTGCGGAAGAATAACTGCGCGTCCAGATTGCTCTCACGCACTTCCAGCGTGATGCAGGTACGTCGATGGGTGGACAGCTTACTGAACAGTTTAGCAATCATCAATGAGCCGATCCCCTGCCGTCGCCAACGCGGATGGACGCCAAAATTCAGGATGTGCAGCTTGTGCTTGTGCAACTCGTAGATCATGTAGCCGACGATCCGTTCGCCGTGTTCGGCTACCATGCCGATGCAGTTGCGTTGACGGAGGCAGCGGAGGAAATCTTCTTCGGTCCAAGAGAATGGGGCATTTTCAGATTCCGCGCTGAGGACTTCGGGCATGTCTCGGCGAATCATCCAGCGGATATGAACGCGACTGAGATCATGGTCGCTTGTGCGAAGAAAATGCATGAACACGGCCTCCTCTGCTTGCCAGCCCACAGTGGGACTGGCCCCCCTTGCCTGGAATACCCTTCCGTGGGTAGCCCTCTGTCACCTGCCCCCTCTAGCGTTTGACCCCTAGTACCCTGCCATTGATTGCGTTGCTGACTGGGTCCTCCACGCTAGAGGCGTTGGCTCTGTTCTTCCCCCACCAACGCGGGGCGGATACTAGCAACGCCTCTTGCTTGGCTCAAGGGCAAGCTATGTGGTTTTTGGGCTCACATACTTACCGTGACAACCCCCTAGCAAAACCCCCCTCGAAAACATCACTCGCTGAACAAAACACGGCTATCCTCGCCTCCGGTTTGCACTCTCGTGCGAGAGGCGTTGTCCCAAGAGGCCGATCTTAAAAGCGTCCCGGTCCGGTCAGGCCTGGTCCAGCCATGCCGCCGCCCCCGAGTCCGCCCAACCCGCTTCCCCCAGGCCCTCCGGGTCGGCCGCCCAACCCCGGCGTGGCCGTCTTGGTATTTTTTTTCATCAAAGGATCTTCTTCCAGGAATTCCTTGGGATAACTCAGTGGTTTGTTGAATTCGGGCAGATCCGGTGGCGTGCGGAAGACCATCGGCTCCTTGGGTGGCCGGGTCGCCGTTTCGGTAGTGGTGCAGCCCAGCAGAGCCAACACGGGTAACATCCAGCCCAGAGCGTAAGGAATCCGCATGAAACGATCCTCCCCGGCGAAGGGTCTTTCCCTTCGCGAGAGCAAACAACTGGTTTCGAACGCGTTGCATAGCGAGTTGAGGAAGCAGATCAAGATGAAAATCGCTCTTGCTTTCGCGAAGGTTTTTTGTTAACGCACCGCTCCACAACGGCGAGTAAAGCGGAGGATCGGACGTGAACGCACTCCCCATTGGCTTCGGGCGTCGCCTGGGAGCAGCAATCTTACTGGGTGGTCTGGCTCTGCTGAGCGGTTGTGCTGCTTTGGATGACTTCAATCTCCGCAAGATGAATGTGGAGGTGTTTCAAGTACCGGCCGATCCTTTGGACGTGGTACAGAACTCCAAAGATGGGGCCGCTCGGGTGCGTGCGTTGGCCTACATCAGCGAACCGGCTGCTCGAGGTGGGAGTGTCGAAGAACAACAGCATACCTTAGAAGTGTTGAAATATTGTGCAACCAAGGATTTGTTGCCTGCCGCTCGCCTCGCCGCCATCAACCGGCTCCGACATTTCCGCGACCCTGCAGTGGTTGAGATTCTCAAAGAAGCCTACTACAACGCTAGCGCTTTCCCCAATGTCGAAACCGCCTCAGTTCTTCGCCGACAGGCTCTTTCGGCCTTGGCTGACACTCGACACGAAGCCGCCATGCAAATGCTCATCACGGTATTGCGTGAGCCACCCGCCGAGGGAGCCGAAATCGAACGGCAAGCCAAGTTGGACGAACGACTGACCGCCGCCCGAGAATTGGGACGGTTCCAAAGTCCTCAGGCTGCCGCCGCTCTGGCCGAGGTGTTGAGCAAAGAAAACGATGTGGGGCTGCAACGCCGCCTACACGAATCGCTGGTAAAGATCACAGGGCAAAATCTACCGCCCGAGGGGCGCGCCTGGAGCGATTGGGTCAACGATCCCTCCAACCAACAACTCATCGTGCAGCGCAAACCTTCGTCCACACTGTTCCAGTTGGTCGGATTCAACCCATGACAGGGGTTTTCATCCATTTCGCCCCTCTTTTCAACTCTCCTCAGGACCTGCTAAGAGACGCTGCCTGATCGCCTCGGGAATTTCCATCGGCTCCAATCGCTCCTCAGCGCTCTTGCGGCATAACACCGCCGTCAATCGGCCTTCGGCAATTGTGTCGCCCGCATGAGTGAATGTGAATCCATAAGAGATGCTGGTGCGGCCGATCTTTTCCACTCGAACAGTAATCTGCATCTCTTGTTCAAAGCGGATCGGCTTCAGATAATCACAGGAAGCCGACACCCGCGGAAAACCGAGCATCAGCCCTTGCCAGGGAAGTACGACACTTAAGCCACAGGCTCGCAAATAGGCATGCTCGGCCGCTTCCATGTAACGAAAGAAATTAGCAAAGTGAGCGATGCCAGCCATGTCGGTTTCATGGAATTCGACTCGCCGGGTGTGAACAAAAAGCATGGCCGCACCTCATGCAGTCAAGAAACGCTCATAAATAGCAAGTGTCTCGCGGGCCATACGCTCGGCCGTAAAATAGTCATGGACAACCGCTTTACCCCGCTGGCCAAGCTCGCGTCGCAGCATAGGATCTTGCTGCAAGGTATGGATCTTCTTTGCTAGGTCGTCGATGTTGTTGGCTTCCGCCAACAGGCCACCCCCTGTGCGTTCGATCAATTCGGGAAACGAGCCGTGGGCCGGCTGCACGACGGGGACGCCGTTAGCCAACGCCTCCAAAACGTACAAACCCTTGGGTTCGCGATAGACCGTCGGCACGCTCAGCACATCCAAACTTTGCATAAACCGCACCTTGGAGACGTGATCCGGGCAGTCGACATGCTCAAAATCGTGCGCCAGACCCGCTGCCTCCAGTTTCTTAACCTGCGACTGAAAGAACGCTTGGTGATGCTCGCCCAACCAGCCAGAGGCCTTCAGTCGCACCCCTGCGGTATTAGGGAGCTGCCGCAAAGCAATAAAGGCCTCGACCAGATGATGAAACCCCTTTTCGGGACAAATGCGAGCAAAATAACCGATAGTAAACGGCTCGCGCTCACGCGCGGGAGCCGGCCCACCGTGCCCCCGCAGATTCAGTCCAGGCAGAACCACCTGAATCTTCTGGCGGGGCACGGCGAAATACTCCGCCATAAAATCGGCATAAAAATGACTGGTGGCCAAGAAGCCGTCGATTTCTTGAGTCCGTTCACGGATCAAGGCCAGACAGCGCGACTTATACGGCTCAGGCAGCGATTCGGTAAAGATGTCATCTCCTTGAAGCGAGATCAGCACCGGCGCGGGCGAATGCTGTTTGAACGTCCGCACAAAGCCACACAACAGCGCGTTGGTGAGATTAACCAGATCGGGCTTGAGATTGTCGGTCAACCAGTGCACCAGCTTCGTAACTTCCTTTTTTTGGTAGCCTTGCTCGCCCTCGAGCATCGACTGAGTCAGCGCGCCGAGATCCTCGGCCCGAGTGCCGCCTGCAAAGCGCGAGACCCAACGCAGCAGAGGTCGCAGATTCAGCAGGGCATCGAGAAACCAGGGGGTGTAACGAAACAAAGGATATTTTTGTTGCAGATAAACATTGATGCCACCAAAGAAAATATGCTGGTCACTGACATCTTCTTCATCCGTGCGGATGGGCGTATAAGTGGGAATGAGCAAGGCCTCATGCCCCAGTTGATTCAAGGCGTTGACCAGGGTGTTGTCCCGCATGCACGAGCCGCAGTACATGCCTGCAGCCCCAGCGGTGATATACGCAATTTTCATGCGTTAATCTTCCATCTCTCCACGCGGTTCGGGCAACCAGAAGCTGGCGAGGAACCCGGTGACATACACAAAACCCGCCACAAGGCCCGCCGCCATCGCGAACCGCTGCGGTTGCTCGCCGCTCATAAAACCCGCAAGAAACACCGTCACCGCTGCAAACGAAGTGCCGATAAGCCGGCCGCCGATGTTGGCAGCGAAGCTCTCGCCAGTGCCCCGCAAATGAACGGGATAGACACGCGGCAGGTAGTTACCCCAGAAGCTGAATTGCGCCACCGTGAAGAAGCCGGCAAGCATCATTCCCAGCGACACATTAGTAATCGGCAGATTACCCAAACGTGCCCATTCCAGAGGAATGACAAAGTATTGTGTATTGGGGATGGACAAAAAGTAAAAGAAGAACACGGGCATGATGAGCATCCCGGGCACCTGAAACAGCCGCAACAACCCACGTCGGCTGACGATGACCACGGCCAGAGCCGCGAGTGCGAAGCGTCCCAGCAGGCCGCCGATCTCCTGCACCTTGGTGTAGTCGCTGGCCAGCTTTTGCTTGGCGAGTTTTTCTAATGCCGGACCTTTGGGTAGGGGCTTGGTGGGTTTGCCGGACTCGATGCGCAGCTCATTTTCCTTCTCGATACTTTTTTTGATCTTTTCGACGTTAGCAGCCACGTCGGCCTTCAGACCCGGTGCGATTTGCGGCATCTGTTGGATGGCACCGAACGCCGCCCCATAGCTACAGGCAAACATGATCATGGTGACAATCGTAGTTTGCCGCAACTCGGGTGAGAAAATAGCCGCCAAGCTCGGACGCTTGAGCGTGCCCTCGGCCTTCTTCTTGGACCAGGCCGGACTCTCGGGGAGAAACGGCCGAATGATCACCAGGGGCAAGGCCGGAATCAGGCCACTCATCAGGGTGTATCGCCAGGGCAGCGATTCGTCGCCAATTTGGATCTCGCCCAACAACGGCACCAGAACTGCCGGCATGGCTACGCTGGGCAATTGGCCTGCGGCCGCCAGGGCAACCATCAGGGAGTTGGCTACCGCGACGAGCAGGCCGCCAATCGAGCTAAACGCCTGAGTGTAACCCAGGACTTTTTCACGTTGAATCGGATTAGGGAAGAGTTCGGTCAGCCAGGCGACAGCAGCCACAAACTCGACGCACACGCCGACAAACGTCGTGCAGCGTAGAATCAACAGCATGATCGGCCCCGTGCTGAAGCCCGCCAGAAAAGCGCTGACCGCATAGAGCAAGATGCTGTAAGTCAGCACGGTGCGTCGGCCAAAGATGTCGGTGAGGTAGCCACCCAGCATGCCGAAAATTCCGCCTGCGAAGGCCGGGATGTAAAACATCAACCCGACCCAGGTTTGGAACGCTGGGTTCGAGGGGGGAATGCCGAAGTCCGTCAGGGCCGGCTGAAGAATGAGCGGAAGCATGAGCAATTCATAAATATCAAAAGCAAAACCGATCGATGCAATGATGAGAATCAACCAGATGGTAAACGTGAGCTTTTGTGGGGGAGGAACATTTGGGGAGGCAGGACTGGACACGACGCATTCCTCAAGGGGTCGGATGATTCGATGGGGTTAGTGTAGTAGGAGTACCACTCATTGTCCCGCGCAGTCGCTCCCGAAACGCCCCATGCTCCGGCGTGGCCAAACCTTGTTGCAGGGTGGCCAGTAGGACCGCACCATCGTTTCGCAGCAGAGCCGGCACGTTGAGCCACAACCCGGGAAAGACTTCGCTACGCAAGATGCCGCTGGGGTCGGCGGTCAACGGTGCAAATTGACCGGCACGCTGGACGACCCAATCGACTCTTTGCTCAGGCACTTGCCACAACAGATACTCCCGCACGCCGTTGCGGCGGTACAGTTCGCGTTTGCGGGTGTCGTCGCTGCTGGCCGTGCTACTAGCGATTTCGACGACCAGTTCTGGGGCCTGCTCGATGAAGTCATCGGCACTAAGGCGCGACTGGCCCCCCCGTGCCGGATCGATTAGCAACACCAGGTCGGGCTGTGGTTCGTTGTCCAGGTCCAGCCGTACCGTCGTGTTGTTCGCACAAAACACACCAGTAGTGAAAATGGCATAGGTATCGAGCCAGGTATTTAGCCGAGCATGAGGCTGACCATGACCGTGAAGACCGACTGGCGAAGGCATGTGGACAACTCCGTCGATGAGTTCGGCTTTTTTGACCTCGGGCATGGCCTGGTAGCGAAGCTCGAACTCCTGGCGAGTGAGGCGTTCGCCATCGCGTAAAGGCGGGATGGTGCGTGCGGGACTGCTCATGGTTGTCCTCCGGTCAGATGAGCAACAAAGGCGGCATGCTCCGGCGTGGCCAGACCTTGTTGCAGGGTGGCCAGCACGGCCCGCACATCTAGGGCAAAGAAGGCTACCACGTTGAGCCACAAGCCGGGAAAGACTTCGCTACGCAAGATGCCGCTGGGATCGCTGGGCAACAACTCGTAGCGGCCTGAGCGCAGGGCGTGCCACTCGACGCGTTGCTCCTCCATCAGGAACAGGACATATTCCGGAACGCCAGCCTGTTCATAGTCATGGCGTTTGGCCCCGCGATCGAGGCTGAGGCTACTGGCGGCGATCTCGGCGACCAACTCGGGGCTGCCGGTGACGTAATCGTCGGAGTCGATCTGGGCCGTGCCGCCCTGCACACGCATCAACAGGCCGTCGGGCTGCGGCTCGCTGCTCTGCTCCAGTCGGGTGGTCGGCTCGCAGGCCGCTATCGTGCCGGGGGTGTTGCCCCAGTAGGTTCCGAGCCAAAGTTGTAGCAGCGTGTGGGGCGTGGCATGGCTGAGGAGGCGAACGGGCGAAGGCATGTGGACGACTCCGTCGATGAGTTCGGCTTTTTTGACCTCGGGCATGGCCTGGTAGCGAAGCTCGAACTCCTGGCGGGTGAGGCGTTCGCCATCGCGTAAAGGCGGGATGGTGCGTGCGGGACTGCTCATGGTTGTCCTCCGGTCAGATGAGCAACAAAGGCGGCATGCTCCGGCGTGGCCAGACCTTGTTGCAGGGTGGCCAGCACGGCCCGCACATCTAGGGCAAAGAAGGCTACCACGTTGAGCCACAAGCCGGGAAAGACTTCGCTACGCAAGATGCCGCTGGGATCGCTGGGCAACAACTCGTAGCGGCCTGAGCGCAGGGCGTGCCACTCGACGCGTTGCTCCTCCATCAGGAACAGGACATATTCCGGAACGCCAGCCTGTTCATAGTCATGGCGTTTGGCCCCGCGATCGAGGCTGAGGCTACTGGCGGCGATCTCGGCGACCAACTCGGGGCTGCCGGTGACGTAATCGTCGGAGTCGATCTGGGCCGTGCCGCCCTGCACACGCATCAACAGGCCGTCGGGCTGCGGCTCGCTGCTCTGCTCCAGTCGGGTGGTCGGCTCGCAGGCCGCTATCGTGCCGGGGGTGTTGCCCCAGTAGGTTCCGAGCCAAAGTTGTAGCAGCGTGTGGGGCGTGGCATGGCTGAGGAGGCGAACGGGCGAAGGCATGTGGACGACTCCGTCGATGAGTTCGGCTTTTTTGACCTCGGGCATGGCCTGGTAGCGAAGCTCGAACTCCTGGCGGGTGAGGCGTTCGCCATCGCGTAAAGGCGGGATGGTGCGTGCGGGACTGCTCATGGTCAGAACCTCCTTCGGATTCATGCTACCGCATCGAAGGTGATCGCTGCCAGTTCGGTTGCAGGGGCGGCGAAAATGCAACACGGACGACGCCGTTTGCACGGAGCCGCCCGCGGTCGCGTTCTCAGGCTGGAGAACCGATCAGGCCAGTTTACTGGAGATATTCACATAGGTATGCACATGGTCGAGCACGCGGTAATTCCAGACAAAGCCCGGTCCTTCCAGTCGCCAGAAGCTCCAGGCGTCCTTCTCCTTCTTACCGGTCTTTGGCTTGGTGTCGGCGTAGAAGGCCAGGTGGATCTTCTCCATGCCTCCGGTGTTGGCGATGACCTGCATGACCTCGTCGGCATCTTCCTTGCGGAACGGCGCGAGGATTTCGCGCATGACCTGAGTCACCAACCCTTGCTGATCCTTGCTCAGATCTTTATAGAGAATGCCTGGGCGTTCCTCCGCCTTCTTGCGAAACTTGACCGAGCCGGCCCCCTCGCCCGGGCTGCCGACGACCACGGCTTGCTCACGCTGCTTGCCATCCAGCGCATCAAAGACGCTCAGCACCGCCTTGGTCTGCGGGAAGAACACGTTGGCTGGATCGTAGCCGTAGGGCGAGTGACCGTAGTAAATCGGACCGCCAAAGGCAATGCCATCGGAAAAGTTGCCATCGCAGCGGATGGTCAGGTGGTGGCCGCAGAACAGAAAGGCCCACGGTTCCGTGCCGTTGGGATCGCCAAAGAGGGTGGCCCCGCAGCGTTCAAAGCTTTTGCTGGCGTCCCAGGTGCCGCCACGGCTGAGCAGGCGGTAGCCGTCGTCCCCCGAGGCCATCGCCTGCACGATGCGGTTGACTAGCTCGATCTGCGGTTTACGCAGCACTTCTTCCAGGCGCAGGTTGCCATACGGCGCGTTGTACATACCCAGGCGGCCGGGCATACCCTTGCCGTCTTGGTTGACTCCGTGATTGTAGGGAAGCACCAGACGCTTCTTTTGCTCCTCTTTAAGGGTGCTGAATAGTTCGCGTACCAACTCCTCGGCAGGGCGCGGCTTCTTGACTGGCGGTGGCGGCGAGGCCGCGGCCGCCTTCAGCGTGGGGCTAGCAGTCACCACAGCGGCCGCAGCTGCCACGCCCGTTCCAGCCACACGCAGAAACTCCCGACGATCCATCTCAGGGGGAGGTGGGAAATCAAAGACCCCTTCGCATTCCGGGCAAAGACGGCTTTCAACTTTGGCCATGGGTTGGCCTCCTGGAGGGAGAGAAGAGAAAAGAAGCGGCGACGCACCCTTCATGATGGCACGTCACCGCGTTGGTGGCAAGGAGCAAGTTGGACGCATCAGTTGCGGCCCGGGACACCTTTGAGTTCTTCGGGGGGGCGGGTCACTTTGGGAATCTTGAAGGGGAGCAACTGGTTGGTCCCGGGTTTGATGTTCACCGTTAGTTGTGACCGCGAGGCATCATACCAGCCCAGAAAGCGATCCTGTGAGGCCCCCTCGGCCTCCTCGGCTGCACTTTCATCAGGCCACAGCAAGACCACCTGATAGCCGCCTTCGGCCGCGCCGTCGAAGTCGCCGTAGGTGGTCAGGCGAAACTGGCCCTGTTCGTCGGTGATGCCGTAGGGGTTTTGCGGCACCTGCGGCACAATAGGGGCTGAAGTCGGCAGGAGGAAAACCTGCACCCCCTTGGCCGGCTTGCCATCGTAGATCACGCTCCCCGAAGTGGGGTAGGTAGGCACCGGAGCCGAGTTGGAGCAACCCACGACACTAGCCAAGAGGACCAGCCAAACCCAACCTATTCGCCGGTCAGTTTTCATTGGGAATGTCCTCCCCAATGCGTGTAATCAGCTTCACAAATTCGCGAATGTTCATCGACGCCGAGATGAAACGCACCGAACCATCGGCCATGACATGATTGGCCCCGCCGGTGTGGAAGGCGTAGTTTTCGTTGTTGTTGGTGCAGTTGGTGTGGCACGGGCCGGGGCTGGTCACGCCATCGGTCGTGAAGCCGTGCACAATGTATTCATTGTCATGGTCAGCCCAGCCACCGTCGGTTTGGCCGTTGGGAGTGATCAAGCGCCCAGCCTGATGACGATCGGGACGGCCGGCATCCTCGGACAGAATGATCGTGTTGGAGGTGCCATCGCCGATCTCGGGAATGCTCCAAGTTTGGTTGACGGCCAAGATACCTTGACGAGCAGCAGCCACACGCACATCAACGAGGCCGGCCCCTTCGAGGTTCGCGCTGTAGCCGTTATTCGGAGCGTAATCGCCTGCGGCGGCGCGGATGGCCAAGCTGTTGACGATCTTCTCGTTGAAGCGAGTCGTGCCGCCCGGAGCCGACGGGCAGACCATCACCTTGAGCGGCGTTTCGCGAGCTTGTTGATTGGCCGGTGCGGCCCAGTCGGCGTTGCGGTTGTACAGGGCTGCCACATTGCCTTGTTCGAGGAACGGCAGCAGGAAGATCGCGTAGCTGTGACGCACGCCATTCGTCGTGACGCCAAACTTGGTAAACATCGGGCCGATGGTACCAGAGGCCGGACTACGCAGAGCACCCGGCGGGAAGTAACCGAACTGGTCATGGTGGTTATGCAGGGCCAAGCCCAGCTGCTTGAGGTTGTTCTGACACTGCATGCGAGCAGCCGCCTCACGCACCTTTTGCACCGCAGGCAACAACAGGCCGATCAGGATGGCGATGATGGCGATGACCACCAACAATTCAATGAGAGTAAAGGCTTTGCGTTTCATCATAAAATATCTCGTGTATGTTCTGGGGAGGAAAAGTGAAGGGGATTAGAATAAGTTGGTGTTGATGACTTCGCCATCGGCAATGCGGCACAGACGCATCCAGTTGGCCGCGTCGATGTTGTAGCTCAAAGCGCGGACCGAGCCATCGCCCATAACGACATTAAACACTCCTTCATGGCTACTGCCAAAGCGAACGCTCCAGAACGTGCCCGAGGCGGAACTGGGGTGCAAGTGATCGGGCTGGGGTACGGCTTCGCCGAAACGCACGTGGTCTTGATCCCAGCCGGAATTGTTCCAGGCTTCATTATCGCCGCCCGCACTGCCCAGGGTGGTGCGATGCACCTGCTTGTCACCGGCCATCACCGTGTTGCTCAGACCATCCGTGATGTCCGTCAGGCGGCGGAAGTTCTGCACCGGCGTGGTGATGGGTAGCGACGGCCCCGGCGAAAACCACTGCCGGATCACAAACCCTTCGCGACCCTCACCAGCCATGTTGACCCCGCCGTTGGCGGCATAGTCCGCGCGGGCGGTCATACCCGAGCCATACACCGTCGGTTGACGACGTGCTGGGCAATAGTAGATGCGAATGACCGTCTGAGCCACGGCGGTGTCCGAGGGGTTGCGAAAGACGTTTTCCTGCTCGATGAACGGAGTGATGTGATACAGCCAAGTCCAACCCGCGCGAACGGTGGCGTTGCAGCAGTTTTGGTTGGGGCCATCGGAGCCAGCAAGCGGCAGATACTGGTAGGTGTCGTTGTAATTGTGAAAGGCCAAACCAATCTGCTTGAGATTGTTCTGACACTGCATGCGAGCTGCCGCAGCCCGGACTTTCTGCACCGCAGGCAACAGCAGGCCGATCAGCACGGCAATGATGGCAATGACCACCAACAGTTCGATTAATGTGAATGCATGACGGCAAGTGTGGTGGAAACGTTTCATCGACAGACTCTCAGGTGGGAGGGCGACATACCAAACAATCCTCCCTTTCCGAAGTCGACAAAGGGAGGATATGGGACCAAAACATCTTACGACTGAACTTTGTAGAGAAATGGTAGATTAAATGAAGAAATGAAGAGTATCCAATGAGAAAAACCTAAGAATTCTCTTGCCTCGAATTTTGTTACGACTCTCAAAAGCTGTTATACTGATCATAGGCTGCCTTGGCTACGCGGGCGCAGGCGAGGTTGCCGGCGTTGTCTCGCACCCAGCGTTTGTCGGCGTTGTTGTCGGTCAACACCACCACGATCAAGGTGCCGCCGGGCGTGTAAATGACCCCGGCATCGGTGCGGGCCGCCGTCACCGCTCCGTCCTTGTGCGCCACTCGCGTGCCCGGCGGTAGCAGTCGGCTCAATTTGGCCGTATCATCGTTGGCACGCAGATGACCGAGAATGCAGGCTTGCAGAGGGGGACGCACTTTGTCGCCGACCAGGAGAATCTCCCACAACGTGAGCATCTCACGGGCCGTCGTACTACCTAGGCCATACTTGGCCGTACGCTCCTTATCAATACTTGTGGTGCTACCGCGAAACACCTGAGCGTTGATGCGTGTCTCCTTCAGTCCCCACGACGCCATTCGCTCGTTGACAGCCCGGAGGCTGACGCGGTCCAACACCAGATTGGTGGCCGTGTTGTCGCTGATGGCGGTCATCAGGCGCAAGGCATCGCGCAGGGGAAAGCAAGCTCCCTCGCTGAAATGGACGCTGAGCAAGCCGCTGCCGGGCACCTTGTCCCGTTCGCGTAACACGACCGGCTCGCGGAGCGTGAACTGGCCCGCGTCGGCCTGCAAGTAGGCCTCGATCAGCACCGGAAACTTGATCAGGCTGGCCGTCGGCATGATCCGATCCGGCTCATGCAAAAATGTCTCGCCACTCTCCAGATGCTTCACGGCCACGGCGATCGTGCCTTTGTGTTCGCTCAGGATTGGTCGCAGCCGTTCGGCCAAGCTGGGCCTCGGTTCGGTGCAAGCAACAAGAAGCAGCAGTGCGATCATGGGGTGCTTTCCTAACAACGGGCCTCAGGCTCGGCCTCGCAACGGTTTCGGAAAGACTCGAACAGAGCAGTGAGCAGAAGCTCTCGGCGCGGTTCAGTCTTCGCGGCTTCGGGGCAAAAGGCGTAGATAGATGACGATGCCAGTCACGATGGCAGCCGCGCTCAGGACAGCGAGCGTGACGATGACTCGAAAGTCGAGCCAGGGAGTAGGTGGTTCCGGGGCCATCAGTCGTCGTCCTTTCGAGAGTAAGCCATCACCAAGGCAATGGTGACAATCAGCCCAAGCAGGCCGAGTAGGACCGTTGCCACGACCGCCAAAAAGATGAGTTCGACCGCGCCGAGGCCCCACATCGGACCCACCTCATTCTACGGGGCGACTAAGGGGCGAGGACCAAGCTTGCTGCGCCGCTCAACAGGCATGCTTACGCTTCAGCCCATCCAAAAACGTTTTGCTCTGGGCGGTCACCTCCCAGGCGTTGGGCCAGAAGCATAAATCCACCACCCACCAATCATTGGGCACGCCAGCACTGTTGAGGGCCGGCACCAGCTTGTCGAAGTCGAGCCGACCGGTGCCAAAGGGGTTGTGGGTGCTGGTGTTGTGTTCATTGAGCGAGCCATCGCTGTCGATCAAGTGCAGATGCGTGATCTTGCCCTTGAGCTTTTCCAATAGTTCCAACTCCCCGCCGGGCAGCAATTCCTTTTGGCCCTGGTGGTTGGCCCCGACCGCGGCACACATATGAGCATGGCAGGTATCGAACAAGACGCCAAAGTTGCGGTTGCCTCGCTCCCGCACGCGATCGACGATCTGCACGATCTCCGAGGGCTTGTTGAAAACAAAGCCCGGCTCAAACTCCCAGCACACGTTCAAGCCAAAATCGGCGGCCATCTTGCTCGCTCGATCCCAAACGTGGATGAGTCGCTCCAGGCCGGCCTGGTAGCCTAGCTTCTCGCCCTCTTTGGTGGCGAAATAATCCGGGGCCAGCACGGTATCCACACGGATGGTCTTGGCCCCCACGTCGGCCGCGAAATTGCACCACCCCAAAAACGCCGTCAAGTAGGCCGAGGGAATCTCGTCGAGAATCGACACCCCGGGCGTCTTGAACGACCACAGATCGACAGCAATGCCGGACAGAGCCAGGCCGTGGTCGGCGATCTCTTTTTGGAGGTCGGCCCGGCTGGCCTTGGTGGGGTGGGTCCAGGGCGAGGGGTGCGGGCCAAAGCTGCCCAATTCGACGCCGGTGTAGCCCAGATGCTGCAACTTGTGCAGAATCTCATGGAAGTCCGTGGTCGGCTTCTCCTGATTGAACAAATAGGCCCAGGTGCCGATGGAGAGTTGTTTGCCAGAGGCCATGAGAAAACTCCCTTAACAGGATTTGAGGGTAAAGACGCTTGCTCGGATCACCCGAGGTTCGGGGCATCCGGGTTCACTTCCGGTCCAAAATACCGCAGCGTCACCAACGGCTCGACTCCCTTGTTCACAAACGTCACGCCATTGTTGGCCGCCTCGTGTGTTACGAAGTATTCGTCCTCCGTCAATTGACCATAGCGGATCATGGCCGGTGTGTGCAGCGGATAGCCGTTGATCGTGCCCATGCCCTGGACGGCCACCAGGCCGTACGCGCCTTTGTCCTTGAGGGTGACGCTGGCACCTGGGTTAACGGTCAGTTCCTTGGCGGTGAAGAGTTGCTCGCCGGCCACCTTGCCATAAACGATCCAACGATCTTGATAACCTTCTTTGTGGGTGTCGCCGCCGATGTTGACAGGCTTCAAGAAGTGGGATTTTTTGAAGTGTGGGTTGACGTTGGCCTCCCAGTCGAGTTGCTCGACGAGAAAGTCGAGATCTTTGTGCTTGCCCTTGGGCATATCCTTGACCAGCAGGCTCCAGGGCACGGGCCGACCCTCGACCATCGATTGATACATGGCGAACACGTCACTGCCCCATTGCGGCTCGTAGGTCACTAGCGACCCCGGGGCGTGCAGCACGCAAGGCGGCACCAACCAGCCCGTGCCCGGCTCCAGCTTGTAGGCCTTGGAAAACGCCAAGATGTTGTTGTCACCCTTGTGCCAGTTTTCCAGACAGCGGCGGATGTCTTCCTTGGTTGTGCCCGGCTCTAATCCGAAGAAAGTGTAGGGAAAGTTATTGCCGATGCTATTGAGCTGGGGCGGGAAATAGTAGCTCTCCGGCTTGCCCTGCTGGCCAACCTTGGCCGCTTGCTCGTTGTTTTGGTGCATGTGGTGGGGGATCGGCCCCAGGTTGTCGAAGAATTTGGAGTAGACCGGCCAGCGTTTGTACTTGTTCCAAATGGCCGGGCCGACGAAGCGTTCGCCCTCTAGCTCGATGGCCTCCTTGAGGGTAAAGAGGCGCTTGTTGCCCGAGACGATATAGCTTAGGCCTTCGTCCTCTTCGCGGTTTTCGTTGGCCGCGGGGGTGGTGGAGGCAAACCAGCGCTCGTCGATGCCGCCGCGATGGGCCCCCAGGGCGTAAATATCCTGCGGGGCCAGCTTGATGCGTCGGCCGGGCATCAGGAAGCTACGCGGCACCCAGGTAGGAGCCAGCCGCAGCACACCACCGGTGCTGTCCAGGAGGTCTTTGACTTTGGCGGAGTTCACCTTGCTTTCGCCGCCTGCTTTCTTCTTTGCCATAAGTGGTAACTCGATGGTGACTGTCGTGGTTGATAAAACAAAATCGCCGACCGGAAGCACCTGCCGACGATTGGCCCAAACCTTCGTGCTTAACCTTCACTCCACCTCAAAGATCGCTTCGATCTCTACCGGAATGTTGCCCGGCAGAGCATTGGTACCGATCGCACTGCGTGCCCCCACGCCCGCCTCTTCGCCAAACACCTCCGCCATCAACTCGCTGTAGCCGTTGATCACTTTGGGATGATCCAAGAAGTCGGCCGTGCTGTTGACCAACCCCAGTGTTTTGACGAGCCGTTTCACCTTGTCTAGGCTGCCCAGTTGGTCGCGTAGCGTCGCCAGCATATTCAAACCTACCGCGCGGGCCGCTTCCCGGCCTTGCTCCAGGGTCAGATCCTGGCCGCATCGACCGCTCAGAGGGGTCTTGTCGCTGATCTTGGCGGGGCCGTGGCCACTGAGATAGAGCAGATTGCCCACACGAACAGCCATTTTGTATTTGGCCATCGGCTTGCCAGCGGCAGGGAGAGTCAGGCCGAGTTCTTTGAGTCGAGCTTCAGGAGAGCTAGCCATCGGAGAGTCTCTTGAGGTCACGGGTCCAAAGATGTTATCCGTCTTTGAACCCGAAACGACAAGGAGAAATCGTGGCCGTTTAAGCCAGGCGACCTGATTTATTTCTTAGCGGAGCGGCCTTTGATTTATTTCTTGGCGTAAGTGCCCTCGACCAGACCACGCGCTTGATCATTGATCTTGGTGCCGGCTGCATCCCCCAGGGTCAGTTCCTTGCCGGAAACCTTGAAGCTGAAGCTAAACAGGTCGCCCTTTTCCGGTCCGCCTTCGATCGACGTTTTGGCTTTGGTCATAATCGCAAACAAGGTGCCATCCTTGGTCACGCCATAGTTCCCCTCGACCTCGGCGTCGTTGCCATCGCTCAAGTTTACCTTGAGCTTGAAACTGTTGTCTTCGTTGAAGGTCCAGGTCAGGGTGTGGCCGCTGATCTCGCGGGTCCAAGTGCCGATCGGCTTGGCGGGGGCCTTGTCGGCGGGCTTATCGGCGGCTCCAACCGTCATGGTCATGGTAACGCAGGCTAAAAGCAAAGCAGGGAAACGTAGCATGTTGCGAACTCTCCAGCAAAGGAAAAAAGAACCCGAAGGAGATGATAGAAAAAGGCCAGGTGCATTGGAGGGGGGCAGGTGCCGAGAGGAGGGCTAAAGATACGAAAGCCTCCCGGCTCAGGCGACAGGAGGCTCCCAGGGTCAGAACGCAGCAACAGCGTGCTCAGGAGGAGCTTACTTCCCCTTGAAAAAGCGACCAAACAAGCCACTGCCGCCGTTGCCGTTGTTTCCGCCATTGTTGTTGTCGGCCGGCGGCGTGGGAGTGCCCGGGCGGACATTGGGGAGGTTGGACGACGAACCCGGACGGGAGACCGGTCCTGCCGGAGCCGCACCCCGTCGCGTGGTGGCATCCTGAAATTTGGCCCGCAGTTCTTCCATTTTGCTTTGCAGGGCCCCGTTGCGCTCGAGGCGTTCCAAATCGTGGCGAATCTCACTGGCCAGACGCTGCAAGTCGTTGCGTTGCCGAGCCATCTCCGCTCGCTCCCGAGCCATGCTCAATTCCATTTGCCGCATCTGCTCCATGAGAGCTTGTTCATCTTCTTGAAGTTGCCGACGCTCACGCTCTAGTTCTTCGCTTAAAGCTAGCATCTCTTCTTCGCGCGGCACCGGACCGGTACGACGGGCATTGGGTTTGCTAGCCGCTTCCTCGAGCATCCGCTGCGTTTCTTGCAACTGAGCGTGCAATTCGCGAATGGTTTCATCCTTCGATTCGAGCAACGCCTCGTAGTCGCGTAAGCGTTCCTCTTGAACACTAGGTTCTGGAACAGCTTGGGTGGCCTCGGCCAATGCCTGCTCGAGTTCCGCACACAATTGGCGGAGTTGAGCGTTTTCCAAACGAAGCTGTTCCAACTCGTTTAATTCTTCGCTGGGGGCCAGGCCATAGGTCGTGGCCGACTCACCCGGATAACCCGTGCCGTTTCGATAACCATCAGCAGGGGAGAGAGGTCTCGCCATTGCTCCCTGTCTCCGAAGGGGTCCTGTCGGTTCTACATCACGACAACTATAGGTTGTATTTTGCCGCTAGGCAGCAAGAAGCTGAAAAAACCTGCAAAGAAAAAAGGCCAACCCGCAACCTCCTGTCGCGAGTCGGCCTGGACACAGCCCCTCGTGCCTCCGTGCGTCGGGACTGTCTTTCCCTCCTCAGCCGTTGCTTAGCCCGGAGGAGAATACCCTTTAGCTGTCGGCGTCACCGCTTCTGAGACGACTCAATACACGTCCCCCGGCCCACCGCCCACTGGCAGGTTTACGCAGGCCCTCCCTGGCCCATGGCGGGTGAGCCGACAGCTAAAGAAAAACGCTTCGACTGGTTTGAACCTTTTCAAAACGCTCAAACCATGCGCTGCTTAACCATCGATGGGAAGTTAGCCCTCTGAGGACAGAAACCTCAGTGTTTTAAGAGAATGTTGGTTGTCAGGGTGTAGGAGAATCATGATGCTACTCCTCGCCATACAACCCGGCTCTGGTGACAGTGTGGGGAAAGGCGAGCCGTGTTTCAAACATGCGGTGAAGAATAGCGTCTCCGACGAAAGAATCAATCGAAAAATGTCTCGCTTCTCGTCGAACCGTCGGGTTCTTTTTGGAAGCCTTTGTGGCGCAAGGAGCAACGGCGAAGCGAATTTTCTTCTGGGGCAGTCAGAAAGTTCGATTTTCAAGAGTTGCTCAGAACAAGCGAAACAGACCCATCGCTGTAACCATTTACCAGGCAAAAGGTAAGGAAGATCAATTATCCACTTCGGGAGTGTAAGAAAACGAGGTAGATTGGAAAAAAAAATTTCAGTCGGTAGCCGAAAACTTGCCTCGATGCAGTTGCTTCTAACGCGGTTGCTGGGCGCAGCAAAAAGCCTCCGCCTGTGCCGTTTCGGACGTTTTTGAGAACCCCTAAACGAAGTGGGAACCTCAGCCCGTGATCTGAACTTCCTGACTGCTTGCTGCGTCAGGCCTGCCCGAGTCCAAGGCCTGTTTGGTTCCCTGCGAGGAACTCATCGGTTCGACAAAAATGCGTCCGATTCTCGAACACCGCAGAGGCACTTGTATCCTAGAGCACGCCCGGGCCTCGATCAAGGGGCCACCCGACTCTTGGCTTTCGGCTCGGCCGGGCCTATAACTACCACCGGTAGCGTTTGACACTCCAAGGGAACCTTCCCATGCCGTATGTCAGCATCGTCTTCGGCCTGCTCCTGGCTGCTTTGGGAGCCTACACCTATTCGATCGCCGGGATCGATCCCGAAAAAGGGACCAAGTCGCTCACGGCGGCGATACCGGCCCTGCCAGGGGTGCTGCTCATTGTGTTGGGGGCCGTGGCCCTGGTCGAGTCGCTGCTCAAGCACGCCATGCACGCGGCTGCCACCGTCGGCCTGCTGGGGTTCTTGGCCGGTGCCATCTTTTTCGGCATGCAGCTGGCCAAAGGCACACCACTGAGCGACAACAAGTCGATCGCTGGTGGCGGGATGGCCGCTCTCAGCTTGGTCTTCGTGATGCTGTGCGTCAATTCGTTCATCCAGGCGCGGCGACGGCAGGCGGCTCGCACCCAGGCCGAGCAAGTCCAAGCTACCGCTAGCTCAAGCTAGTAAAAGCTAGGCAATCGGGTGAGCAGGTCGCTCTACTTCCGTGCGAGCGGGCCGTGCTACTTCTTCTTGCCGCTGCCGCCCATATTCGGCGCTTCGTCGGCCTGAACAATTACCACCAGCCGGACTTGCTTGGTCTTGGGGGGTTTGGGGCTTTCCTGGTCGGAGGCCTTGGCCTTGGGCGTGGCACCGGGGCCACGAGGCACCGTGACCAAGGTCAGTTGGACCACCTGACCGACGCGAAGCTCTTCGGGCGAGCATTCGTAGCCAGGCAGGTTGCGATCGGCCCCGGTTCCTTTGAGTTCGGATAGCCTTTTCTTATCGAGCTTAATCGGGTTGCCTTTATCATCGAACGATTC
>Ga0272446_1000871_pt1 | contig 45994 bp, 48 predicted proteins | sample YNPCB0061_FD_194587 | JGI IMG/M metagenome (GOLD analysis project Ga0272446, IMG submission 194587) | Hot spring microbial mat communities from Yellowstone National Park, WY, United States - YNP-CB-006-1 | ecosystem: Environmental > Aquatic > Thermal springs > Hot (42-90C) > Sediment | place...
AACCCGATGGCCGTCATAGTCTCGGGCGTAGAACCTTTGACATAACCGTAGCCCAAGCTGGCCAGGATGGCGAGCGGAACAACCGCCAACTTGAACCGCAAGGCCGCCCCGAAGAGCCGCCCGGCTTTTTCGTCGTTGCTCGCCACGCTCCGGATGATGACTTGGGAAACACCCAAGTCCGCCAGGATAGTGAACATCGAGGTCACGCTCACCGAAAAGAAGTAAACCCCGGTGGCGTGCGGCCCCATAATCCTGGCGATGGCGTAAAAGTACAAGAAAGCCACGACCTTGCTTAAGGTCATGGCGACTGCCAGCCAAGAGGCGTTTTTGGCTATCCTGGCACTTTCTGACACGCTCCAAGCGTAGCTTATTTAAGCAAAATTGGCTAGATATTGCACTTTACTCATCAACAAAACATGATGCGCATGGCCTCGTCAGGATTTTCTTTGGCAAAAGAAATAGCCCGCTCCAACGTTTCTTTGTTGGAGAGCGGGTCGTACAAGCCTTGTATTTTTTCTGCTACTATAGGAGCGGTCGTTTCGCTCTCACGTGCGGTCTTGATAAATCCACGCTCTTTCGCGGCTGACGGTGGATAGAATAATTGACCTTGTTTTAATAAACCTCCTTCCAATTCGGATCCACTAAGTCCTTCTGCGGGTTCAAATATGGTTGCTTGCCATTCGCTATTGCGTACTCGTTGAGTTGATTCGCCAATTCCTGCAATTGCTCCATTGCGTCCGGCGGTATCTGGTCTTCCAATTCCTTCCGCAATGTCCCTCGCTTCTGCTGACGTAAGGCTGATATCAGGCCGTCGTAACGCATCGCGTGCACCATTACCTGTCCTAAGTCCCAATCCTTGGGCGATATCGGGGTCGAGTTGTTTTGATTCGTATAATCGTTTGACATAATCGTCAGCCTCACTTACCAGGCTATTTTCAGCATACGCCTTTTGTCGCAAAAAAGACAAGTTTATCCACCGCCTGAATGACGTTCGGCTAAAAATCAAATAAAAACATCCTACAATTGGACCGACTTGAATAAAATAACGCAAAATATATTTTGCGACATGCGACGAGCTTTCTAAGTAAGCACGCAACAAAAAGAGACCCTTTCGGATCTCTTTTTGAATTCTTGATGTGTTTACCGCTTACTCCACTGCGAGGCCCTTCGGGACCCGCTATTATCAAACTCTGCCACATTAACTCCCAGTCGTTGTCTTGAAACTTCAATGTTCAGCTTACATAAATATAATACCTAAACCGTATTTGCCTGTCAAGTCTTATCTGTGGATAAAATTACCGAAGCTTTACGGCCTGTCTTTGAATTTGGCCTTTTGCCGTATCGGTACACCACTTGTCTGATGGTAGTGAAATCCAGATCGTAAAGTTTGGCCAAGTCCTTCAAAGTATAGCCTTTTAGGTACTTGCTGTGAATCTCCAAGTTCCTCTCCTTTTTCTCGGGTCGTCCCGGTTTGTTGTTCTGCATAGGCCACTATGTTACCTGTTTTGCCTAAATCGTGCAACTTGCCAGTTTCCATCACCCGCCTGTACTCCTCTTCCACCTCCTTGTCCTTGTAGCCCATGTATGTCTGTGTTGTGGATAACTTGGCATGCCCCATCATCACCTGGAGATAGCGCAGATTGGCGTTGGCTCTTACTCCACGATAGCCAAACCCGTGCCGGAAACTATGGGGAGTGATTTTCTTTTCCACGCCCACCTTTTCGCGCAATTCGCGGATCATACGTTCAATGGCTCCTTTGGTTACTCTGCATGGTTTTTTAGCCGTATCCAAGGAAATCCATAAGGCTTCGCATCCAAGCCCTGCTCGGACGAGCATCTGTAGTCTTACATCGAGCCATCGCTTGAGATACCCATGCGTTTCTTCGTCCCAATACACCTCGCGCTTATGATTCTTGCGCTTAAAAGTGCAGACTAAGGCTTTACGCTCGTCCATATTCAGGTCAGCCACATTAAGCGACAGTAGCTCCCCTAACCGCAATCCAGTAGCGTACAGAAACGATATGATCGCTTTGTTGCGTATCTCAGACGGCAGTAATTCCCCGCAACCGTCCATGAGCGAACGGAACTCCTGCGGTTCAAGGAACGGGTACGAGGTCTTATCAACAGCCGGCGGTGAGGGTATCAGGTCGTCAGCGAAATCCACCATCTTTTGGCGATATAGCCATTGCCAGAGGGTCTTAAGCGCCGTGACGTACAGGTTGCGCGTGCCAGACTTCAATCCCTTGTTTTCCATCCATTGAAGGTATCGCGTCAGGTCATCCAAGGTACACGTCTTGAGCACCAACCTGTTTTCCACAAGGTACTTCTTTAACGAATTGAGCGCATAATTGTACGATAGAACAGTGGCCGGGGAGTGAGCTCCTTTAAGCCACACTAGAAAACTACTTATAATTTCTTCGTTTTCCTGCATATATAACCGCCCACCCTACTCCCGGACAGGTTAAGGCTGTACGGTTTCGGATGGGCGGATTTTCCCCGTCTTGCTTGCGCAACACGGTTGACCGCATAAGCCAATAAATGGCCTATACGGCTTTCAAACTATACACCCAAACAAAACGCATGTCCTTAACCCATGCGGTTCGTTGATGGTTTTAATATAACGGCGCTTCTAACTAAGCAAAAAATTTCTGTGAAGTCAAGTGGGTATGGTATAATATCATTGACAATTTTGAATAATTATGCTTCTCTTTCATGAGATATGAAAAAACTTCACATTTTGACGGCATTAGCCGTCGCGCTCGTAATGCTTGTTCCGTCCGTCTCAGAAGCCAGAACAGGCTGTTGCTCTTGGCATGGCGGCGTCTGCGGTTGCGGTTGTTGTGATGGGACTTCTCTTTCGGCAACGTGCGCGCCTTATTATCCGGAGTGCTATGCACCAACGTCGGTTCCGCAAGATGTCGCCCCGATACCAAAACCGGCTCCCGTTATCGCTCAAGCGCCTGTCTATTTCACGGGAGTCCCAAGGTCAAGGACGGATCTGCTGAACTGTTTGGTCGTCGGAAACAAAATATCAAAGATTTACCATCTGCGAGGAAGCCGGTTAATCAAGACGATGACCCCTAAAAACAAAGTGTGTTTTAGAAATGAAGCCGCGGCTAAGGCTCTGAATTACAGGAAGTCGCTAGTTAAATAATGACAACGATGAATGTATGAGCCCAGAAAAAAAACTGAATGTGCTGGTAGCTATTACGTTAATTGGTTTTATTATCGTTTTTTATAAACTAGACGAGTTGCAAAAAACTGTCATTGAGACTAAAGATGTCGCAATTACTGCTTCGAGTAATGCCCTATCGGCAGCATACTCAGCGCGGAGAGCAGAAGATTCCGCTTCAGAAGCTCAAAATACTGCCCAGGAGGCCGCGAATAAAGCAGATGAAGCAGCTGACTATGCTGCGAACTGTCCGGGTAATTGAATATGCAACCAGAGTCTTCATTTGATAAGTTGAGCAAGGCCATTGGCCAAGCGATTTTGGCATCCTTGGTGTACATTAGTTACATGTTTGGGATTGGTCTAATTGGTGTTTTTGTTCTAGTAGTACCAGTAATGATTGTTTTATCCATAGCAAAACATTTCTTGCCGGTGGGAAATCCAATTGTTTTTGCTGTTTTGTTCACTGCAACGTTTGTAACGTCAACCCAAATAGCATATAGAATTGCTTATTGGTTAGGTCTCACTAGCCGTGATTAAATATATGAAAATCTTGTTTACTGCATTAATGGCAATATCGCTCGCTTGCCTGTTTCCATCTCTTACTCAAGCGTCTGATGGTTTAAGCGCGTGCTCATATCACGGAGGAATAAATTGTTACGCCGGCGCTGATTACGACGGTTCGGTCATTTGCCAAGACGGCTGGCGTTCGTCATCCGTAGCGTACAGAGATGTCTGCCCAGCGAACTCTATCTACAACAAACCTAACCAAACCGCTTGTGATTTGTATTATACGTGGCTTGGTTCCGGGACAAACCCACTAAGCTCCGGTGGAGCGAGTCTTGCCGCCGCTTGTGAAGCCGAAAAAGCCGCAACCGCCACTCCGACCTACGTGCCAACTTACAATAACGAGATTGCGGTGCCGACATGCCCAAAAAACTCAACCCTTGATTCTTCCGGTTATTGCATGTGCAATAACGGATATTTTGTTTACAAGGATGAAACTGGAGAGCGATGTGAGCTTTTTGCCAACATCTGCAATTTCAAATACGGCCAATACTCACAACCTAACGTAGCCACGAACAAATGCGAATGTATGGCCGGATATCGCCTAGATATCGCCACAAATAAATGCATCAATGCCGATACATGGTGCAAAAACACATACGGTCAGAATGCAGAATATAAGGACGATGGATGCACCTGTATGGAAGGTTACGAGATGGGAATGATCCTTAGCCCTTGGTGCGTCAAGAAAAACGCAGAAGTAACTGTATTGTCGACAAATCAGACAGAAGGAACGCAAAGTCCCGCCACATCTGCACAATCTGAGGATTTCGTAACTGAACAGATAAGATTGATTACGACGCCGGACACACTTTTAATCAACCGTCTAAAAGGAAACATCCTTTTGCAGGTGCAAACATTGGGAGCGGCATGGTATTTGCACCCAGTAACGCTCAAGCGGTACTACTTGAAAGATGGTCAAACTGCTTATGAGATGTTGCGAGCTTTCGGCCTAGGCGTATCTGAAAACGATTACGCAAAAATCGCAGCTGGTGATTTGAGGCTCAAAACAAAACTGAAAGGGCGGATAATACTTCGCACACAAGCCCATGGTGAGGCCTACTACATTAATCCCAAAGATTTGGGCGTCACCTATCTGAAAGACGGCGAGGCCGCTTACCAAGCCATGCGCAATTTAAGCATTGGAATAACAAACAAAGATTTATCGCGCATACCAATAGAAAGGTTTGTGCCGATAAATAAATAAAAATCAACACTATCACTTAACCGCCGCTTTTTCTTCGTCCACCAATTGTTTAATCTGTTTTGCGACTTCCGGCGTGATTATCTTTTTAGCCTTCAATTCCTTGTAATAAGCGTTGCGCTCTTCCGGTGTGTCAAAGTCTTCCTTTATCGTTTCATGAATGAACCGCGCGCGTGTGCCGTCGGCTATACCATAATTGAGCATAGCTTTTTCTTTCCAATCGCGTCCTAACTTCCTCTCTTTAATGATCCCTATTAGAGTTTTGTACAGCGCCGGATCGTCTTTTTTTAATTTTTTTACTTTCGCATTAGCTTCATCTTTCGGGAGTTTGAGCAATTCCTCGTCAAGTTTTTGCGCCTGTCTTTTCCGTATGATTCTCGCGTTAGCCTGTTCCGTATCGAATTTCAATTTTCTCTCTTCATAGGCTTTTGACGAGTTCATCTCGGCGCGTTCGGCATCGGCTTCTTTGTAAAACCGATTCAAGAAGGGGATTTCATTCACGTCAGGCGGTCTCTTCAAAGCCATGGAAGAAACGGTATTTATGGCTCGATTTAAGGACTTTCCAGCTCCACCGATAAGCTGGTTATAAGCGTATAAGATGCTTTCCGGAGACCAATCAATCCTTCCTTTTGTTTTGTCGAATAAGATCTTGGCTGCTCCGATAGCGGCCTTCCCAGTTAGGCTCTTTTCCGTGCTGGCTTTATATTTTAGATAATCGTTGGCTTTTTTGGCGCTTGCATTTTCTGGCACGATTTTTGATCCTGACCATGATTGATTGCGCCAAATCTCAGACGGCATGTCCAAAATCGTTGGTGTCACAATTGATGGCAAATCAGTCCCGCCAAGCGGATTATATGCGTCAATGGATGTTTTAATTAAATTATCGCCGATAGAAAGCAGTTTTTCTATGGGGCTTTTACCTTTTTCTACATGGCCGGTAATCCAGTCATATATGTCATCAGCTGCCACTTTCAAGGGTTTTAAACCCCACGAAACTGGGATAGTGATGTATCTTATGCCACCATTAGTCCCGCCCGGTAACACGACCACAAGGTTTGATGTCTTGTCCCATTTGCTGACTTTATCGCGCCATTCCGGATCGACCATGTCATTCCAGGTGTTTACTGTTACGACAGCCGTTCCAACCGAAGCGACAGTCGCCGCCGCTACCTTAGGATTCTTTAATGCGCGCATCATCTTGGCCGAGCCTTGGATGGACGCGTTCGCGAACATGTAAAGCGCGTTGATGAGCGATCCGCCAGTCCCCTTTTTATTGAAGTTTATGGTGGAGTTTTTGGCCAAAACCGCCGCCGCATCTCGGCTCATCCCCTTATCAAGAGCCGCTTTGTAAACGGACAAGCGCGTCGAATCCTCAAAAACCGTGTTCCAGTTGTCTATCGCTTGGATAAGATAATCGGCGGCTTTCCTGGGATTGCTTTCGGCTAGTTTCTGCATTTTATCTACATCCAATTTCACTGCTTTGCGGGTGGACATAGCCATGCCGCCGGTCACTCCGCCATCTTCTTTCATCTGCCGATAAAGCCGCGCTCCTTCCGTATCTTTACCGAGCAATGATTCAGTGACGGCTTTCATGCTCCAAGCGTCATTTTTAAGGGCTTGTGCGGCTCCTTTGGCGCCAAACCCTTTCTCTGCCGACATCGAGACAAGCATTTCTTGCAAATCACGCACCTTATTGGAAAACGCGAACTCTGGATTAAAGCGTGTAGCCAAGCCCGAATATAACCGCGTAACTGTCCCAACCGTGTTTGTGATTATGTCCGCCTGTTCTTTGTTCAGACCTTGATACATTGCCGCCAAATGCGGATCCTTAACACGCACATAAACAGGCTTGCCCTCGACTCGCGCCTCTATGACCTGGGGGTCGGTTATGCGCTCAAAAATAGGCTTGCCGTCAAAACTCTTGCCGATGGCTTTCGGTTCCACGAATTCAAATAATCCGGTATCGATATTGTTTTTGGCAAAGTCGACGATTGTTTTGTTTACCCTGTTCTTTTCAGCCCTAACGATAGCTCCCTCATAATTCGCCACTACATTGCCGAATATGTCCTCGACCTGTCGCGAACTGCCCTTGGCACGTTTGATGCCGGTTCCACCAGTCTTAAATCCGCGTCCAGTTAACGCCTGCACGATATCGCCATTATCGTCCATGACGCGATTAAGGGGGACATGGTTTTGATAAGCGGACCGCAAAGTGTCGTATGTTTCCTTGTCTATGACTTCCCCATCCAGCAATATGTCCAAAGTCTTATTGTTCATTTCCTGGACTTTGTCGGCTAAACGTTTTATTTCTTCCGCATGCGGTTTAGCTTCAATATTCGCCATCGTCTGTGCCGCTTGCTCGTCTGTTATTCCTGCCGCGCCATCCCCATGTAAGGCATTGCGCTCAGGCGCATGGCGCGCCAAAAGATAATCATTTACCTCATCACGTAATTTGTTTGTTTCCAGCTTATTCGTTTTGGCGGTTTTTACGAAGTCATTAATAATCTCTCTTGTCTGGCTTTGGGCATCATCGATACGTGTGCCGACACGCCCATGGTATAAAGTTTCAGCTTGATATGGTGTAAGCCCATCGGCCTTGATCCCTGGTGTCCGTTCCAAGTTTTTCTGTCTTATCCAAGAATCCTGTACAAATTCGCGTGTTTTTGTCTGTAGGTCTTTAGCCGATTGCTTTAATTTCTTGAATAAAGTGGTTTTTTCCGGACTGGCGGAAAGCCGCTCTAAATTGGTCGTCACTTCATCCGCAATCGGTTCTGCCTTTGGGATGGCCGCTATTTTTTCCTTAGTCATCTCTGGCGGGAGTTTCAGCCCTTCAACGACATTTTGTTCGTTTGAAAGACTAAGCGGGCTTATTTGAGCCTCAGGCGAATGGTTGACATTGTGGATAACTTCTGATATAGTCTGTTCAGATGGTTCGCTGACGCCAGAAAGCATAGCGCGGCTCCGCTGGCTTGCAGCCCCCTCAACGGGGGAAGTCGCAAGTGTGGGATGTGCCGCCCCACCAGTTGAATCATAGACAATCCTACCTCTTCTCAGAATTGAGTCCAGGTAGGATTTTTCTTTTGGTTCAAAAGTCGTGGCTATGCTACTCTGCTCTGGTATAGATGGGCTTTCTTTTACAATTCCGCCGAAAATGTTTGTTTGATTTAAGCCAGGACGCGCAATCTCTGCTTCAGGAACCGCCTCTTTTGTCATGCCTTTAATTCCTGTCTTACCTAATCGCGACAATTCTTCCATGGCTAACCTCTCGGCGGCTTCACGTGTAAAACCTTGGGCGATTTTTTCCTCTATAAGTTTGGCCGCTGCTTTCCCTACCTTAGCTTCCTCGCCTTCCAACCCTAACGCTTCGCTGGCTGTACCGCCTACCATCAAGCCAACGCCCCCTAAACCTTTGGCGAATTTCATGGTTGAGCCTTTTTGTCCAGCTGTCTTCACGGCTTCGACCAAGGGTTCTGTTGCTTTCTTAGCCAAAGTGCCGACGCTTTCTATAGGTTCATCGCCCAAAAAGAAACGCCCCACGTCGGATGTTGGTGTATAGCCAGTCTTCCCTATAACATCTTGCCCGAAACGAATACCGAGTTTCGGTATCATGCCGACAGTTTGCGGTGCAAAGCTCATTAGGAAATCCGCGCGTTCAGCCGCTTTTAGTTTGGGATTGTTCTGTCTGGCCGCTTCCTGCGCCGCATTTTGCGCTTTTATGGCTTCGTTGGCGGCTATGGTCGCCTTATCTTGTTCGGTAAGCTGCGACTCTTTTTTGACGATAGGTTGGCTCCCTGGCTTGCCGAGCGTCGGGAGTACCACATTTCTGTCTGGTACTCCTTGGAATTGCAATGGTGGCGTCGCCAGTGTACTTGTCCTAGCCGTCTGGAATATGTCTTGATTTGCTATCGGTTGCGCATTTTGCTGTATGTTGAGCCTATATGTAGGAGGCGGCACCGGTATCTGTAAAGCCGAAGACACCGCCTTAGAGTTGGCGAATATGTTTTTTGGTGGCGCCATGCTCATCTGAGGTTTGGTCGTAGTGTCAGCCTGCGGTTTAGTGCCGGCTAACCTAAACAGGCTCATGATGTCCATATGGCTTTATCTTAAACCTTTGAGTATCGCGTCTAGATCTTCACTAGTTATGCCTAAATCTTCCAAGTCATTCGATTGTGCAGTTGTTGGTGTAACAGCTGGCGGAGCTACTATTGATTGACCGCCTAATAATGCGGCTAGCGGGTCAGATGTTTTCGTCCCCGTAGACTTAAACGTCAATTGCGCTTTGCGGCCTGCCTCGTATGGGTTGGTATTCGGATCTATCGGACCAATAAAGTCTTTCGGTTGCATTGTCGCCTTGTATTGCGCTACTACCCATGGAATGTTTGCTTTTGATGGATACTCCCCGAACGTATCGAAGTATTTGGCCACGGCTTTTGTAGTGATGCCATCTGACGTGTTCAATCCCGTTCCCCTACTTGATACGTTCGCCATGAATTTATCGAGCGGGGTGAAAATGCCAGTAGTCTTGTCGAGCACGCCAGGCTTTTGGTATTTGGTTGCGCTTATGAATTGATAATCACCAGCTTTTTTGGCGTATTTTTGCGCTATTTCCTGCTCTTTTAGTGTTTTTGTCTGTTTAGCAATTGAGCCTGCCGGAAGTCCTGCGGCTTTTTCCATAGCCCGCATATCCTCATCCGACACGCCTTCAAACGCCGCCGAACCTAGGCTATCGAACATCATTTTTATGTTAGCCCGCGCGTCGTCGCGTTCAGCGTTGGATGTGATACGGTTTTCTTTAGCCTGTTGTGCCGCACGATTGAGTGCATCTACGCTATCAGCCAAGGCTTGCCTTTGCATTTCATAATTTGTCTTGGCTCTCTCTTCCATCCGCGCCCGTTCGTCCATGAGATAATTGAGATATTTCTGTTGCGCGTCAGTTTTTTGCCCTGCCGCCGCCGCTTGCGCCGCCGAGATTTCAGCATTACGCATCATTTCGATATTACGGTTAGCCTCCCCGAGCTGGTTTTCGTTCGCGTTGGCTATGCTTAAAGCGCCTGACGACAACGGATTCATACCCGTGCCGATAGACGCCAAGTCCGCGAATTGCTGTGCTTTGGCGTTTCTAAACTTCGCCGCCGTATCACGAGCCATCTGGTCATATTTGGCGTTGATGTCGGCGATTTTCCGGTTAAGCTCCGCATCTATTTCTTCCTTCGTCCTGCCTTGCGCCAAGCTCCGGATTTGCTCATCTAAGGCCGAAGTATCAGGGGCTTTGTATAAAGGCACGTATCCGCCCTGCGTCGCGTCATAGACGTATCGTTGATTATTCTGTTCGGTTGTTGCGGATGATGCCCCGTTTTCCGGAGTAGCCGATTGACCGGCCTTGCTCCATAAGGAATTGCCAGAGGCGTCCGTGCCTGTCTGTATCCAGCCGGTTGAGTCGCGTCTGCCTATATTTGGGTTGAATGGGATTTTATCGGCCGTTACCCCCGTGCCCGAACCTGTAGGCGTAGGTTTCGTGCCGCCGTACGTGAAGGCTTGAAACGTGATTGGCGTCGTTTCTGTGCCTGTTTGCAATTTGCCCATTTGCGCGCCAGTGGCGAGCGTCCATGGGTTGGCTTGGCTTTGTCCGATGACCCTGTCTTTCATCTGTTGTTCTGCCTTTTGGCTCATTTCGTATGGCGTCATACCGCTCACGTTGGCCGACGGTAGAAGCGCGTCTTTGGAAAAGTCATACGCCGGAGCCGGTGTGGTGGTGACCGCCGGGATTTTCGCCTTGGGCGGATTATAGATTGAGGTTGGCATATTAGTTGAAAACTGGCGTTTTTATTCACTAAAAGCTGTCCAGTTTCTGTTTTATAAATAAGCGGAATTAACTTTCATCGTGGCTACCAAACCGGCTGAACCGTTTCCGCCATCTCCAGCTTTAACTCCAACACTTGCACCAATCCCCCCATTTCCACCGGCAACTGTTATTGTTCCAGAATTAGTAAATGTTCCACCATATTTGATAATACATGATCCACCACCTCCGCCACCTCCGCCGCCAGAGTTTCCATCGACATAACCATTGTTGCTGCCATTATTCCCATTATTCCCTTTGCAATTTATTAGCCCAGTAGCACCAATACTGACATTTCCTTTTGCGGCTATTAACAAAGCCCCACCACCCCTCCCTCCATTCCCACCTGGTACAGAAGGCAAGTTGCTAAATGCACCTCCTGCACCCCCGCCTGCGCCTAGCGATAATGGAGTAACACCGCATTTAATTAATGAATAAATATCAGTGAACCCTATTAAATTAGTACAAGAACCACCGCTTCCGCCATCTGGTCCAGGATACCCCGCACCACCTGCACCGCCCGTAAAACCAGAGGCACTAGCTCCATTCTGTGCATAATAATTACTATTATATACGCCTTCTCCACCTCCTCCGCCAGCTCCAAAACTAACTAAACCAATGCCAGCACTTCCAGGCAAGCCATTACCACTTGCTACACCTGCACCACCAGCCGCTCCTTTCCCTTGAAGATTTATCGTTCCATTAATCTGGACATCACCGATACATAACAGAGCGAGAGGCAAATTATCGGCCGCACCTCCTATTGTGAGAGTAGCCCCGCTAGCTATATTGATACTTTTATACTGATAAATCTTGTTCTCAGACAAAATAGTAGTGCCAGAAGACACAACCAAATCTCCATCTCTACCATCGCCAAACATCCTAGAGTCAAAATAACTCTTTCTCACCGCATCATTAGGGTTGCTTGCATCCGTTGTTATCTGCAATTTATCGGCCGCCAAACTTTGAACTGCATTCCATACACGATTTTTATCCAAAAAAGTCTGATCAAGCAAACCATCTGCACCCAGGACAGGAACCTTCCCAGCATCTTCCGCCCCAGCAGTTGAGCTTTTACAATTTGAAGCCGGAACCACGAGTCTCGCTCCAGTTTCTCCCGTTCCTGTGCCGGATGCACATTCATTGGGAGTCGCCAATTCTATAATACCTTTCGTGTTTTCCGAAGCATTTGGCGCGCCGGAAACGGATATATTATTCACATATTCAATTGAAGCTGGTTGGTGCAAATCCGCAGAAGAATAAGTTGGAATTGACCAAGTACCAGTGATTGTTTCATCATTTTTTTTATTAGCGAATTGATTAAGCAAACCAGAGGTTATCGAAACAACCGCTATCGAGCCTCCGGAATGTTGTTTCTTTAATCCATTTGTTTCGGTATACGGATAAACGCATAAAACATTTTTTACTCCAGTAAGAGTGGCCGTTCCATTAGCATTTTGCGTGACTCCTGAAAAACTTATCTGCTCCTCGGAATCTCCTACGCCTGGATCAAGTGTCATAAAACCCTTATCGCCAAAATTCTGCATTGTGAGCAGATTGCCATCTATATCTTTGAACTCTGATAAAACAATCTCCGTATCACCAATGGATGCCCCGCTTGAATAAAGAGTGAAGTTTTGCAGTTGAGGATATAGTGTATTTGACATATTAATTTAAATCTCCATCATTAGGATCAAAAATGCTTGATTGCCCTTCTGTCGTTAGAGTGGCGTTAGTCGAAAAAGACACCAATTCCCACCATTGTCCTATACCATCTGAACTAAACCCTATTTGTTCCTCAAAATATGGCTTTTTATCGTAAGTCTGCACTAGTCTGAACTTCGGAGGCGTAGCCAAATCATTTTCTTGCGATGAACCGCCTATCGGGCTTTTACCTATTGGAGTTTTACCAATTGAAGCATCATCAACTACCGGGACAATGCATCTAGAAGGCAATGTTTTCCAACTCCATGAGGTTACAGATCCATTCAAGCCCCTACGCAATATTCCAGTCAACTTAGTATCTTGCTTTTTATAGCCTTCGACAAAAAATTGATTGCTTGCCTTGCTCGCCGTTCTATCCCCATAAGTGCTATAAGCAAACAACGCAACACATTTATACGGTTTACCATCATCCGAAAACCCATCAAATAATTTATACGTGTTCGATTCATTATAGGCATGCCCATACAATTCACCATTTATGATTGACAATCTGCCTATTGGGAGAGTTTGCGGGGCTTCCCAATAATGAACCTGGCTAGGATCGATTGAACTATCAACCACATCCTGAGTCATATTGTAAATTAGCATGACCCCTTCCTTAGGTTTAGTAATGAATAAATACTTCTTGAAATACAGCATATGCCCATCAGTAAAATCAGCATTTTGGACATCATGCACTATGGGGAAGGAGATATCTACTACTTGCGGCTCACCGAAAAAATTAGCCGATAGGCCGAGAGTGTTTACTTGTACCTCATGAGACACAAAAGCTATAGAATTTTTTATCTTAGTAGATAGAGCATCAGATTGACACCCCTGTTTAGCTGATGTTTTAATTGGCACTATATTTACAACCTCGTGTAAATTATCACTTGACATTTGCAATTTTGTATAATACCAATAATCATTCCCCGCAGAAATAAACATCGAGTCAGATTGTTGTTGCATGCTTTTTGGTACTCCATCTAACGTCAATATAGCTCCTTCTCCAGGTTTACGCGGAGAAGAAAAAATATAATCAAGAAAAGAATTAACATTTGATATATAAATAGAATTATTATCAGATGCAGCAAGATAAATCTGATTATTTAGATTTTTGATGAGATAATTCTTAAAATTAAACGGCACGCCATTCAAAGACGAATTAGGAGAAATGTGCGGCTTTTGGCATATAACAGATGATACGGCTTCCATCGTGGGATCAGATGATATACCGATAAAATACTGCCCCGCGATCTTCGAATATGTATATGTATGTGTATTTATCAATAAAGCCTGCGAATAATTACCAGATGACAGAAAACCCAGAGCGCCAGGCGGAATTCCATCAGGAATTTTTATATATCCCCGTGCTATTGTACTTATTTCAACCGTGCATCCAGTCCCTCTGCCACCGGATGTTGCTTTACCGGCACCAACTGTATAACCACTCCCCGGACTAAGCAACGTCAATGACGTAACCGCACCCGTAAAAGGGGCTACAGCATCAACGCGCACCGTACAGCCAGTCCCTCCTGTTGTTATAGTCAAAACATCTCCAACCGCATAATTTGTCCCGCCAGCAGTAGGTGTGGTTGTTATCACACTAACACACCCAGTATCCCAAGAGGTTGATTCTACCTTTGATATAGCACCTGACCACATATAAATTTTGCTCGTGCCATCAACCCATAAAATCAAATCTTTAAGCTCATTTTCAAAATCCCAAAAATGACAGGCACTGAAACTAGAACTAACATTATCTTGTATATCTATCCAATATACCTGGCCTTCTGTAAATGTTATAGAATTGTACTTTTCTCCTTCTTTTGCGACATAACGCACCTGGACTTTACCGTTCGAACCGGTGCTATTAAATCCAACTCTCAAATTCCGTTCGAAACCAGTATGACTATGCCAGTCAAAAGATCCATAAATTCCTTGTCCGCTATTAGGCGTTGAACGTTGCCCATCAAGAGTATATCCGCGTCTGCTTCCTACACGTTTATAGGTATTAGTTAGTACATTTTTCGAGCCAACGACCATTATATTAGAGTTCAAAACAGAGACATCCTCACGATTCCTGTATCCAGGGAACTCCGAACGAATATTTGAAGCTAGAGGATTCTGCATATCACGGCCTTAAAGCAACCCCGCCAAGCTTAGCGGCGTACGAAGAATTTTTTACATTAAAATAGCTCCCAATTGTCTTTTTGGCTTGCGATGGGAACCTCCGATTATATGAAGACACCGATGCCAGATAAGCGTTTTCAAACATTGATATATCAAAGGAACCATCTCTCCCCTGTTGTTGTTGCGCTGCAAACCAAGCCAAACAATTCAAAAATACTCCATATGAATCAGTATCTAGATTTAACATATCAGAGTCAGAAGTAGCCCTTTCCTTGAATGCTCCGGAGGCATCACGGAATAAATACTTGCTATAATATTCTATCTCATAGATTGAGCCCAACGAACATACCAAACCATCAAAATATACAGGGTCATCTGTACCCACGAGATTTGTGATAAAACGCACCGAATTGATGGCACTTGATATCGGATTCCCGATTTTATTAGCCGTACTCCAATCGAAACCCAAAAGATTCCAACCTTTTACAAAAGCAGTGCCATCCCATCTGGAAGTGACAGTCTTCTCCCAATAATTTGATATGGTATCTGTCCCCCAACGCAAAATATAAGAAGTAGGATAGTTAGATGTCACATAAGCCCAGCAAAATATGACTCCTCTTTTTTCATAAATACTTAAATCAACCGGAGACATGGTTATATTTTCGATATAATTATTTGTCCCTATCGAATATTTTATAGAACCGGAGCCTGTGACAAAATAAAACTTGTCTGATATCGCATTATTTGCCCCAGGACCAGAAACCCATAATCCGTTCGTGTCTACTCCATTGCAATCATTTACCATTATATTTGATAACGCCGGAACAGATATGCGCAATGTTTTGATATATGTATTCCAACGCACTTCTAACTCAGAACCTGATAATACTGACGTCTTTGTCAAATCAAAATCTTGCGAAGATACTTTCTTTAATATATCACCAATTTTCCTATCAGCTTGCGGGCGCAAATCGATAATTCTGTTTCCTTTCAAGTCTGAGGGGCAGGCATAATCGAAAACTGCCTGACCATATATAGGCGTGATCAATTGAACTGAACGTCGTGTCTCCTCAAAATCGCAATCTTCCTGGCATTTACATGCCACATCATATAACAAGCCATAAAAATCAGTTAATTGATTAGCAGTCGTTCCATGCAATCTACGAGATACCGCCTTTTTTAGATCAGATATTGTATATGGCATAGGCTCTTATCCCAAGCCCCGTAAGGGCTTGAGTAAAAGACCATGTTCAATAAGTGCAAGCTATGTTTTAGACACCAGTTGAACCAACGCTACCCGCCCAATCAGCCACAAAATAAGCTTCACGATAATTGCCTTGATATTTATATGAACGGTTATCGCTATACTCCCAAGAGACCAAAGAAGTCTGCACCCCCTGGCGCACCACGCGCTTGACTCCATGAAAGTCTGATAGCAAGAACCAGGCCGTGTCTGAACCGCCGGCTGCCGCACCCAGATACGGAGACGTCATCACTTCAATGCCGAAAACAGACATATAGACGTTGACGGCGTTGTTTGAACTATCAGACACCAAAACAGATTGCGTGATCTGGATAGCATTTTTGAAGTTAGCCGGGGCGACAACAAGATATTTGCCTTCGGAGCCCAAAATAACACCCCGTTGATTCTTCTGTTCGCGCAAAGCAACCATGGCAGCATTTAGTGTCGTTTCTGATAGGGCGCCAGAGATGAGATTACTAACAACCTCACCACTTAACGTGACATGCGCGTTTGAAATCCACGGCATTCCATCTGGTGTTAGGGTCGTTGTAAACGCACCACGGAATAGACCGAAGGCGTTATCGTCTTGCGTAACACGAGCCATTAAGGCGAATTGGCGTACATCTTCTGCCCATACATCATGCATGTTATCGTCAAACAGATTCTTAGAGATCATGATTTTTTGGGCAAAATCAGACACCAAAACAGTATTCTTGTAACCAGTCTTCGGGGTATCAGATGGTACAATTGATGTTTCACCAATTGCAGACCACTCACCCGTACCCATATTGACATTATGGATATACGCCGAATGAGTCGTCGTGACCTTACGGAACAACTTTTCATTTTCCGCTGTCGCAATACCCCATGCGCCAGTGCCTGGAGTTTCAAAAGCCTGGAAGAATACAGCGTCCAACTCAGTACGAGTAATTGCAAGATTATCAGCTTCTGTAAACATATCTTTTTTAGATTAATCTATTTTGTCAGCTTAAATACGAAACACCTGAGCGGAAGCTGAATGCTACTTTATTCGGGTATTTCGTTATATCGAGAGGCATAATTACACAGCCATTAGCCGCGCCATCCGTATTGAGCAGCGTATATTTGCCAGCAGTCAAATTCATAACAACTCTATCACCAACCGCCAGATCATATTCAGCCTGCGTGTCAAACAACGATGGATTATTTGGCGTGATCAACCATATATCACCGTTATCTATGGGCACAACCTCGACATAACCATCAGAGGATGCCGTGTTGGTAGAAGTAGAAACAGCGATGCCACAAAGATAATCAGTGCCGACCACTGGTTTGTTTGTCGCCATAGCAGTCACCACATTCCCTCCCAATGTCACAGCGACAGGATCGCCTGGGTAAATAAGGTTCGCGGAAGCGGCAACCTTGTATTTGATTGTCCCTTCCGTCTTGTTTTTACCCGCAACCAATAATTCAATATCTTTTCGTGTAGGATTAGACATAAAGACAGCGTTATTTAAGTCATACCGCAAAAATTCTTTTAAGTTTATTGGTCAGTATCGGCGCTTTTCCACAATGTCATTATCACGCGGGGATGTTGCTGTTCTAGTTATCGCTATCTCTTCAGCTTTCTTTACCATTTTTTCAATTTGTTCAGGAGAATACATATTGCGCGAAGCATATATCCTGCGCAACTCATTGCGTTGCTCTTCTGTCCAATATGTATTTGGCTTGCTTATGGAATTTTCATTCACCCCCGTACCGCTTCCTACACCTCCATGGAGACTAGCCATCTTTGTCGCTTCCAAAGAACGTCTCAGTTCTTCATTTTCCAGCCTCAATCTCTCTTCCTCAGATGCTTTTCTCGCGGCTTCTTCTAGCGCCTTTTGTTCCAATTCCCTATCTTGAATTTTTGCGTCAATAACTGATTCTAGTTTATCTGGATCAGATAAATCTTCGAGCGTTATTTTTTTGGCTTTCTTGCCCAATTGTTTCGCGGCAAGCAAACCAGCTCGATATATTTCTTTATCTGATTCTACTTTAGCAAGCTTAGCCTTAAGATCGGCTATTTGTCTTGCCATTTCGTCTGCCGGCGTATCAGACAAATTACCGCCGTTGCCTGCTAGCGTATCAGGCCGTTTACCGCTATTGTCTGCCAGCGTATCCGCAGACTGTTTACCGCTATTGCCTGCTAGCGTATCAGGCTTTTTACCGCTATCCCCGGTTGCAGTGGTACCGGATTTACCTGCGTTGTTATCTTTTAAATCCATATTTGTTTACCGCGCTTTGGCACTGCGCGTGGAGTTAAGAATATTATATCACATCTATTTAATAGATGCCACTTTCTTCCTTTGCAAATATTCAGTATGAATTGCATTTATGGCATTTTCCTGTAAAGCAACCACATGCAGCATAGCTTTTGCGAATAAGAGCTGATCAAAATCCTTAGCTTTCTTTATCCCCAAATCAATTGCCTGCGCTTTTATAGTTTCTGTCAATAAAGACCAAATATTAGTTTTCCGCAGTAGAATAATTTCATTAGCCAATTCTTGGAGTTGTTGATCAGTAGGTATATGGCCGCCAATATACAAATCCCCTTCTTTATACTCTACAAGTTTATCATCATCATAAACCGAATCCAGCGCCTCACAAAATCTACAAACTGTTTTCGACATATTAGATTTCTTGCGCTGCTGTCAACGCATCAGCTACTTCCAAAAACAACTCCTGCCCCTTACCATCACCATTTACATCCCACATTTGGACTGTTTGCTTAAAAACAGGAAGAAGCACATTTTCGTATTCCTCATTAGAGATTTTCACATCTATCATCGTATCAGGTTCAGCTTTCGATTCCTTTTGTATTTCAGCCGCGCGTATATTGAACTCCAACTGTAAATCACGCGCCATTTTGGCGGCCTCTTCTTTACTCTTGCCAATTACTTCTTTATCATATTTTGCCTTTATTTCAGCAAAAACATCACGTTTCTTTTTTTCAGTCTCCTCAACCGCCTCCACAAAAACATGATTTGCATCCATTATTTTTTTAACAATAGATAAATTCTTTCGTACAGCTTTTATAGCATCATAACCTGCCTCGCTACAAGCATCTACCACCTTCTGCCCATCCATCGTGCGAAGACGATGCGCTAACCCGTAAGCCAAAGAAGATTTGATCGTTATTTTCATCATATAGTTTTATTGCTTTTATACTTAGGGCAAGTTTTTAAGTGCTTTACCCCTTTCGAATCACAAAAATCGCAAAAACGCTTCTTCGGCTCTATAAATTCTTTTGTCTCCGTCTCAGTTCCCTGTACAGTTTTTTTGCCCATTATTTCATCAACGCATAAACCGAAAAGATAATTGATATCGGTACTTTGATAATTCACGCCACGTTTTTTCAACCACTCAGTCATCCTTTCTACCGTTAGCACACGTAAATCATCAATCGTAAAGCCATCAGATTCTACACGTGTATTGCCCAACTCAGTAATACAACGTGGTGTCCCAGTGCATTTTATATCAAACTCTTTAGCTAAAGCGTTCCGCGTTTCCGGCGGCACTTGTAGCCAAACATATGGCGTAATAGTGATTTCAATATTCATTTCTTTCTTTTGGCCTTAACCGAAGTAGGTTTCCAGCCATGTTCAACGGCATTCAGCAAACGCTTCTGCCTCTTAGCTTTAATCAAAGTAGTAGCTTTCGCTTTGACTCCACCAGGAGTGCTTACTTTGACTTTACCATTTTTAAGTTTTTTTATTTTCACTGGCATAAAATACAATTAAGAATTAGCGAATAATTGAGGGATTGATGATTGTCCTGGGTTATTCCACTGTTGCCCTTGTGATTGCATATTAGCAAGAGCGAGATTATTCTCTTGCCCATTTGTTTTATTTACAAAACTCTCAGGATGACGAGCTGTGATCGGATTAATACTGTATAGAAGCTTCTTAGCCACTTCCTCCATATTATTAAGCCCAGGATGAACTTGTTCAAGTTTAATTATCTGATCAAGCATTTCCAAATTCCGTTGAAAGCGAATATCATCACTCTTCGGAGTTAACACATCCTCAGTCATCATCATATAATATTTGAGCTCTCTTATACGACGCGGATCGACTTTAATAATTTCAGTTTCTGAGTTCAAACCCCCTTGCTCTTCCAGCAAATCATATGAAGCGGCTAATTGTTTTTCTTTATCCGCCATTTCATCACCAAAAAGCTCAAATTTAATCTTTCTTCGTCTAGTTTTCCCCCCAGTCGTCTTCAAATCAACCAATAATGATTGATATCTCAAACTTGCCTTTGCACCCTGCATTTTTTCCACATCCCCCACTGTCAAAAACTGTAAAATATCTCCCAATACAATGCGCGTTAATTGTACTGAGGCTCCTATCAATTCAGAAAAAAATGGACCAAGATCTTGCTGCACTTGTTGCTCGCGCAAACTCAGCTCATATGCCGTTATTCTACCAGGCATTCTATCAACTGGAGATGCTTGTATATTCGCTGTCTGATTTAATGATTCTTCGACTTTCATCATCGCATTGAGCAGATTTGTAGTCTGCAAAGGCGGCAATAACGGATCTAGTCTACTTTCAGGATCACGCATGTTTATTGTCGCACCCGGTATTATCACATCGGAACTGATCATGTCTTTTCCGATATATTTCATCGGCTTTATCGTATCCAAAATAGCTCCATCTATTAACACTGGATAAAGAGTATTTATGATATTAGCGTCATGAGACACGCTGAAAACAAGCGATTTCCCATAAAAAAAGTTTTCACGGATCCAAGAAAAATACCATTTGGCAAACGGATATAAACCATCTTCACGCGGATTCTTTTCATCTGCCTCTCCGATTATTATCCCATTCACCATAACCACTCTGCTCCCGCCATTTTCCTTAGTCCAATAAATTATCTCCTCATCAAGCTCTCCTCTAAGGTTAGGATCATAGACAAAATAAAAACCCTGGTTCGCATCATTAAAAATCAATTGCATGCCAGGCCTCACCTTGTCCCAATTTTTTTGCCCATGATATTTAATATCCAATTGATTATGACTCTGTATCCTGCGCCAGATAATGAAACGTTGTTTCTGTATATCTTTTTCAAAAATATTCTCTATAAAAATCTGATCAGTCGGGACAATAGTAGCAATAAACCCAGAATTTGCTTCATCTAGATCATATCTATAATTCCATGTCCCATCTTCATTACGGTTAGTTTTTGTTTTCTTGTATACTTGTCTAAATTCATGATTGACAATGCAAGCCGGTGAGACTTCAGATTGCAAAATAGCATGCAACCACCATTCTTTAGGGAAGTAAGTCGAATTAACCCATTCAATTATACTATTTATGACCATCGATGCATCATCATCAGGATAAGCGTCGGCATCAGTAGCTTGCAAGCGCAAGAAACCAAGTCTATTAGCGGCATGGCCAGCCATTGAGATGCATTTGTTCCTCTCTATTGGGCGTATTGCGTTAGAACGCCATGCATTTGATGGATCACCCAAAAGAGGCTCTCCGTTATTAGGTTGATAAGTATTAAATGCCATGCTATCTACCTGATCACGCCTCAATACACTTAAATCATTAAACTCCTGCCGCGGGCGAGACATCGTATTATAGCCCAATGTAAAATCAGAGATAATCTTGCTTCTTACCTCCTTTTCTAAATCAGAAAATTGATAATTTGATGCCTCAATTTTTATTTCTGGATCTTGCTCTTTCGTCCCAACTTTTACTAACGCATTTTTCAACCTCGAATCTATAATCGACATATCGTTTATATTATATCATGAATTCATATTATTGCGAATAACCTCCATTCTCGCCGCGCCATATCTATAAGCCCCCAAAGCGGCTTTACTAACATTGATTGTACCTTCCCGCCTAGGCCTATCCACAACCTCACTAGCCATAGATAAAGCATCCATAGCATCGTCATATTCTGATATAGGAAAACGCAACAACTCTGTTTCTAAATCCTGGCATCTATTTTCTACGTGCCAAATACTATGTTCAGCATATCTAGGTTGCAAAGTAAGTATCCTATCTTTTTTGCTAGCTTTACTCGTATGAACCAATTCTTTTATATTAAGTCTAGTGCCCCTACGCCTCTCCTCTTCTTCTATATGCACTTTCATACCTTGCCAAAACTGCGTGTTTTCTATGCCAATTTGGATAATGCTTTCATTATCCCAAAGAGCAAATATAGTGTCGACCATCTGTTTTGGCGTATGTCTAGCTCTCCAGCACTCCACCAACCATTTATTATCTGTCGTCACTTTCACCAATGCATAACCAATAAAATCTCCCTCACCTTTACGTATAGCCGCTTCTGTATAAGCCTGCCCAGGAGGATCTATAAGCAAATAGCAGGCCGTATCCTTAGCATCAACCTCAGATCTAGAGATATATCGAAACATATCCCTAGAAAACTTAGCCAGAGCCGGATCGAATGGTTTCCCCATCATCTCCCTCATAAAGTCAGCATGACCGTTATTAGGAGTCCACATGCGGCGTTTTAATTCTTCAATTGACACTTTATCAGAACCGATTGCCTCCTCATCACTCAAAACATATTTCTGCGGCCATGTCGGCATGCCATTATCATCAACTATCCAAACCGTTCTTACCCGCATAGAATCATCTGTTTTCGCCCTATCTATTATACTTTGTACAGTCCCAACCTCAGATAATCTATTCCCCAAATATAATACTCTCCCGCGCTCTTGATCCAAACCACCCTTAAACTCTGATATATGCTCTCTCACCTGCCTTGTAGCTGCTTCGCTACGAATTGTCGTCATATCTTCAAAATCATCCATTATTATGAACTGCGGGCGTGTAGATCCATGCAAACGCCCACGAACAGGCTCTTGCGTTGAGTGAGCTTCTACCCGAACTCCGTTGCTAGTCAAAAAATCCATTATACTTTTCTGCGTTTTTTGTTCATCTGTACGCTTAGCATTAAATAATTCTCCAAAATCACGTTTTAATCTCTTATTGATCTGCAATTCTAACACCACATCAAATAAAAAACGCCCAGAATTATTTTTATCATGGCTATCAACATTTATATAATCAAACTTTTTATAGGCTATACACCATAACACCACCCCCTTAGCAAAAGATGTTTTAGCGCTTTCTCGAAACATAAACCATCCCAATTCTTTCAAATTACCATCCACTAAATCACGTATATCTTGCCCCATCTCATAATGAAAATCGGCATATGGATATTTGATATAATGCAAAAAATAATATGAAAAAAACAATAAAAAATCCCTCTGCATAACATAAAATCTCTGGCGCGGGTTAGCGTTGTCTAACCAAAATATCTGTTCCGCAGTTATACGATTCATTCTATAAATTAGGGAACATTTTCTTGATATCCTCCTTTTCTTCTTCCGTCATATTCAATTCAGTATATGCCACCGCCATTTCTGATCTTAAAGCAAATTCCGACTTCGCCTTACGCTCCAAATACCATTTTGATGTCTCTACATTCCCAGCGCTGATATTTGAAACTACAACGTGCCTAGCCTTTAATATCGGTTTCTGCCTTAATTGAGCAAAACGTTCAGATAGTTTAGGGAATTCCTTTATCCATCTATAATAAGTATCTAAGCTGATTCCAGCAAACATGCATGCTTCCGGGATACTCGCATCAATGGCAAAAGCCTCTTCCAGCTTAGCCAATGTCTCAGGAGTCATTTTATATTTTATCTGTTCCCCCCTAGGGTTATTGGGTGTAGGCCTAGCCATATTTTTTACCATCAAAATAAATGCCGTTTTGGATCCTTCCGCGCCAATCTATAATAGGTATCTTGACTTATTCCTGCATATTCACACGCCTCTTTTATCCTTGCACCAGCAAAAATAGCCTCCTTCAATTTAGCTAACGCTCTAGGAGTAATTTTACGTTTTTTCTGCTTTTTTAATAAAGAATCTGCCATATTAAGATCTCAAATCTCCTCACCGCCAAACCTCTGATTTAATACTGCCTTGAACTCATGGCCGCACTTAGGACATACAATATCCTGGACTCTACTATCATATTTATTAGCCAGATTCTCAAAAGCACTGCCCAATTTAGCCCCAACTTTCTTTATATCAGCATCTTTTACAATATCCGTATCTACATCAGGTAAATTTAAATCTATCTTTTCCTTAAAAAACTGCTGCATAAAATCAAAATCCTCTATCTCTCTCAACTCCAAAGACAAATCATCCGTCCATTCTGCAAACTCACTAGTTTTATTGTCTATGATACGATATTGCTTAGCCTGTTTTGGATCTAAATCAGCTTCTATAACATCTATTTGCTCATACCCCAACTCTTTGAGAGCTCTCCAACGCGCATGACCAACTATTATGGTATTATTTTTATCAACGCATATATATTGATTATACCCAAATTTCCGTATACTTTCAACCACCACTTTAACCGCCGCATCATTTGAACGCGGATTGCGCCAATATGGCTTGATTTCATTGATATTAAGCGTTTTTAGCTTCCCCATCTTTTGCATATTGCATTCTTAGTTTAATCTGGGCTTTGGATTCCCAGGCTTTTTTATATTCAACATTTTCAAACAACTTCGAAGAACCTGTGACATGCTTCAAGCGCAAAAGCTCCTCTTCCTCCAAGCCTATTTCATTGCATATTTGCGCATCTGACCAGCCGTTATCAAGCATCTTAAACACTATATTAGCCATACCAACGACTGAATGCTTGCCCCTCGCTCTATTATGCCTGATTGTAGCGGCCATGCGATTATTTATATCCCCATCAATCACAACAATAGGCAAAAGACCACCTGTCGAATTATAGACATCTTTATAGTTTTTCATCACAAAATATCTATGAAAACCATCAACAATGATATATTTTTTCTTTTCAGGATCATACATTGTAACTATCGGTTGCGTATACCCATCATGATTGATTGAAGTATGCAAAAGACGCATTTCATTTCTTGCCACAGAATTTGGGTTGTAATCATTTGCTACTACATCCTCAATAGGAACCCATTTGACATGATTGACTGGATGCTGATCTAAGCTCATACAGTTATATCATCATTTATGAATCCTCTTTTTTTCTGTGCCTGCTTCCACAACCCAGAAAAAGCGACCTTAAAATTTTTCAACTTGGTCAAAGCATAATCATTTGCAAGTATACTCTGCACAACCACTCTACAAGCTTTATCCATTAAATCAGGGTATCCCTTAAACAATTTCTCATGATAATCAATAAAATCCTTTATATCCTGCTTCCATTTTTCATTTTTAATTAAATTCTTAGCTAAATACTCGCCATATTCACGCCAACCACTGAACATATATGGGACTTTTTCTATAAAATAATTCTCATAGCCCATTTTACCCGCCATATCAACACCCCCCAACCTCTCGACTAACTTATCATATAATTCATGATCAACTTCCTGAAGATAGAACAAACTATCAACCGCCGTTTCATGGTGCAAACTCGAAATACGCATATGCTTCAATGACACCCCATATTGGTATTGCAAATCATACATTTTATTATACTTCCATCCATTATCATTTATGGCCTTCCAAATATCAGTATAAGACCAATCATAGAGAGGGTAAAAAGTAAAATGATTATTTCTCCCAGCTTTTTTATTCCCCCAAGTTATATGTTTGTAAACTCGTCCATTTATCAATGCCGCATGTCGGCCTGGGCTTTCTTCGCATCTTACACCCGAAACACAACAATGCTTCTTCCCAGCAAAATCTTTATTAAAAATAGCCCCAAATATGCCATACCACCAACCTACCCCATAAGTATTTTCTTTAATCGAAATAGGCTCTTTTTCTCTTAACCATTTTTTCCCAGGTTCCCAGCAATACAAAAACGTATCCTTAAACGAAGTAGCGTTTTCTATACGTATCGGGATTTGGTACCAATATGGATCTACGATTTTATCTGACATCACATATCTAACCATCTCTATGGTCTCGTTCCATTCAGCTTCTTGATCGATAAACAAAACACTTATTCTGCGTCCTCTCTCTAACGCTACTTTTTTAGCCAATTCAAAAATCACAGTCGAATCTTTACCCCCTGAATAACCTACCGTCACTTCTTCGAACTCATCGAATAAAAAATTCATCCTTTCAAGCGCAGCTTCCCATACATTTTTATCAGAATAAATTTTCATAACACCGGATAAAGCAACCCCCTATTTTGAATATGAACTTCCATATCCTTTATAGAATATGCCAAGCGTAAAATATCAATAATCTGCCCAATATTCATATTCCCCCTACAAGTATAAACATCTATACTCACAAACCCAACATGTGGGAACGTATGTATCGAGATATGACTTTCTTGAATTATGACAAACCCGCTATATCCTCCATGATCGCCTTTATCGTTATTAAAAGCCTCAACTATTTTGGGCTCAATAAGCATTTTCATCTTCTCATTATTAGCTATTTTTTTCATTATATCGCTCATCAAAGCTTTATCCTGCAAAGCCTTAAACTCGCACCCATATCCATCAATCATCAAATGTTGTCCAAATATTTTAACCATAATTCCCAATATAATCTAACGAATTGCCTATGTTATGCCCAAGTGTGCTTTTTTTACCAATATGATCAAACAAAGTCGGTATAGTGACCACCCATTCTATTCTGTTTTGTACCAAATATTCTTGAATAACATTATCAAAATGCTTCGCTCGTTTCTCATCCAAAATGTCTTTTCCTACATTAGTATACCATTTTTTTATTCTACCTATTAAACCCTGTTGATTTATATAAATTACAGCATGATAATAATAAGCACCTGGGAATACACCTTTCACATATCCCCTAGCCCGATTCTCCGGAGTAAAAAGATGCCTACGCCGGTTCATAAAACAATAAATCTCGCCCTGCACTTTATTATGCAACTCATTAAAACGTTTATACCAATCTGGTACAGTAACCACATCATCGCACATAATCAAAATAGGCTCTCCATCCTGAGCATTATCTAACATATCCTCCATGCACCTTGATAAATTGTAAGTATGACCGTATTTATTCACATCATTAAAAATTTTCAATACATCCACAAAAGGGGCTATTAAACTAACCAAGGCCGGAAGATATTGCTGACGATCAGGCGTTGTTATTATACCCGCTTTCATACCATAATGCTATTGAATCTATAAACGGCAGTTTTCGCACAAATCATGGCAAATCCAATTCTATCTATAAAATACTATCTAACAAATGATTCATCCATATTACTTCCCTTCTTGTTCGCCTCTACCCATTCTCTAAGCTCCTTTTCAGTCACCCCATAAACCCGTTCAAATTCTTTAACAAAAGGAGAGTCAAAATTGCCATTCTCTTTAAGATAAGAGACTATAAGATTGAACATCTGCAATCCTTTCCCTCTATTAGGTATCATATTGATTCAATTATAGCATATTTACAACACACGCCGCAATCCCTTTTGGTATTTACCAAAAGCCTGGTTTTACTGACTGTATTGCGGTTGACCATGCCGTTTGTAGTAGCCCCCAAATAGAATGTTTGGTAAATACACGATTGAATCATGTCCTTGCCAAAGGACCGGGACGTATGCGTATTGTAGCATCTACTAGCTACCCGTTGCCCGGATTAACATTCTATTTTTTGAGGGTTGGGTTCCGCCTTCTTTTAAGCTTCAAGTCAGACGTCTATAAGCCCCTATGTTACGCAAAAGCCCGCCTAAAAAAGGCAGGCAATTGCGGATGCTACTTTACGCATAGCCAGTTTTAATTCTGGCAGCTCCATTATACGCATCTCCATAGGTTATGTCAAGTATAGATTTTTTTTGTCTCCTTGTCAAATGGATTTTTATCTAAAAAACTATTTTGACTTGTGTATAAAAAAATAATACTTTATACTATGAATATGAAAATGGAATTAGAAAAAATAAAGATCGATGGCGTTCGTTGTCCTAAATGCGGCGGCGAATGGGTACCACGCAAAGAAAGGCCAAAACTTTGTCCTTTCTGTCGCTTTCGTTTATATAAAACTTATCCACAGGAGGAGCCTTTGAAGCCCTTGACATAGGTTGAAGATTGTTATACATTGTAAGTGCAAAATGAAATAGCTAAGCCAAACGGCGAAGCTGAACGGCCAAGCCAAACGGCGAAGCCACAGTAAAGCGAAACGGATAGGCTGGTGATACTGGCCTTACCCGCTAGCAGAAAAAGCAAAAGCTAAAAGCCCCAAAGCACATTAGACAATACAAGATTCCAGGCCGAAGAAATGAGGGTGACGAAAGTGGCGGCTAAGCTGTACATAGGCCAATATGAATAGGCACTCAACAAATTCACGGCCTGGAACCTGCCCCCTAAATAATTAGGAGGCAAAGATATTAAATCTTAATTAGATCACATAGTATGTATAACATTGAAGAAAGCTTGCGGAGATGCGAAGAAGATCGCATTTGGCAAGCTGGGCAATGCGAAGATTATGAGATTACAGAAGAAAATTATGAATTTGAAGATGAAGATATATGACTACCATAGAAATATACCTTGAAGCGAAGAAAGAATTAAAAGCTTTCCGTGAAGCAAACGAAGAAGTTTTGGGAGTTTACGAAGCGATGTTACAAGCAATAGTTGAATTAGAAGAAGAATTAAGACAAAAAGCCAAAAAAACAAGAATTGATATAGAAGCTGGGGATATAAAATTCCAATTTATACCTCGATATAAAAAATGGATTGATTTTGAAAAAGCAATGAATTGCATGGAGACAGATGAACAAAGAAAAAAACTCATGGATATAACTTCGCAAAAAATTGAAGTAGATATCGAAAAATTCTTGAAACTTTGTCGGAGAGGAGAATTGCCTGATAAAGCTAGAATTGAAGCATATCAAGAAGAAGAAATTGAACCGCAAGTACGTTTAATAGAGAATAAATAATATAAAAAGCTGAGTAGAAGTAAATTAACAATAAATATATGAAAAACATATATGCAAAAATACTAGCAGTGCAAAAAGATATACAACCGATTGAAAGAAACGAAGACAACCCATATTTTCAATCTAAATACTTTTCAGTTGATACGGTCATAGCTGAGCTAAAACCATTACTTAACAAGCATGGGTTAGTAGTTATACAACCGTTAGGCATATACGAAGGCCATCCTATACTTATCACCAGTGTATTAGATCCAGATTCCGGTGAAAAGATTGAAACATATACCCACTTACCCCAAAACCCGGATCCTCAAAAGCAAGGAGCGATAATAACCTATTTTAGGCGCTATGCCCTTGTTTCTATGTTCTTACTACAAGGTGAAACGGATGACGATGCCAACAGTGTCTCAAATCAGACATCAATAGAAAAAAAACAATATCTAAACAATAAAAATAATATACAGAGTTATAGACCTACGGCATATTTAGATAAAAATAAAATAATAAATAACATCTTGTCATTAGAACCGAATAAACGCGAAGAAGCAATAAAAAACATTGAAAAAACAAATGATTGGACACCTGCAGAAATACAAAAATTACGTGAACGTGTGAAATATGAAAAGACTCTCATGGAGCGAACTCAGTTTACTGGAAAGTGATTTTAACGCATGGTACATGCGATATATAGTTGGTATACCAGAAAAAGAAACACAGAGTATGCGAAAAGGGAAAGAAATACATAATATATTGCAAAGTGGCATGCTTAACGTTGAGAACTTAGATAAAAGTGAGATTAGAATTTATGGTACGATTCTAAAAACGTTCGAAGATGAATTAGTAAAATTAAATAATGGCAGATCACGGATAGAATGGGAATATAAATCTACTAGCTCAATCGATTCTATACCGACAATAGGCTTTTGGGATGGATTTATGCCTTGCGGTATACTGGAAATAAAAACAGGGACTAATTTATGGACTAAGGAAAAAGCAGAGGAGCATGGGCAATTGGCATTCTATGCCCTACAACACGGCGGAAATCCAGATATATGGCTATTCAGTGCGAATGTCACTAACGGAAGATGCAAAATGTTTCACGTGAAACATACAAATGAACAATTAGAAGATATGAAAAAAAGAATAAAAAAAGCATGGGAAATAATATCTTCTTATCATGAATCAAGAATAGAAACATATGAAAACAAGTATACCGGCCGCGATAACAAAAGTGACTACAATGCGTGATAAAACAATACGCCTGCAAGTAGATTGTCAAGAAACAGATGCAGAAACGATGACAGATTTGTTCAGATTAAATGACAAATTAGGTTGGTTCTTCTTTCATGAATCACCAATTAAAGAAATAGACACAAAAAAATTACCTGAGATAAAACTTGAAAGAGGTCAAAAAACACCCAGTGAAAGGCTCAGATCATGCCTATATGTACTATGGGAATCTGAGAAAACAGATATGGATTTTGACAATTATTATCTAAATAAAATGAATTCAATAATAGAATGGATAAAAACTAAATTACCATAATAATATGGACTATACAAACAATAAAACTAAGAGACAATACGAATTAAAACCATTAGAAGGCGTACTGTGGTTAGAAGAACGGCAATTCAAAACAAGAGATGGACGTGATTTTATTGTATGCAAAGGTAAATTCAAAGATAGCCAAGGGATCGAATATTATATCGATGCATATAAAAACTTCACTAAAAATGGAAAACCATATTTCAGTATGAGATTCAAAACAGTATCTGAAATCAATATGAGGCGTGAAAGACAATATAATGATTATATCGAGAATAAACAAAATGATTCTTTTTACCCAAACGATGACATGAATACGAATAATATACCATTCTAAACATATTGAATAATATTTTCTGCCCGTCCCGCCATGCCTCCGGCTAAGTCCGCAGGGAACAACGAATGACAGTAGTTGTCCGGAAATGGCGGACGGGTGGAAAAAGAAAAAATATGAAAACTAAAACCAAAATTATCTTCATCCTCTCAGTCCTGGCCATCTGCATTATGTCGTTCATCCTTTGGCCTAAGACTGAGACGGCCATTGAAATCAAAGAATACACGCCAGATCCTTGTACAAAAGTCAAAGAAGCTACGACTAGCACTCCGGCGGAATATGATTGCACCGAAAGCGCAACCCTGCTCAAAAAATGGGCAGTGTTCGAAAGACAAGAAAAAGCTAACCTACAAAACGAGCTAGATAGGCTCCTGGGCAAGAAAATTAAAGCTATCATCACTAAATATAGCCGCGAAGATAGTTGCCATAACCCTAAAATAGTCCATGGCAAAAAACTCTGCCTAACATCCATAGGCCGTGACACGCGAGAGGGAGTGACCGTAGCTTGCCCTAGGTTTATCAAACTCGGAACAAAGGTTGAAATCTTAGGCAAAACCTATATCTGCGAAGATAGATACAGTACCTATCTCGATAAACTGAGGAAACTGCCAACGTTCGATATATTCCTGGAAAAAGAAAATCTAAGGAAAATGCCAGGAAAACAGATTGCTACAGTGACAATAAAATAATCAACCATCCGGCCTCTATGGGGGAGAGCCGCCGGCTACAAGCGCAAGGATAACGATGCCCCTTGCCTCTCCCCACGGAGGCCGAAATGAGCAAGAAGAAATGGAAGAAACTGCACGACGCACCTTCACAAGCCAAAGAAGACGAGAAAGAGGAGAAAGAGGAGAAAATTGACATCGCCAAGCTATTTGCTAAGGCCAAGAGGAAACAACGGCCAATCATCAAGAGCTACCGGAGGTGAAACTATGTGGCTGGAATGCATCGTCTGCTGTACCTCAAAAGAGTATGGAGAGCTTGCAGATAAACGCGTGGCCAAGACCACTTGCTCCCCCCTTTGCCATGCCATTCTTATGGAATGGGCACGCCTTCCAGATCCGCGTCCGTCACTCTATCAGTGCTATCTCAAAGCCAAGGACAAGAAGAAATGAAAATCATCGCTCATGCAGTGGCAGGGATTATCAAATCCTATGTCATCTGCAAGATGTTCTACTTCATCCTGAAAGGAGCAGAAACATGCGCGTCCCGCTCAGAGACCCACCGCACACCATCGTGACCATCCTCGACAGCCAATACCGACAGCTTAACTTCACGGTCGCACGGGCGAAACTCCTGTCCGAAGTCCAAGTGAAAATGCCAGAACTCGCGCTTGTCTGTTCGGTGCAAGGGAAAATCGTCCATATCCAACTCGAGTCACTTGACCTCGACAATCCTCGCGCCCTCATCGTCTTCAATGGCTAGCATTCCGGTTTCGCCGTTCCGGCTAAAAACGGCGATTAAATAATATGCCATTCAAAAATATATGAACGAAAATAACAAGAAAAACAATATGAACGAAAATAACAAATATCGTGTACTTGTCGATTACGGAACAGAAAACTTTGCGTTTCTAGATGGAGAATACGAAACCGTTGACGAAGCAGTCAAAGCAGCAATAAAGAACTCTTACACCCCATTTACAATTGTCAAGATAATAAACTGGAAAGCTATAAATTCTGGTGGCGAATATACCACGCAAGAAGAAGAGCGGTAAGGAAAAACAACACGAGAGATATGACCAGCGAAGAACTCAAAGAGATTAGAAAATGGGCAAGAAATGAAATCGCTGAATACGAAGCGTTCATTAAAAACGTCAATGAGGAATTGAAAAAACGGAGTAAATCATGGTCAAAGTCGTCTGCTCTTTATGCGGCAAGTCATGGGAGAAAGAAGGCGAATGCAAAGGCATAAGTCATGGGATGTGCGAGCAATGCGAGCGCATCTACAACGACTATATCGACGGAAATCTGACCTTCAAGGAAACCCTAGAGCTTGCCCGAAAAATCCAAAACTGACGTGTTCACCGGCTCACGTCTCAAAAGCTGGAAAACCTTAAAATAAACCATGCCAAAAATGCGTTTTCATATATGCAACGACATGAAAGAAGCCAAAAACAAGGCGGCGATATTGAGGCTCAATGGATATGAGACGGAAATATCTAAATCAAAAAACAAAGGAGTAAATGATATTACACAATACATAGTCTGGGGATGGATGCGCATTGTAGAGTTTCGCGCGAGACCTGGGAGAAGACGCCAAAGATATGAGACCGACAAAAGACCAAAAGAAACAGATAATGCATCTACTCCGTAAAATAGCCATCGCCCGAGACGGTGAATGCTGTTTAAGATGCGGCAAGACCACGAGCCTGCATCTGAGCCATATCTACCCCAAAGGACGCTATAAGAGCATGGAATATGACCCTGACAACATCAAATTGCTATGTAACGCTTGCCATCTTTTTTGGTGGCATAAAAATCCAATCGAGGCCGGAGAATGGCTAAAAAGCGTTATCCCTAGCGGACGTTTGTCGAGGCTCAAAACCATGTCGGAAGATAACACTAAGCGGCCATTCGACCCTAAATTGCATATTATATTCCTTGAGCAAGAGCTGAAACGCTATTCCAAGCCAAGGTTTTGAGCCTTCTTTACACGCCTAACAGCAATCTTAAAATGTAAATATATGCCAAAAGCTATGGAAGAAGCCTTGAAAAAAGAGGCTACCAAGAAAGGGTTGACCGGTGATAGCTGGAATGCCTATGTGTACGGTACTTTGGCCAAGTTCAAAGAAGCCGCTAACAAGCCAAAAAAGAAGTGACTATGGGAAGACCCAAAGGAAGTAAAAACCTGACGCCCGAAGAGCGTGCCGAAAGGCTAAGGGTGTACAATGCGCAAAAATTGCCACCTCATCGACCTACTACATGGAAGCCTGAATACAATCAAGCCATAATTGATTGGTTTGAGGATGCCGCTTTACACCCATTCAGAGAAGTAGTTGATAATCATGGCAGGATACAATTAGTGCCGAAACGATGCCCTACTCTTGAAGGATTTGCGCATTCCATCGGGACTGTGCCCCAGGTTTTGGAACGTTGGGCGGAAGAGGAAAACAAAGATAAGTACCCCGGGTTTAGCGAATCTCATTCACGTGCTTTGAAATTACAGAAGGATTTTTTGCTATCTACAGGGCAATCTGGCGCGGCTGACTCTAGGTTCACAATGTTCATGCTAAAGAATAACCACGGCATGAGAGATACGACCGATGTTACGAATGACGGCGGGAAGTTTGAGCCGCCAGTCATCATTAACCCAGGTAAAGATTTGACCATCTAATGGGTATCACGATAACTCAAGACCGCTGGATAGGGCGCCCGAACGAGTTTTTAGATAGAGATGGACAAAGACATCCTCTACCCGTCCTTGACGCTTTCATGGCCTCGAGAGCCAAGAGACAGATACTTGTTGCCCATAGGCGCGGACGAAAAACTACAAAAGCGCTGGAAAAAATGTTCCAGTATTTATGGGCTAACCCTGGGATAGTGGGGAAAACATTGGCGCCTATACGCAAGCAAGCCAAAGAAATAATATGGGATGATCCCGACATGTTATTCCATCCGAATGTTTGCAATCCGAATATTATATCCAAAGTAAATCATAGCGAATTAAAGATTACGCTAAAAAATGGCAGTTTATGGAGCTTGGACGGCATGGACGACCCGCAATCTAAGCGCGGCGGCAATGCCAAAGTAGTGCATTTTACAGAAGCAGGCGACCATGAAGAGTCCGGTTGGAGCCAGATATACGAGCCTATTTTGACGGCGAATAACGGCGTTGCCATTTTCGAGGGCAACCCGCGTGGCAGGAATTGGTATTATCGTCTGTTCAATAACGCGGAAGGACGCGAAGGCTGGGAAAGGTTTTATATGCCGGCGGCACGATTGGACGCCCAAGGTAAACTAGAACCTCTTACGCCTATTTTTACGCTTGAACAATTACAGGATTTGCGAAGCCATAATCCTGACGCTGTATTTAGGGCTGAATATCTTTGCGAATGGGTAGATAGTGTCGGCACCGTATTCCGCAATTTTGAGCGTTTGGCCATAGCACAACCTGAAAAAGCCAGGAAAGGCAGGCGATACCGCATAGGTGTTGACTTGGCAAAATTGCAAGATTTTACTGTTTTGACCGTGGTGGACAGGCACGAATGGCGTGAGGTGGCTATTGACCGTTTTAATCAGATTGACTGGACATTGCAGAAAGAGCGCATCAAGGCCATGGCTAAGGAATATGGAGCTAAAGAGAATGGCAATAAGCTGGAAGTGTTGATAGAAAGCAATGGCGTCGGTGATCCGATATTCGATGATTTATGGAAATGGGCGGCATCTGACGAAATACGCAAGGCATACGACATAACATTTACGCCATTTAGAACGACCAACGAAACCAAGGCTATGATAGTAAGCAATTTGTCTATGCTCTTTGACGAGGGGATTATCACGATATTGCCGGATCCGGTGGCCTTGCGTGAGCTTAGCGCGTTCGCCTATAAGAAATCGTCTTTGCACTTCATCTATGGCGCGCCGAATGGGGAGCATGACGATACCGTCATGAGCAAGGCTTTAGCTTTTTGGGAGCTAGGCGCAAAACTCCCCGAACCTATTGACAACGATAAGCCTCAGCATAAGTGGGGATTGCCGCCCGAAGCCTATAAAAACAGGACTTCACACCCTTTATGGCTGGGCTAAAATTGTAATGTATGCAGGACGGCAAGAAAGAAATAGACGTATTCGAGCGTGATTGGAATACCGCACGCGAGCATTGGAAACGTAAACATCGTGTCTGGGATTATAACTACCTGACATACCGTTCCGTGCTGACGTATAACGACATATACGGTGAGAAATATCTCAAAGCGTTCGGCTTGCAGGTGTTCGTGCCGCGCACGTTTCAGACTGTCGAAAGTTTGTCATCCGCAATTCTGGCCAAAGATACGTCATTCACGGTCAAGGGATTGAACCTGTTAGACAATAAAAAGAGCAAATACTTCGAGCGCATGGACAATGTGGAATGGAAGCGGTCGGGCGCGGAAGAAGCGACCGCAACAGCTCGGCGCGATGCGCTCATATATGGCATGGGGCATATTCTTAATTGTTATGTAGAGGATACGGAAACTCTTGATTTTCCTGTCAATAAAGCCAAAGAAAACGAGAAACCTGAAGAGGACAAGGATGGCCAGCCAGAGGAACAAGAGACTGCGTTGCCTAAAAACAAGAAAGAAATCGAATGGGAAAAGAAAGAGGTTATTCGTTATCGCGGCATGAAGCCGGAAGCCATCGACCCGTATTATTGCTTTCCTGACCCGTCGGCCAGCGATGCGAAATCACGCCGTTACCTGTATCGCTACAAGATTTGGAACGTTGACGAATTGCGCGACTGGGTTGTCGGTAAAGGTTGGATGGACGAGAAAGAAGCAGCCCAAAAGATACAGCCGACGAACGTGGAATACTTTGACGCTATCCGCGACACGATTGATTGGATGTATCAAATGCCGCTCAATACGGGCTATACGCGAGGAAACCACGCTGACCCGAATGACGCGGCCTTGAAACCTTACCAGAGGCCGACCGAAAACATGGTGGCTACGATAGAACGCTACGAGAAGAATTACTACGAATGCCGCCTAGCTGACCAGACTCCACTATATTCTGACTTTAATGTTTATCCGCATAAGAAAATCCCAGTCGTCACGTTCTATAACTACAAAATAGAGCACAGAGACGAAGGAATGGGCGAGCCTGAAATCATCCGACACCAGCAACTCGAGGAAAACAAGATACACAATTTTGTATTGCAGACGCTTTTAATGAGCATAGTCCAGCGATATGCAGTGCATGCTGACTTGTTAGATGACGAAAATGACTTATACATGAGCGACCCGTTTAAGCCTATACGGCTGAAATCCTTGCCCGGACTATCCGTGCAACAAGCCATAATGCCCATGCCGCAACCGGACGTGAAGCAGATTCCGTTCGAACTTATGGGGCTTGTAAAAGATACTTTGCAAGCTACAAGTGGAGCGTCGGACTTTATCGTCTCTGCCAACGACGCATCAACCAACACGGCCACAGAGAGCAACAACCTCATGGCCGCCACGACAGGACGCATACGCGGGAAAATCCGCGCGATGGAACCAAGTCTGCGCGAAATCGTGGAGCAATGGCATACGTGTTTTGCTTTTTTCTACGACCAAGAGATGGACTTACTTATCACAGGCGATGACCAGTATTACAAGTATTTACCTTATAACAGGGAAGAAGCAGACGAAAATCCGGTACTCATGGCTCGTGCCTCTCAAAAATACGATGCCGTCGGCGATACTTTGGAAGAGATATACAGAAATGCAGGCTTTGCCGATGTTATTTATCTATCTGACTTAATGGGCGAGATGGTGGTAAGCGTGCAGACAACCGACCCAGAAATAAATAAAGATAAGACCGTGGTTAAGTTCTCAGAGGCCATTCGCCTCATGAACGAGGCTAATAACGCGGCTAAAATGGCTGGAGATACGCGCCAGTTCGATTCTTTCAAGCTAGCTAAGGACGCTTTGGCCAACTTCGACTTCATTAAGGACATATCGGAATACGTGAAAGGCGAGGGGAAACAAGCCTTACAAGCGCCAGTTATTCCTCCGCCGCAACCGGAACCAGCTATGAACACTACTAATCCGAACATAGCGGCAGAAATGCCAGCTATGCCGATGACACAATAACTATGGACAAAGGATTTAAGGGGCTAATCAAGCCCAAAGATACGCCAGCCGATGTGATTGAGGTGATACAAACGCCGCCGAGTTTTTACATCGAAAGCGACCAGATGTCTGGTATCAAAGACTTCGAGCTAGGCAAGGAATATACGGCCAAAGTTCGCATGACACGCCGTGAGGAACAAGAAAACGGCGAAATGCATTGTTGTTTCGAGGTCGTGAGTGTAGACGGCAAGAGCCTAAACGCAGAGGAAGACGTGCAAAAGGACGAAAACAGCGAGGAAAACTCCGATGAATGATGTATGGATCCCATGGAATTACTGGAAAACATCGCCAATCCTAAGCAAACGGCAGAAAACGAGGCGCAACATAAAGCTCATCTAGCAGACGCCGCGTCCGTGTGCGAGATGTTACAGACGCCAGGCGGGAAAATTCTGCGAGATAAACTGCAAGCAATGCTCGAAGCGTTGGTCGTACCGCCTGAACGTTTTACCGTAACACGCGTAGGTGCGCAGGGAGACACTTTCACGGAAGTCAACGCGACGCTTGTGGCGTCCATGGCAGGCCAACGAGCTGGTATCTATGACGTGCTTGCGTGGCTTAACTCATGTGAGAAAATGATTGAGAGGGAAGCGCAAAATAAAGCGGAAGCTCATTGATAAAACAACACAAAACTCCACAAACGGTGCGGGGTCCATGTCCCGTAGCGGTTTTTGGGGTTTTGTGTGGTTAGTGGAGTTTCCATACAAAATCAAAAAGCCAAAGCTAAGGGACAAAGACGCCGTACCAAGTACGGCGTTTATTCATAAGCGACAAAACTTATGCCAGAAGTTCAAGCGAACGTCGCCATTGCCGGAGAGCCAACGGGGCTGGGTGCGCAAGTGTTAGCCGACGAAGAGGCAGCGCTTGAGCAAGCAGTCCCGAAAATCGAAAGCAAACAAGACGTTCCAGAACCATCGAAGTCCGACGACGAAAAACAAGAGGACGACGGAAAAGCAGATGAGCCTGAGGCCGAAGAAACCGAGTCGACCAAGGACGACAAGCCCAAGGAAGACAAGGATAAAAAGCCTGAGGAAACCAAAAGCGCCACCGTCAAGATAGGCAAACAGGAGTTTGCCAGCGTGGAAGACGCAGTCCGCGAAGCTACTCGGATCATGGGTCGCAACGCGGAATTGTCAGGGCAATTAAAGCAGGCCAATGCCCGTGCGGAAGAGGCCACACAAGCCCTAGAAAGCGTCAAAGCGCAATTGGATGAAGCCTTAAAGGTCAATCAACAGTGGGCAGAATGGCATGAAAAGGTCACGGCAGGAGAAACCGCTGAGCCGCCACATGCCAAACAACCACCAATTGATGAAGTAGTTCGCAAAGTCCTTGCCGAGCAAGAAGCGGCGCGGGCTGAGGCCGAACGCATGAAGGCCATCGAGGCTGAGTTCGAAAAGGTGCAGAACGCACCTAACTACCCTCAGGTGGCCGAAACCATCTACAAGGTAGCAGACCAAATAAATCCATTAACAGGGAAGTACTTTACCCCAAAAGAAGCCTACGAATTCGCCTGTCGCATGGCAGGGATTGCGCCTGAGCTCGAGACTACTGCACCGCCTCCCGTTCCTCCTAGGTCGCCAGTTAATTCGGCAGTTAAGAGTTCGGCCGCAAGACCCGGTGGTTCCGGACGTTTAGCTCCCCAGCAAGAGCCGGAAGTCACCACTATCGAGGACGAATATCTGGCAAAGGCCTTCCCGCTATAAAAAATTATGCCTAAACCTAACGTCACGCCGTATTCCGGCAACGCTAACACGGGGCTAGACAACACAGCGCAATTTGTCCGCGACGTCGATCCCCGGATGTTCTACCTCGAAGCGTACAAATATCCCTTCGTGTCCATTTTGTTCACCATGGGCACTGACATGGAAAAAAAGGACAACGGGAAGCTTGCTTTGAAAGGAAGCCAAATCAAGAAACAAAAAACTGTCAATCCGAAGTTCGAGCATACTGAATCAGAGATGCTCAAATTCGCGTTCAACCCGACGGCTGCAGTCGCTACTGGTGACACTACAATCAGCGTGTCCACGTCCGACGATGATTATTTTGTGGCCGACATGGAAGTGCTGCTCACGAACGCCGCAGGTTCACGTGAAGTCGTCCGCGTCAATTCTGTCGGCACTGGCTCAATCTCCGTTACCCGTAACATCGGCGGTACCGGCGCCATCGCCATGACTACGGCCGATAACATGTACATCATGGGCGTGGTACGTGCCGAGGACTCTCTGTCCACGACCGCTGTCCAGGCCAAGAGCGAGACGCTTTACAACTATGTCGAGTTCCTGTCCGAGCCTTATGGCGTGTCTAAAATCGAGCAGGCTACGGCCAACTACCACGGCGATCCGTACGCCCGCAAGAAGATGGAAGCCTTGGCTCGCATGAAACAGAAGCTCGAAATGATGGCATGGTTTGGCGTGCGCTCTATGGACGCCTCGACCACTAACCCAATCTACCACAATGGCGGTGTCATGTACTGGCTGCAAAATCAGTTCACTGACGTGCCGTCTTTGGATGTAGGCGGCTTGCTTACTAAACAAGCTTGGGATGCCTGGCTCCAGGATGCCTTGAAGTACAACAATCAGCAGAAGTTCGTGTTCGCCTCTAGCCCTGTCTTGACGGCTGTCAACGGTTTCGCAAGCAATCAGCTCCGTCCATCAGACGTGAACCTATCGAAGTTTGGTGTGTCTATCACGCAGTATCAATCGCCATTCGGTACGGTCAATCTCATTCGCGAGCCGTTGTTTGACGAAGTCGCCAGCATGAATGGCAGCGCCGTCTGCTTAGACCTTAACAACATCTCTTGGCGCTATTTGGAATCCAACGGCGTCAACTTGGACTTGAAGTCTTATGACGACATCCAAGAGAATGACCGCTCGGCCAGGAAGGGCGAATGGATGGTGGTCGGCGGCTTTGACATCGCCGTGGGTAAATCGCATGCCATCCTGTCCAATGTGCAAGCCTAATAAAAACGCCAGTTTTCAACTAATCCGCTAATTTAAGCTAAAAATATGGAATATCAACACAAGGCCGCAGGACTCATCGAGAACGGTAGCCGTGTTATCGTCGCCGACCAATCAGTCGCCGTCGCTATCCGCTACAAAGGCTCGCAACCGTCCGCGACCGTGACTGTCGTCTCCGCCACTTCAATGACCTTGAAGCATGGCACGGCAGGTTCAGAGACCGGTGATACAACTGTCGGATCGTCTGGTGTCCTGGCTTTCTCCACTTACTCGACACTTGGCGCGCTCGTTGACGAAATCAACCGCGGCGGCAACTGGCAGGCCGAAATTGTCGATGGTTTGCGCTCCGATGCGACTACTGGTTCAACCTTGCTAGCTCGCTCAGAAACGACAATCACTCCGAAGACGCAGGTTCTGGATTGCTACTGGGACACTTCGGCCAAGCTGTCGCTCGATGTGGCCATCTCTTCGCGCCGTAGCAACTTCAACAAGACGCGAAAAGGCAAGGTCGCCGTGTTCCAGCAGGCGCGCTGTCTGGTAGATATCTCTTCCGGAACGCTTACCCTCTACATCTACGATGTGGATAAGGCGCGTTCGACAGCTACGCTCTTGGCCACGTTCGCCGGAACGGACGCTACCGAACTTTCCGCGCTCATCGCCGGAGGCAATGGCGTATTGCGTTCGAGCGTCGGCAACGATTTGCTCGTCCGCTATGTCGGATCTGCGAATTTGCCGGATACCGGAGCCTACCTGAACGTCGCCGGTTACATCGAAGCCTAGCCCATTAAATCCATTAACGGGTTGGTTGGTCGCCCCTAGTGCCTTTTTGCTGGGGGAGACCGCCAAAAAGGAGCTAACCCTATGTCAATTCGTTTCATCTCATCTAAGGCTGATCATAAAGTCTTGCTCGTCCCAGGACGCCAACTTACTGACCCCTTAACAGGGTTACCAGGTCAACAAATACCAAACAGATACGTGCATTTTAAGTCGCTTGTATATGAAGCGACGAATGACGACGAAGCCTACTTGCTTTTGCAAAAATGGCATCAAGCCGAGGAACGCCGCTGGCCTCATTCATTTTGGGTACATCCGTCTGATTTAGAAGCCGCCAACGAATTGTGGGAAGAACGTAAAACAAACCCAACTCCGGTTGTGCCAGACGCTAATTACGTCAAGAGCCTTGAAGACCAGATACGCGAATTGAAAGCCATGATCATGGAAAAAGGCAATGAGACCGAACAGCTTAAACCTAAAAAGCCGAAGGGGAGGCCTAAAGCTCCATCATCGGAAATGAACAACTATGGATCAAATCAATCGTAAATTGGGTTGTTTCACTTACGACCCATCAATCAGCGGATACGACACGTCATTTTGGAAAACCTTATCAGGTTCGCCAAGTGTTATATCCAACAAATTACGCTTAAGCTCAGCGGAAATCGCCAGCTATGTAGCCTTCCGTGAGCTCGACGTCGAGTTCATGGTAACGGTACCAACCGCCCCGACAAGCGGCGATGCAAGAGCTTTTGGCCTAAAAATACCGGCTCTCGGCAACCGCGCCCGCGTGGAATTCAACATCACTGACGCTGTATTTTCATGCAAAGTGTATGACGATACGGCCACGGCACAACTCAGTCAGGCCATCACATGGGACGCCTCGTGGACAAACACAGCCATTAAATATCGCATCCAAGCTACAGCATCTGGCGTCAAGTTTTATGTTGACGGTGCGTGTGTCGCAAGGGCGGAAATGCAAGGATTGACCGCAAACAATTCACTCCCAACTATTGGCGGTTATCTGCATATCTCGAACGGCAACGCCGATAACATGGATATTACGGCCGTCGTTGTTAAAGACGCACAGCTTGTGGATACAACACTCCGCCCAGTTCCTTCATCTAGTTCTGGCTCTTCTAGCTCTTCTTCCTCCGGTTCATCTTCCGCCGGCGGTGGTAATAATACCTATTCAACAGAACAAGGCGACTTTTCGGCCACTGTAACTGACTCGACATATAGCATCGTTCTTTCAACCGACACTATTGGCGGGCAGACAATCACCGAGGCTAACTTTGCTAACGGGATCTTGAAAGTCATGGATGTCTCGGCTTCGCCCAAAGAATTCAAGACTATCACTCTTAATAAGTTCACCTGGAATAGTTCGACCAAAACACTCGATGTCACTAACTGCACAGGAGCATTCCTTTTCGGTACTGGGGATATTGTCTCATTGACTCTTACCGGTGCGGATAAAATCCGCGATGCGGCTACTGACTCGCAAAAAACAAGTCTCATTCGCGACGTGAGCGACCAGTATGGGAATGAGACACTCATTGATACGACGAACGTGGCCGCTGGGACTAACTATTATCCGTCACCTTCCGGAAGCCCGATGGACAATTCTTCGACGCTCTCTATTCAAGGAAAAACAAGCGGTGGAGTGACTACGACAATTGAGGCGACAAACGACGACTCGGCTTCTCCCGATTGGTTCGATATTTCCAAATCATTTACCGACTTGGTCACGAATACATCCGGCAACGCATCTTACGTAGATGCCAACTTCATTCTTGTTCCAACTGGGCGGGATGTACTAAATGTCAAGGCCATTCGTATTAAATCCGTCACAAGCACCTCGACTAATGTCGTTAAATATAACATCCGAAAAATTTACTAAAAACGTTAGTTTTCAAACTGATATGCCAGAATTATTCGATCCGCGAGCAGGCATCGTGGAGACTCCCATCGAGCAGCAAGTCCGAGATGTCTCGGAGGACTTGGCTCGCGCCGAAAAGATTATCCGAGGCCTAAAAGAGCCCATGTTCATTGAGGACTTGATTAAGATGGTGCAGGAGACCTGCAATCTCACGAACGATGAGGTCGTGGAAGTAGTTAAGAAAATCGATGACGAGCTCAAAGCAGTAACGCAATAGTATGTCTCTTATCGGAGCGGCCGGAGACGGCATAATTTGCAGGCCTGACTTGACCAGCCAGCAAACTCTTTTAGCTTCAAAGGGCACTGTTTACGGCTCTCCGATGATTGACCATGGAGTAAAGTTCAACGGCACGACTGATTATGTATCGTTTTCTTGTCTCCGCTATGGTGTAAAAAGCATTGTCATTAGACTCAATCTGGGTGCGCTTACAAACTATATCGTGGATTTAGATGGCGGTACGCATTATATCTGGGTAAACAATGGGACGGTGACAGCTACGGGCTTTGCTAGTCCGACGATATACGTTGATGGTATAGCAACATCTACGATAACTTTGGGCAAGCACACGATATGCATTGCGACTTCTACGGCCTTTGCTCTCAAAAATCCCGTTCTAGGTAAGAAAGACGCAAACTACTTCAACGGCACGATTTACGATATTTATGCGCTTAATATCGTTTTGTCAGCCGAGGATGCAAAGGATATATATGAGCAAGACACAATCCAGGAATTAGAGCAATGTTTATTGTTTTTGCCGTTAAAATCGTCATATACGGATAGTTCTGGCAATAGGGTGACTGAAAACAAGGGCACGGCTCTTGGGACTGTAAAACTGGGCAATGGCACGACGCCCTCTTCTTTTCCGACGCAACTTGTGCCTAGCGGCATGTATTTTGATGGCAGTGATGGCTTGACCTCGTCCATAATTGATCCGGTGGAATATAACGAGCCGTTTTTCGGTGGAATGGTCTATAACGGTTCGCCTGTTAGTACCAATAATGCATGGATGTCGACATACAATTCTACTACATCCAAAGGTTTCGAGTTCCGCGTACAAAATTCTATTGGCTGGCTTATACAGATTATATCTACAAATTATATTCAGGCTTATTCAGCGTCATCCTATCTTCTTAAAGGCCTGCATTCTGTGATGTTTTCTTATGATGGTTCGGCATCGCCAAATGGTTTATCTATTTATCTCGACGGGGTTTCTTTGTCTGGCCTCTCACGCAGCGGTTCAATTGCTGGGACAATAAAGAACGGCCAACCGATAGCCATTGGCGCACGTCTCACGGGTGCGTCGCTTTCTTTGTATATTACTCCAATGAAGCTATTCAGACCGTTTTTTGGCAAGGGTTTATTTACGGCGAGACAGGCTAAGATAATGCATAATTATCTCATGAAGATCTATAACACTAGTGTATGAAGCTCGATGAATTAAAAAAGCAAGGTAAACTCTGCGGCTGGTGGGACTTCCGTCAGAAGACGCTTTTCGATTTTTCGGGCAATGACAACAATTTCACGTCATCGGGGAATATCGTCTGGAGAAGTGGTAAAAACGGCAATGGTGTCTTTTTCAAGGACACTGGGTTGCTTACGGCTACGGATAATGCCAGTCTAAACGTCACGGCGCTCACGATATTGATTTTTGCCGATATTCCGACGCAGATAAGAGGGATATATTATTTTGATAAATACGTCTGCCGGTTCGGGGTTGCGGTTAGCGGTTATCCATTCATCTTAAACAGGCAAACGACAATCCAATCCGATGGTTCGGTGGATTGCAGGGGAGCAAAGATGATTGGCGTGAAATATGCCAATAATGAAGTCCCGCAATTCTACAAAAACGGCAGTCCTATTGGTTCTGGGACGAACAGTGAGGCTCTTGGTTCTTATGCTCAAAATCTTGGGCTAGGGAATTATTTTATCACTCCTTCCTCAACTTATAGCGCTGGTTGTCCTTTTTATGGCGTCGTTTATGCAAATACCAAGCTAAGCGACCAAGAAATAAGTCAAATCTACAATGAGTTTTACGCGCAGACGCCTAGTGGTAATCCGAAAACTACGAATTACAAATGGCTCAATAATCCGAAAAACAACGAGTTCGCGAAAGACTCGGACTGGGTAAAAGGCACAAACTGGACAATAGCTAACCATAAAGCTAACGCTACGGCGGCTGGTGCTGAAAGGGATTTATATCAGGATAATGTAGTAAATATCGGGAGCACTTACACGGTGGAGTACAAAGTTTCTAATTATACCGCTGGTTCAGTCAAGGCTCTTATTGGGACAACTGCTGGATCTTTGGCGTCTATCAACGGAGTATTCGGGGAGACTTTGAAGTGCGCGGGCAATAATAGAGTATCAATCAGGGCTAGTTCGGATTTTGTCGGGAGTATTGATTATGTAAAAGTCCATCAAAACTATCATCCTGTATATTTGGGCAAATCTGAATACTGGTTGCCGACGTTATCGAATGTTTCTTCGGGCGCGCTCACTAATACTCAATTTAGTGTTTTATCAGGTTCATTCAAAGTTTCGCAATCTTCCGATAAAAAGAAGTGGATTGAATGCGTCACCGGTGGTTTAGCTAGCGCTTTACAAGATAGGGCTTACGGGACTTGGGTATTTGAGTTTTTGAAGGGTGGGGATGCTAATAATTTTGAATTTCTTTTCATAGCTAGCCAAAAAGCTAGTCCGACAGCCGCTGGGCAGAATAGCTATTCGTTCAAATTGAATAGTACCGAGTCAGTTAATTTTAATAGGTCAATCAACGGTTCGGCAAGCACGCTTACCTATACGCCTGCTAATTATTTTTCTTACGGCGTGCCGTACTT
>Ga0272446_1000872_pt1 | contig 45989 bp, 35 predicted proteins | sample YNPCB0061_FD_194587 | JGI IMG/M metagenome (GOLD analysis project Ga0272446, IMG submission 194587) | Hot spring microbial mat communities from Yellowstone National Park, WY, United States - YNP-CB-006-1 | ecosystem: Environmental > Aquatic > Thermal springs > Hot (42-90C) > Sediment | place...
CCACGGTCACGGTCACATTCGAGAGCGCGGTGCAGCGCTTCTATGCCGACGGGCGGCCGCTCCTGCAGGGCGATGGGATCGGCAACGCCATCACCGCCGGCGCGACCGTCCCGGGCACGGGTGCCGCGATCGGCGACGACAGCGCCGCCGGAGCGAGCCTCGAACGCGGCCGGCTCTTCTCGAAGTCGATCTACCTGATCAACGGGGAGACGCCCACCGGCCCGAACCCGGCCGTGACCAACGGCGACACCATCACGTTCCGCCTGCGCTACCTCCTGCCCACCGGCTCCGTGAACAGCTTCACGCTGACCGACTTCCTGCCCCTGCCCGTACTCACGGCGGGCCCGCTCACCTTCCTCGACATCCGCAACGACGGCACAGACCCCTCGACCATCCCCGCGCCTGGCAGCGCCTGGTGGCACCCCGACGACACCTTCGACCTCGCGAACCCGACCGGCTATGCCGGCGCGCCGGCGATCATCCTCAATGCCGGCTCCAACAGCGTGACCTTCGACTTCGGCAGCTTCTTCATGCCGGTGCCGCAGCCGCTGACGGTCGACCTCCTGTTCCGGCTGCCCGTCGAGGACCGGCCCTTCGGCGACGGCCTCTTGCTGACCAACCTCGTCACCGCGCGCGAGGCCAACAGCGCCGGCGCCGTGACGACCGCCTCGGCGATCACCCAGTTCGTGCTCACCCAGCCGCAGCTCAACGTCACCAAGGGCGTGGTCGGCGTCGCGACGGGGCAGACGACCTTCCCCGTCGTGTTCGACCCCGCAACGGTCGGCCCCGTCGCCTTCCGCCCGCCCGGCACGGGAGGGGCGCCCTTCACCGGAACGATCACCTCCGCTGCGCTCGCCGCGCAGCCGGTGGACAGCAACCTCGCCGGCGTCGACGCGGGCGACCTCGTGCGCTTCGCGATCGTCGTCGAGAACACCGGGAGCGGCATCCGCGGCGCTTTCGACCTGCTGATCCGCGACACCCTGCCTGCCGGCTTCGAGGTGCCGCCCGGAGGGCTCACCCTCACCGTCACGCGCGGCGACGGGGTGGCCATTCCCTTCGCGCTCGAAGGGGGCGGGCTGTTCGACCCGGCCGGCGGCCTCCGCCTCATCGACCCTGGCCCGCTTGAGGGGGCGCTGGCACGGGCCGGCACGACCGGCAGCAACCTCGCGCTGATCGTCTACGACCTACGCGTTGCCGACGCGACGCAGGCGAATGGCTTCGCGATGACCAACGAGGCGGAGATCGCCTTCTACGCCGCGCAGGAGCGCGGGGCCGACTTCGCGGTGAACCTTCTGCCGCAGGATCGTTTCGACGAGGCGACGGTCACCACCGGCGATCCGATCATCGACAAGGTGCTCGTCTCCACCTCCCTCCCCGAGAGCATCGACCCCTTCGTGTTCATCGGTGAGGAGATGGTATTCCGCGTCACGCTGACGCTGCGCGAGGGTCTCACGAGGAACCTCGTGCTCTCCGACATCCTGCCCACCACGCCCGGCATCCTCACCCTGCGCGACTGGACGCTCGCCTCGGTCGGGGCGAACCTGAGCTTCACGGGCACCGCACCGCCCATTGGCGTGCCGCAGACCGGGCCGATCACGATCACTCTCGGCGATACGTTCAACGCACCCGACAACACGGTGGACGCGCGCGACCGGGTGGTGATCGACATGCGCGCAGCGGTGCTCGACCTGCCGCAGAACAACCGCGGCGACGTGCTCGTCAACCGCGCCACCGCGACCTTCACCGATGGCGCGGGGCTCCTCCGCACGCTCACCGACACAGAGAGCGTGACGATCGCCGAACCGGCGCTCGACATCACGAAGACCGCGAACCGCACCACCGGCGACGGCGGCGATCTCGTCACCTACACGCTCGCGGTGCGCAACCCGACGGCTGGCGGGGCCAACGCGCCGGTGTTCGACCTCAACATCCGCGACATCTTCAACGACCCCGATCTCAGGCTGGTCGCTGGCAGCGTCGCTCTCTCCGGCACCGCGGCGGGGCGCGCCTCGATCCTGCTCGGCAATGGCCCGACGGACGTCAGCATCCGCGTCTTCATCGCCGAGTTCCGCCCGAACGAGACGCTGAACATCACCTACCAGGCGCGGATCAGCGACACGGTCGAGACCGGGCGCTCGGTGATCAACACCGCCATCGCGCAGGGCGACAGCGCCCCGGGCAACCCGCCTGGCCAGCGCGCCTATGAGGACCTCAGCACAGCGACCGTGCGGATCGCCGCCCCGACGCTTGCGAAGGTCGTCCTCTCGACGAGCCTTCCCGAGACCACGGCGAGCCAGGGCAACCCCTCGCTCCAGGATCTCGCCTTCGGTGAGGAGGTGACCTTCCGGCTGACCGCTCGTTTCCCGGAGGGAACGACGCCCAACGTCACGCTGCGCGACCTCCTGCCGATCAACCTCACCCTCGAGGCACGCTCTGCCACCATCGTCTCGGTCGGGTCGAACATCACCGCGCCGGGGGCGATCGTCGGCGCCTCGGCGGTGTACAGCGACCGCAACGCCAACGGCTTCAACGACACGGCGACCTTCGCCATCGGCACGGTCTTCAGCCGGCCCGACGGCATCTCGAACGCCAACGACACGATCGTCATCGACGTCACGGCGCGGCTGCGCGGCGATCTCGGCGCCCCGGCCGGCGTGGTGATGGTCAACCGCGGCGAGCTCCTCTACACGAGCGAGGGGGCGCCGCGCACCGTCGCCGCGCAGGTGTCGGTCGAGAGCGTGCTGCCGCGGCTCTCGATCGACAAGGTGGCGAACCAGCTGACCGCCGATGGCGGCGATGTGATCACCTACACGGTGACGCTGCGCAACCTCGCGGGCAGCTTCGCGGGCCCCGCCTTCGACATCCTGCTGACCGACCTGCTGGAGGACCCAGACCTAACGCTGGTCCCAGGCAGCGTCACGGTCTCCGGCGTGCCGGCGACGATCCTCTCCGGCAACGCTCCGGGCGACACCGAGATACGAATCTCCGCAGCGCGTGCGCTGATCGGCGAGACGCTCACCGTCAGATACCAGGCGAAGATCGCCGATGCCGTGATCGCCGGCACGACGGTGGACAACATCGCCCGCTACGCCGCCGACACCCACCCCGGCGTGCGGCCCGGCGAGGTGACGCTGCGGGGGGCGGACAACGAGGTCGTCCGGATCGGCGTTCCCGCCCTCTCGAAGGAGGTGTTCGCGACCAGCCTTCCCGAGACGGGCCGGAACCAGTTCAACCCAAGCCTCGAGGACGTGGCGATCGGCGAGACGGTGGTGTTCCGGATCGTCATCACCCTGCCGGAGGCGCAGAACACCCTGCTCAAGCTCGACGACCAGCTCCCCACCGGCCCGGGCGTGATGCAGTACCTGAGCTACGCGATCCCGCCGCTGCCGCCCACCACCAATCTGAGCTTCGTCGTCGGCACCGAGAGTCCGACCGTGACCGACAGCAACGGCGACGGCTTCCTTGACAGGCTGAGGCTCGAGTTCGGCACGGTGACGAACACCCCCGACGGCGTGGTGGACGAGAACGACCAGATCATCGTGCTCGTCACCGCGCGCGTGATCGACGCCCCGGGCAATATCGACGGCCGCGTTCTGACCAACACCGCCCAGACGCGGCTCGACACCGTGCCGCAGGAGCCTGCCACGGCGTCGGTCGAGGTGGTCGAGCCGAGGCTGCGCATCAGCAAGTCGGCAGGGCCGGGGAGCGGGGATGCGGGCGACATCGTGACCTTCCGGATCACGGTGGCGCCAGCGCCGTCGATGACCGGGCCCGCCTTCAACGCGCGGGTGACGGACCTCATCCCCCCCGACATGACGCTCGTTGCGGGCTCGGTCAGGACGTCGGCCGGAACGATCCTTCTTGGCAACGGCGCGGGCGACGACACGGTCGAGGTGCTGCTGCCCACCCTGCTGCCCGGCGCGGCGGCTGTGACGATCACCTACAGCGTCCGGCTCAACGACACGGTCGAGCCGCAGCAGGTGATCGACAACCGCGCCGATGCGCCCTACGCGTCGGCGCCGTCCTTCCAGCGCACCTACACTGTCTTCGACACGGCGCGGGTCACCGTGGCGATGGACCCGCAGGTCGCGAAGAATGTCGTCGTCACCTCGCTGCCGGAGACGAGCTTCCAGTTCTTCGACCCGGACGCTCCGGACGTCGCCATCGGCGAGGTCATCACCTACGAGATCATCGCCACCCTGCGCGAGGGCACGCAGACGCTCGTGCTGCGCGACCTCCTGCCGGCTGGGGGCAATCTCCGCGTGATCGACTCGCGGGTCGACGAGATCGGCGCCAACATCTCGGGCAGCGCGCTCGCGGTGGGCGATCCGGGCGTTGTCACCGCCTCGGGCGTCACCTTCGATTTCGGCACCGTCGTCAACGCCGGCGACAACCGGACCGACGGGCGCGACCAGGTCGCCGTCGTGATCCGCGCGCGCGTGGCCGATGTCCCGGCCAACGTCGCGGGCGTGCAGCTCCGCAATGACGGCGAGGTCGCGATCGGCGCGCCGTCCGATCCGAGCGTGCGGATCGTCCGCACCGACCCTGCGTTCGTCGACGTGGTCGAGCCGCGGCTCCGGATCGTCAAGGAAGCCTCCGCGCCGACGGGAGATGGGGGCGACGAAATCACCTTCACCGTCGTCGTGGTGAACGTCCCCGGAGCGACGGCCCCTGCCTATGCGCTCAGGCTCACCGACCTGCTCGCCCCGGGGATGACGCTGGTGGCCGGCTCCGTCACGACCGACCGCGGCTCGGTCGTGACCGGCAACGCCCTGGACGACCGCGAGATACGTGTCGAGCTCGACAACGCACCGCTCCTGCCGATCACCAATCCGCTGACGCCGTTCGACGACACGCGCGTGACCATCACCTACCGCGTTCGGCTCGACGACACGGTCGAGCCCGGCCAGACGCTCGTCAACACAGCGCGGTTCGAGGCCGACAGCGCGCGTCTGCCGCTCGCCGGCGAGGACATCCGCGTCACCACCGGCGAGGCAACCACCACCGTCACCGTCGTGATGCCGGTCGCGCTCGAGAAGCGGATCATCGCGACAAGCCCCGCCCTCGGCAGCAGCCAGCTCGACCCGGACAACAGAGACCTCGCGATCGGCGGGACGGTCACCTACCGGCTGACCGCGACGCTCTCGGAGGGCACGCAGCGCTTCGTGATCGCCGACACGCTGCCCGCTGGCCTCGTCTTCGAAAGCGGTCGGGTGCTCGCCGTTGGCGCCGGCCTGCCGCCGGGTCTCGCCGCCACGGTGCCGACGGTCGCTGGCCAGGCGGTCACCTTCGACTTCGGCGTCGTCGTCAACGCCGGCAACAACGATCCGGGCGACGGCACCGTCGCGGTCGAGATCGTCGCGCGCGTGTTCGATGTTCCGGGCAATGTCACTGGGGCCGTGCTCGTCAACGCCGGCAGCGTCATCGTCTCCTCGCCGACCGACCCGTCCCGCCCCGGCGGAACGGAGACGGCCTCGGCCGCAACCGCGGCCGATGTCGTCGAACCCGCGCTCGTGCTCGAGAAGGCCGCCCCGTCCGGCTTCGCGCGGCCGGGCGAGACCGTCCCCTACACGATCACGGTCGGCCACGCTGCGGGCTCGACGGCGCCCGCCTACGACCTCGTCATCACCGACCTGCTCACCGACCCGAACCTGATCCTCGTCGCAGGCAGTGTTGCGACCTCGCGCGGTGCGGTGACCTCGGGCAACGGCGCGGGCGACACGTCGGTCACCGTCACGCTCGACGCGCTCGGGCTCGGCGAGACGGTGACGATCACCTTCGTCGTCGAGATCCTCGCTGCCGCCCCGGGCGGGGCGACGGCAGAGAACACGGCCTCCGTCGCCTTCGACACGAGCCCGGGCCCTGGCGGCCGCCCCGGCACAGCGGAGGACACGGCGGCGCTTCCGCTCGCGCCCGGCTTCGCCAAGGTGATCGCCGACACCTCGATCGCCGAGACGACGGGCACCGAGGTCGCGATCGGCGAGCGGATCACCTACGCGCTCACCGCCACGCTGCCGCGCGGGCCGGTCGCCTCGCTCATCCTCGCCGATCTTCTCCCCGCCGGTCTCGTCCCGGTCGAAGCGACGGTGGCCTCGATCGGGTCGGGGATCGCCGGGTCGGCGCTCGCACCCGGCGCGCCCGGCACGATCACCGGCCAGGAGGTGCGGTTCGATTTCGGCGACGTGACGAATCTCTCCGGCCCCGCGATCGGCGACGAGGACGTGATCGTGGTGCGGATCGTCGCCGAGGTGGCCGATGTCGCTGGCAATGTCTCGGGCAGGCTCCTGCCGAACGACGCACGCCTGACGTTTGCGATCGGCGGCGAGGCGGGGGAGGAGCAGGACAGCGTCGTCGTCACAATCGTCGAACCGGTGGTCGGAATCACCAAGGGCGTTGACCGCCTCGTGGGCGATGCGGGCGACCTCTTCACCTACACGCTCACGATCGCGAACGCTCCCGGCGCGTCCGGCCCTGCCTACGCCGTCGTCGTGGTCGACGACCTTCCCGCGCCGCTCGTCGTCGAGCCCGGCTCGCTCGTTGCCTCGCTCGGCACGGCGACGATCGCGGGCAACGCGATCAGGGTCGAGATCCCCGTGCTCTTGCCGACCGATCCTGCCGTGACCGTGACGTTCCAGGCCCGGTTCGATGACTCGATCGAGCCGGGCCAGGTCGTCACCAACACCGCGACGGTGAGCTTCGCGAGCGCGCCTGGGCCTGGGAGCCGCCCCGGCAGCGCGAGCGACAGCGTGACTGTCACTGGACGCTTCACGGTCGCGCTCGAGAAGGAGATCATCGACACCTCGCTGCCCGGAACGGGCCGCGACTTCTTCGACCCTGACCGGCCCGATGTCGCGATCGGCGAGGTGATCACCTACCGCATCGTCGCCACGCTGTCGGAGGGCACGCAGCGCGTCCTGATCACCGATCTCCTGCCGCCCGGCCTCGTTCCCGAGACGGCGGTGATCGACGCGGTTGGCGCCGGTCTGCCGCCGGGGCTCGCCGGCACCGCAGGCGTGATCGCTGGCCAGATCGTGACATTCGATCTCGGCACGGTGGTCAACATCGGCAACAACGACCCGGGCGACGACACGATCACGATTCTCGTCACCGCCCGCGTCGCCGACGTGCCGACGAACCAGTCCGGCACGCTGCTTGCCAACGGCGCGACGATCACCGTTTCGCCGCCCTCGGGCGGCCCCGGCGGCCCGATCACCGCGGGCGCGAGCGCGGGCGCCGATGTCGTCGTGCCGAGCCTCGTGGTCGACAAGGCGGCCGACCGCGCCTTCGCCGTCGTCGGCGAGGTCGTGACCTACACGCTCACGCTTGCGCACGCGGCCGGCTCGACCGCGCCCGCCTACAGCGTGGTGGTCGGCGACACGCTCGCCGGCACGGCGCTCAGGCTCGTGCCAGGCAGTGTGACGACCACTCTCGGGGTGATCGAGAGCGGCAACGGCGGCGGCGACACGGCGGTTCGGGTCACCGCGCCCGAATTCCCGATCGGGCAGACGATCACCGTCACCTTCCAGGCCGTGCCGATCGAGGTGCCGCCGCCCGCTGGCCTCGCGCCGAACACCGCAGACTTCATCGCTGCCTCCGCTCCCGCCGGCCCGCCGGGCTTCGTGCGGCCCTTCGCCGGCAGCGACACCGCGGTGATCCTGCTCGGTGGCGGCTTCGTCGATGGCGGGACGTTCGAAGGCCTCGACGCGCTCGACCGTTTCCTCGCCGAGCAGGCGGCGTTCCGGATGCCCGTCACCGCCGCCCCGCCGGTCTACAGCGGCACAGCGACGCCAGGTGCCGCCGTCACCTTCGTCGTGCGCGACGCGACCGGCGCGATCGCCGGGTTCGAGACGCGCTACGCCGATCTCGGCGGCAACTGGCTCGTCGCGATTCAGGGCATGGAGCAAGCGCCGCCGCCGAAGCCGAACACCGAGACGCTACGCGCCGAGATGCGGGTGGCCGGCGGCAGGATCCTCAACGTCAACGCTGATCTCGCCTCGGTCTCGCGCCCCGAGCCTTCGCCCGCACAGGCAACGGCCGGCGTGGCCCTCACCGTCACGCCGCAGCAGGGGCTCGCGACGCTGCTCGCCGCCGGTGCCGGCGCTGCCGACGGCATGCGGGTCTATTTCGCCGGCGCGAACGGCGCCTCGAGCTTCGCCGCCGGCGTCGTCGATGCCTTCGGCGAGGCGACCGAGGGCGGGCTCGCCGGAATCCGCCCCGACCAGCCGGGCGTGACGCGGCCCTTCGGGCTTGCGCTCAACAAGTTCGCGATGGACTTCCTTGCCGGCTCCACCGTGCCCAGCGGGCGCCTCCATTGAGGCATACTCGGAGATGTTATCGAGTCGCTCCCCGGGTGCCGCCATGACCCTCTGTCGCACCCTTGTCGTCTTCCTCGCCTGCGCCCTGCCGCTTCCCGCCGCGGCGCAGGGATGGTTCACCGATCGCACCAACAACGCGATCACGAACGTCGACCAGATCACGGCACGGTTCCGCAACGACCTGCGCGAGGAGCTCGACCGAGCCGGCATCCGCCCGCCGCCGCTGCCGGCCCCCTCCGCCGCCGAGCAGGCGGCGGTGCGCGCCCTCCGCCCCTGGTGGCAGGCCCCGGTGGTGCGGCCGCTCGAGCAGGGCGGACGGGCGATACCGGTCAGTCTGGCCTACATGTACGACAGCGCCATCCTCTACTCGGCGCAGCTCCGCGTCTTCGGCGACCTTCCGGCGATCCGCGACACGCAGGAGGCGGAGGTGGCGGGCCGGTTCGTGCCGCGCGGCTTCGCCGAAGGCCGCTTCAGCGACACCAACGACCCGACCCGCAGCCTCGCCAACACGCGCGGGTCGGACCGGCTCTTGCGCCGCGAGGCGGCGACCGAGTTCGGGCTGCGCCAGCGCATCATCACCGGCGGCGAGGTGACGATGGGCCAGCGCTTCACCAACTTCTCGACCAACTCCGCAGACTTCATCCCCCAGCGCCAGACCGTCGCGCAGAGCTTCGTGACGATCGTGCAACCCCTGCTGCGCGACAGCGGCACGGCCTATGTCCGCTCGATCCACGAGGTCGCGCGCGTCGATGCGCGCGTGGCGCAGAGCGAGTTCCGCCGCCAGGCCGAGAACCACCTGCTCGAGGTCGCTCGCGCGTACTGGACGCTGCATCTCGCGCGCGTGACGCTGCTCGTGAAGGAGCGTCTCGTCGCCGCCGTCCGCCCGATCGCTGGGCAGCTCGAGGCCCGACGCGCGATCGACGCCGACCAGCTCCTGCTCAACCGCGCCCGCACGGCGCTTGCGACGCGCGAGGCGGACATGCTGCGCGCCCGGGCGGCCGTGCGCAACGCCGAGGTGCGGCTGCGCGGCCTCGTCAACGACCCGCGCTTCGGCCAGCAGGGCATCACCGAGCTCATGCCGTCCGACCTTCCGCTCGATCGCTACGAGCCGATCGGGCTTGCCACCATCCTCGAACGCGCGATCGCGCTCAGGCCGGAGGTGCAGCAGCTCTTCCTCCAGCACCGCGCGGCGGTGCTGCGCGAGGGCCAGGCGCAGGTCGAGGCGCTGCCGCGCTTCGACATGGTGATCGAGGGCACGCTCGGCGGCCGCGGCCTCAACCAGTGGCAATACGGCTCCGCCTTCAACGACTACAACTCCCTCTCCCGCCCCGGCGGCCTGCTCGGCTTCCGCCTCGAAGTGCCCCTGATGCCCGATGACACCGCCGCGCGGCGCGACCGCCGCCGCCTCGAGACGCGCCAGGTCGAGGCGCAGGGCCGCGCCACGCTCGCCACCATCATCGCCGAGAGCGAGGTGACGCTGAACGAATACAACGTCGCCTTCCGCGAGGTGGCGGCGCGGGCGGGCGCGATGCGCTCGGCGCAGACCGAGCTCGGCATCCAGGCCGAGCGGTTCCGCCAGGGCGTCGGCGGCGGGCTTGCCGGCGCGACCGCGCTCGACCAGCTCCTGCAGGCGCAGGAGCGGCTCGCCGAAGCCGAGGAGCGGCTCGTCACCGCCCAGGCCGCCTACACGCTTGCCTTCCTCGTTCTCGCGCGCGTCCAGGGGACGTTCACGAGCCTCGAGAACCTCGATGTGCGCAGGATCGACGACGCTGCCCGCGGGCCGAGCTACGTGATCCAGCGCAACCCAGCGGCAGAAGGCCGTCCGGCACAACCCGCAGCACCGACAGGACGGACGCCATGACACGCCTCTCCCTCATCCTCACCGCAGCGCTCGCGCTTGCCGCCTGCGCCGGACCCGCCAACCGCCCGATCGTGATCGACGGCGCCGACAGTCTCCGCTCCGGCGAGGCGCCGCGCTTGGCAAGCGCGCGCATGACCACCGAGGCCGGCGGGCAGCGCATGGAGCTCGTCGGCGCTGACGGTGCCCTGCTCACGGGCCGGCTCACGCGCGCCGAACGGCCTGTGCTCGTGCCGCTCGCCGCTGGCGGAACGGCGCCGACCCCGTTCGTCACCGACACCGAGATGGCGGGCGAGATCACCGACGGCACGACAACGCTCGCCTGCGCCTTCCGCCTGCTCAACCCGGCGCGCGGCTTCGACGGCGGCGGCGTCGGCCGCTGCGCCGGCGCCAACGGGCGGACGGTCGACTTCCGCTTCTAGGCGTGGGCCCACCTCAGGCCGGCGCGCGCATGGGCGGAGCGTGTCCCGCGGAGGGGCTCGATGCCACCCGGCCAGCGCTCTGCCCCGCCATCCTCGCCCGGCGGGTGACGCAGCGTGGCGCCCCGGTCTGGGTGCTGCACAACCCGGCGACCGGCCGCTACCTGAGGACGAGCGCGCGCGGCTGGGCCCTGCTCGCTCGTCTCGACGGGCGCCGCACGCTTGCCGAGGCACTGGCGGGGCTCCCCTGCCCGCGCCCCGGAGAGCCGGATGACGCTGCGCTGCGCGGGGGCCTCGCCGCGCTCGCCGCCGCCGGGATCGTCGCGATCCCAGGTGTGGCGCCGCCGCGCCCGGCCCGGCCAGCGGCGGAGCTTGCGCTGGTCCGCGGCGCGCTGATCACCCGCGTTCGCCTCGGCGATCTCGCTCCGGCGCTGCGCCTCGGCGGGCCGCTTTTGGCGCTTCCCTACACGCGCGCCGGTGCGGCGCTCGTCGCCTGCCTGATCCTGCTCGCTGCGTTCCTGTGGGCGGAGCGGCCGGAGGTGATCGCAGCGCAGCTCGCGCGCATGGCCGACCCCTCCCTCGGCGACCTTGCCCTCTGGTACGCGATGTTCGCCGCGAGCAAGCTCCTGCACGAGTGCGGCCACGCGGCGGCGGCGCGGCGGATGGCGGCGGCGGAAGGCCATTCGATCGAGACCTTCCCCTTCGGCCTCGCCTTCATGTTCCTCCTGCCAACACCCTATGTGGACGTGAGCGGGGTGTGGTTCGTGGCCGATCGCTGGCGCCGCGCTGCCGTGGGGCTGGCCGGCATCTGGATGGACCTTGCGACCGCCGCCGCCGCGGCGATCGTCGCCGCCTTCCTCGCCGAGGGCGCGCTGCGCGACCGGCTCGCCGAGCTCGTGGTGATCGCGGGTGTGTCGTCGCTGCTCTTCAACGCCAACCCGCTCGTCCGGCTCGACGGCTACTATGTTCTGACCGACCTCCTGGAGATCCCCAACCTCCAGGGGCGGGCCGCGGCGGCGCTTTTGCGTCTTGCCGGCCTTGTCAGCGGTGCGGCGCGGCCGGTGCGCGGCGACGGGCCGCTCGTTCTCTACGGCCTCCTCTCGCTCGCCTGGCGCTTCGTGATCTTCGCCGGCGTGTTCTGGCTCGCCGGCCACGTTCACTGGACGCTCGCCGCCCTTGTGGCGGCCGTGGTCGGGGTGCTCTATCTCGTTCTGCCGATGGTCAAGGGCATCGCCTCGCTCGCCCGGGAGGGGCGGAAGCGGCCGCTGCGCACTGCGCTCGCCGCCGCGGCGCTCGCCGCCGCCGTCGCGGCCGTCGCGGCCGTTCCTCTGCCGGCCTGGACGGTCGCACACGGCATCGCCTGGAACGACGGGCTCGCGCTCGTCTATCCCGGGGCCGATGGCCGCATCGTCTCGGTCGCGCCGGCTGGGACGGCGGGCGGGCCCGTGCTCGAGCTCGACAACCCAGAGACAAGGCGGCTCCGCCAGCAGCTCGCGCTCGAGGCAGAGGCGGTCGCGATCGAGGGGCGGCGGGCGCGCGCCGCCGCTCCGGGCCGGATCGACACGGTTGCGGAGCGGACGGCGGCGCTCGCCGCGCAGGACGCGATGCTCGCTGCGGAGATGGCGGCCTGGCGCGTCGCCGCACCGCCGGGCGCGCGCTGGGAGCCGCTCCGGGCGGAGGGGCTCGCCGGCGCCTGGGTGCGTCGTGACGATGGCCGGCCGCTCGGCGCGATCGTCGGCGAGGGGCCGGTCGTCATCCGCCTCGTGCTTGACCAGGCGCAGGGGCCTGAGGTGCTCGCCGCGCTCGCGCGCGACCCCTCCCTCGCCGTTCCGGTGCGTCGCCATGGCGAGGCCGCGCCGCTCCTCATCGCCCGCGCCGAGAGCGTGCGGCCGGCGGCGCGCGACGAGCTTCCCTCGCCCGCTCTCGCGGCACCCAATGGCGGGCCGTTCGCGCTGCGGCCGGGCGAGCCGGGCCTGCGCACCGCAGCGCGCGTGTTCGAGCTCCGCCTGCGCCCTGACCGGCCGGAGGAGGCCTTCGGCCTGATGCATGGCGCGCGAGTCGAGGCGCGGATCGCGCTCCCGCCCGCCCCGCTGGCCGACCAGCTCTGGCGCGGGGCGCGGCGGCTGTTCCAGCAGCGGCTCGGCGCCTGAGGGGGGGCGCATGAGGGTGCTCGCGCTCGCGCTTGCCCTCCTCGCCCTGCCGGCGTTCGGGCAGGAGGTGGTGCGCGGCCCCACACGCCCGCAGGCGCTCGCAGCGCTCGCCCCGCAGGCCGACGGCGTGGTGCGCGAGGTCGCCGTCGCGGAGGGCGACCGCGTGCGGCGCGGCGACCTCCTGCTCGCGCTCGATGACGTGCTGCAGCAGGCCCGCATCGCGCTCGCCGAAGCCGCGGCCGCGAACGAGGCAGAGCTCCGCCAGGCGCGCGTGACGCTCGCCGAGGCCGCCGCCGTGCTCGAACGCACCGCCGCGGCAGCGGGGCGGGGTGCTGCCGGCGAGTGGGAGGTGCGGCAGGCGCGCGCGCGCGTCGAGCTTGCCCGCGCCGGCGTCGAGAGTGCGGAGGAGAAGCGGCGGCTCGAGGCCCGAAGGCTCGATGTCGAGCGCGCCTCCGCCGAGCAGCAGAAGCTGCGCGCTCCCTTCGACGGCGTCGTCACACGCGTCGATGTGGTCGCCGGGGCGACCGTCAGCCGCGGCGACAGGCCGGTGACGGTGGCCGATCTCTCCGTGCTCGAGGCGGTGCTCTACTTGCCCGCCTCGGCCTGGCCGAAGCTTCGCCTCGGTGCTGCCTATCCGCTCGCCCTCGCCGCCCCGGTCGAGCGTGAGGTGACGGCGACGCTGCGCTCCATCGACCCCGTGCTCGATGCCGCTTCGGGCCGGATCCGCGCCGTGTTCACGATCGCCAACCCCGACCTCGCCCTTCCGGCCGGGATGGAGGCGGCGCTCGACCTCGCTCGGCTCGCGCCCCGGCTTGCTCCATGAACGCGCCCGGAGCCGCTGCCGCGCCCGACCCGCTGGCGCGGCGGCTTGCCGAGATCCGCGAAACGAGGCTCTCGCCCGACTGGCCGCTGCGGCTGCTCGCTCTCGCCCGCGACCTGACGCTGGCCGAGGCGGGTGCGGTGCTGGCCTCGGCCGAGGGCGGCTGGCGCGTTCTCGCCCCAGCCGGGTCGGAGGCCGTTCCCACGCCCTGGGCCGAGGTCGCGGCTTCTGCGATCGCCGCGCGCGGGGTCGCGGCGCGCGAGTCGGGGGCGGGGCGCTGGCTGATGGCGGTGCCGCTCGATCAGGCGTCGGTGCTCGCGGTCGAGGTCGCCGGGGAGTCGCCGGTCGATCGGGCGCTGACGCGCGAGCGTCTGGCGATGCTCGCCGCTCTCGCCCAGGCAGCGAGTGCCGCCGCGGCTGCGGCGATGCTCGCGCCCGCTGCCGCAGCGGCCGAGGCGGCGCTCGCCGACCGGAGCGGCGAGACGGCGGCGCTCGGGCTTGCCGCCGCCGCGCGTCGGCTCGCCGCGCTGCTTCCCAGCGGCTGCCGGCTCGCGCTTGGGCGCATGCGGGCCGGGCGGATCGCCGAGCTCGCCCTCTCCGACCAGCCGGAGATCCTGCCCGCCACGGCGCTTGGACGCGCCCTTGCCGCTGCGATGGAGGAGGCGCTCGATACCGGGGAGACGCTTCGCGTGCCCGACCCGGCGCGGCGGAGCGCGGCGCGCGACCTCCCCGCGCTCGCGGGGGCGGCGACCGCTCTCGTCGTGCCCGCGCCGGATGCGGGCGTCGCCGCCGTCGTGCTCTGGCCCGGTGCGGCGCCTCTCTCGTCCGAGCCGGTCTCCGCCGCGCTTCTGCCCGCTCTCGCCCTGCTCGCGGCCGACCGCTCCGGCGAGCGTCGCCGTCGTCGCCGTCGCCTCGCGCGGCTCTGGCCGGCGGCGCTTGCCGCTGCCGTGCTCGGTGGCGCTTCGGTTCTGCCGCGCGGCGACGAGGTGGTGGCGAGCTTCGTCGCCCAGCCCGCCGTCGTGCAGGTCGTGACGGCGCCGTTCGACGGCGTGCTCGAGGCCTCCTCCGTCCGCCCGGGCGATCCGGTCGCGGCGGGCGAGGTGCTCGCGCGGCTCGCGACGCGCGAGCTCGCGCTCGAGATCGCGGCGGTGCGGGCGCGCGCGGCGAACGACCTGCGCGAGGCGGCGATCGCCCGCGCTGCCGGCCAGCCGGCGCAGGAGATGATCGCCGAGCTCTCGGCGCGTCGGGCGGAGGCGCAGCGCGCCCTGCTCGAATACCGGCTCGCGCTCGCCGAGATACGCGCACCGGCCGATGGCGTCGTGCTCGCGGGCGATCTCCGCCGCAGCCTCGGCCAGGGGCTTGCGCGCGGCCAGACCCTGTTCGAGATCGCCGCACCCGACGACCTCAGGGCCGAGATCCTGCTGCCTGACGCCCGCGCCCATCTCGTCAGGCCCGGCCAGCGCGGCTGGCTCGCCCCCGCCGCCGACCCGGGAGCGCGCATCCCCGTCACGATCGAGCGGGTTCGGCCGATGGCCGAGGTGGTGCAGGGACGGAACGTGTTCCGCGCCATCGCTCTCCTGCAGCAGCCCGCGGGCGAGGAGGCGGGCCTGCGCGCCGGGGCGGAGGGGGTGGCGCGAGTCGAGGTCGGCGAGACGACATGGCTTGCCTGGGCGCTGCGCGACGCCTGGACCGCGCTCCGGCGTCTCGCCTGGCTCTAGGCGAGAATGCATATCGCAGAACGAACCTGTTCCGCAACGATGATCGAGCGGAGTGCTCGAGGCGGTCTAAACCCATATCGGGACCGTTCCGGGGCCGGGCCGGTCCGCGCTACGACAGCCGCCCCGGCTCAAGGCTCGCGTAGACATCGCCGCTGTTTGCCTCGGCCGGCAGGGCGTCGATCCAGGCTTCCATCGCCGCCTGGTCGAGCGGTGCGGGGTGGGCGAAGGCAAGGCTCTCGCCGAGCGAGGCGTTGAAGGCGCCGTAGCCAAGCGCGGCAAGGCGGTCGAGGCAGGCGCGGGCGACGTCGCGCTGGATGGTCGTGAACTCGAAGGACAGCGCGCGCGGCGTGGCGGAGAGCCCCGCCAGCGCCTCGGCCTCGAAGCCCTCGACATCGATCTTGGCGAAGGCGGGAAGCCCATGGTCAGCGATCAGCCGGTCGAGCGTCGTTGCGGGAACCGTCACCGTCTCCGACCAGCGTTGCCCCTCCCAGCCGGCCGCCCCGCCCGCCGCCTTGAGGAACTCGGTCGAGGCGGTCGAGACGGTCGGGTTGGCGGGGTTGAGGTGGAGCGTCACCGCGCCGGGGGCGCGCGCCACGGCAGCGGGGACGAGCGTCACCCCGCCGTCGCGCCCGAACAGCAGCCGCAGCACGCGCAGAGGCCCCGGCTGCGGCTCGACCGCTATGACGCGCGCGCCGAGGCGGCGGAACGCGCCGATCCTGTCGCCGACATGCGCGCCGACATCGAAGGCGAGCTCGCCTGGGGACAGGAAGCGGCCGTACCAGCGATCGAGCGCTGCCCGACGCGCCCGCCCGCCGCGATGGTAGATCGCGACCGAACGGGCAAGCCCGAGCGCCTCGCGCAGCGCCCGCCTCATGCCGAAGCCCTCACGGAACCGGTCTCATGCGGCGGGCCTCACGCAGCGGACCTCACGCGTGGGGCCCGGCGAAATCGACCACGGCGGCGAAGCCCGTCTCGGTGCCGAAGGCGAGCCACCGCCCGTCGGGGCTCCAGGCCAGGGCAGTGGCAGCGCCGCGACCCTGGTCCGCCACCGGCAGGACCCGACCGCTCTCGATCTCGACGAGCACGATCAGCCCATCAGCGAAGCCGGCCGCCACCACCTCGTGCTGCGGGTGGGCGGCGACGACGGTGACGAGCACCCCGTCGCCGCCGGCGAGCTCCTTGGGCGGCTTGCCCATCGGCCCGTCACCGGTCATCGGCCAGCAGACCACCGCCTCGGCGCCCGAGGTGGCGAGCCAGCGCGCGCGCGCGCTGAAGGCGAGCGACTTCGTCTTGGCCGGATAGCCGCTCATCCGCATGTCGGCGCCGTCCTCGAGCCGCCAGCCGTGCAGCGTGTTCTCCTGCATGGCCGTGACGAGGAAGCGGCCGTCCGGGCTCAGTGCGAGGCCGATATGGCTTCCCTTCCATGCGAGCGCGCGTGGGCGGTCCTCCTTCGCGGCGACGAACCAGAGGCTCGCGCCGTTGTAGTGGCTCGCCGCCAGCCGCTTGCCCTTGGCGTCGGTCGCGAGACCCGTGACGGTCGAGGGGTGCGGCAGGGTCTTGACCACCGCTCCGCCACCGTCGAGCACCTGCACCGACCTGCCGACCGCTGCGGCGCGCCAGCCCTGAGCCCCCGTGCCGGGGAAGGCGAGCACATGCTCGACCCATCGCCCCGGCCAGGTGCCGAGTGTCGCCGCCTCGCCCGTTGCGTCGAGCCGCGCCAGCCGGCCATCGTCGCCGCCGGTGAGGAACCCGCCCGGTGCGACGTCGGCCGCGAGCGCGAGTGCTGCGCCGTCGTGCAGGGCGGGGCGGGCGGCGAGGCGTTTTGGGTCGCCGAGTGCTATGAGCGCGACCGTTCCGTCACCGAGCGCGAAGGCGGCGACGCGCGATGCGGCCTCCACAGCGGCGGCGACGACATGCGCGCCGAGGTCGTGGCGCGCGCCGCGCGTCTCGAGCACGACGTCGGCGCCGGAGGCGGCCCCGCTCACCGCGCCGCGCCGCCGCTCATGCCGCGCAGGCCTCGAAGCCGCGGCGCAGCCCTGGGCGGTTGAGGTTGCGGCCGATGAAGACGATCCGGCTCGTGCGGAGCTCTCCCTCGGCCCAGGGGTTCACGAAATCGCCGTCGGCGATCATGTGCACGGCCTGGAAGGCGAAGCGCCGGTCCTCGCCCGGAAAGGCGAGAACGCCCTTGGTGCGCAACAGGTCAGGCCCTTTCTCGGCGAGCAGCTGCGCGATCCAGGCGTTGAACTTCGCCGGGTCGACCGGGCCGGGGATGGCGAAGGAGACAGAGCGCACCTCAGCGTCGTGCTCGTGCGCGCTGTCCTCGAGAAAGGCGGGCCGGTCGGCGACGATGCGCTCGAGCGAGAAGGCCTCGCGCCCCAGCACCGCCTCGATCGGCACGTTGCTGCGCAGCGCGCGGTGGATCTCAACGCCCGGATTGATGGCGCGGATACGCGCCTCGACGGCGGCGAGCCCTGCCTCGTCGACGAGGTCGGTCTTGTTGAGGATCACCACATCGGCGAAGGCGATTTGCTGCGCCGCCTCGCGCGAGTCAGCGAGCCGTTGGGGCAGGTGCTTGGCGTCGACCACGGTGACGATCGCATCCAGCCGCGTCTTCGCCTTGACGTCCGCGTCGACGAAGAAGGTCTGGGCGACGGGGGCAGGGTCGGCGAGCCCCGTGGTCTCGACGAGGATGGCGTCGAACCGGTCGCGCCGCTTCATCAGCCCGGAGAGGATGCGGATCAGATCGCCGCGCACGGTGCAGCAGATGCAGCCGTTGTTCATCTCGAAGACTTCCTCGTCGGCGCCGATGACGAGGTCGTTGTCGACGCCGAGCTCGCCGAACTCGTTGATGACGACGGCGATCCGCTTGCCGTGGCGCGCGGTGAGGATGTGGTTCAGGAGGGTTGTCTTGCCGGCGCCGAGATAGCCCGTCAGCACGGTCACAGGCACGGGTTCGGGCATGGCGTTGGCGCTGTCTGGCATGGTTGCCTCTCCCTCGGGCAGGGCATCTCGCCGCTAGATGGTCTCTGCCGGCGTGCCGGACCAGCCGGGCTGGCGCGCGCCGGTCGCACGGCTCCGGAGCGCCGCCTCGGTCTCGGTCGCGGCGGCGCTGAGCCTCGCGAGCGCAGCGGCATCGCCCGCCTCCTCCGCAGCGCGGGCGAGTGCCGCCACGCGGGGGGCGCCGACCGGCTCGTAGGCTGCGGCGACGCTGCGCACCGCGGCGGAGAAGCCGGCTGGGTCGGCGCGCCGGAGCGCGGCTGCGGCCTCGGCGAGCGCGGCGGCTCCCTCGGCCGTCTGCCGCTCGACGAAGCGGGCGAAGTCCGGCGGCGCGAGGGTGGAGCGGATCAGGCTGAGCGTCGCGTCGTCGAGCAGCGCGACCGTCTCCTCGTGCCGCGCCGGCACGGCGGCGACACGCGGCAGGACGTGCCGCTCGATCGCGTCGAGCAGGGCGGCGGTCGAGACCGGCTTGGCGATGATCGCGTTCATGCCGGCGGCGCGCACGTTCTCGCGCTGTCCGGGCAGGTCGTGCGCCGTGACCGCGATCACCGGGATCTGCCCGACGGGCGGCGGTAGGGCGCGGATCAGCCGTGTCGCCGCGAGACCGTCGAGGCCGGGCATCTGCACATCCATCAGCACCGCGTCGTAGCTGTTCTCGCGGAGCAGCCGGATCGCCTCCGTTGCGTCGGCGACGAGGTCGCAGCGGTGGCCGTGCCGCTCGAGCATGGCGGCGAGCAGGCGGCGGTTGGTCGGCACGTCATCGACCGCGAGCAGGGTGAGGCGCGGCCGCTCCTCGGCCGCACGTGCGGGACCGGCGGCGGGGGCGACGGGCGGGAAGGGCAGAACGACGCGCACCGTCTCCGACCGGCCGGCGCCGGCGCGCGCGCGGGCGATCTCCCCGCCCATCGCCTCGGCGAGCGCGATCGCGGGCGAGAGGCCGTCGGCGAGGTCCTCGCCGGGCCAGACTTCGCGCAGCTCGATACGCTCGAAGGCCTCCCCCGGCAGGCCGGCGGCGGTGGCATCGCCGACGAGCAGCGTCAGCGTCTCGCCTTGGGTGCGGACGGCGACGCCGAGGGTCGCTCCAGGGGCGAGCGGCAGCATGCGCACGATCAGCGCCTTCAAGAGCCGGACGAAGCGCTGCGCGTCGCCCACGATCAGCCGCGCGCCCGCACCCGCCCCCGGCTCCGCCGCCCTCTCCGGCGCCGCGCCCCGAACCAGCGCGGCGCGCCCGCCGAGCTCGCCGATGCGGAGCTCGAGAGCGCGCAGCACGTCCGCCACCGTCTCGACCGGATCGAAGGCGGTTCGTTCCAGCGCCGTTCGCCCACCGGCGAGCGACGCGGCGTCGGCGAGCGCGTCAGCGAGGTCGAGCAGGTCCTCGGCGGCGTCGAGCGCGGCGCGGGTCGCGCGGGCCTTCTCGGCATCCAGCGCGGGCGAATCCAGCATCATGCCGAAGGTGCCGGCGATGCGGTGCAACGGCCCGGCGAGGTCGCGCGCCGTCGCTGCGAGCATCGGCGCTCCGGCGAACACGGGCGCCGCTGGGGCGTAGGGGGGGGCGCTCTCGCCCTGCGGCAGGCCGCGCATGATCACGAGCGCCGCCGCTGCCAGCCCGAGCATGGCGACGAGGAAGGCGCCGGTGGCGAGCGCCTCCGCCTGGCGGATCCGCTCGAGCCTTCGGATCGCTCGGCCGACCTGCACGGTCATCGCCGCGTCGTAGGCGAGCGCGAGTTCGGCGAGCGGCTCGCGCAAGGGCGGCAACAGGCGCGTCAGTTCGATGACCGCCGCCTGCGGCATCGCCGCCCCCGGCACGCCGGCGGAGGCGCCGAGCAGATCGTCGATCCGCGCGACCAGAGCGTCGAGCTGCGCGAGCGTCTCCTCGAAGCGCGGCAGGGAGGCGAAGGAGGCGCGCCACTCGTCGCTGCGGATCCGCGCGATCGCCGCAACGAACGCCTCGTAGCGCTGCCGCAACAGAAGCGGCGGCGCGCCCGCGAGCGTCTCGAGCGCAGCGGCGTAGAGCCTTGCCTGGTCGAGCGCGAGCCCCGCAGCGTCGAACCGCCCGGGCTCGGCGGCATGGCGCTGCAGCGCCGCGAGCGCGCGCTGCGAGGCGAGGTGCGACCAGACCGTCCCCGCCCCGGTCGCGGCGACGCCGAGGGCGAGGCCGGCGAGCACGAGCTTCGTGGCCGACCTCATCGCGCCGTCTCCTGCCGCGCCGGTTCAGGCCGCTTCGGCGCGGACGGCGCGGTCGAGCGTCTCGACGATCCGGTCGACATGGTGGCGGTCGATGGTCAAGGGCGGCGAGAGCGCGACGACGTCGCCGGTCACACGCACGAGCAGCCCGTCGTCGAAGCAGCGCTGGAACACGCGCATCGCCCGAACCGTCGGCTGGTCCTTGACCGGTTCGAGCTCGATCCCGGCGATCAGACCGCAGTCGCGGATGTCGGTGACCAGCGGGTTCGACCGCAGGGCGTGCACAGCGTCCTGCCAGTAGGGAGCGAGCGCGCGCACGCGACCGGAGAGGTCCTCCTCGTGGTGGATGCGGATCGAGGCGATCGCGGCGGCTGCGGCGAGCGGGTGGCCCGAGTAGGTGTAGCCGTGGAAAAACTCGATGCCGCCCGAGACGCCGTTGACCACGGCGTCGTACACCTCCTCCGTCACCGCGACGGCGCCCATCGGCACCGCGGCGTTGGTCAGCCCCTTCGCCATCGTCAGGATGTCTGGTCTGACGCCAAAATGATCGGCTGCGAAGGGTGCTCCGAGCCGCGAGAAGCCGGTGATCACCTCGTCGAAGATCAAGAGGATCCCGTGCCGCGTGCAGAGCTCGCGCAGGCGCCGGAGATAGCCCTCGGGGGGTGCGAGAACGCCCGTCGAGCCGGCAACCGGCTCGACCATCACGGCCGCGATCGTGTCGCCGTGCAGTTTCACGAGGTCATCGAGAGCATCCGCGAGATGCGCCCCGTGCTTCGGCAGGCCGCGCGAGAACAGGTTGTGCGCGGGCAGGTGCGTGTGCGGCAGGTGGTCGACATGCGGAAGCTGCGCGCCGAACTGGCGGCGGTTGGCGACGATCCCGCCGACGCTCATGCCGCCGAAGCCGGAGCCGTGATAGCCGCGCTCGCGCCCGACGAGGCGCTGGCGGTGCCCCTGGCCGCGCGCGCGGTGATAGGCAAGCGCGATCTTCAGCGCCGTGTCGGCGCTCTCCGACCCGGAGTTGGTGAAGAAGATCCGGTCGAGCCCGTCGGGCGTGAATTCGGCGAGCCGCGCCGCCGCCTCGAAGGCAACGGGGTGGCCCATCTGGAAGGTGGGCGCGAAGTCCATCGCCTTGGCCTGGGCCGTGATCGCGTCCGTGATCTCGCGCCGCCCGTGTCCGGCATTGACGCACCAGAGCCCGGCCGTGCCGTCGAGCACCGCGCGCCCCTCAGGCGTGTAGTAGAAGACGCCCGAGGCGCGGGACAGGAGGCGCGGGCCCGCCTTGAAGCCGCGGTTCGCGGTGTAGGGCATCCAAAAGGCATCGAGGTTGTTCGGGCGGAGCGGGATGGTCATGGCAGCGCCTCCTCGAGCGCGGCGGGAAGGGTGGCACCACGGCGGGGAGGGTTCAACGGGCGGTATGGGCAGCGCCTGCCAGGGCATGCCAAGCTGCCTGGAAGGACGAGGGAGGCCCAATGCCAGACGGCACGCTCTATATCGGCACGAAGCGCTACTCCTCCTGGAGCCTGCGCGGCTGGCTCGCCGTCCGCCTCGCCGGGCTCGACGTCGCCGAGGAGGTGATCCCGCTCGGCAGCCCCGCCGGCACGGCGCGGATCAGGGAGGTCTCGCCGTCCGGCCGCGTGCCCTGCCTTGCCCATCGCGGCGCTCTCGTGTGGGAGAGCATCGCGATCGCCGAGTACTGCGCCGAGCTTCACCCCGGGCTTTGGCCTGCCGAGACCAGGGCGCGGGCGCATGCTCGGTCGATCGCGGCCGAGATGCATGCGGGCTTCCGCGCGCTCAGAGAGGCGATGTGGATGAACCTCGGCGAGGACTTCGCCGCCCGCGCCGCGGGGCGCGGCCGCACGCCCGAGTGCCTTGCTGACATCGCCCGGATCGAGGCGCTCTGGGCGGACACGCGCGCGCGTTTCGGCGAGGGCGGGCCCTATCTCTTCGGCGCCGGCTTCACGCTGGCGGACGCGATGTACGCCCCCGTGGTGACGCGCTTCCTCACCTGGGCGCCGCCGCTTGCGGAGGAAAGCCGCGCCTATGTGGCCGCCATACGCGCCCACCCGCTCGTCGCGCGCTGGTACGACGAGGCGGCTGCCGAGCCGGAGGCGATGCGCGCGGCGAAGTACGAGACCGTTCCCGACTGACGCCGATGGCCGCGGCAGCGCTCGACCATGTCGGAATCGTCGGGCGCGACCTCGGCGTTCTCGCCGCCGCCTACGAGGGGCTCGGCTTCACGCTGAGCCCGCACGCGCAGCACCACGCGCCCGGGCCGGACGGCGTTGTCCGACCGCTCGGCACGGGCAACCGCTGCGCGATGCTGGGCCGGGGCTATGTCGAACTGATCGCGATCGTCGACCAAGCGCTCCCGTCCAACACGCTCGACCGGTTTCTCGCCCGCCATGCCGGGGCCCATATCCTCGCCTTCGCCGTCGACGACGCCGAAGGAGAGCTCGCCCGGCTCAGGGCGGTCGGCCATCCCGTCCCCGGCATCGCCTGGCTCGAACGGCCGGTCGGCACGAAGGATGGGGTGCGTACCGCCCGCTTCGCCCGCCTGCCGCTGCCCGATCCGCCCGAGGGACGGGTGCAGCTGATCCAGCACCTGACGCCGGAGCTCCTCTGGCAGCCGCACCTGATCGAGCATGCCAACCGCGCCGTCTCGCTCGATGCCGTCATCGTCGCGGTGGCTGACCCGGACGAGGCGTCCGCCAGGCTCGCGCCGGCGCTCGGCAGCGCTCCGGAGCCGGTGCCGGGCGGGGTCCGAATCCGGCTCCGCCGGGGCGAGCTCAGCCTTGTGACGGCCGAGGCGGCCGCGCGTCTCCTGCCCGGTCTCGCCGTGCCCAGCCTTCCCTTCATCGCCGGCCTCGTGATCGGCACCGATGACGGAGGGCGGGCGGCAGCCGCGATCGCCGGCCACAGGGCCAGGGCGGCGGGGGCGGGGCTCCTCGTCCCGCCTTCGGACGCCGGCGGGGCTGCGATCCTGTTCGTCTGAGCGGCGCATGACGCCTGGGCGGACGCATCAGATGCGTTCTTCGATCACGTCGGGCAGAAGCGGCGTCGCGATGTCGTGAAAATTTGTTCACCTCGGTGCCGTGCGGCGGTATGGTGCAGGGCGATTGCGGGAACTCGCCCGGGGCGCCCTCTCGCGAGGGTTGAGTCCCACGCGGGCTGATGCAGACAGGCATGGACGCCAAGCTTCGATCCTCCTGGAGCCTCAAGGCCGTTCAGGCTTCCGTCATGCCTGTGGCTGCCGTGCCGCTCCCGGCGCTCGCCGTGCTGCCCGTCCTGCCGCTTCGGCGACCCGGCTGGCGCGGGAACCGGCACGCGGACGGAGGGCGCTGACGCAGGCGAGCCTGACCGCAACGACCCGAACCACCTGCCCGAGGTACCGCTGCCGCATTGCCGGATCGAGGTCGACCCCGACGGGGAGGAGGGCGACGTCGTCGCCCATGCTCCGGGCGCGGCGAAGACGGGCCAGACGGCAGGCGTGGCGATCCAGGCCCCGGTCGCAGTCGCGTCCAGCCAGGCCGCAACACAAGCCGCGCGTGACGCCCCAGCCTCCGCCCAGGCGGCCGACGCGCCATCGGCGACGGCAGCGAAACCGGACGCGGCGATGCAAGCTGCGGCTTTCGCGCCCGTGCCCGCGCGCGACGCCCCGCTTGTCATCACCAGCGCCGCGCAGGGCGTCGGCGCTGCGGTGATCGACCCGATGCTGCCGGTCGAGACCGTGACCTTCGCAAGCGATGCGCTGCCTCCGCTCCCGCCCGCCCCCCCTCACGGGCCTGCGGCACTCTCCGGGGGCGCCGGCGCCGGCGAGTTGGCGATCGACTCGTTGCTCATCGACCCGCTGCTTCTGGCGGAGGCCCTGAGGTTCGGGTCCGGCGACCCGGTCGCCGTCGCGCTGGACCCGGCGCCGCCCACGCACGAGCCGCCGGCGCTCGCCTTCGCTCCGCTGCCCGACCCTGACCTCACCCCGTTCGGCTGAGGCCCTCCCCCGCCGCCGGTGCGCAGCCTCAGCCGAGCGCCTTGACCATGGTCGAGCCGAGAGCGGCGGGGCTGTCGGCGACGTGGATCCCCGCCTCGCGCATCGCCTCCATTTTGTAGGCTGCGGTGTCCTTGCCGCCCGAGATCACCGCCCCGGCATGGCCCATCCGCCGCCCGGGCGGGGCGGTCGCTCCGGCGATGAAGCCGACCACGGGCTTCGGCATCCCGGCGCGGGCAAGGAACTCCGCCGCCTCGACCTCGGACTGCCCGCCGATCTCGCCGATCATGATGATCGCCTGCGTCTCGTCATCAGCGAGGAAGAGTTCGAGCACCTCGATGAAGTCGAGACCCTTCACCGGGTCGCCGCCGATGCCGACGCAGGAGGACTGGCCGAGCCCGGCGGCGGTGGTCTGCGCAACCGCCTCGTAGGTTAGCGTGCCAGACTTCGAGACGATGCCGACCTTGCCGCGGCGGTGGATATGGCCCGGCATGATGCCGATCTTGCAGGCATCGGGCGTGATCACCCCTGGGCAGTTCGGGCCGATCAGCCTCGATTTCGAGCCGGTGAGAGCGCGCTTGACGCGCACCATCTCGAGCACCGGGATGCCTTCCGTGATGCAGACGATCAGCGGCATCTCGGCGTCGATCGCCTCGAGGATCGCATCCGCAGCGAAGGCGGGCGGGACATAGATCGCGGTCGCGGTCGCTCCCGTCCTCGCCTTCGCCTCCGCCACCGTGTCGAACACCGGCAGGTCGAGATGCGTCGACCCGCCCTTGCCCGGCGTCACCCCGCCCACGACCTTCGTGCCATAGGCGATCGCCTGTTCGGAATGGAACGTGCCCTGGGCGCCCGTGAACCCCTGGGTGATGACGCGCGTCGCTGCGTCGACGAGGATGGCCATCTCAGGCTACCTCCTTCACAGCCTTGACCACCTTGGCAGCGGCATCGGCGAGGTTGTCGGCGGAGACGATCGGCAGGCCTGAGCCGGCGAGGATCTGCTTGCCCAGGGCGACGTTGGTGCCCTCGAGGCGGACCACCAGCGGCACCGAGAGCGACACTTCGCGCGCCGCCGCCACCACGCCTTCGGCGATCACGTCGCAGCGCATGATCCCGCCGAAGATGTTGACGAGGATGCCCTCGACGTTCGGGTCGGAGAGGATGATCTTGAAGGCCGCGGTGACGCGTTCCTTGGTGGCCCCGCCGCCGACATCGAGGAAGTTCGCTGGCTCCCCGCCATAGAGCTTGATGATGTCCATCGTCGCCATCGCAAGCCCGGCGCCATTGACCATGCAGCCGATATTGCCATCGAGCGCGACGTAGCTGAGGTCATGCCGCGCCGCCTCGAGCTCCTTCGGGTCCATCTCGCTCTCATCCCGAAGCGCGGCGATCTCGGGGTGGCGGAACAGGCCGTTGTCGTCGAAGTTCACCTTGGCATCGAGGGCGACGACCTCGCCCGTGCCGGTCACGACCAGCGGGTTGATCTCGACGATCGCGCAGTCGAGCTCGACGAAGGCGCGCCAGAGCGCGAGCACGAAGGCGGTGAAGCTCTTCACCTGGGCGCCCGAGAGCCCGAGCCCGTAGGCGAGCTTGCGCCCGTGGAAGGGCTGGAGTCCGGAGGCAGGGTCGACATGAGTGCGGAGGATCTTCTCGGGGTGGCGCGCGGCCACCTCCTCGATCTCCATCCCGCCCTCGGTCGAGGCCATGATGGCCACACGGCCGACGGCGCGATCGACCAGGAGGCCGAGATAGAGCTCGCGCGCGATGTCGCAGCCCGCCTCGACATAGACGCGCTGCACCTTCTTGCCGGCGGGGCCGGTCTGCGCCGTCACGAGCACCTTGCCGATCATCGCCTCGGCGGCGGCCTTCGCCTCCGCGGGCGAGCGCGCGAGCCGCACGCCCCCCTTGCCGGAGGCGTCGTCGAGGAACCGTCCCTTGCCGCGGCCGCCGGCATGAATCTGCGCCTTGACGACGGAGATGGGGGTGCCGAGCGCGGCGGCGATCGCCTCCGCCTCGTCGGGGCTCCAGGCAACGCCGCCCTTGAGCACGGCAACGCCGTACTTCGCCAGCACCTCCTTGGCCTGGTACTCGTGGATGTTCATGCGCCCCCCGTTGCGGAGAAGGAGTGATACGTTGCGGCAACGGCCGGCCGCGCCGCGCGCTGGCGCCTCAGCCGACGAGCCTGCGCGAGGCCTCGATCAGCTCGCGCACCGCGCCGCAGCTCTTGGCGAAGGCGGCGCGCTCGGCCTCGTCGAGCGCGATCTCGACGATCCGCTCGACCCCGCCCGCGCCGATCACCACCGGAACCCCGACATAGAGATCCGTCACGCCGTACTGGCCGGTGAGCCAGGCGGCGCAGGGCAGGACGCGCTTCTTGTCCTTGAGGTAGCTCTCGGCCATGGCGATGGCCGAGGCGGCCGGGGCGTAGTAGGCAGAGCCCTTCTCGAGCAGCTTCACGATCTCGCCGCCGCCATTGGCCGTGCGCGCGACGATCGCCTCGATCCTCTGCGGCGTGGTCCAGCCCATCTTCACGAGGTCGGGCACGGGGATCCCGGCCACCGTCGAATAGCGCACGAGCGGCACCATCGTGTCGCCATGGCCGCCGAGCACGAAGGCCGTCACGTCCTCGACCGAGACGCCGAACTCGTGCGCGAGGAAGAGGCGGAACCGGGCGCTGTCGAGCACGCCGGCCATGCCGACGACCTTCGCGGGCGGCAGCCCCGATTTCTGCTGGAACACCCAGACCATCGCATCGAGCGGGTTGGTGATGACGATGACGAAGGCATCGGGGCAGTGCGTCCGCACGCCCTGGGCCACCTCGGCGATCACGGAGGCGTTCTTGGCCACGAGGTCGTCGCGGCTCATGCCCGGCTGGCGCGGGAAGCCGGCGGTGACGATGACGACATCGGCGCCGGCGATCGCGGCATAGTCGGATCCGCCGGTCATCATCGCGTCGAACCCGTCCACCGGGCCGGACTGCATGATGTCGAGCGCCTTGCCGGCGGCAACGCCGCCGAACACGTCGCACAGAACGACGTCGCCGAGCTCCTTGAGGCCGATCATGTGGGCGAGCGTGCCGCCGATATTGCCGGCGCCGATCAGCGCGATCCTGGTGCGGGCCATGGTCTTGCGTCCTGCCTTGCCGACTTGGGTGCCGCAGCCGGTGCGTCTTCGGGGCGCCGCTGCCGCCCTGCCTGAAGAAGAGACGCGGTCACCTAGCCGGTTTGTTGCGCCGCGACAAGGCGGGCCCGGAAGGACAGGCCCGGAAGGACAGGCCCGGAAGGACAAGCCCGGAAGGACGGAGCCAGACGGCGAAGGGTGGCCGAGAAGGCGGCTCAGCGACGCCGTCCGCCCTCGCTGCGGAACCGCCGCGCGCTCGCACCGGCCTCGTCGAGCGCTGCCTGAAGGCGGCGCTCCAACCGTTTCTTCGCCTCGGCGGCGCGCCGTTCAGCGACGGCTGCGACCGCGCGCTCGGCGGCGCGTGCCTCGGCAAGCGCGAGGATCTGCCGCTCGACCGCGCGCGCGGCCGCAGCCGCCTTCGCTTGCTCGGCGCTGGCGCGGGCAAGGCCCGAGGGAAGCCAGGCCCCGTAGGCGGCGGCGTTCCCGGTGCGGTCGCCGGCCTTCGCCTCGTCATCGAGCGCCCGCCGCGCCGCCGCCGCGCCGTCCCGTGCCGCCTCCTCGGCGGCGAGCGCGTCGGCGAGGTCCCGACGCGCCTCCATCACCGCGAGCCGGCGCAGCCGGGCGAGTATCGCGAGCGGGTCACGCGCCATCGGTGCCGTCGAGGATCGCGGCGAGCGCGGCGAAGGCGGCTTCCGGCGTATCGACCTCGTCTTTCTCCTGCGCGAGCAGAGCCTCGATGCGCGGCGCAAGACGCACCGCTTCGTCCACCTCAGCGTCGGAGCCTGGGCGATAGGCGCCGAGGCGGACCATGTCGGCCATGTCGGCGTGCAGAGCGAGCAGGCGCCGCGCGCGGGCGAGCAGCGCCTTCTCCCCGGCCGAGAGGATGGCGGGGGCGGCGCGCGAGAGGCTGCGCAGGACGTTCACGGCCGGGAAGCGCCCTGCCTCGGCGATCCTCCGTTCGAGCACGACATGGCCGTCGAGGATGCCGCGGGCGGCATCGGCGACCGGCTCGTCATGATCCTCGCCCTCGACGAGAACGGTGAAGAGGGCGGTGATCGACCCGCCGCGGCCCTCGAGCCCAGGCCCGGCGCGTTCGAGCAGGCGGGGGAGTTCGGCGAAGACCGAGGGCGGGTAGCCGCGCGTCGCGGGCGGTTCGCCGGCGGAGAGCCCGATCTCGCGGGCGGCGAGGCAGAACCGCGTGACGCTGTCCATCATGAGCAGCACGGAGAGCCCCTCGTCGCGGAAATGCTCTGCCACCGCCATCGCCGCATGCGCTGCCTCGCGGCGCAGGAGCGGCGCTGCGTCGGAGGTGGCGACGACGACGACCGACCGCGCGAGCCCAGCCGGGCCGAGATCGTCCTCGATGAACTCGCGCACCTCGCGGCCGCGCTCGCCGACGAGCGCGATCACCGCGACGTCGCAGCGTGCCTCGCGCGCGAGCATGGCCATGAGCGTCGACTTGCCGACCCCCGACCCGGCGAAGAGGCCGAGCCTCTGGCCCTGGCGGCAGCCGGCGAAGAGGTCGAGCGCGCGCACCCCGAGCGGCAGGCGCGGGCCGAGACGGGCGCGCGACGTCGCCGGCGGCGGGGGCGCCCGCACCGGCCGCGGCACCCGCCCGGGCGGCAGCGGGCCCTTGCCGTCGATCGGCCGGCCGAGCGGGTCGATCACCCGGCCAAGCCAGGCATGCGAGACGGCGAAGCTGGCCTCGCCGGCGATCCGCGCCGGCATGCCCGGGCCGAGCCCGGCAAGGTCGCCGAGCGCCATCGCCTGGGCGCGGCCCGAGCGGAAGCCGACGACTTCGAGCGCCACCTCCCGCCCGTCACGCGCTGTCGCGACCAATCGGTCGCCGACCGAGAGGAACCCCGTGACGCCCTCGACCTCGACGGCGAGCCCGGTGACGGAGGCGATCCGCCCGGTGAGGGAGAGCGCCGGCAGGGCGGCGAAAGCGGCTTCAGCGGCGGCGAGCCGTTCGGTGAGTGGCAGGACGGGGTCCTTGGTCGCGGCGATGTCGGTCACGCGGGTGCTCCGGCCCTGCCCCTGTGTGCAGGCCCCTGTGTGCAGGCCCCTGTGTGCAGGCCCCTGTGTGGAGGCCTCTGTGTCGAGGCCCCCGTGTGTGCGGCGCGTTCGGTTAACGCCCGGTGAAGTCAGGCATGGACCCCCTGCCGCTCTGCCGCTGCGCATGTCGGATCACCTCAGGCGCTCGGGTATTCGACCGCCGCTTGACCCGATCGCCGCGCCCCGGGAGACTTCATCGCGTCGCGTTTTCTGCGCGCCCTTTGTCGCGCCCTTTGTAGGGTGCGGTCCGCCTGGCGGGTCGCCCATCCCGCTTCGCTTCGGCCGCGCTGACAGGGCCCTCGCTCTACACCCGCACCGGCCTCGGCCGGCCTGCATGGTCGAGCGCGACGAAGGTGAAGGTCGCAACCGTCACGCGCTCATGCGCCTCGGCCTCGCGCGGCCGACGCCAGGCGCTGACGCGGAAGCGGAGCGAAGTGCGGCCGATGCCGATGAGCTCGGCCCAGACAGAGACCTCGTCGCCGACCTTCACCGGCCGGTGGAAGGAGAGAGCGTCCACCGCCACGGTCGCCACCCGGCCCTTCGCCGCGCGCGCCGCGGCGATCCCGCCCGCAAGATCCATCTGCGCAAGCAGCCAGCCGCCGAAGATGTCGCCGGCTGGGTTGGTGTCCCCCGGCATGGCGAGCGTGCGCAGGGCGGGCTCTCCCGCGGGCGGCACGTCCGGGCCGGCATGCTCGGCCATCGCCATCCCCTCAGGTGAGATGGGGCAGGGCGAGATAGGCCTCGCTCTGCATCTCCATCAGCCGGCTTGCAGTGCGCTGGAACATCGCCGCGTTCTCGCCGCGCTCGTAGAGCCTGTCGGGGATGTCGGCGGCGGAGGCGACGAGCTTCACCCGGTGCTCGTAGAGAGCGTCGATCAGGGTGATGAACCGGCGCGCGCGGTCGAAGTTCGCTGGCGAGAGTCGGGGGATGGCATCGAGCACCAGGGCGTGGAGGTGGGTCGCGAGCGCGAGATAGTCTGCCGGGCCGAGGGCAGAGCCGCAGAGCGCGTCGAAATCCGCCCGCGCGACGTGGTTGAGCGCAAGCGGCAGAGTGACGCGCCGGCCCAGCACCTCGAGCGTCAACGGCGCTGGCGTGCCTTCGCCGGCGAGTTCTGCGAAGGCCGCCGCGAGCGCCGCATCCGCTCGCGCGTCGGCGGGCGACCACCAGGTGCGCATGCCGACGATCCGGTCGCGCCGCCAGTCGCGTCCGCCATCGAGCACGATCACCTCGAGCCGCTCCTTGAGGATGGCGATGAAGGGCAGGAACCGCTCGCGCTGCAGCCCGTCGCGATAGAGCTCGTCGGGCGCTGTGTTGGAGGTCGCCACCACGACCACGCCGCGCGCGAACAGCGCCTCGAACAGCCGACCCAGGATCATCGCGTCGGCGATGTCGTGCACCTGGAACTCGTCGAAGCAGAGCAGCGTGGCGCGCGCGGCGACCTGGTCGGCCAGAGCGGGGATCGGGTCTGCGTGGCTCGCCTTCTGCCGGAAGAGGTGAAGGAAAGCGTGCGCCTCCTGCATGAAGGCGTGGAAATGCACCCGCCGCTTGCGCGCGACCGGGGCGGCGGCGAAGAAGAGGTCCATCAGCATCGACTTGCCGCGCCCGACCGAGCCGACAAGGTAGAGGCCCTGCGGCGCGTCCATCCCGTCTTCGCGCACGCGGCGCTGCCGGGCGCCGCCGGAGCGGCCGAAGCCAAGCCGCGCGCGGAAGGCATCGAGCACGCCCCCCTGGCGTGGCGCCGGCGCGTAGCCTGAGAGCGCGCGCCACAGGCTCTGCAGCCTCTGGGCGGCGAGTTCCTGGGCCGGGTCAGGCTGAAGCACGCCTTGGGCGACGCGCGCGCGCCAGGCAGGAAGCGGGCCTTCGCCCGTGACGCTCGCTGCCTCTCCGCTGCCGTCCATCGCCGCGGCGGATTAGCCGAAATGCCGCAGTGCGGCAACGCGGGCACGGAACGGAAAGGGCCGGGCGTCGCCGCCCGGCCCCACCCGTCACCGCGATCGCAGCGGAGGCGTCAGCTCGCCGCCGCCGGCTCGAGTCGGAAGACGCGGCCGTGGATCTCGTCCGTCAGCACGTAGACGAACCCATCCGGCCCCTGGCGGACGTCGCGCACGCGCTGGCCGATCCGCATCGACTCGTGCGCGGTCACCACATTGTCGCTGTTGACGACGATCCGGCGGATGTCCTGCGTGGCGAGCCCGCCGGAGAAGATGTTGCCGCGCCAGTTCGGGAACTTGTCGCCGGTATAGATCATGAGCCCGGACGGAGCGGTCGCTGCCGGGAACCAGACAAGGACGGGGTCGATCATCCCCGGCGCGGACCGCTGCCCGGTGCCGATCTGCGCCGCCCCGGCATAGTCACGGCCCCAGGTGACGACCGGCCAGCCATAGTTGCCGCCCGGGCGGATTAGGTTGAGTTCGTCGCCGCCCAAGGGACCGTGTTCGCTGGCGAAGATCCGGCCATCGGGGTGCAGCGCGAGGCCCTGGATGTGGCGATGGCCGTAGGAGAAGATCTCGGGCTTCGCGCCCTGGCGGCCGACGAAGGGGTTGTCGGGCGGGGCGGTGCCGTCGTCACGCAGCCTGAGCACCTTGCCGATATGGCTGCCGAGGTCCTGAGCGTTGAGCCGCGAGAGCCTGCCCTCGACCATGATCGGCGGGTTGCCGCCATCACCGACGCTGAGCAGAAGCGTGCCGTCGGGCAGCCACAGGATCCGGCCGCCATAGTGCTGGAACTCGGGCTTGCCCTGGCTCACCTCGAACAGAACCTGAAGGTTCGACAGCCGCTGCCCGTCGAAGGTGGCGCGCGCGAGCCTCAGCCGGTTGTCGGCCTGCGTGCCGTGAGCGTAGGTGAGGTAGAGGAAGCGGTTCTGCGCGAAGTTCGGGTGCGGCGAGACCTCGAACAGGCCTGACTGGAAGATCAGCCCCCGCTCGGCCGCGACGAGCACGGGCGGCGTTCCGGCGATCGGTGTGGGGTCGAGCCGGCCGGCGCGGATCGTGCGCAGCCGCCCCGGACGCTCGGTGACCAGAGCCGTTCCGTCCGGCAGCCAGGCGATCGACCAGGGGTGCTCAAGCCCCTCGGCGACGGCGACCTGGCGGTAGTCGAAGTTGAGCAGCGGGTCGCCCGCCGCCTGGAAGGTCGGCGGCTGTGCTGGCTGGACCCAGGCTCTCCGTGCGTCGAGGGACGTGCCGGCGAGGAGCGTCGCTGCGAAGGCGGCGCCGAACTGGCGGCGATGCATCGTTTCTCTCCCACTCGTTCCCCGAGCGTGGGGGCCTACCCCACCCGGTTGGATCGATCCTGCATCAACAGGCCGACATCGTTCAACCGGAGTGTTGTCCCGGGCTTGCAGCGAAGGTTGCGTCCCCATTGGTGGTGTCGCTGCTGGCGGTGGTCATGACGGATCGCCGGCAGGGTTAGGGTGCGCGAGCCACCCCTGACCTGAGGATCCCCGATGACCGATGCGATGATGAGCCATCGTTCCGTGGTGGAGACGGCCCCGGACGACGACCTGCTGCGCGAGATGATTGGCTTCTCCGCCGAGCTTCCGATGGAGCTTGAGATGGGCGAGGTGACCGGCGCCGCGCATGGCACGCAGCCCCGACGGCCCGGTGCAGCGCATCGGCGACCGCGGCCGTGCACCCGAGGATCCTGCCGCTCCAGCGCGGCCGCTGCTTCCCCGCCTTCCTCGAGCCCCACCGGACGGCGGAGAAGGCTCTGACGGCGACGATCGAGGAGAGGGCATCGCCACGCGCTCGATGGACGATCTGGTCCGCGCGATTGGGATGGCGCACTGGGGACCGAGAGGGTCAGCCGCAGCCAGGGCGTGCGCCTCCACCCCGAGATCCAGCTGTCTTCCCCAAGGACGTTGTCCCGTGTGCTTCGGGTGCCGGGTGAGTTTCCGCCGCGTGCTGCGTGTGGTCGGGTGGTGGTGCGGGCGCGGCCCGAAAGCGCGCAGGCGGGGCCGAGCGGTAGGGCGAGCGCCGCCCGCCGGGTCATACTCTGGGCCTCAGCCCCCTCTAGGCCTCAGCCCCTGAGCCGTGCGATCGTCGCGGTGGTGCTGTTGCCGGGCAGGAGCTCGGCGAGGAACACCCTGCCCCCCCAGCCGCGCACCATCTCCGCGCCGACCACCGTCTCGATCGTGTAGTCGGCGCCCTTGACGAGAACATCGGGCCGCAGCGCGGCGATCAGCGCCTCGGGCGTGTCCTCCTCGAACACGGTGACCAGATCGACATCCGCCAGCGAGGCGAGCACGGCAGCCCGGGCTGCCTCCGTCTGCACCGGCCTCGTGGGGCCTTTCAGCCGGCGCACCGAGGCGTCCGAGTTCAGGCCCACGATCAGCCGGTCGCACTCCGCCCGCGCCTGCGCGAGGAGATGCACATGGCCCGGGTGGAGCAGGTCGAAGCAGCCATTGGTGAAGCCGATCCGCCAGCCGCGCCGGCGCCAGCGCTCAACCTGTTCGGCCGCCTCCTCGCGCGTCACCACCTTGCGCAGGCTGCCCGTTGCGGGGGAGAGGACGGCGAGGATTTCCGACTCGCGGGCGACCGCCGTGCCGATCTTGCCGACGACGACGCCAGCGGCGATGTTGGCGAGCCGCGCCGCGACCGGCAGGGCAAGCCCCGCGGCGAGACCGGCGGCAAGGGTGGCCACCACCGTGTCGCCGGCGCCAGAGACGTCGTAGACCTCGCGCGCCTCCGCCGCGAGATGGACCACCCCCCCGCCGCGGCGGACGAGCGTCATCCCGTCCTCCGAGCGGGTGCAGAGAACGGCGCCGAAGCCGTGCGCCTCGATCATCGCGCTCGCAGCCTCCGCCACCTCGTCTTGCGTGGCGGTCGGCAGGCCGGAGGCCTCGGCGAGCTCGCGCCGGTTCGGCGTGATCACGTCCGCCCCGGCATAGCGGGCATAGTCGGGTCCCTTCGGGTCGACGACGGTGATCCGCCCAGCCCGCCGCGCTGCGGCGATGATCGCCGCTGCCGCCCCGTTGGCCAGAACGCCCTTCTGGTAGTCCGACAGCACCACCACCCGTGTCGCCGCCATCGTCTCGCCGGCGATCCGGATCAGCCGCTCCGAAAGCTTGGGGTGGATCGGCTCCGTGGTCTCGCGGTCGGCGCGCAGGAGCTGCTGGCCGGCGGCGATGTAGCGCGTCTTCAGCGTCGTCTGCCGCCCGCCCTGGACGAGCAGCCAGGGCTCGACCTTCGGCTGGCCGCCGATCAGGGCGGTGAGATCGGACCCTGCCTGGTCGTCACCCACGACGGTGACGAAGGCGGCGGAGGCGCCGAGCGCGGTGATGTTGCGCACGACGTTGCCCGCACCGCCCGGCATCGCGCGTTCGCGCTCGACCGCGATGACGGGGATCGGCGCCTCGGGGCTGACCCGTGTGACGGTGCCGTAGACGTAACGGTCGAGCATCGCATCGCCGACGACGAGGACGGAGGCGCGCTTGATCGCCGCGAGCCCGGTCGCGAGCGCGGCGCGGTCGGGATCGAGGGAGCGGTCGTCGTCGGGCAGATGGTCAGGCATCAGTCTGGCCTAGCCGAAACCCGCGCCGCCGTCACGCCCCAGGCCTCTCACCCAGGGGCCGCTCACCTCGGGGCCTCAGGCCTGCAGGAAGCGGAGCCGGTCTGCCCACAGCACGGCGCAGGTGAGGCGGCGGCCATAGACGGCGCCGGTGTCGAGGCCGATCCGGTTGCGGCGTATCACCGGCGCCTCGACGGGGGTGTGGCCGTGCACCACGACGGCGCCGTGGTCGGCCTTCGAGGAGAGGAAGGGTTCGCGGATCCAGATCAGGTCCTCCGGGTCCTGGCGCTCGAGCGGAACACGTGGCCGCACCCCGGCATGGACAAAGAGATAACCGCCGAGGCGATGCATCAGCGTCAGCCTCTCGATGAAGCGACGATGCGCGGGCGGGATCGCCGCTTCCCAGGTCTCCGGCTCCGTCCCGATGTCGATGCCCCAGGAGGCGAGCGCCGCGCTGCCGCCGTTGCGTATCCAGTCGCCGACGCGCTCGAGGTCTTCGGGCGCGGCAAGGGCTGCCCGCATCATCGCCTCGTGATTGCCGAGGAGATGGACGGTCTCCGCCGGGAAGGGCGGAGGGCCAGAGAGCCGCTCGATCACGCCGCTGCTGTCGGGGCCGCGATCGACATAGTCGCCGAGATGGACGATCAGCCGCCGCGGCTCGGGAGCGCGGGCCGCGTCCTCGGCCATCAGCGCCTCGAGCGCGCGGAGCCGGTCGAGGCAGCCATGGATGTCGCCCACCGCATAGACGCGCAGGCCCTCGGGCAGAGAGGCAGGGGCAGGGGCGCTGTCGTCGGCCATCGTGGAGAAGGTAGTGGCCGCCTTCCCCGAGCGGAAGGGCGCTCTGTCACGCCCAGGCACTTGCGCAAGCGCCCGGGCGGGCCGACGCTGCCGCGCATGAGGGACACGGTCGCTGCCCCGGCCATCGTCGCCGAAGGCCTCGTGAAGCGCTACGGCAAGGTCACGGCGGTCGACCATGTCGGGTTCGACGCTGCACCGGGGACCGTGCTCGGCCTGCTCGGCGGCAACGGTGCTGGCAAGACGACGACGATCGCGATGCTGCTCGGCCTCGTGATCCCGGACGCGGGGCGGATCTCCGTGCTCGGCCATGACATGGCGAAGGACCGCTTCGCCGCGCTCGCGCGGATGAACTTCTCCTCGCCCTATGTCGCTCTGCCGCACCGCCTTTCGGTGCGCGAGAACCTCACCGTCTACGGCCATCTCTACGGCGTGCGCGGCCTCTCCCGCCGGATCGCCGAGCTTGCCGCCGAGCTCGACCTCGAAGCCCTGCTCGACCGGCCGGCCGGGCAGCTCTCGGCGGGGCAGAAGACGCGGGTGGCGCTCGCCAAGGCGCTGATCAACACGCCCTCGGTGCTCCTGCTCGACGAGCCGACCGCGAGCCTCGACCCCGACACGGCGGATACGGTGCGCGGCTGGCTCGAACGCTACCGCGACAGGGCGGGGGCGACGATCGTTCTCGCCTCGCACAACATGGCGGAGGTGGAACGGCTCTGTTCCGATGTCGTGATGCTCAAGCGCGGCCGCGTGGTCGATCGCGGCTCTCCGGCGGCGCTGATCGGCCGCTACGGTCGGGAGGACCTCGAGCAGGTGTTCCTCGACATCGCGCGCGGCACGGGTGTGGCCGCCGGAGACGGGGCGTGAGCCGCGCGATGGGCGAAGCGAAGCGCCGCTACATCGCGCGCGGCACGGGTGTGGCCGCCGGAGACGGGGCGTGAGCCGCGCGATGGGCGAAGCGAAGCGCCGCTACATCGCCCGCGGCACGGGTGTGGCCGCCGGAGACGGGGCGTGAGCGTGCTCGCCGAAGGCTCTGCCCGGCGCATCTGGGCGCTGATCTACCGCCACCTCGCGCTCTACCGCCGCTCCTGGCCGCGTCTGGTCGAGCTCGCCTACTGGCCGATCCTGCAGATGGCGATCTGGGGCTTCGTCTCCGAGTTCATGGTGCGCGCCTCGGGCTGGGCCGCGGCCGCCACGGGCGTGCTGATCGGCGCCGTGCTGCTGTGGGAGGTGTGCCTGAGAAGCCAGATGGGCTTCGCCATCTCCTTCCTCGAGGAGGTGTGGTCGCGCAATCTCGGCAACCTCTTCGTCAGCCCGATCCGGCCGTGGGAGCTGGTCGCCGGGCTCGTCGGGATGAGCGTCTTGCGCATGGCCGCCGGGATCATCCCGGCCGCCCTGCTCGCCTGGGCGCTCTATGCCTTCGCGATCACCGCGATCGGCCCGGCGCTCGTGCCGTTCTTCGCGCTGCTGATGGTGATGGGCTGGGCGGTGGCGCTCGCGGTCACGGCGATGGTGCTGCGCCACGGCGCCGGCGCCGAGGCTTTGGCCTGGAGCGTTCTGTTCGGGCTCGCGCCGCTGTCGGCGGTGTTCTACCCGGTCTCCGTCCTGCCCGGCTGGCTGCAGCCGGTCGCGCTCGCCATCCCCGCGACGCATGTGTTCGAGGGCATGCGCGCCGCCCTGCTCGAGGGCCGACTCGACACCTTCCATCTCGCTGCCGCCGCCGTGCTCGACCTCGTCTGGCTCGGGGCAGCCGCCTGGCTGTTCGCCTGGGTGTTCGGCATCGCGCGCCGGAAGGGGCTTCTGCTCTCTGTCGGCGAGTAGCTCACGAAAGCGGGAAGGGATTGACCCGAACAGGCCCGATGGCCCATGCGAAGGGGGTGGACCGAACCATGAGACTGCGGGGAAGGTGAAGCCGATGCCGAAGACGCACACCCGCCGCTTTCTGCTTGCGGGAACCGCAGCGCTCGTCGCGCTGCCCGGCGCTGCTCGCGCCGCCGCCGAACAGCAGGCGCTGGTCGACCGCGCGACGCTGACGGTGCAGGAGTTCATGCGCGACCAGCACGCTGCCGACATCCGGTCGCTCTTGCGGCGCGCGCGGGCCGTGATGGTGTTCCCGCGCGTGTTCCGCGGCGGGTTCATCATCGGCGGCGAGGGCGGGTCGGGCGTCCTGGTGGCGCGCGACGGCGCCGGCAACTGGTCCTCGCCCGCCTTCTACGGCCTCGCCTCCGGCTCGATCGGGCTGCAGATCGGCGTCTCCGACAGCCAGATCATGGTCTTCATCATGAACGACCGTGCGCTGCAGGCGGTGCTGCAGAGCCAGTTCAAGTTCGGCGGCGACGCTTCGCTTGCGATCGCGACCATCGGTGCTGGCATCGAGGGCGGAACGACCGCGGCGATGCGGGCCGACATCGTCGCCATCTCGCGCTCGCGCGGCCTCTATGCCGGGATCTCGCTCGAAGGCAGCCTCGTGTCGCGCCGCAACGACGACAATGCCGCCTATTTCGGCAGGCCCGTCTCGCCTGAGGAGATCGTCTTGCGCATGGAGGCGCACAACCCTGGCGCCGACAATCTCCGTGCCGCGCTCGCCGCGTTCTCCCAAGCGGCCTGAGACGAGGCCGCCCGAGACTGGGCCGCCCGAGACGGCCGACCCAGGGTGCGTCGCGCCGTTCTGGCGCGCAAAGACGCTCGAAGAGATGTCGGACGCCGAGTGGGAAAGCCTCTGCGACGGCTGCGGCCGCTGCTGCCTGCATAAGCTGCGCGACCCAGACGACGGCGCCCTCGCCTTCACCGAGGTCGCCTGCCGGCTGCTCGACACGCGCGCCTGCCGCTGCACCGACTATACCCGGCGCGCCGCCCGCGTCCCCGACTGCGTCCGCCTCACACCGGAGGTGGTTCGTTCGGTCGACTGGCTGCCGCCGACCTGCGCCTACCGCCTCATCGCCCAGGGCCATGACCTTCCCTGGTGGCACAAGCTCGTCTCGGGCGATCCGGAGACGGTGCACGAGGCGGGCGTCTCGGTGCGCGGTCGGGTGGTGAGCGAACGCGAGGCGGGCGCTCTCGAGGACCATGTGGTCGCCTGGCCGAGGCGCTGGCCGCGGCGCGCACGGGCCGCACGCACGGCTTGACGGCAGGCTTCGGCCCGCGTCCCCTCTCCGGGCGAGAGGGAGGGCGCGACGATGCTCGATCAGGCCGTCTATGGCGGGGTGAACGCTGCGGTGCTGACGCCGATGGACGCCGATCTCGCGCCCGACATCGCGCTGATGGCGGAGCATTGCCGCTGGCTGCTCGCGAACGGCTGCGATGGCCTTGGCATCCTCGGCACCACGGGCGAGGCGACGTCCTTCTCGGTCGCGGAGAGGATCGCGGTGATGGAGGGGCTTGTGGCCGCCGGCATTCCGGCTGCGAAACTTCTCCCCGGCGCAGGCTCGCCCGCTCTCACCGACAGCGTGGCGCTCGCGAAGGCGGCGCGGGGCCTGGGCTGCCCCGGCGTCCTGCTGCTGCCGCCCTTCTACTACAAGAACCCTTCCGAGGAGGGGCTCTTCGCCTGGTTCGCGGAGGTGATCGGCCGCACCGGCCCGGGCCTTCTCGTCTACCTCTACCACTTCCCGCAGCAATCGGCCGTGCCGTTCTCCCTCGGCCTGATCGAGCGGCTGATCGATGCCTTCCCCGGGGTGATCAAGGGCGTGAAGGACTCCTCGGGCGACTATGCGAACATGAAGGCGATGATCGATGCCTTCGCCGCGCGCGGCTTCGAGGTCTATTCCGGCTCGGATGAGTTCCTCGCGCGCATCCTCCATGACGGCGGCGCCGGCGCGATCACGGCGGCGGCGAACGTCACCTGCGTGGCCGGCCGGGCGGTGGTGCGCGCCTACCGGGCGGGCGACAGGGCGGCGGAGGAGGCCGCCCAGGCCGTGCTTACGGCGACCCGCCGCGTCGCCACCTCGGTGCCGCTGATCGCCGGCCTGCGCGAGCTCGTCGCGCGTCGCACCGGCACCCCGGCCTGGCGGCGGATCCGCCCGCCGAACATGCCGCTTCCACCCGAGGCGGTCGCGCCCTTCCTTGCCGCCTTCGACGCGACCGGGATCGCCGGGCTTGGCCGCGCCGCCTGAGCGGGGGCCGGACGACCCCGCGCGCGGGGTGAGGGCCCCGCTTCTGCGCGAGGCAGCGCCGCGCGGCCTCTGCACCGATTGCGGCGTCTCGCGGATGCGCGATCACACCGCCTGCGGCCGGGCCTGCCAGTTCATCGCGCCCGACTATCCGGCGATGGAGGCGCGCGTGCACGGCCGCGCGCGCGATCCCGCCCGGCCGGACGAGCTCCATTTCGGCCCCTTCCTGCGGCTCCTGCGCGCCCGGCTCGCCAAGCCCCTTGCGGGTGCGCAATGGACCGGTATCGCAACGCGGATCGCCGAGCGCCTGCTCGAGACCGGCGCGGTCGACGCCGTGCTGACCGTCGCCCCGGCGGCGGATGACCGCTGGCGCCCGGTGCCGGTGCTGATCACGAAGCCGGAGGGCATGGCGGCGGCGCGGGGGATGAGGATGGGCTACGCGCCGCTGCTCGCCCTGCTCGAGCCGGCCGCCGCCGCAGGGCACCGGCGGATCGCCGTGATCGGCATCCCCTGCCAGGTGCATGCGCTGAGGGCGATCGAGTCGCAGCTTGGCTTCGAGCGCATCCTCGTCATCGGCACGCCGTGCTCGGACAACACGACCACCGAACGATTCTGGGAGTTCCTGCGCCTCCTCTCCGACCGGCCGGAGACCATCACCTATCTCGAGTTCCGCGCCGACTACCATGTCGAGCTCCGCTTCGAGGACGGAACAAAGCGGCTGATCCCCTTCCTCGACCTGCCGATCGCCGCGCTGCCGCGGGACTTCTTCCCGCTCACCTGCCGCACCTGCGTCGACTACACCAACGTGCTCGCCGACATCACGGTCGGCTACATGGGCGGCGAGGGCGAGCAGTGGCTGATCGTGCGCAACGCGCGCGGCGAGGCTCTGCTCGGCCTCATCGGCGACGAGGTCGTGCTCGCCGAGCCCGGCAGCGCGGGGAAGCGCAGAAGCGCGGTGAAGGGGTTCCTCGCCAACACGCTGCGCGCCGCCGGCGGCCTGCCGCTGCGGCGACTCCCCGGCTGGGTTCGGCCGATCGTCTCTTGGCTGATGCCGCGGATCGGCCCGCGCGGGCTCGAATTCGCCCGCGCCCGCATCGAGATGAAGGCGGTCGAGACGGTGGTGCATCTCCGCCGCGAGGGACGGCGGCGGATGAAGCACATGATCCCCGCGCACATCTGGGCGCTCGTTCGCCCCTACGGCCTCGCGCCCGAACCGGCGGAGGTGACGAGCCAGAGGCCTGCGAAGATCAGCGCGGTCGCCGGCAGCACGAGCAGCCCCGGCGTCTCGCCGAACACCAGCGCGCCCCAGCCCAGCCCCGTCACCACGAGCACGTAGCCGACCTGCGAGGCGAACACGCCGCCATGGCGGGTGAGCAGGCGGAAATAGATCGCATAGGCAACGGCCGTGGTCGCGCCTTGGACCGCGGCGAACCCGTCCCACAAGAGAGGCGCGCGTAAGGGCAGGATCGCGCCCCAGGGCTCGCCCGGCAGCAGCGAGGCGCAGGCGAGCCAGAAGGCGGCGCCGCCGCAGGTGCCGCAGGCGAGCGCGAGCGGGTCTGCCCCGGCGGGGCGGAACCGCACCGCGAACACGTTCGAGCAGGCATAGCAGGCCGGAACCGCGAGCGAGGCGACCGCCCAGCCGAGCGCTCCGCCCTCGGGGAGAGCAGCGCCCGGGGCGAGCGCGAGCAGCGTTCCTGCGAGCGCTACCGCAACGCCCGCGAAACGACGCCAGGTCGGCCGCTCGAGCCCGAGCGCGGCCGAGAGCGCGAAGGTGATCAACGGCGCTGCGGGGATGACGAGCGCGAACAGCCCCGCGGGGACGTGGCGCAGCGCGAGGAAGCCAACGAGGTTCGGCACGGCGAAGCCAATCAATCCGCTGCCGAGATGAAACCGCGCCCCCGCTACGCCGAGCGGCAAGGAGCGGCCGCGCGCGCGCACCGCCAGAAGCAGCCCGAGCGCGGCGACAAGAGCGCCGCGGAACACATAGGCAAGCGGCGTCGCGCCCAGGCCGAAGCCCGCCTTGCTCAAAACCGGCGTCAGGCCCCACAGCATGCCGAGCAGGACAAGCAGCAGGAAGGCGGCCGCGTCGGGCCGGCGGGGCGGATGGGCGGAGGGAGGGGCCACGGCGAAGCGGAGCCTAGGCCGCGGCGGCGGCGGCGTCTGCCCCCTCCCACGGGGCCGTCATCCCCGTGGTTGAACACTCCCCCCGAAGCTTGGCATGCTCGGCCCATGCCCCCCGGGCGGGACCACCCAGAGCCTGCGAGCGCGCCGTCACGGCCGGCGCGGGAGACGCTCGCGCTTGACCATGGCATCGCCGAGGTCGAATGGCGGAGGAGCGCGCGCGCCCGCCGCGTCACCCTGCGAATCGACCCTGCCGCCGGCGCGGTCGTCGTCACCCTGCCCATGCGCACAGGGCGGAACCAGGGGCTTGCCTTGCTCCGCGCCCACAGCGCCTGGGTGACGGAGCGGCTTGCCGCGCTCTCCCCGCGCGTGCCGTTCGTCGATGGCGCCGAGGTGCCGCTGCTCGGCCGCCCGCACAGGATCCGCCACCTGCCCGCTTCGGTCGGCGGCGTCTGGCTCGAGGGCGACGAGATCCATGTCTCGGGCGAGGCGGCCTTCCTCTCTCGCCGCGTCGCGGCCTGGCTGCGCGGCCATGCCAAGGCGGAGATCGCGCCGCGCGCGGTGCAGCATGCGCGCGCTCTCGACCGTCGCTTCGCCCGAATCACTATCAAGGACCCGAAGAGCCGCTGGGCTTCCTGCGCGCCCGACGGAACGCTCGCCTTCTCCTGGCGGCTCGTGCTCAGCCCGCCCTGGGTGCTCGACTACGTGGTGGCGCACGAGGTCGCGCATCTTGCGGAGATGAACCACGGCCCGCGCTTCTGGGCGGCGGTGGCGCTCCTCACCCCGCACGCCGAGGCGGCGAAGACCTGGCTTGCCGCGCACGGGCCGCGGCTTCTTCGCTACGGCTGAGCCGGCTTCGGCCGAACCTGCTACGGCTGGAAGGGCGGGCGAAGCCCGGCGCGGGCGCGGGCGAGGCTTCTGAGGCACGCCTCCTCGACGAGGCCGGCGGCACCCAAGGGCCGGGCGGCGGCGAGGACGACGCGCGGCTCTGCCTCCGGCCGGTCGGTCTCGAGGAACACGTCGAGCAGGCAGGCGGTGCCGCGGTAGAGCCAGGCCTCGGCCCCGCCCTCCGCCCGCTTCAGGTCGGGCTCGCCCATCACGGCGAGGAGCTGCCCCTCAGTCAGGCCGGCGAGGTCGCGCGCGGCACGCGGCGAGCTTCGGCCCTCCGGGATCGGAGCGGCGGGGCGGAGCACGGCCCGCGCCGGGGTGGGAGCGATGACGGGAGCAGGGCCGCTCGGGCGCGCCGCGACCGGGCGTGGCGCCGGAGCCGTGGCTACCATCACCTCATCCCGTGCGGGTTGAGAAGCGCCGCACGCCTGCAAAAGGCCCGCCCCCGCGGCGAGCGCGAGCGCTGCGAGGGCCGGTCGACGCATCGGTCTCTGTCGCGGCGCTCCGTCGTCTCGGCCGGACGGTCAGCCCCGCGCAAAGGCGGGCTCGGCCGGCGCGGCGAAGGGGTCGGGCGCTGCGGGCGCGATCGCGGCGGGGCCCGGACCTGACGGGATCATTTCGATCCGGCCCGAGACCTGGGCGCCCTCCTCCACCATCAGCCGGGCGCAGCGGATCGTGCCGGAGAGCCGGCCTGTGGCGCGCACAACAAGCCGGGTCTTGGCGGTGATCGCGCCGTCGAAGGCGCCGGAGATGTCGGCCTCCTCGATCTCCGCCTCGCCGCGGAACACGCCCGACTCGGCGATGGAGAGTTCGAGCGCATGGTTGAGGCTCACCTCGACCGTGCCGTGCACTTCGAGGCGTTCGCAGTCGCTGATCGCGCCGCCCGAGAGAGCGATGCCGCGCCCGACGGTCAGCGCGCGGCGGTCGGCCTGGGCGGGGCGCGTGGCGGGGGCGGCGCCTGGGCGGAGGCTTGGCGCTGCCGGGGCGGGCGCAGGGGGAATGCCGGTCGCGGGGAAGCCGGGCTTCGTCGCCATCTGGGTCATGCTCTCGCTGCTGCGGATCGTGGGGCGCTGCTCAGGCGGTTCGGGCTGGGCAGGCGGGTCTGACGGCTTGCGCGTCTTGGGGAAGAGGGACAGGGCCGTGATCCTCGCTCGGGGGTGACTCGCTCAGGGATGACTCGCGGGTTCCGCGAGGCCGACTCGCCGGCTTTCCCGGAGGGAACTTGATCATACACCCGGCATCGGCTGCCGCAACGCATGGCGGCGCGCACAAGCCCGGGCGCGATTCGCGCCGCGCGCGCAGTTCGCCGCGGCAAGGCCGAGAACGAGCGGCCGGCGCAGGCGCTGATCGGAGAGCTCGGCAGGCGCACGCAGCGAGGCCTTGGCCAGCGCGGGCGATCATGGCGCAACGCCGCGCGCCACGCTAAGACGCCGTCCCAGCAGCAGCGAGGGCAGGCATGGGCGCTTCGGCAACGGGCTACGGCGTGGTCGGCATCGGCAACGCGATCGTCGACGTTGTGGCGCGGGCGGATGACGCGTTCCTCGCCGCGCACGGCATCGCCAAGGGAGCGATGACGCTGATCGACCCTGAGCGGGCGGAGACGCTCTACGCCGCGATGGGGCCGGCGATCGAGATCTCGGGCGGGTCGGCGGCCAACACCCTGGCGGCCTATGCGAGCCTCGTCGGCAGCGCGGGGCCGAAGGGCGCCTTCATCGGCAAGGTGCGGGATGACCAGCTCGGCGCGGTGTTCGCGCACGACATACGCGCCGCTGGTGTCGCGTTCGCGACCCCGCCCGCGACCGAGGGGCCGGCGACGGCGCGCTGCCTGATCCTCGTCACGCCGGATGCGCAGCGGAGCATGAACACCTATCTCGGCGCCTGCGTGAACCTCGACGCGGGCGACATCGACGAGGCGGTGGTGGCCGCCGCCGCCGTGACCTATCTCGAAGGCTATCTGTTCGATCCGCCGGCCGCCCAAGCCGCCTTCCGCAAGGCGGCGCGGGTGGCGCACGCTGCCGGGCGCGAGGTCGCGCTCACCCTGTCCGACCCCTTCTGCGTCGCCCGCCATCGCGACGCCTTCCGCGCGCTCGTGCGCGAGGAGGTGGACATCCTGTTCGCCAACGAGGCGGAGATCCTCTCGCTCTACGAGGTCGACCGGTTCGCCGACGCGCTCGCCGCCGTGCGCGCCGAGACGCGGATCGCCTGCCTGACGCGGAGCGAGAAGGGCTCGGTGATCGTCGCCGACGGCGCCGTGGTCGAGATCGCGGCGGAGCCGACGGTGGTCGTGGACACGACCGGGGCGGGCGATGCCTATGCCGCGGGCTTCCTCGCAGGCCATGTGCGCGGCTTGGGGCTCGCGCGGTCGGGCCGGCTCGGCGCGCTCGCCGCCGCCGAGGCGATCAGCCATGTCGGCGCGCGGCCGCAGCGACCGCTCGCTGCGCTCGCGGCCGAGCGGCTTGGCGCCCCGGCCTGACATGAGCCCGCGATGACCGCCGACGACGCGGCGCTGATCGCCCGGCTCTTCGGCCGGCTCGCACCGCTTGAGCGCGAGCGGGCGGCGGGACCCACCGACGGCGTGGCGCGTCGGCGCGCCACCGTCTGATGTGCGCACGTTCTCTCCGTCAGACGAACTCCCGTCACACGTCAGTCATGCTGTCTTTTTTCCTCGCATCCTGGCCCCGCCCCCACTATGTGTGCGCCCGGAACGAAGCCGCACGGCAGGGCTGGACGACCCGGGCATGGTGACCGCGATGCCCGGGCGCATGGTCTTGTCGTCAGTCAGGGATGCCCGATGAGCGCCTCCGAGATCCGCAGCGTCGCGATCATAGCGCACGCCGCGCCCGAGCCTGCGGCGAAGGTCGCGCGGCGTCAGACGACGGGCTTCGCGCCCGAGCCTGCGGCGAAGGTCGCGCGGCGTCAGACGACGGGCTTCGCGCCCGAGCCTGCGGCGAAGGTCGCG
>Ga0272446_1000873_pt1 | contig 45881 bp, 31 predicted proteins | sample YNPCB0061_FD_194587 | JGI IMG/M metagenome (GOLD analysis project Ga0272446, IMG submission 194587) | Hot spring microbial mat communities from Yellowstone National Park, WY, United States - YNP-CB-006-1 | ecosystem: Environmental > Aquatic > Thermal springs > Hot (42-90C) > Sediment | place...
TCCTCTGAGAAGTCTGTTATAATCGTGCTGCGCGCCCCCACATAGAACAAAGGAGCCAGCCTGATGCCAACTTTGCCGCCCGGCCCGTATCAATCACTACCCTGTCCTGACGCGCCGTCCGCGCCCTTCTACATTTTGCCTTTCGACAAGCGCGGCATTTGCGAAGCGCCTGCCACGCGCGCCCGCCTGCTGGAAGATGTCGCCGCCGGACGTTACACCGACCTCTTTGTCTTCTCGCACGGCTGGAACAATGACTGGCCGGGCGCAGTTCAGACCTATCGACGCTTCATCGATGGCTTCACCGCCATGGTGCGAGAACGCCAATTGGCGTTGCCAGCGCCCTTCCGCCCATTGCTGATCGGCATCCACTGGCCCAGCGCAGCGCTGACGTTTGGCGAAGAGGAGGCGCCCGATATGGCGGCTTCGACAGGCGAGGGCCGCGAATTGGCTGTCGCTGAAACCGGCCGTCTGCGCGACCTGGCGGAGGCGCTCCCTGACGCGGCCGCCGCCCGCTTCTTTACCCTGCTGCAACAGCCGCGCCTCAGCACAGCGGACGCGCAGGAGTTGGCGCAGCTCGTTCTCCCGCTTTACAGCACGACAGACGACGAGGTGGAGGCCGCCGCAACGCTCACCGCCCAGGATGTAGTCGCTGCCTGGGCAGCCCTGGCGTCCCCGTCCGACCGTCCTCTGGGAGAGTTTGGCACTGCCGGCGGCGTCGTCGCTGGCCCCGGCGCCGCCGCCGACTTCGGGCAGTTCTTTGACCCACGTCTCATTGTGCGCGGGCTGACGGTTTATCAGATGAAAGACCGCGCTGGCACGGTGGGTGCGCACGGCGTCGGGCCGCTATTGCGCGACCTGTTGGCGGCCAGCCCTGCACGCGTGCATGGCGCAGGCCACTCCTATGGGTGCCGCGTGCTGCTTTCCGCCATCTGTTTCGGTGAGACATGGCCGCGCCCCCTGCATTCACTGTTGCTGCTGCAAGGCGCATTGTCGCACCTGGCTTTTGCCGCAGATGTCACCGGGCAGGAGCGCCCCGGCGGCTATCGCCGTGCACTCGACCGCGTCTTCCGTCCGGTGCTGTGCACCTTCAGCCAGCGCGACGCTGCGCTGCATCGCTTCTTTCATCTGATCTTGCGTCGCGAGCGCGACCTGGGCGAGATGAAGATCGCCGCCGCTGGTGAGCCGCCGAGCCGCTATGCTGCACTGGGCGGCTACGGGCCGCGCGGCAGCGGTGAGCAACTGGTCAACGTCCTGGATGCCAATGCCATCAACGCCGGCGCCCGTTATGATCTCAGTAGCCTGATCCCGATTATCGGCGTCGATGCCACCGCCACGATCAGCGACCACGGCGACTACAGCAACCTGTCGACCTACTGGATGCTGTACAACCTGGTGACAGCGTGAGCAGGCGTCGCCCCTCGCAACCAGCCGCTCCCCCCTGTTTTCAGGATCGGGCTGGATCGTGAGTCGCAAATCGTAAGGCATCCTGGTCTTGTCTCTCCAGTACGGCGGCGCTTGTGAAAAGGAGTCTGCAATGGGTTATTTGCTACGCCGGCAGTACGATCTGACAACATTGGTGATCGGTTTCGAGCTTTCCGGGCGCAGATCGCAGGTGCGGTGCGCGCTGGAACGCGATGAAGGGGGAGCGCGCACGCCGCTGCTGGAGTATCGGCTCGATCCGGCGGAGATCGGCGTGCCCGATCATCTCGACCGCAGCCGGTGCATGTTCGAGGGCTACCCGTTTGCGATGCCTGACCATGTGCTCGATGCCCTGCGCGCTGCGCTGGACGCCCGCATGTTGGCTGACGAGGCGCTCTGGCTCTACCTCAAAAGTCCGGCAGGATACCTGGCGTTTGTGCCGTGGGAGCAGGTGCTGATTCCTGCCTTGCAGCGCCCGGTGTTGCGCCTGCCCGACTTCCTGGTCGATCCTGCACGCGCCGCTGGCGAGATCAACATCGTCCTGTGCAGCAGTCAACCGATCTCGGAAGAAGCCTTCATGGCGAGTGACTACATGGCGCGCATGACGCGCATGATCCTCGATCAGGCGACGCGGCCGACCAATGTCCACCTCTTCACAGACAGGGGCCTGCTGAGCGATCTGGCGAATCATCTCGGCTATTATGGCGCCAATGACAGCCGCGTTGTGCTCCATGATCCGCAGGGCGCCGCGCCCTATGCAATTCCCGATCGCAGCAGCCGCATTACCGACCCGACCGGACAGTTGGCCAGCCCCTGGTTGCTGTGGATGCGCAGTGCACTCAGCGGGCGCAGCATCGATCTGGTGCATTTCATTGCGCACGGTTATCTCTCTGGCGAAAGCGCCGCACTCTCCGTCGCCGAGTCGCCGCTGGAAAATCTGGATCGTAAGTTGCCGCGGTTCATCGGCGCCAACGAACTCGCCGCCTTCCTGGCGCAGACCGGCGCGTGGGGCTGTGCGCTGACCTCGCCCCTGCGCAACTATTCGGAGATGGCGCACCGCCTGCTCACGACCACGCTGGCGAATTTGCGCCCCGGGCCAACGTTGCACCACGAAATGCGTCTCGACCCCGATCTGAGCGCCCTGACAGCAGCCTATCGCCTCTTCCTGGCGGAGCGACCGACGTTGCCGCCCACAGCGCCGTCGTTGATGATTTACACACACCCGGCGCGGGTGGCAACGCCCCTGCCGGAAGGCGCCGCCGCCAGCTACGACCCCAATCTCGCAGCATTGGCGGAGGCAGACGACACCAACCGTTTCGTCGAAGAGCTATACACGCCAGAAGAGGAGGTTCCTGGCTGGGTTGCGGCGGCCATGCGCTACATCGATCAGCGCACCCTGGCGGCTGCGCAACAGCTCGACGCCACGCCGGGACAGGCCGCCAGCACCTCGCGCATGGCAGGCTTTGAACAGTCGGAGACGCTGCGCAAGTTACAGTTCATCGTCGAGGAAGAAGCGCGGATCGAAGCAAGCAGCCGACGGGGAGGTGCGCAATGACGCTCAATCGCATTGTTGTCACCCTGCAACCCACCTTCGACGGCGGCACGCAGGTGAAGCTGGAGAAGGCGATCGCCAACTTCCCCCAGGGACAGCTGGCGGCGCCCTTTGTCTGCCAGCCACCCACCACGACCACCTGGACACTGCCCGACGCGGTGATGGAGCATGGCCGCCAATTGCGCCAGGCGCTGGCGCAACACCCCGCCATCGCCCAGATGTTGCAGTTGCTGGCAATGGCGCCACCTTCGCAGGTGACGCCCATCTACTTTTATTTACAGGCGCCTGAAGCCGAACAACTCTATTGGGAAGCGCTCTACGACGATGCGCAGGGCGCATTTCTGGCGCTCGATCTACGCTGGCCCATCGGTCGCATTGCCGACGCGTTAGCGACGCAGCCGGCGCCTCCCTTCTACAAATTCGAGGGCGTGCTGCGGCTGGCGGCGGTGCTCTCAGCGCTCGATGTGCCCGCCGCTGCGGAATGGGAGAATCTGCGCCAGGCGATCGACGCTGCCCGCACCGCCGGTTTGCCGGTTGAAACGCTGCTGCTGGTCGGCGAGGAGTCGTTGCACGACACCGTGCAAACCGCAATTGCGAACGGCGCGCTGACCAATGTCAAGGTAAACTTGATTGAGGCCACGGTCGATAAACTCGAAGCCGCGCTCGACGACTTCAAGCCGCACGTGCTGCACTTCTTCTGTCATGGCGCAGTCGATCACGGCGTCAGCCGGCTGGAGGTGGCGACGGCGCTCGATTGGGCGGCAGGCGCCGACGTTGCGTCGCTGGTGCTACCGGTCGAGCAATTGGTGGCGTTGCCAGCGATGCGCCAGACGTGGCTGGTCGTGCTCAATTGCTGTGAAGGCGGCGCCGCCACTGCGCACCTGCATTCGATGGCGCATACGCTGGTGGCGCGCGGCGCACCCGCCGCAGTCGGCATGTTGGAGCCGATTGCGGCGGCGGATGCGCATCGTTTCTGCTCCGGCTTCTATCCCGCCCTCTTCCGCGAGATTGCACAGGCGTTGGCGCAAGCCAGCGGCGCACAACCTGTCCCCATCGAGTGGAGCATGTCGCTGCGCGCAGCGCGCATTCAAATCTTCAACGGCGCCGACCCGAAAAATGAACGGGCATGGGCGCTGCCAGTGCTCTATGCGCGCCCGGAACTCTTCCAAATCGTGCGCGTTGACCAGCCCGTGGTCACGCCAGGCCAGCCAGCGCCGGCTGCATCCAAAGGGGTGGCGGCGTTGCAGGCGCTGCTCCAGCGGGCGCAGGAGGTGGCGGACTTTTTGCGCACCCTGCCCCTCGACGCCCCTGCCTCTATCCGCACGCGCGCCCTGGCGTTGCTGGACGAAGAGCCGCCGGTGCCGCCCGACCTGCGCCCGGACATGTTTGGCAAGTTCGCGTGAAGTTGATCGCATCTGCGAGGTGACCATGAGCACGCTATTTCCAACCGAGCTTGCCGCCAATCTCTGGACGGGCGACGCTTCCCCCACTGCGACGCTCGATGAGGCTGCCCGTAAATGGGGTTTAAAAGCGCGCATGGAAAAGGTAAGCCGTGCGCTGGCTGCCGCCGAGCCGGTCGATCTGCGCGACTGGCGCCATCCGCAGGTCGGATGGGGGCTGGTGCTGCCCGACGACGACGCACTTCCCGCCGCCGCCCGCGCCACTGCCGACGACGCTCCCGAGCCGATCCGTGCGTTGTTGGCGGCGCGCGCGGATGCGCCGGTGCTTCGCTATCGGGCGGAGACCGGCGCCAGGTTCTTGCGGCGTTACTACCCGGACGGCAGCGCACAGGACATCGCCATCTCTGGCGGCGGGGCGCGCGGCGTGGCGCCTGGCGCGCTGCCCTACTACCTGCTCATCTACGCTGCGCCCGAGGTGATCCCCTGGCGCTTTCAATACCTGCTCAATCAGCCCTGTTTTGCTGGCCGCCTGACGCTGACCGGGACAGCGCTGGAGAATTATGTGAATGCGCTGCTCAAAACGTGGGACGGCGCCGGCTGCGATCCGCATCAGCCGGTGGTGTGGGCAGTGGATTATGGCGGCGGCGACATCACAACGTTGATGCGCAAGGCGATCGCTGAACCAGTGGCGGAAAAACTGGCTGCCGACAGCCAGATCGGGGCCGGGGTGCGACTGCTTGACGACGAAGAGGCTACGTTCGCCGCCCTTAAAACGACCCTGGCGCAGCGTCAGCCAGCACTGATCGTCACCACCAGCCACGGCCAGACCGGGCCGTTGCATGACCCGGCGCAGATGGCGGCAGCGCTCGGCGTGCCGGTCGATGGGCAACATCTCACCCTGGATATCGATGCGCTGCTGGCAGCCTGGCAGCCGGACGGCGCAATCTGGTACGCGCACGCCTGCTGTTCGGCCGGCTGCGACTCCGTCAACTCCTACAAGGAACTGGCGCCGGCTGGTTCGGCGCTCGCCAGCGTGTTGGACGGCGTCGCCGCGTTGGGTGCGCAGGTGGCGCCCTTGCCGCAGCGACTGCTAGGCGCCGACAAACCCCTGCGCGCATTCATCGGTCATGTCGAGCCAACCTTCGACTGGACGTTGCGTCAGCCGGAAACTGGTCAGGTGCTGACGCGTACGACGGTTGCAGCCCTCTACGATCACATGCACCGTGCTCAGCCCGAACCGGTGGGCATGGCGTTCAATCCGGGCTACAAGGTTGTGGGCGAGCTGTTTCAACAATGGCAGCAATTGACGACGCAATTTGCCAGCGCCGCCGCCGACCGCGACTTCATCCGGCTGATGACCGCCAGCGCTCAGTTGGCGGCGCTTGACCGTCAGAGCCTGGTGATCCTTGGCGACCCGACGGTGGCGTTGCCGCCGCTGTAGGTCGTTTCGCCCAGGCGGCTGGAGGAGAGACCCTCCGCCCCCGCCGCTGTGGCGTTGCAGGCGATGGGGCGCCATCGCTTCGGGCCGGATTCTTCCACCCGGCGATGGTTTCCACCAGCGCGGCATCTTGCACGAAAGGCCCTTTTGATGGCACGATATTGAACCGGGTAGACTCCCGTCATCGACGCCTTGACAGCGTGTGCGCCGGTGTTCATCGTAAGCAAGACAGGTGGGTGTATGAGTGATTTGATCGCACAACTCGAACAATTGCAGGTGGAGGCGCAGGCGGCGTTGATGGCGGCGCAAACCACGCCAGAGACCGAGACCTGGTACACCGATTTTCTTGGGCGCAAGGGACGCTTGACTGCCATGCTGCGCGGCCTGGGGCAACTTTCGAAGGAGGAGCGCCCGCTGGTCGGCAAGCGCGCTAATGAGATCAAAGAGGCGTTAGAGGCGGCGTTGGCGGCGCGCCAGGAGGCGATCGCCGCAGACGAAATGCAGCGCACGCTGGCCGCCGAGGGCATCGACGTGACCCTGCCAGGGCGCCGCCCGCAGGTGGGCAAGCTCCATCCCACCAACCAGGCGATGCGCGAGATGGTTGAGATTCTCAAGCAAATGGGCTTCCAGGTCTTCGACTCACCCGAAGTGGAGACCGATGCCTACAACTTCGAGCTGCTCAACTTCCCTCCTGACCACCCGGCGCGCGAGATGCAGGACACCTTCTTCACCACCACCCCCGACGTGATTCTGCGCACGCACACCAGCCCAGGGCAACTCCATGCCATGCGCCAGTATGCGCCCGAACCGATCCGCGTGATCTTGCCGGGGAAGTGCTACCGCAACGAGGACGTGACGGCGCGCTCGGAGATGATGTTTTATCAGATCGAAGGCCTTGCCATCGGGCGCAACATCACCTTCAGCGATCTCAAGGGGACGCTGCTCAACTTTGCCAATCAGATGTACGGCGAGGGGCGCAAGATCCGCTTCCGCAAATCTTACTTCCCCTTCACGGAGCCGAGCGTGGAGTTCGACGTTGACTGCATTCTCTGCGGCGGCGCCGGCTGCCGCATCTGCAAGCACACCGGTTGGCTGGAGATTCTCGGCGCCGGCATGGTGCATCCGATCGTGCTGAAGAATGGTGGCTATGACCCGGCGGTCTTCAGCGGCTTTGCCTTTGGCATGGGCATCGAACGTCAGGCCATGCTCAAGCGCGGCGTGGATGACATCCGGCTCTTCTACAGCAATGATGTGCGCTTCCTGGCGCGGGTGTGATGCTCCCCGGAGTGCGGCGCCGACCTCGTTGCTGATGGATGCGGCGTGAACATCGAATATGTCCGGCAAACACGCAACCACAATACGCCTGACGCCCACAGCAGCCTGTGGGCGTTTTTTGTTCTCTGTTTGGGCTTACACAGATTCTAGTGTGTCACCTTGCTGGAAGCTCTCAGCTTCCAGCAAGGTTGCTCAGTTCAATGCGTAAGTCCTATCTGTGTAATTAGAAGCATACTCACTGAACAGGCAGGCAATTCATCATAGACTAAAGCTGTGCAAAACCATTGCAAAGGATGAGGAAATGAACACAACACTTGGAGTCACCGGGAATCGTCGCAATGCCGCAGGCACGGGCGACTACCTGCGGCAGTTTGCCGTGATCGTAGTTACGCTGGCGACGATCGCCATCAACGGGTTGGCGACCGGGCTGCCGCTCAACGGTCAATCAACCGGCGAAATCTCGGATCGCTTCCCGTCGCTCTTCACTCCTGCGGGATATGTCTTTTCGATTTGGGGCGTCATCTATCTTGGTCTGCTTGCGTACATGGTCTTTCAGGCGCTCCCGGCGCAGCGCGCCAATCCGAGCCTGCGCGCGATTGGCTGGCCCTATGTGGTCAGCGGTGTGGCCAACTCCGTCTGGATTTTTCTCTGGCACTACAATCAGTTTGCGCTGAGCCTGGTGATCATGCTTGTGCTGTTGGTCAGCCTGATCGTGATCTACCAGCGGCTGAATCCCTGGCGCGCTGCAGCGTCGGCCGGTGAGCGCTGGACAACGCACATCCCTTTCAGCATCTATCTTGGCTGGATCACAGTGGCAACCGTCGCCAATGTCGCCACCGTGTTGCTTGACAGCGGGTGGGAGGGTGGCTTCCTGCCGCCGATGGCCTGGTCGCTGGCAATGATCGTAGTGGCGACGCTGATCGGCCTGTACTTCGCCATGATCAGGCACGATGTCGCGTATGTGGCGGTGCTCGTCTGGGCGTTCGTTGGCATTGCGGTGAAACAGAACGCCACGCCGCTGGTCGTCTATGGCGCTGTCAGCGCGGCGATTGTGCTGGCGGCCGCCGCTGGCGCAGGCTGGTGGGCCGGACGGCGGGCGCATGTTGCACGTTGATATGCATACTGACTTGAAAATAGGGGCGAGTTGCGAGGGGCGACGCCTGCCTGCTAATTTCATTGGTTGTTGTTGCGCCGACAAGGCATGGGCGCTGATTTCTAGATGAATCGTAATACCAGAGTAAAGTGAGGAGTTATGGGACAAAAAATTATCGTTATCGGGAGTGGATTCGGTGGGCTGGCGGCAGCGGCGCGGCTGGCGGCGAAAGGCAACGACGTCACGCTCTTTGAGAAGCGCGACAAGCTGGGAGGGCGCGCCTACACCTATGAGATCAATGGCTTCAAGTTCGATGGTGGGCCGACAGTCATCACTGCGCCGTGGCTGCTCGACGAAATCTGGGAACTGGCTGGTCGTCGGCGCGAAGATTACTTCGAGCTGATCCCGATCGATCCTTTTTACAAGATTTTCGACCATCAGGGCCGCGCTTTCAGCTACAATGGCGATCATGAGTATATTCTCAGCCAGATCGAGCAGTGGAATCCACGCGATAAAGATGGCTACACGCGCTTCATGGCGACCACCAAAGAGATTTTTGACGCTGGCATGGCGCTGATCGACAAGCCATTTCTACACTTTGGCGATATGTTGCGCGTAGCGCCCGACCTGGTGCGGCTGCAATCCTACCGCAGCGTCTATGGCTATGTAAGCAAGTTTATTGAGAATGACTTCCTGCGGCGCTGTTTTTCCTTCCACCCGTTGCTGATCGGCGGCAACCCGCTGGACGCACCGTCGCTCTATGTGCTTATCCACTACCTGGAGCGTGAGTGGGGCATTCACTACGCCAAAGGCGGCACAGGCGCTATCGTTGATGCCTTTGGCCGGCTGCTCGACGAGCTTGGCGTCAAGGTGCACCTCAGCACTGAAATTCAGGAGATCGTCATCGAGGGCAAGCGGGTGAAGGGCGTGCGTCTGGCGGATGGCGCAGTGCACACTGCCGATGCAGTTGTCTCCAATGCCGATGTGGGCTGGACGTACCTGAACATGATCCCGAAAGAGCACCGCCGCAAGAACAGCGACCGCTGGGTCAAGAGCAAGAAGTTCAGCATGTCGCTCTTCGTAATCTACTTTGGCACCAAGAAGCGTTATAACACTGGCACAAAGCTGGCGCACCACAACATCATCCTCAGTGAACGCTACAAGGGCTTGCTGCGTGAGATTTTCGCTGAGCAGGAATTGCCGGAGGACTTCTCGCTCTATCTGCACATGCCGACGCTGACCGACCCCAGCATGGCGCCGGAAGGTCATGAGGCGTTCTACGTACTGTCGCCGGTGCCGAACCTCAACGCAAATATCGATTGGACAACGAAAGCCAAACCCTATCGCGACGCCATCATGCAGTTCCTGGAGGACAACTACCTGCCCGACCTGCAAGCAAACATCGTCGCCGAGCACTACATCGACCCGTTGCACTTCCAGAACACGCTCAACAGTTATCTGGGGTCAGCCTTCTCTGTGGAGCCGACGTTGCTGCAATCAGCGTGGTTCCGGCCGCATAACCGTTCGGAGGATTTCGCGAATCTCTACTTCGTCGGCGCAGGCACACATCCGGGCGCCGGGCTGCCGGGGGTGATCTCCTCCGCCAAGATCGTGGATGATCTGCTCAGCCCAGCCGGCGCCGCCGCCTCAGCCAAGACGCCAGAAGCAATGGCGCACGCACTGCAAGGGGCGTGAGTTGCGGATTTGGGCGTCGCGAGTCACGAGTCAAACGTCACGCGTCAATCTTTCATGACGCCTGACTTGTGACTCGTGATTCGCAACGCCCTACCGTTCATCCCCGCGCAACTGCAACCACAGCAGCGGCAGCAACATCGGGATCAGCACCGTGATGGGCGTGCCCCAGACGCCGACATTGGCGCGCAGCCAGGCGCCCCCAGGGAAAAGGCCGATGCCGTAGAGAATATAGCCAGCCAGTCCAAAAATCGTAGCCCACAGCATGTTGTGCACCAGCGTCGGGCGCGGCAGCACGCGCACCTGCACGATGAGCAACAAACTCAACACGATCACCAGGGTCAAGAGCGCGATCGACAGCGTGAGGAGATTGACGCGATCCAGCCGCGCACTCCGCCCCAGCGCACCATTATCGACCGCTGGCGGCAGTTCTTCCGGCGTGATCAGGGTGACAGGCGCAGGCGTCGGCGTGACCGGCGGAATGACGACGACGCCAAGCCCAACGCCGCTGGAGGCATTGTGTGAACGCGCCGAAATCTGCAAAATGCCGCCGCGATCGGGCGTCACTTCGCGCACCGCCATGCCGTTGCGCGTGGGCGCCGGCTCCATCGTCAATGCCACATCCTCAGCTTCGTAGCGCAAGTCAAACGTGACCAGCGTGCCATCGGGCACAGGATGACCGTTCAGGTCCAGGATTGGCCCCAGGCGCAGGCGTATCAGGCTGCCTGCCGCCACGGTCGGCCGCTCTTCGGCTGCCAGTTCGCCAACGTTGGTGGCGATCACCTTCCCGTCGCTGTCCTCCACGGTCAACGCAATCTGGAGTGCAGGGTCGGGGAGCAGACGCGTGCTGAGATTCGCAAAGCGTGTGCCTGGCACGTCTACGGGCGGCGCCCCAATCGGGGGATAGCGGCGAAAGAGCGCGTGCACGGCGCTCTCCAGGAATGGCGACGTCTTGCTGTAGACGCCGAAATACGCTGTGAGCTTGCTCATCTCCGTGGCGTCGAGATAGTAGGGCGCCTGCAACGCCAGCACAACGGCCTTTTGATCATCCAGCAGGTCACTGTGTTCGCTCAACAGGCGCTTGACTGCCGTGCTGGTGGGTGCACTTGTCGGTGCGACATCCAGCATCACGAAGATGATCCAGTCAGCAGCCTGGATGGCGGCCAACGTCTTGTTGTTGACATCCTCGCCTGTCGCAGCAGAGGCGCCCTCCATGACATCGAGCGTGGAGGGCGCGCCAATCTCCAGGCTGCCGTTGGTGGTTATGAGTGCAGTCGCGGTGAGCGTTACTCCGGGCGCGGGCGTCGGCGTCGGCAAGATGACGCCCGTCACTACAAGCGTGGAGGTAAGCGCCGCGGTCGGAGTTGGGGGCGCCGACTGCGCCTGATCCAGGCTGTCCAGCAGCGCCGTCAGTTCGACGAAGGTTTTGCTCACAATGCGATTGGGATCGATCACACCCGCAGATTGGGAGCCATAGAGCCGCTCGATGATTCTTGCCACTTCGTCCGGGCCGACCGATGGCTCCTGTTCGCAGGTGGCGCACTCCCGTTGCAGGCGAAAATCGGTGAAGACCAGGATGTTGTCGGTGGCGCGGAAGGCGGGCGGCACCAGGGCTGTCTGCGTGGCTGGATCAGGGTACAGCAGCGTGACGGCCGAACGCGCAATCTGCCCCATCTGCTGCTCAGCCGTGACGCGCGCCTCACTGGTCAGGACACTCAGATCGGTGTCTGTGACAAGCACATTCGGGAGCGGCACTGCAGGCGCGCCTTCGATCTCTGGCGCCTCCCCGTCGGCGGGCAATGGGGCGAGATCGGAGCGATAGATGCCCAACTTCAAGCGGATGATCCGCTGGGCTGCGGCGTCGACCAATGCCGCAAAGTCCCGGTCGGTGGTGTAAAGCGACTGGAACGCCTGCACGGTCGCCTTGATGTTGGCATATTGCGACGGCCAATCATCGCCGACGCCAAAATCGGAGAGAAAGAGCAGATCGTTGCCAGCGACGAAAGCATCCTGCACCATACGCCGGAAGGCTTCAGGGTTGTCGGCGGCGAGAAAACGTTGCAAGGCTGGCACGCCCAGCGGCCCCGACATCACGACGCCGCCACTGGCGAGCCAGTCGCCAAAGCCTTCTTGCTTGAGAATCGTGCGCAGTTCGGGCGCCAGGCTCAGCGGTTTCACCCGGCTGTCGGCGCCCTGCAAGCCGGTGTACCGCATGTGGCTGGTCATGAGCAGGTCGGTGGCGCCAGGGTCGCCTGCCGGGTCAAGCACTGTGGAGGGCTGGCGCGTCACCGTGACAAAGGGGAGCAAGTCGCGTTGCCGCAGCTCGGCCTGACTGCTCTGGATCGTGGCGACCTCTTCGCTGGGAATGCGGTCAGCGTTGCCCTGCCCTGGGAAACTGCCGGCGACTGTGACCACGCGCCCCTCGCCGCCAGCGTGCACGCCCTCAATATAGGCGCGGCCAAGCTGCCCGACCCAGTAGGGGTTGCCGCCCAGTGAGGCGATGCCCAACGGATGCACTTTGTCGAGACCGGACGGGTTGAACACGTCGAGCGCAGGGCCAAGCAGCATGTTGAAGCCCACGGCCTGCAGTTCACGCCCCACCACGCTGCCCACATCCTTGACCTGCGCACGATTCCACGATGCGCCAAGCGCCATCGGCGAGGGCAGGGGCGTGAAGCCGCGCCGCAGCGCCGTCGACGCGAGGTCGTCCCCCGCCTGAACGACGCCAACCAGCAGCGGCAGGTTGGTGGGCGTCACACCGGTCACGTCGGGCAGATAGGTGAAGACGCCGCGCGGCGGCCAGGGCGCCAGCGGCACGGGCTGCAAGGCGTTTTCTGTCGGCAACAGCACACCATAGGCGGCGGCCTGCAGTTGATTCACAAGCACGGCGACCTGGCGCGGTGTATCGGCGCCGCGCGCATTGGAGAAATTGCCCGCGCGCGGGCTGAGCACCACCCCGCCGATGTGGTCATTGGCGATCAGGTCAACGATGTCGCTGCCAAATTGCACGTCGTTGCCTTGAAAGGTCACAACAAACAGTTGCCCCACGCGCTGCGCCGGGGTCATCCTGGCAAAGATGGCCCGCGCCAGGGCGTCGAGCGGATCGGCTGCGGCGGCCTCAGCAGCGTCGGGCGTCACACTGGGCAGCGCCAGTGGCGAGGTGGTCTGCGCCAGGCCAGCCGTTGCCTGCGCCAGCAGCAGTAAGATTGCCAAAACGAGGGCGCCGCGTCGCTGGCGGCAGCTTTGTGCGCCGGCTGAAGAACGCAGTTTTTGCGCTGGGAATATACTCAAGAATCTGCACGCGCCGCGTCGGGCGAACATTTGCCTCATCAATTTGCAATCTTACTGCCTGGACAACGTGCCGCCAAATCGGTATACTTCTTCGCCAGAATGAGTGATATACACGAAGCGCACAAAAGCGAGCAATACCCCGCCGAGCAGGTGGACAATCTCACATCGGCGCCAGACGAAGCGAGCAGCGTGTGGCAGCTCACGCGACCTGCGATCAAGGAAGCGCTGCAAATTGTAGCCCCCGCGTTGATTCTGGCGCTCGTGGTGCATCTCTTCCTGGCGCAGGCAACGGTGGTGTTTGGTCAGAGCATGGAGCCGAACCTGCACCCGCACCAACGCCTGATTGTCGACAAGATCAGCTATCGCCTGCACGCTCCGCAGCGCAACGACATCGTCGTGATCGACCTGCCCAGCATGGAGGAATTGCTGGTCAAACGCATTGTGGCAATGCCGGGCGAGGTGGTCGAAATCCGACGCGGGGTTGTCTACGTCAATGGACAACCCATCGCCGAGCCGTTTCCTCACGACACCACCCCGATCGACATGGCGCCGATGACATTGGGGCCGCTTTCCTATTTTGTCCTGGGCGATAATCGCAGCAACAGCAACGACAGCCGCGCCTTCGGCCCGGTCACCCTCGACCAGATTTTGGGGCGCGTCTGGCTGCGTTACTGGCCGCTCGACGAATTCTTCTTCTTCTAGCCGCGATTTCTCGCAGTCTCCACACGTGCATTGTGATTGTGCACACCGACGCACCCCGATTTCGGTGAAATACTGACGTTATTGCTTGGAATCTATGCAAATCTATGTTAATCTGCCTGTCCACAGGTGGAGACAGTAGTCCCTCAATACTTCGGGGCGCGGGCGCACTTTCGCGTATCTGCGCGGTCGGTTCTCCCAAGGTGTTGAGAAGAGATCAAAGACGGTTCAATGCATGCATATGATGAACGTGCGGAAGATTGTTCAACTTTCACTGGTGCATGTCGGCGTCTCGCTGACAGTCGTGCCGATTACAGGCACCCTCAACCGCATCATGATCGCCGACATGGGCATTCCTGCGGTGCTGGTTGGTTTGCTGGTGGCGCTGCCTTATTTGCTCTCGCCTTTGCAAGTGTTGGTCGGCAATTGGGCGGATCAGCGTCCGCTTTGGGGCTTGCACCGGGCGCCATGGATTCTGATCGGCGGGCTGATGGCGGCCTTTGGCAGCTACCTGACGGCGCACACTGTATTCTACATGGACGCGCACTTCCTACCCGGTCTGCTTGCTTCGCTGACTGTTTTCACCTTGTGGGGTGTGGGCGTCAATGTGGCCTCGGTCAGCTATCTCTCGCTCGCCAGTGAACTGACGGAAGGGTCGCCCAAGGGCTGGCGCACCGCCACGGTCGGCGTCATGTGGACGGCGATGATCCTCTCCACGATCGTCGCCAGCATTGCCCTCTCCAACGCATTGGCGACCGACGCCAGTGTCAGCGGCATCTACACGGCATTTGGCGCCATCTGGCTGGTGGCGACGTTGTTCGTCCTGATCGGCGCCGCGGGCGTTGAAGCGCCTGGCGCGCCCGATCACGTCGTGCGCAACACCGCCGACAACCCCGTCGCTGCGCTGCATGCGCTGGCAAATAATCCGACCGCCAGACGCTTCTTCGTCTATCTACTGCTCGTGCTGGTCGGCATTCGCGCTCAGGATGTGCTGCTGGAACCATACGCTGCGGACACGCTTGGCCTCTCCGTGAGCGCCACAACGCGCATCGAGTCGATTTGGGGCGTTGGCGTCTTCATCACCCTGCTCGGTGGGATGGGGTCAGTGCGCTGGTTTGGCAAGCGCGCCAACGCCAATTTCGGCGCAGTGGTGGCGATTGTTGCGTTTGCCTTGATCATCGTGGCGGGCGCGCTGCACAACGCACCGTTCTTCTACGGAGCGGTCTTTCTGCTGGGCCTGGGCAGTGGCCTGATGACTGTGAGCAACCTGAGTTTCATGCTCGACATGACGGTGGCGCAGAATGTGGGGCTGTACATGGGCGCCTGGGGTGTCGCCAATTTTGTTGCGCAGTCGCTTGGCACAGTGGGCGGTGCATTGCTGCGCGATATTGCTTATCAGTTGACCGGGAATGTAGCGCTGGGCTACATGGTCGTCTTTGCCATCGAAATCGCTGGGCTGGTGGCGGCGCTCCTGCTCTTCCGCACCATCACCGTCGAGAACTTCCAGCGTGACGCCCAGGTCGATGTCGCCGACGTGTTGGCGCTGGCCGGAGATTGACGCCGGGCGGCGCAACGGGGTGTGCATTGCGCCTGACCTGAAAACAGGGGCGAGTTGCGAGAGGCGACGCCACCGTCCTCAATTCGCCCCTCGCCCCTGTTTCAATCAGCATCCGTGTTCCTCCGGGGCGCCATGAGCGCTGAATACCGTGCCTGGCGTCGCCCGACGCCTGGGCATTATTCACTGCGCAACACGATGTGATTTCCTGCTGGATCTGTCAGCTTCCAGCCAACGCCAACTGAAGTGATGGGGATGGCTGCTTGCTGCAGGCGCGCCACGGTCGCAGCCAGCGCGCTGGCGTCCGCCACGACGAGCTCGAAGTCGAGGAGCCGCGCCGCGTTTGGCGGCGGGGGCGGCGCGCCCACGCCCGCCCAGGTGTTCAGCCCCAGGTGATGATGGTAGCCGCCTGCCGACACAAACGCCGCCTGCCCGCCAAAGCGCTGCATCAGGTCGAGTCCCAGCAGATCAACGTAGAAATGCACAGCGGCATCCAGATGCGCCACGTGCAGATGCACATGACCCATGACCGTTCCCCCGGCAATGCCATCCCATGGCGCCTGGCTGCGGTCAGCAGCCAGCAGATCGCGCACGTCGAGGGGATCGGTTGTCATCGCCAGGCTGCCCTTGACGAACGGCCACTCGCGTCGCGGCCGGTCGCGGTAGATTTCGATACCGTGCCCGTCGGGGTCGCGCAGATAGAGCGCCTCGCTGACGCCATGGTCGCTGGCGCCGTCGATAGGGGTGCGCGCCGCAAGCAGGCGACGGAGGACGCGCGCCAATGCCGCGCGGTCGGGCATCAACAACGCAAAGTGATAGAGACCAGTGTGTCCACGCTGCACAGGCAATGCGCCCGCCTGCTCAACCAGCGCCAGCAGATCGGCGCCGCCCGCACCCAACCACGCTGCGTCGCCTTCGCGCCGGTGCAACCGCAGCCCGATCTGATCCTGGTAATAGGCCAGAGACCGCTCCAGATCGCGTACGACCAGGCGCACAGCGCCACAATGCAACGCGGCATCGATTCTCGCTTTGTCCATCATTGCTTCTCCTGGACTTCACACTTTTATCTCAAATACAGAGTAGCATTGTATGCCATCTGAGCATTACCCATCAATCAGGTTGCACATGTGAGGTCTACTTCACGCAAGTACATGTGGGCTTCAGTAAACCAATGGCACTCGTATTGCGTGTTGCGTGTTTCGTCTCGTTACGCAGCACGTAATACGCAATTAGTGGCTTATTTGCGCCCACATGCACTAGGGGCAAAGTCGTTGCTGGAGGTCATCGCTTCCGGCGTGACATCGTGCCCCGTCACGCCGGAGGCGATGATGCAATAGATGCCCTCAAATTACACCCGCGCCTGCGATTTGCGTTTGCGTACACCGGATCTCTCGACTTTTCCACCGGGGGGATGGCGCCATTGGCGTATGTGTCGTGAAAGATGTCGCGCATACCCCTTGACAATCAAATCGGTTTGATTATAATCTAATCAAACCGATTTGATTCATCCGCAAACTTGTTCAGCGCCACCCTTTGGGGGAAACAGATCATGGCAAATGTCACGATTGCCGATGTCGCCGCCAGGGCGCGTGTCAGCAAGAGCACTGTCTCGCACGCGTTGAGCGGCAAACGTCCAATCTCGGCGGCGACGCGGCAGCGCATCGAGCAGGCGATCATCGAATTGGGCTACCGCCCCGACCCGGTGGCGCAGAGCCTGGCGACGCGCACGCGCCATCGCGGTGTCGGTTTTGTCTTCCCGTTGCTGGCGCCGCAGGTCGCCGAGCTGGAGGTGCGTTTCATCGCCAGCGCCGCCGACGTGATCAACAGCGCTGGCTATGCGTTTATGTTGATGACCCATCTTGACGACAACATCGGCCACCTGGAGGAGTTTGCCGCCAGCGGGCTGGCGCAGGGCTTTATCTTGATGCAGGTGCAGATGCAGGATCCGCGCGTGGCGTATTTGCAGGCGCGACGGATTCCGTTTGTGTTGATCGGACGCTGTGCGGAGAATGCCGGGCTAACCTACGTCGATTCCAATATCGAGCTGGGAATGCAGCGCTGTGTGGCGCGACTGGCAGGGCTGGGACATCGGCGGATCGCCTTCTTGCACCAGGATGACCATCTGACGGGCTTTGCAGTGCGTGTACTGGATGCCTTTCAGCGAAGTTGTGGGGAATGGGGCGTTGCCGCAGTGTGTGCACCCTGCGCCCTGAATCTTGCTTCCGGCGCTGAGGCCATGGGGGCGTTGTTGGACACCGACCCCGAAGTGACCGCCGTTATCGTCTGGAACGATCGTGCGGCAGCGGGTGCGGGTGAGGCTGCGCTGGCACGCGGACGCCGCGTCCCACAAGACCTGTCTTTGGTCTGCTTCAATTATTCATCGTTGCCGCGCCTGCTCTCGTTGCAACCGGCTGTGATCGATATTCAGGCGGAAACCATCGCAGCCACCGCTGCGCGCATGATGTTGAGCCTGCTGGAGGGCGTCATCCCCGAGCCGGCGCAAACGCTGGTTGAGCCGCTCTTCAGTGAAGGGCAGAGTATTGCGCCGCCTGCCTTCTGAGTCGGGTAGGGTGTGTGCGCCTACTGCTGAAGCGGGCGCACGCTTTTCAATTCATCGTCAAGCCTGTTTTCCAACTGCGTTCCAAAGAGTGTCCAAAGGAGTGAAAACCAATGAAGACCGTGCGTTTTGCCATGTGGGCGAGTTTAAGCCTGCTGCTGACCCTTCTCCTGGCGGCGTGCACCGCTGCGCCGGTGGCGCCAGGATCGAGTGCTGCGCAGCCAGCCGCATCCTCAAACGAGATCGTTGTCTGGAGCCGCTACGATCTGGATGACCCGAACGACAGCAACGGCGCCGTACTCAAGGAGTTCATCACAAACCTGGAAGCAACCGAAGGCGTCAAGGTCAAGCACGAGCAGGTGGCTTGGGATCAACTTTCCACCAAGCTGGCGTTGGCGGTGCAGTCCGGCGGCGATGTACCCGACCTGGTCGAAACCGGCAGCCAGCATGTGCCGGCGTTGCTCGATGCTGGCGCGCTTTCGCCGCTGAGCGAATGGCTCAAGGACGAAGCCTGGGCGGAGGATTTGACCGACGGCGACAAGAAGGCTTGTGTACTCGAGGGGGAGCGCTACTGTGTCGCCAACAACGTGCGCGGCGGCATGACCTACTACAAGGCGGAACTCTTCCCGGACGGCTTCCCCACCGGCCCAGCCGAAGCCCAGGCTGCCTGTGAGCGACTGAAGGCGGATGGGCTATATCTGAACACCTTCTTTGCCGGCCGCAGCTATGGCGCCATCGAAATCAACTGGTGGCCGTTGATCAAGTCCAATGGCGGCAGCATCTTCGACGCTGAGGGCAAGCCAGCCTGGGCGAGCGAGCAGGTCGCCGAGGTGGCGAAGTGGGCGCAGGGCATGTTCCAGAACGGTTGCTTCCCCCAGGTGGCGCTGACCGGCGACTTCGCCGATTCGCAGATTGTGTGGACGGACGGTCAATCGGCGGCGTTTGGCGGCGGCAGTTGGTCGCCTAACTTTGTTGAAGGTCTGCTTGACCAGGTCAACTCCGGGCAGGTGGCGATGCAGGGTGGACTGCCTTTCAACGGCACGCCGCACGTCTTCATGGTGAGCGAGGGGTGGGTCGTGCCGACAGGCGCCAAAAATCCCCAGGGTGCAGTGGCGTTCCTGCGTTCGTTCATGCAGCCGGAGTTTCTGGCGAAGTGGGCGGAAGCGCAGTTTGGCATCCCGACCACAAAAGCAGCGTACGCCATGGGCAAATTTGAGGGCAGCCCCTTCTACGAAAACGTCGATGCGATCCTGAGCGAGCAGGGCGCCTACATGGAGCCTAGCCCCTACTACGTCGAGAGTCTGGACATCCTCGCCACGACCTGGCAGGAGCTGATGCTCAACCCCGACCGCGACCCGCTGCCGGCATTGCAGCAGGCGGCGGACGAGGTGCTGGGTCGCTACTGGCAGTAGATTCGCGGTGTTGAACTGCCCTCCAGGAAGCACATCACTTCCTGGAGGGCGCCACTCCTGGAGGAGGTGATCGTGCGCCAAAAAACGATCTTTCCCTATCTGCTGATATTGCCCGCGCTGTTGATCATCTGTCTGGTCAGCCTCTATCCTGCGCTCTACAGCATTTTTCTCAGCCTCAACACCTTCCGCCGCGGTGAACGCGTCTTTGTGGGCATGCGCAACTTCGAGCAAATTCTGGCCAGCACCAATTTTTGGGACAGCCTGCGTCTGACCGCCGTGTATGGCGTGCTCTTCGTGCTGCTGACCATGATCTTTGCGTTCATCCTGGCGGTGATGCTCAACCGCCGGCTGAACTACACGGGGCTTTTCATGACAATGATTTTCGTGCCGTGGATTCTCTCCGAGGTGGTGACGGGCGTGATCTTCCGCTGGCTCTTCTTGCCGGGCTATGGCCTTTTGCAGGACCTCCTATCGCCGCTCTTTGGCGATATTGCCTTTCTGGGCCATCCACAGGGAGCGATGGGTGTGGTGATCGGTGCGACGATCTGGCGCACGCTGGCATTTGCCATGCTGTTGATCCTGGCGGGGTTGCAGACAATACCGGGCGAAGTGTATGAAGCGGGCGCCATCGACGGCGCCAACGGCTGGCAGAGCTTCTGGTCGATCACCTGGCCCCTGGTGCGTCCAACCACGTTGGTGATCGTGCTGCTGCTGACCTTGCAGGCAATTAACGCCACGGGCCTGTTCCTTTCGATCACCAATGGAGGACCCGGGCGCGCCACCGAAGTGTTGAGCGTGTCGATGTATCGCGAGGCGATTGTCTTTTTCAACTTTGGCTACGGTGCGGCTCTAGCTGTGTTGATGCTACTGATCAACATCGTGCTGGCTGCGATCTATATCCGTACGATGCGCAGCGAAGTGGTGGCGTAGGCGACAGCTTTGCGCCGTTTCACCGAGGAGACAAAGGAGACTACGGAGACTACGATGGCGACTCTCATCCAGGGCAGACCAATTGCAACGAAACGCGCGTCAATGTTCAGCCGCCAGAAACGATTCGACACGTTCCTGATTATTGTGTTGGCGGTCATCTCGCTGATCGTCATTTTCCCGGTGGTCTACGCCATCTTCACCTCCTTTCGCCCGCGCGGTTTCGGGCTATCGCGCGATCTGTTCGCCGGTGGCTTTTATCTCGGACACTATGAACAGCTCTTCTCGACGATCCGCTTTGTGCGTCAGATTTTCAACAGCCTGGTGATGAGCCTGGGCGGCGCCATCGTGACGACAGTGGTGGCGGCAATGGCGGGCTATTCCTTTGCGCGCTTCAGCTTTCGCGGGCGCACGCTGCTGCTGGCGCTCTTTCTCGGTGTGCTGATGCTGCCCGGACTGACCAACCTGATCCCGCTCTACAAGATCGCCAGCGATCTGCAACTGCGCGACACCTACGCGATCATGATCATCGTTTACGCGGCTTACGGCGTCCCCTTTGGCACATGGGTAATGATGGGTTTCTTCAAGAGCATCCCGGTTGCACTCGAGGAAGCCGCTGAGGTGGATGGCGCCACGCCCTTCCAGGCATTCTGGCGAGTGGTGCTGCCGATCTCGGCGCCAGGGTTGATTGCAGTCTTCATCACCAACTTCGTCTACAACTGGAACGACTTTCTGACCGCGCTGGTCATGCTTTCCAGCACGGCGATGAAGACCGCAATGGTTGGATTGTTCGACTTTCAGAACCAGTTGACCGGCAACAACAACGAGTTGCTCATCGCCGCGTGTGTGCTGATCATGCTGCCAGGGATCATCCTGTTCGTTCTCTTCCGCAACGCCTTCCTGCGCGGCATGTTGGAGGGCGCGCTGAAGGGGTGAGTTGCGAGGAGCGAGCTGCGAGGAGCGATGTCATATCACGGCTGCGCTGAAAGCCTGTTTCATTGCAACTGTCTTATCTCTCGACTCTCTCGACAGACAAGATTACCCAGGCAAGCGGGCGACGGCTTTTCGCTCCTTGCCCCTCCCATTGATTGAAAGGCTGTGCTTGTGCTCACAATCCCTGTTTCGTATCCAGTCCCCACTTTTCTCGGCAAAACGGTTCCGGTGACGTTGGCGGCGGAACTGGCAGCGGTTGAGATCGATGGTCACACCGTGCGGTTGCAGTGCAACACACAATACTTCACGCCCGAAGTCGCTGATTACTACGGCACACTTTGCGAGACGATTCTGGAGCCGGTGACCGAAGGCGCTGCGCTCGATCTTCACATGGAGTTTTGCACCGACGCTATCGTGCGCATCCGCTGTGCACCGGCTGGTGCGCCTGCTCCGTCGCCGACGCCGATGGTGGTCGGTTGTTTCGAGGGCGCAACGCGTCTGGATGTCGCCGAAACGCCAACGCTGGTCGCCATCGAGACTGCGTTGCTGCGCGTCGAAGTCATACGCGAGCCGGTGCAGTTGCGCATCCTGGATCGCACCGGCAGCCTGCTGTGGAGCACGCGTCCACTCGACCTCGCCTGTATGCGCCGCCCGGAGACGCAGTGGAATCCGTCGGAAAATCGTTGGCTCTTCTTTCACCGCTACGCCTATCCGCTCGGTTTTGCCGACTATGGCGCCGACCGCCACGCGTTTCTCTCGACTGACCTGCACCATGACGAGCATATCTACGGCTTCGGCGAAGATTACGGGCGCATGGAGAAGCGACAGACACGACGACGGCTGTGGAATGTCGAAGCGTTCGGCAACGCCAGCCCAGGCGCGTACAAGAATATCCCCTTCTACATGAGCACGCGCGGCTACGGCGTCTTCCTCAACACTTCGCACGCAGTCACTGCTCACATCGGCGATCTGGAGTACACCACGCTTTCACTGATCGTCGATGACACCACGTCGCTCGATCTCTTCTGGATATACGGCCCCTCACTCAAGGAGATTCTGCCGCGCTACACGTCGATCACTGGTGCGCCCGGCGTGCCGCCCAGGTGGAGCTTTGGCTTGTGGATGGGGCGCATCAGCTACAACCGGCAGGTGCAGGTTGAACAGGTCGCCGCTGAACTGCGCCGCCGCCGCATCCCGTGCGACGTGATCCACATCGACACCGACTGGTACGAGCACGACTGGCAGTGTGACCTGGAGTTCGGCAAGACCAAATTTCCCGATCCCTCCGGTATGACGGCGCGGCTGCGTGCACAGGGCTTTCGCATCTGTCTGTGGCAGTGGCCGAACCTGACAGTGAGCACCAGTCTCTTTAGTGAAGGCCGCGCGGCCGGGTATCTTGCCCGCCGCACCAACGGCCATCCTTATCTGTTCCCTGGCTTTGCGGGCGACGCCGGCTTCATTGACTACTCCAATCCCGCTGCAGTGGCATGGATTCAGGCGAAGTTCCGCAAGCTGTTCGAGCTGGGCGTCGCCGCTATCAAGGTTGATTTTGGCGAAGGCGCGTCGCCAGAGGCGCGCTATCACCACGCCGCGCCGGAGGCGATGCACAACCTCTACGCCCTGCTGTACAATCAGGCGCTGTTCGAGGTTACAGAAGAATTCTTTGGTAAAGGCAAGGCGGTGATCTGGGCGCGCGCAGCGTGGGCGGGCTCCCAGCGCTATCCGTTGCACTGGTCGGGCGATGGGCTGGCGCGGTTCGAAGACCTGGCGTGCGTGCTGCGGGCGGCGCTGAGCTTCGGGCTGAGCGGCTTTCCCTTCTACAGCCACGACATCGGCGGCTTCAGCGGCCTGCCCGACGCCGCGCTCTATGTGCGGTGGGCGCAGTTTGGGCTCTTCTCTTCGCACGCTCGCTGTCACGGCGTCCCCCCACGCGAACCGTGGGCGTATGGCGAGGAGGCGGAAGCGATCTTCCGTCGCTATGCCGAGCTGCGCTACCGGCTGCTGCCTTACATCTTCTCTGAGGCAGTCGTGTGCGGGCAAACCAGCGCGCCCTTCCTGCGCCCGCTCGTGCTCGACTGGCAAAACGACCCGAACGTTTTCACGATTGACGACCAGTACCTCTTCGGGCGGTCGCTGCTCGTGGCGCCGATCCTGGATGAGACCAACCGCCGCCGCGTTTACCTGCCCGCAGGTGACTGGTTCGACTATTGGGCGAAGACGCGGCTGGAAGGCGGACGCTGGATCGAAGTCGACGCACCGCTTGACGTGCTGCCGATCTTTGTGAAGGCAGGCGCCATCATCCCGTATGGGCCGCTGATACAGCATACGGCGGAACAGCCACTCGATCCGCTGACGGTCGAGCTGTACGACCCTGTGGATGAAGGCGAGTACACAATCTTCGAAGAGGATTGCCCGGCGATCGTGCTGCACTACCGACGCCAGGGAGAGCAGTTGACGGTCAACATTGACGCTGCGCCGAGAGCGGTGAAGGTCGTTCTCTACGGAGCGGACGTGCGTGTTGCCAGTTATGATGGGATTGACCTATCAGTTGAGTCATTGGCAACCGGCGGCACGCAGATTTCTCTCCCGTCACCCGGTGAATTGATTCACACCACTCGCCCGGCGCTGACATTGCGGCTATACTGATCACATCACGTTATCGTTTCCAGTTCCCGAAAGGAGAAGCCGCATGAATGTCTTCAGTCGCAGCTGGTCGCTGTTCAAGTCGTCGTGGAGCGTGGTGCGCAGCGAGCCGTCGTTGCTCTGGTTTCCGGTGGCGTCGGCGATCCTGGTGATCATTGCCTCGGTGATCTTCTTCGGGGTGCTCGGCGCTTTGTTCGTGCTCAATCCGGGCATGCAACGCGCCGTCGTCGACGCTGCCCAGTCCGCCGAGGGTGAGGACGGCTCGCCGCTGCTGGCGATTATTGGCATTGTCGTGCTCTTCGTCTATTACCTGATCACGGGCGCAATTGCCACCTACTTCGCCACCGGCATGGCAGGCGCGGCGCTGCGCCGCTTCGACGGCCATGACACCTCGTTTGGCGAGGGCATCAAAATTGCCAACAGCCGGCTGGGAGCGATCCTCGGCTTCTCGGCGATTGCGGCAACGGTTGGGGTGATCCTCAGCATGTTGCGCAACAACCGGGAGGGCAGCAACCCCGCCGGCGCCATTCTGGCGGCCATCGGTGGGTTTGCGTGGAACGTCGCCACCTTCCTGGTCATCCCGGTGATCGCCGACCGGCAGGTCAACGCCATCGGTGCAATCAAAGAGAGTGCGCTGCTGCTGCGCAAAACCTGGGGCGAGCAGATCGTCGGCGGCGGCGGGCTGGGACTGGTCTTTGGGCTGGCGGCGGTCGCAGTGGTGATTCTCACCGGCGTGCTGTTGGTGGTTGTCAGCGACATTGCCGGGCTGTTCTGGACGGTGATCGGCTTGAGCGTGACGACCCTGATTGTGCTCGCTGTCCTCAGCAGCACACTCAACGGCATCTACAAAGCCGCGGTCTACCGCTATGCCGCCCAGCATCAGGTCGCCCCGCAGTTCGACGCGACGTTGATCGAAGGCGCATTCCGGCTGAAGGGTGCGGCAGCGTGAAGAAGGAGACTGGAGATTGGAGATTGCTGACAACGACCTTGCGTACTCGCGTAATCTCCAATCTCTAATCTCCAATCTCTCAATCTCCCAATCTCTTCTCCCGATAGCGCCGGATCAGCGCGTTCGTCGAGCTGTCGTGGTGCAGATCAGGCTCGGCAGCGCGTAGCTCGGCGGTGATCTTCTTTGCCAGCACTTTGCCCAGTTCGACGCCCCACTGGTCGAACGAGTTGATGCGCCAGATCACGCCCTGCACAAAGACGCTGTGCTCGTAGAGCGCCACCAGCTTGCCGAGCACCTCTGGCGTCAGGCGGTCGGCCAGAATCGTTGTGGAGGGGCGGTTGCCCTCGAAGGTGCGATGGGGCGCCAGCCAGTCGGGCGCACCCTCAGCGCGCACGGCGTCGGTCGTCTTGCCAAACGCCAGCGCCTCGCCCTGCGCAAAGATGTTGGACATCAGCAGGTCATGATGCTCGCCGATGGGATTCAGGCTCTGGCAGAAGCCGATGAAGTCGCACGGCACGAGCTTCGTCCCCTGGTGCAGCAACTGGTAGAAGGAATGCTGACCGTTCGTGCCCGGCTCCCCCCAGTAGATGGCGCCGGTCTGGTAATCCACCGGTTCGCCGTCGAGGGTGACATACTTGCCGTTGCTCTCCATCGTGAGCTGCTGAAGGTAAGCCGGGAAGCGTTTGAGGTATTGATCGTAGGGCAACACGGCGATGCTCTCGGCGCCAAAGAAATTGTTGTACCAGACGCCGAGCAACGCCATGATCACCGGCATGTTGCGTTCGAAAGGCGCGGTGCGGAAGTGCTCATCCATGGCATGAAAGCCCGCCAGCATCGCCCGGAAGTGATCAGGTCCGATGGCGATCATCGTTGACAGCCCGATCGCCGAATCCATCGAGTAGCGGCCCCCCACCCAATCCCAGAAGCCGAACATGTTGGCGGTGTCGATGCCAAACTTTGCAACTTCCGTGGCGTTTGTTGAGACAGCGACAAAATGATTGGCGACTGCCGCCTCATCGCCCAGTGCATCGAGCAGCCAGCGCCGCGCCGTGTGGGCGTTGGTCATCGTCTCCAGCGTGGTGAAAGTCTTGGATGCTACGATGAAGAGCGTCTCCGCCGGGTCGAGGTCGCGCACCGCTTCGGCGAAGTCGGCGCCGTCGATGTTGGAGACGAAGCGGAAGGTCATGCTGCGCTCGCTGTAGTAGCGCAGCGCCTCGTAAGCCATCACTGGCCCCAGGTCCGAGCCGCCGATGCCGATGTTGACGACATTGCGGATGCGTTTGCCGGTGAAGCCCTGCCATGCGCCGCTGCGCACGCGTTCGGCAAAGTCGGCCATGCGGTCGAGCACGGCGTGCACCTGCGGCACGACATCCTCGCCATCCACGTAGATGTGAGCGTCGCGCGGGGCGCGCAGGGCGACGTGCAGCACGGCGCGGTTCTCGGTCACATTGATCTTCTCGCCGCGGAACATGGCGTCGATGCGTGCGCGCAGGTCGCACTCCCTGGCGAGCTGCACGAGCAAGCGCAGCGTCTCGTCGGTGACGCGGTGCTTGGAATAGTCAAAGTAGAGACCGAGTTGGTCGATGACCATGCGGCTGCCGCGGGTGGGGTCAGCGTCGAAGAGGTCGCACAGGTGAACATCCTGCATCTGTTGATGGTGTTGATGCAATGCGTCCCAGGCGGGTAGTTGAGTCAGTGGAGTTGTGGACATAGATATTGAAGAGATTTCCGCTTCGTTTTCTAGCAGGTTGAATATTGATGAATCAGGTAAGATTGCGCATCACGATCGTGATGATTTCTGTGATCAATGACGCCAGGCCTTCAGCCGAGGGGTCTAGCGTAATCACGGATCGGATTTTGCCCTCATTGATCGGTTGCGCCAATGCGCCTGTCCGCCAGAGCTCATCCGCCGGGCAGGCCAGCATGAGGCGCAGTGTTGCGTTCTTGCCATCCAGGATGGCGAACGGTGTCTCTTTCTCACTGGCAAGGTATCGAACCACCTTGCCGGCTGCACGCAGTTCAAACGGGATTTTACTGCCGCCTGGCGCCTGGCAACGTATAATCATATCATGAATCGGCGCCAGATGCTGGGCTATGGCGGCGCCGGGAACGGACGTCGGGGCGACCGGAATCATCGGCAAACGCTGCTCGCCATTCATCGCATCGACCAGTGCATCGAGCAGTTTGATCGCCTCCACATAGAGGGCGGCAGCCAGACGAATGTCATTCTGCTTATCGACAAGGCGCAACAGGTGCAGCGCAATCCCAAGCCAGAGACGTTCACGATAATAGCGATCCTGGCGGCGTTCGGCAAACTTTGCAACTTCCTCCAACAATGTGTGTTGAAACAGTTGCGCTGTTTCGGTGACAAATGTCGGGTAGGCAATGTGACTGCGATCAACGGATAGTGCAATCTCGTCTGGACGCAGGCGGAAGCGGTATTTCTCGTCGAAGAAGCGGCGAAAGAGCGCCACATCCTCAAGCAGGAGGGCGATGTCCAAAACATAGTCACCCGCCACGTCGATGCGGTCGAGATCGATGAACTTCACCCGCTCGAAGCAATTGTCCAGCATGATATTGCGGGAGTGACAGTCGCCGTGCGTTGTGACCAGACAGGGTGGGCGGAGCCGGTGCAGATGCCGGTGCAGAGCGTGCTGGTAGTAGCCGATCGACTTGAAGTGCACTTCGGCGCCCTCTGTGGTCTGCAGCGTGAAACCACGGAAAAAATCCTTCAATCGTGGAAAGCGATGGTCGCTGACCATGTCGAGCAGCGAACGATCCATGCGACTCAGGTAAAGACGTGACACCTGATAACCAGCAATGTCATCGATAGGCCGAAACGTCCGCTCATAGATGTCAAATAGGCACTGCGTAATCGCGTTGGTGGCCTTCAACAGCCGCTCACGGTCATCCGATGAAGGACGACGCTTGTCAACTTCATCCAACACTTCGCGAAAGGTGACATATTCTTCGGTGAGGTCATCCAACACCATCATGGAGGAAGCGTCGCCGGCGTTGAAGATCTGGTTGACGGCGCCGTGGCGTGCAAAATATCGCTGCAAGTCGGCTGGCAAGCGCTGATATTGCTGCACAGAACGCTCCAGGGAGCTGCGATCATCATCCTTGATGACAACACGCGTGGCGCCGTTGCGTTGCAGCGCAGACCGGTCGGCGAGAATGTCATCCTGGATGGCGTATTCCACGCGAAAGACGCGCGCAGTGGTGATGCCGCCCGTCAACTCGGTGTAATCGCGAATGTCGATCTGCACGCATTGTCGAATCATTTGCATGAAGCGTTGCTTGCGTGTAGCGTCTTGCTCCTGATCAAGATGCTGGCGGGACGCAAAGGCTTCTTCCCACAAGCGTGCGACCAGACTCCGGCTGAGCGTCTCGCCGTCACAGGTGAGCAACATACGTAGGATCAAGGGCAACATATCTTCTTGCTTGAGCCAGCGACGCTCCTCGCCGCGTTCGAAGCATTGGCGAAGATGTTGATGAAAGCGCCGGATGCCTTGCTCAACCTCTGAATCGTCACGGTAGTAGCGATGCAACTGGATTGCACTATATAGTGCGTCTTTTTCCAGTGTGCGTTGATTGCGCTCCGGCGAAAGTGCGTCCAGCATTGCCGCGCGCACTGGCGGGCAAAGTGGGTCGTCGCGTTGAATGGCGCCGCTGCGCAGCAGAATGTCGAGCGCGTATGAAGCCTCGCCGACGTTGTCGACAAAGCCCTGGTGTTGCGCGCCTTGTTCAGGTCTGCACCAACGCTGCAAGTTTGTTCGGATTGCTGGCAGGGTGTATGCGGCAAGGGTGTCGTAGATCGGCATTCCCTGTCCGGCGTTGCGCAACTCCAGAAGACAATCCATCACGATCAGCGAACCGAGCAATTGATCTTCCAGAACTTTGCTCAGCAAGCCGTCTTCGCCAATGCGCGTACAAAGCTCTGCGAAGTCCTCCAGCAGCTTCTCATCTTGAAATCTGCGCAGTCGCGCCAGGGTCTTGAACCGGCTAGGGTGTAGACGAACCGTGATCCAGGCGCTGCTGTTCTCCTCAATTTCGTCGGTCAGGTTCAGAAGCCAGTGCACACCATTGTCAAGGACACGCGGGAAGGAGGCGTCCCCCAATAACTGCAGCGCCTCCAATGCTTGACAGGTGTAGCGGAGAGTATGGCCCAAATCGCGGCCATGCCAGGCGCCATTGCGTTGCTGCTGTGCACGCAACGACATGATCAATTGTGCAGCCAGCTTCGCATTCTGTTGTGTTTCCACCACATCGGCTCGTAGCGTCATTTCACGTTGGCTAATCAGGTTCATAGTTCGGAGGGATTCCTTTTTGCGTGTTGACAGAGCCAGTCTCACTCAGGTCAGGAGCATCATTACATAATAGTTTATTGTGGATAAGGCGGAATGTCAACTACAAGAAAAAGAGAAGGCAGGGCGCGCCTGCCTTCTCCTTTTCTTTGTGTGGGCGAGGAGGGACTCGAACCCGCGACCTCACGGATGTGAACCGTGCGCTCTAACCAGCTGAGCTACTCACCCAAATTCGTCTTTCAATGGCTGCTAGTATATCATAGCATCACTGTTTGGCAAATTCGCTGAGAATTGACTTGATCTATGCTACATCTATGCTACGACAAAACAACCGCTGGACGATTCGCCTGAGCTTTGCCGCCGTTCTCTTGATGGGAATCGTGGGCTTTGGCTACGCGATGTCCGTCTGGCTGCCGCTGCTTGACGCCATCGATCTTTCCGCTTTCGCCAACAACGTCGATTGGGTGGACACCGCCGCCACGATCGGCGAGCAAGTCGTCCAGTTCTTGCTCGGCATCACCAGCCAGGGTTGATGCTGCAACGGGGGGACAGGGCGTCAGAACGCCCCATCCCCCGTTGCGCTTTCCTCATTGGTTCGGGTCGTAGATGCAGCGTTGTCCTTTGAGGCTGTTCAGATAGATGCACAGCTCGATGTAAGCCGGACGCCATTCCTTGGCATTGATCGGGCTTGGCTCCATGATCGCCCACCAGTATTGCTCTTCGTCCGAACCGTTGCCATCGTTCAGCCAGTCCAGATTCGGCATCGTCAGCAGGCTCATTAACCCCACCCACGGCCAGTTGGCAGCCGCATACTGATAGGCGCGCTTCAGATAGTCTGCCTGCACGAACATGTCGATGCCGGCATCGGCGCCGTGCCACTTGTACGCCGGGTTGACCGGGTCGAAAGTCCACCCAAACTCCAACAATACGATCTTCTTGGCGCCGTCGCCGTACTTTTCCATGATGGCGCGGATGTCTTCGACGTGGCGAAAGGCAAAGAAGCGGTAGCCGCCATACTTGGGATTGCTGGCTGCCTCAGCCGGATCAAGCTCAGGAGGCGCAGCGTAACCGGCGCCGTGGACGCCCAACGCATCGAAGTAGCCATTGCTGCTGCCGCCCATTGCCTGATACATCTGATCGTAGAAGAGATCGTCGGGCATGGCAATGTCGTTGTTGTCGCCGGTCGGCGCCATGCCGGCGCTGATGACGATGGCGTTGGGGTTGGCCGCCTTGATCGCCCGGTATGCCTTGCCCAGGAACTGCACATACTCGATTGGATTCGGCCGCTTGTCGCCCCATTCGCGCGCCAGGTTCGGCTCGTTCCACACCTGATACGCCTGGATGCAGCCGATGGCGCCGGGTTGGCAACTGTAACGCGCCGCCAATGCGCCAGCATATTCGGCAAACACGTCGCCGTTGGCAGGTGGATCACCCGCCCAAAAGCCCTGCACGTCCGGGTCGAGGCTCAGGCGCGCCAGAATCTTGAGACCGCGCTCGTTGGCGTGCGTCACCACCCTGTCGGCAATCGACCAGTCGAACTGCCCGCGCCCGGCGCCCTCGATCGACTCCCATGAAAACGCCTGCTTGATCCAGTTGAAACCGGCTTCCTTCATCAAGTCGAGGTCACGGTCACAGATTTCCTCGCGCCACCAGACAAAGACCTGGGCGCCGTAGTCTGGGCTGGACATCGTCGCTGGCGCGAAGTTGCCGGCGCCACCGCCGGTTGGCGCTGTGGTCGGCGCCGCCGCACTGCCGTCACCGGCTGGAGCTTGCACCACTCGCTCCTCGATCGTCATGAACTCGGCGGCGCCCCAGCCGAGCGGAGCGCCATTCTCGCCCAGTTGCAGCCACTGTCCATCCTCCGACTGCCCCAGGAGGGTGAAGGTTTCGCCGTTGTTCGCCAGTTTTACGATTGCGCCCGCAGTGCTTGGCTCACTGCGCACATTCAACTGATCGACCGCCACGCGTGCGAGCTTTTCGACAACGGGCGTTGGCGGAGCGGGTGTGTTGGTCGGTGCGCTGGCGGCGGGCGCCTGCGCCTCCCCACCGCCGACGGCGACGGGCGCCAGGGTTGGCGTCGCCGTCGGTGGCGTCTGCGCCATGGGCGTCTTGGTTGGCGTTGGCGTCGGCTCCTCGCCGCCGCCGCACGCCACCAGGAAAATCATCGCCGCCACGATAGACGCGACGATCGTGAAGGAATGTTGCCAGGTTCTTTTCAATCGCATAGTTGCACCACACTCATCTTCCCATCATTGCCCGCAGCGCATCAAAGGCGGGGCGGCCAGCAACGGCGAACGCTCCCATCTCCGTGTCGCGCGGATAGTTCAGATTCCACAGCATCGGTACGGCCACGTAGCCAGACCCCGCCATGATGTTGAACGCCTCGACAATCCAGCGCGCCTGCGTTGCCTCGTCGATGCGCGCCTCGTATTCGTAGCCGGGGAAGGGCGACGGCGTCGATCCCCACCCGAATTCGGTCGGCCACAGGCGTTTGGCTGTGTCGCCGAACTCCTCCATCACCCGTCGCGACTCCCGCAGCGTGCTGAGGAAGTAGAAGCTGCGATGGTTGACGTGTGACACTGCCGTGTAGTTCCCCGACTCCCAATCCTGGAAAGTCACCGACGGCGGGTTGGCAAAGCCGCTGGGATGGATGCCGATCCCGTCGCTGTATTGCTTGAGGCCATTCTGGTACATCCCGCGCAGGTAATCGATATCATCGAAGGCGACGTCGCTGTAGCCAGCAGGCGTCGTGGCGCCGCTGATGACCAGCATTGCCGGGCAGGCGCCCTTGATCGTATTGTACGCACGTTTGAGCAGGTCCATGTAACTGGCTGGCTCCAGCGGGAAGCCCTCCCATTCGCGGCGCAAATTTTGCTCGTTCCAGACTTCGATGGCCTGCAAGCGACCGCAGTAGCGGCCGGCGATGGCGCCCAGGAAATTGGCGAACAACTGGAAGTCTTCCGGTGGGCCGCCCGTGCCGCCGAGCGTTGGGCGCGTCCACGGCGGCGAGGTCACGACGCTAAACATCAGGTTGATGCCGTTGCCGTTCATCGCATCGACGATGCTGTCCATCTCCTGCCACTGGATGGCGCCAGGTTGCGGTTCGGCGTACTCCCAGCGCACTTGCTGTTTGACCCAGCCAAAGCCGAGCCGCTTCACCAGGTCGACGACGCCCTGTTTGTCTCCCTGCCACATATTGGCGGTGACGCCGTAGCCAAACCCTGTGCCGGTGTTGGGCGCGGCCACGGGCGCTGCGGCGGGTGCTGACGCCGCAGCAGCTACAGACGCCGCCACTGGAGCGGGCGGCAGGTCTGCCTCCGCCAACTGTGGCACGCCGGTCAGGTCGCCGCTCACTGTCGCCAGGTTGGCAAAGATCCAGGCGGGTTCAACCCGATCTGGCACGCGCACCTGATACCAGTCGCGCGCCGGGTTCAACCCGATGATCTCGAACTGCGTGCCTGCCGCCGCTGAGGCGACGACAGGATAGTTGGTGCCTGGCCCGCCCCGCACATTCATGCGTGCTGGCGTGGTGGTCGCCACTACGGCGCCAGGAGCGAAGGCAGCCGATACGGCAGGTTGCGACTCCGCTGCGCCGCTGCTGGCGGTGACGGCGGCTGGGGCGTTGTCTTCAGTCGTGTCGGGTGCGATGTAGACGGCATAGAGCCAGCCTGTGCGCGCATCGTCAGTGGTGACCTGATACCAACGCTTGTCGGCGCTGACGGCCAGAATCTGCACCGTCGCACCTTGCGCCAATCGTGCCACCACGGGGGCAGTGATGCCAGGCGCAGCGCGCAGGTTGAGCCGCGCCACGTTGACCTGGCCGCGTGCGGGTGTTGCGCTCGTTGCACTGTCGCCGGTTTGGGCGCTGGCAACGTTGGCGACCAGCAGCGTAAGCAACAGCGCTGTCAGCAAGGCGCGCCGCCAGCCCGGCGCTCCGGGTCGCCTCAAATCAAGTTTCCAAGGAAATACCTTCATGCTTTACCCTCTTTAAAGTCTATCGTGTCGAATTACTACGCTTTGGTGTTGCGTCTGGGGGGAAAATTGAGGAGCCAATGACATAACCAGACAGGGGCGACACCATGTCGCCCCTGTCTGAAATTTCGCGAAAGCGGAAACCGGCTCCCCGGTCATTTGGGCATTTGCGCCAGCGCCGTATAAGCGGGCAGCGGATTCCAGCTTGAGTCAACGATGCCCCATTGCGCAAGTTCAGTGCCGTTGGCGATCACGCGGAAGTTGAGATTCCACAGGAAGGCTGGCCCGACCCAACCCCAGTTCTTCATCATCTGATACGCTTCCACCGTCCACTGCGCCTGTTCGGTGAAGTCGTTGTCGTCAGCGTAGCGATAATTGGGGTTCATGGCGCCGCCCGCCGCCCATCCGAACTCAGTCGGCCAGATCAGCTTGTTGCCGCCGCCATAGACGTTGGCAATGTTGCGGTAGCCTTCCATCGTGCTGCGGAAGCTCCATGAGTGGTGCGGCGAATCACAGGCGCCGTTGAAGCTGTTGCCTGTCTTCTGAATGGCCTCACAGGCGCCTTCCCAGGTGACGGAGGGCGGCACGTTGTAGCCACTGGGATGCGCGCCCACGCCGTCGAGATAGTTGTTGGCGCCTGCCTTGAACATCTCCTCCAGGTAGGTGAAATCGTCCATGGCGTAGGGTGGGTTGTTGCCGGCTGGCGTCAGGGCGCCGCTGATCACCTGCATCGACGGGCAGGCTGCCTTGATGGCATTGAAAGCAGGCGCCAACAGGTTCACATATTCCTGCGGGTTGAGAGGTTTGTTGCCCCATTCATAATGCAGGTTTTGCTCATTCCACACCTCGATGGCTTTCAGCGATTGACCGCAATAGCGACCAGCCACAGCGCCAACGAAATTAGCATAGGTCTGTGGATCTGCCGGCGGCCCCTCGACGCTGCCGTCGAAGCCGCTCTCGCGCGCCCACGCTGGCGCCTTAACGATGCTAAAGAGCACATTGACCCCGCGACTGCCGGCTGCGCTGACGATCTCATCCATCGCGCCCCAGTCGATCTGACCGGGCCCGGCGCCCTCAAAGCGTTTCCACTCAATCTGCTGCTTGAACCAGTTGAAACCCATGCCGCCGATTGCGTCCAGCACCGGGTAGATCATGCCGTTGTCCACGACATGCCCCTGGATGCCATAACCGAAGGAGCCGCCGCCAGAGGGAGCCGCAACCGGCGCTGGCGCCGCTGCGGCGGCCACGCTTTCTTGCGCAGGTGCAGCGTCGCCTGCGGCGGGCGCTGCTTCAGCGGGCGCGGCGGCAACAGCGGGCGCCTGCGGCAGGTTCTCCACGACTGCTACGGCATTGCCATCGCCAGAAGTGGAGGCGAGTTGCGCGATCACCCAGCCGTTGCGATCGTTGAATTCGATCTGCCACCAATCGGAGGCGGCGGTGCGCCCTGTCACTTTATACGACTCGCCGGGAACGATTTGGCCGAGCACACCAAAACCGGTGCCCGGCCCTTCGCGGACGTTGACGATCTGATCGACGCTCAAGGAGGCTGTGGGCGCAGACGCTGCGGCTGCCGCAGACTCTTTGGCGCTGGCCGCCAGCGCCAGCACGGCCGACTTGGGCGTCGTCAGCGCTGTGCCGTTGGCATTGACCAACTGTGCATCGACGCGCAACGACCCAGCGCGGCCTGTTGGCACCTGGAAATCGACCCGTGTGCTGTCCAGCGGGCGAATCTGCTGACCGACGACGCTGCCATCCTCGCTGTAGAGGGTGTAGGCAACGGCCATCTGCGCCTGGGGCGCCGATGAAGTGGCTTCACCCATCTGGAAGCGTTGCAGCACCTGCATCACCGCCGGATCGACGTCGCCATTGGCGGGCATGTCCAGGGTCACATTGGTGATGTTGTACTTGCGCAGCATGTCGAGCTTGCGCCCCAGGCTGCCTGCGCTCTCGATGTAAACGGTGCGCTGCATGCCCTGGTCGTCGGTGTAGGTGTAGGAGTAGATGCCCAGGGTTTCATCCCACTGCACCTGCCCTTGCAGGCGAGGGTTGTCGAGGCTGATGGTGACGTTATTCTCGGCGCCGGCCTCGGCGGAGATTGTGCCCAGCAGGGGCTGGAGGGCTTCCTGGTATCCTTTCAGCAGCAGGTAGTTGCCGCTGCGTTCAACGGAGTGACCAGGCAGCTCGATGGCCACCTTGCTGGCGCCAACTTCGTCGCTGGCGTAGGCCAGCAACTGTTCCATCTCACCGCCGGGGGCGTAGGCGCGCGGGTCGATCGGCGCTGGAATCACCAGTTGATCGACGACCCGTCCGAGGGCGCGCCAATCGTAGCCGCCCGTGTTCCACTGCTCGGCTGAGACGGGGGTGGCCGGTTCCACGCGCACGGCCAGCGTCTTGTTGTTGGCAGCCAGGCGTTCAGCCAGTTGACCGATGAAAGCGGCGTAATCCGCACGCGCGCTGGGCACGGCGTCGACGCCCCGGTAATCGATCAGTAGACCGGGATAACCGTTGGCAACGACCAACTGCTCCAGAGTGGTGAGCTGGTTGTCGCGCAGCCCTGGGTCCACCAACAGGTTGTTGATCAGGTCAGTGCGAACCGTCTGGCCCTCGACGTTGGTGATGATGGGAATGGTTGTCCCGCTGTTTGGCGGCGCCTGACCATCCAACCCGCCATCGCCCCGCAGGTTGAGCACACCGCGCGCTTCATTGGTGACGACGGCGCCCTGGGGAAGCTGTCCATCCAGCCCCAGGTTGAGCGTCACGGCAGGCACGCCAGCCAGCGTCTGCACGACCGTGAAGTCGCGCGGCACATAATCCAGGCGCGACTCCAACACATCTGCTTCGGGCAACACGCGCGCTGGCATGTGACGCCACGTCTCGCCGGTCCATTCGTAGACGGCCAGCGTTTCGTAGGGCAGGCTGTCGTTGGGAATCGGAATGGTGACAATGGTCTGTAGCGGCTCGCGTCCACGCACTTCGACATGGTAGACCGGGCTCTTGGCGATCAGGGTGTCGGGGAGATTCTGCGCCGCCTTGTACAGCCTGTCGCCCGCCTGTCCCTCGATGAAGTCGGCGCGAGGCGTGGCGGTGATCCTCGCCTGGAAGTTCGCCATGACGCCTTCTGCTGGGAAATTGACGGTGGTGCCGTCGGATTCGACGATGGCGCCGCCAGTGTTGGCGCTGATGCGCTCAAGGGTGAGCGCCTGTAAGCGATCCAGCAGGCTGATGGGCGGCAGCAGAAGGATGGCAACGAGCAATGCGGGGATCAATAGGAACGTTACCAGCCAGGCGGCTGGGCCTTCCAGTAGCCGACCCACGCCGCCCGACGAAGACGAACGTCGATCTAGCCTTGTATTCTGCATACGATATTTACTCCTTACCGTTCAATTTACCAGTTCACTTCCAACACATCGGATCATGGCGCCGGTGTTGGTGCGCTGCACATGCAGCGCATCAGAGTTGCACCGGGCGTTCTGCTCGATCACCCGCGGATGCACAGCATTGCCCGCAGGCGGTTCCAGTAACCTGGTTAAGTGGCTATCTTAGCATACGGCAAAACACGCGCCAAAATCACCTTATGATTTCAGCCGTCTCGATTTCATAAATTTTGTGTCAATTCCCAAACGATTCGCCCATCATTTTTCCAGAGTGGTATACTCTTTTTCATGTCTTACACCCTGTCGAACGACCGGCCACCATCCACTGCCCCGCAGCAATCGCGCCGCTGGCTGGAGCGCCTGCTGATTGCAGCGTTTCTGTTCAGCCTCCTGATCGGCCTGGCAGCATTGGCGCTCTTTTGGGTCATGCGCAATGAATCGCAACCTTCTATCAACGTCGATCCGCTGCAATCGGTTCGCACGCAGTTGGTGGCGCCGCAACTTGCGCTGCGCGAGTTGAGCGGCGATGCGCCCGCCGCTCTGGCAGCACAGGTGCTGCAGGCTGGGCATCGTGAAACGGCCCGCGCTATTCTGACCTTTGCCACCGCCATCCCTGGCGTAGAGCGCACGGCGCGCCTGGCAACTCTGGCGCAACACTATAGCGCGGCAGGCGAACCCGAAATCGCTGCACAGGTCGCCAGCCAGGTGGTCGCCGACGCCATTCTGGACGATGCGCTGCCTGTGCGCGAACGCGTGAACCACCTGATCCAGAGCGCCGCACTGCTGTACGCCAGCCGTTTTGACGCTGCCGCCACCGACGCTGCGACGCAAGCGTTGCGCATTGCGGTGCAAGCGCCTGGCTTGCTGCCCGCACAGCGCAGCGCGCTCTTCAACGATCTGCGCGACGCAATCGACCCCTACGCCAACCAGAGCGAGGCGACGCGCGCGCTCAACGCGCAGGTCGCAGATTATGCGCGCAATCCTTATCTTATCGGTGCAGGCGTGCTCGTAACACCGACGATGGCGGCGTTTGCCCAACCAGTTGCCTACGATTCCTCAACGCAAGAGAAAATTGCGGCGCGCCAGGGTGCGGCGCGCATTTTAGCCGACCGGATCGAGTTCACCGGCGGCGTGGACATCGAGCCGGAACGGCAGGCGCTTGCTGCGGCGTTGCTGGCGGAGGACGCAGCGCGCACACAGTTCTATCAAAACCCAGGCGAGATCACACGCGGCCAACAACTATGGTTATTGCTCGACCGGCGCGCCTGGTTGGTCGAAAAGTTGCGCGTGGCGATGCAGGGGTATGGTCTTTCGCTCGTGCCGGAGTGGGAGGCGCAGGCAAACCAGATTCGGGCCGACCTGAACGCCGCCCACAACTACCTTGACACCGTTATGGCGGCGTATGCCAGCGATCAGCAGGCGCCGCTTGAGCAGACGCTCCTGCAAATCGAGACCCAGCACTGGCTGGCGCAGCAGGCCATGCGTGGGCTCTATCCCAACGCCCCGGTGACAACGATCGGCGAGCTTCTGCGCACATATCAGGATGAGCTGATGCGCCAGGGCAGCCCGCTTGCTCTCCCCATCGCCTACGATGCGACGGCGACGCCGCCGGGCTTTCGGATTCAACCCGCGCCATGATCGGCCCGCGCCAATGATCGAACGCTGTGAGGCTGGCGACGCGGATCGCGTCGCCAGCGGTTCGTAGTGCAAATCGTAGTGCAAATCGTAGTGCAAACGGTGAAATTGGGTCTGCGTTCGAGGTTTGACAGCGTCGCACCGACGGCGTATACTGCAACTATCAGTTAACAGTTGATTAACGTTCGTTGTGCAGTCATAACTCAGACGCACGACAGAGCGTTTCCGTATCGCCAAGCCAGCACAGCCGGGCGCCAACAATCAAGGAGGGCACGGAACGGTGGCACTGAAAACGCTGATTTTTATGTTTAACTGCATAGCTTGCTGACAACACCCAGTGTGCGCTTGCGCCTGGGTGTTTTTGTTCGTCTTCTCCAGACAGCGGCCAGCCACTTTGGCGGGCTAATTCATGCGTGTTCGCACATTCATCAACAGAAAGGATCGAACCATGGACTCAGCGGTGAGCAGAATCCTCAAGGCCAAGCAGTATGCGGCAGAACGCGACCATCGCGTCAAGGTTCACAGCTTCGAAGTTGAACTTCACGGCGACAACCACAACCATCTCGTCATGTACGATCGCGGCGAGTGGAAATGTGACTGCGAAGAGTTTCTCCTGCGCAACGTCTGCGCGCATGTCATGGCGATGGAGGAGATTTTGGGCGATTCCGTCGAGCCGGCGATGATGACGACCCCGCGCTAGCTTCACACATCCCCAACTGCATCCGTGGAAAGAGAGGCGCACACTGCGCCTCTCTTTTTGCCTGGCGCGCGGCGCTTCTGTTGCCCTGGCGCGCGGCGCTTCGAGATGCGATTGGCAACGAATTTCGGCTGGATGGTTTGGCTGCTACCCTGTGCGTGTGATATTCTGCGCTCTGGCTTTGAAATGTCGCAAGGGAGAGACAGCCAGCTTGAAGCGTTATTTGCAACTGACGATAGGTGTGCTCGTCAGCGCCATTTTCATCTACTGGGCCTTGCCGGGCCTGCATCTACCCACTGTGGTGGAGGCGCTGAAGACCGCCAATTACTGGTGGTTGTTGCCGGGCGTCGCCGTTTACATGGTGGGGCTGTGGGTGCGCACCTGGCGTTGGCAATACACGTTGCGTCCGGTCAAGCTGGTGCCTGTTGTGACCCTCTTTCCAATGGTGTGCATCGGCTATTTCGGCAACAACATTTTTCCTTTCCGCGCCGGCGAACTGCTGCGCTCCTACGTGCTGAAACGGCGCACCGACATCGCTATCTCCACCAGCCTGGCAACTGTCATCATCGAACGCATCACCGATGGGCTGGTCATGCTGCTGTTTGTGTTTCTAGCGTTGCCTTTTGTTCCGCTGCCGTCCATCTACCGCAATGCTGTGATTTCGATGACGGTGCTCTTTCTGGCCGCAACCGCCATCTTCATGTGGATGGCAAGTCAGCCGCAGCGAGTTGAACGCTTTTACGCGCTCCTCGCCGGTGCGGTGCTACGTGGACCTGTACGTGAACGGACGGACGATCTCTACCGTCGCTTCATGTTGGGGCTTCGCAGCCTCAGCCATCCGTCTGATGTCATCATGATTTTCTTCACTAGCGTGCTGATCTGGCTGCTGGAGACGGTGAAATACTGGTTTGTCATGCACGCTTTTGACTTTTCGGTCGGTTTCATCGTGCTGATGCTGATGAACGGGCTGGTCAACCTGGCGACGACGCTGCCGGCTGCGCCAGGCTACATTGGCACCTTCGATACACCAGGCATCAAGACGTTGGAAACTTTCGGCGTCGATCCGTCGGTGGCAGCCAGTTACACCTTCACCTTGCACGCGGCGTTGTGGGCGCCGGTGACGCTGCTGGGTGGCTATTATTTCTGGCGTGAACATTTGCACATGAGCGACATCGAAGCGGCGCGGCGTCAGGCCGAGGCGCCGGCGCAGCCAACGAAGATTGGGCGCAGCGCGTCGTAAGAATCCTGGTATGTTTGATAATTATAGGAGCAGAAACATGCGTAACATCGCTGTGGCCGGCACTGGCTATGTCGGTCTCTCGACCGGAACGTGTTTTGCCGATATGGGCAACAACGTCACCTGTATCGACATCAGTGAAGAAAAGATCGCCATGCTACAGCGCGGCGAGGCGCCCATCTATGAGCCGGGGCTCAATGAAATGATCGTGCGCAACATGAAGGCCGGGCGCCTGCATTTCACGACCAGCTACGACGAGGCGCTCAAAGACGCCGAGTTCATTTTCATCTGCGTCGGCACACCTAGCGGCGTCGACGGCGAGGCGGATTTGCAGTACGTGCGCATGGCCGCCGAGTCGGTGGCGCGGGCGATGACGCATCCGTTGATCGTCATCAACAAGAGCACCGTGCCGGTCGGCACCGGCGATTGGGTGGCCGATATCGTGCGCCGCAGCCAGCCGGAGCCGATCGATTTCGCCGTCGTCAGTTGCCCGGAATTTACGCGTGAAGGCTCCGCCTTGCACGACTTCATGAATCCGGATCGCGTCGTCATTGGCAGCCGCAGCCCTGAAGCTGCAGAAAAGGTGGCGCAACTGCACCTGCCGTTGCGCACGCGCATCATCATGACCGATCTGCGCACTGCCGAGATGATCAAATATGCCAGCAACGCCTTCCTGGCGACCAAGATCAGCTTCATCAACGAGATCGCCGTGATCTGCGAGAAGCTCGGCGCCGACGTGCAGGAGGTTGCCGAGGGCATGGGCTTCGACCGCCGCATTGGCGCCCAGTTTCTCAACGCTGGCCTGGGCTACGGCGGCAGTTGCTTCCCCAAGGATGTCAAGGCGCTGGAGCACATGGCGCTTGTCCACGGCTCTCACCCATCGCTCCTGCGCGCCGTCATTGACATCAACCGCGACATGCGCCGCTGGGCTGTGTACAACCTGCGCGATCTGCTGGGCGGCAAACTCGATGGCAAGAAGATCGGCTTGATGGGGCTGGCTTTCAAGCCCAACACCGACGACATCCGCGAGGCGCCGGCGCTGGAGATCGCGCACATGCTGCGCAACGAAGGGGCGCTTGTCAGCGGATATGATCCGGTGGCGATGCACAACGTTGCGCGCGTCGACAAGCACATTCGCCTGGCCGAAGACGCCTATGATCTGGCAACTGGCGCCGATGCCCTGCTCGTCTGCACCGAGTGGAACGAGTTCAAGCAACTCGATCTGGCGCGCCTGCACGGCGTGATGCAGCGACCGATTCTGGTGGACGGTCGTAATATCTACGAGCCAGCGCGCATGCAGGCGCACGGCTTTATCTACCGCGCCGTCGGGCGCGCGCCGGCAGCAACCAACGGGGATTGAGAAGAGGCGATTGGAGACAGTGATTGGAGATGAGGGGATCGAGGGATTCGCGATGCGTGCTGCCAACGAAAACAGGCGCACATCGCAACCTTCTCATCTCTCATCTCCTCATCACACAGCTATGCTACTGGACAACCTGATTCAAACCACTCTCAGCAACGGCCTGCAAGTTATCCTGCGCCCGAGTCGGCGCGCGCCCGTCGCCAGCTTTTGGATCTTTTACCGCGTCGGCAGCCGCAACGAGGCGCCTGGGTGCACTGGCGTCAGCCACTGGGTGGAGCACATGCTCTTCAAGGGCGCCGAGCGCTACCCGCGCGGCGAGCTCGACAAGGCCGTGGCGCGCGCTGGCGGCGTCTTCAATGGCATGACTGGCCCGGACTGGACTGTCTACTTCGAGACCTTCCCTGCCGAGCGCATCGAACTGGCGTTGCAGGTCGAGAGCGACCGCATGGCGCACGCCAGTTTCGACCCCGACGAGATTGAGTCGGAGCGCACGGTCATCCTCAGCGAACGCGAAGGCAGCGAAAACAGCTATTTCTACCGCCTGCACGAAGAAGTCCAGGCTGCCGCCTTCCTGACGCACAGCTACCGCAACCCGATCATCGGCTGGCCTGCTGACCTGCACGCCCTGACGCGCGACGATCTGTACACTCACTATCGCACCTATTACGCCGCCAACAATGCCGTCGCCGTTGTAACCGGGGACTTTGCCCCCGATGTCATGCTGGCGCAGATCGAGCGCTACTTTGGCGAGCTGCCGTCCGGCCCGCCAGCGCCGCCCGTGCGCGTCCAGGAGCCGCCCACGCACGCCGAACGACGGGTGGTGCTGCGCGGCGACGACCCGACGGCCTATTATCTCCAGGCGTTCCAGGCGCCGCCGGCGTTGCATCCCGACTTCTTCCCGTTCGTGGTGCTCGACTCGGTGCTGGGCGGCGCCAAGGGCATGGGGCTCTTCGGCGGCGGCGGCAATAATCGCAGCAACCGGCTTTATCGGGCGCTGGTGGAACGTGAATTGACCGTCGACGTCAGCTCCAGCTTTAGCCCTACCATCGATCCTGGCCTGTTCACGATCAGCGCCACACTGGCGCCCGGCGTCGAACATCGCGAGGTGGAGGCGGCGATCTGGCAGGAAATCACAGCGGTGCAGCGCGCAGGCGTGGCGCCCGCCGAGATGACGCGCGCGATCAAGCAGACGCGGGCGCAATTCGCCTACAGCAGCGAGAGCGTCACCTACGAGGCGTTCTGGCTTGGCTTCAGTCAGGTCGTCGCCTCGCTGGCCTGGCTCGCCACCTGGGATGAACAACTGCGCGCCGTCACGCCGGAAGATGTCCAGCGCGTCGCACAAATCTACCTGACGCCCAGCCGTCAGACGGTTGGCTACTACATTCCCACGCTGGAGGCGGTTGACGCCCCATGAACAGCCACGCCACTGCACTGCCTGCACCGGAGACTATCGTGCGCGTCACGCTGCCCAATGGTCTCACTGTGCTTGTGCGCGAGAACCATACATCGCCGGTCGCCGTCTTGCAAGGGGCGCTGCGCGCTGGCGCCATCCAGGAAAGACCCGCGCAGGCCGGATTAGCCGCCTTCGTTGCCGGAATGCTGACGCGCGGCAGCGCACACTACGACTACGACGCCTTCAATGCAGCAGTCGAGAATGTCGGGGCGTCGCTGACGGTTGCGGCAGACATCCACAGCATCGATTTTGGCATCACGTCGCTGGCGGAGGATTTCTTTGATCTGATCGGTGTGCTGGCCGACCTGCTGCGGCGCCCCACATTCCCAGCAGAGCACATCGAGCGTCTGCGCCAGATTAAGCTGATCGGCATTCAGGAGCGTGAACAGGACACCGCCAGCGTCGCTGCACGCCGCTTCCATGAAACCCTCTTTGGCCGCGACCACCCCTACGGTCGCGCCATCGATGGCTATCAAGAGACTGTGAGCGCATTGCAGCGCCACGATCTGGTTGACTTTCATGCGCGCTGCTTCACGCCGCACGGTGCAGTGCTGGCGATCGCTGGCGATGTCGACGCCCAGCGCGTGGTGGAGACGATCGCCGCCAGCTTTGGTGACTGGAGCACCCGGACGGGCGATCCGCCGACGTTCAACCGGGTGCGCAACCCCGGTGGCGTGCGCACCCACGCGCCCATGCCAGGCAAGGTGCAGAGCGACATCGTGATCGGCGCCTATGGCGTGCGTCGCGCCGATCCTGACTTCTACGCCGTGCGCGTTGCCAACTGCATCCTGGGGCAATTCGGCATGATGGGACGATTAGGCGAACGCGTGCGCGAAGCTCAGGGGTTGGCCTACTACAGCTACAGCGCCGCCGTCGCCGAGCAGGAGGATGGCGTCTGGTTTGCCTCCGCCGGCGTCAACCCCGACGATGTCGAGGCCGCCGTTGACAGCATCCTGGCGGAATTCGCACGCCTGGGCAGCGAAGCTGTCGCCGCGGCGGAACTGGCCGATAGCCAGGCGTATTTGACCGGCGTTGTGCCGCTGACGCTGGAGACGAATGAGGGTGTGGCGTCGGCGCTGCTCAATATGGAGTGGTACGGTCTGGGGCTGGATTATCTCCAACGTTACCCGTCGTTGATCAATGGCGTGACCGCGGCGGACGTGCAACGGGTCGCTGCGCGCTACCTGCAGCCAGCCGCATGCGTCGTCGTGACTGCCGGACCCGAACCTATGGATGCTGAGGAAGATGCTGCGCACCGGCGTTGACCTCATCGAAATCGCGCGCGTGCGCTCTGCCATCGACGCCCACGGGGAGCGCTTCCTGACGCGCGTTTACACCGAAGGCGAACTGGCATGTTGCCGCCAGCGCATCGAGTCTCTGGCGGCCCGCTTTGCCGCCAAAGAAGCGGTTGCCAAGGCGCTGGGCGCCGGTGTATGGCGCGATGGCGTCGCCTGGACCGACATCGAAGTGCTGCGAGCAGCCAGCGGCGCGCCGCAACTGCTTCTGCACGGGGCGGCAGCCACCATCGCCGCCAGCCTCGGCCTCACCACCTGGTCGCTCAGCCTCAGTCACGATCGCACGCATGCCATCGCCTTTGTCGTGGCGATGTAGCCCAAAGCGAAAATCGACGGCGCGTGCGCTATCGCCGGCTGCGCACGGTGTAGTTGAGCTTTGCCTTGAGCAGCGACTGCGCCGGGATATGTTGTGTGATCGCCAGCCCCGAGGCGATCACGGTGTCGGCGCCGATCTGCACGCCCGGCTCGATGAAGATGCCCGTGCCAAAGCGCACCCGGTCGCCGATGTGCACCCGGCTTGACGTAACCACGCCGGGGCCAAAGCTGCAGTGGCTGCCCAACACGCAGTGATGTTCGATGCTGCAATACGCACTGAGAAAGTTGTTGTCGCCGACTGTGGCGCACGCACCGAAGTGACAGAAGGCCATGACGACGTTGCCCTCGCCCCACGCCACATTGATGCCCACGACCGCGCTCGGATGGATGACGTTGGCAAAGGGAATGCCCAACGCCTTCCACGCCGTAAAGATGCGCTCCCGGAACGGGATGCTCGTGCTTACAGAGATCACGGCTGCGTCAATCTCGCCAGCCGCCAGCAGAGCCGCCGCGCGCTCGCCGTCGATGGCGCCGATCACCGGTGCACCGGCCACCATTTTGCCGTGCAGCGCAGCGTTGTCGTCCATGATCGCCACCGCACGCTGTTGGGGGATGCGCGTCAGCGCGTCGATGATCTGCACGGCGCCATTGCCCCCGCCAACGATCAGCAGCCGCTGGATGCGATTGCGCGAATAGCGATCGTCGACCAGGTCGTGGAGTTGAGCGATGGGATGGCGGGCTGGCGGGGTGGTAGGGGATTGGGCAGTCGCTTCCCGCTCCTCGCCCCTCGCGCCTTGTACATACGCCAGCACATCCGCCTCGGTGATGCGGTCGCCGGCGGCGGGCACCTGCGCCAGGTCGATCTGGTGACGCTGCGCCAGCAATTCGGCTTTCCTGGTGGCGGGTCTGTTCGCTCCCGCCGTTGGCGCCGACGTCGAGCCGGCTGTTGTGGAGGCGACTTGCGTTTGCTGCGCCGCCAGCCATGCGCGCACCGTTTCATCCGCAGCCTGGCTTGCACTGAGTAAGGCAATCACTGCGCCGACCGCCACCTCTTGCCCGCTCTCTGCGCATAGATAGAGATAGCCGGGTTGCGGCGCCTCGACCTCAAAGACGCTCTTGGTCGTTTCGGCGACAGCGATGACTTCGCCGCGCTGGACGTAGTCACCGGCTGACTTTGTCCATTCAACCAGCGTGGCGGTGGCATCGTTGGGGCCGGATTGAGGTAGATGGATGGGAAGAAAGGTGTTCATAAACAGCTCAGTCCTGATGTTCAACTTCCACAAAGTGGCAGATTTCTCCGAAGGACGCCCGGCATTCAATTGCAAGGAAGCGTATCACAGCTTTGAGATTTTAGCCTTGCGACAGGAGCGATCGTTGGTGTCACCTTCCCGGAAGCTC
>Ga0272446_1000874_pt1 | contig 45861 bp, 40 predicted proteins | sample YNPCB0061_FD_194587 | JGI IMG/M metagenome (GOLD analysis project Ga0272446, IMG submission 194587) | Hot spring microbial mat communities from Yellowstone National Park, WY, United States - YNP-CB-006-1 | ecosystem: Environmental > Aquatic > Thermal springs > Hot (42-90C) > Sediment | place...
GCAGGTTACGCATGACTCCTCCCTTCCTGGTCGTTGGGTTTGAGTCAAGCGTACCCTGCTTTCTTCTGATTGTCTACCAAATGGACAAAGTCGAGCTGAGTTCATGCGCCAAAAGTGCAGAATGCGGGGACGCTATCCCTTCAGCTTGTTCACAAGCTCGATGTACGCCTGCATCGCCTGTTCGGCGCTCTGCCCTTTCAGTTTCTCCCATGCGTCCCACTTGGCGCGGCCGACGAAATCGGTCATCCCTGGGCGCTTGGTGTTGACATCCCCGACGGTGGCTTGCTTGTAGAGGGCGTACAACTGCAACATCGTTTGGTTGTCGGGGCGCTGAGGCAGTTCGGTAGACTCGCGCGCGGCTTGCTCGAATTGGGCTTTCAGGTCAGACATGGCTCTGCTCCTTGTTGAGAATCGTGTTGAGACGCGTTGAGAATCGTGTTGAGAATGGCGTGGCGCCCACAGCCGATGATGCACCGTCGGTTACGCGCGCGCCCAGCGGATTTCGACGCCTTCCCCGGCGCCAACTGCCTGGCGCAGGAGGGCGATGAGCGCGGCGTCGGCGCCGCTCGTTTCCAGATAATCGATGGTGTCGGTCGTGATATAGTAATCGCGATCTTCGGCGGACTCCTCTTCGAGAAAACGGGTCAGCGAACTCAACTCTGCCTCGGTGATCTCCCCCAGTAGATCGCCGCTTTCGCTGTTGTAGATGCGATAGAGCATGCCTGGCTCCTTGTGGGTTTGAGCGCGTCTGGCGCTGCGGGCAAGCCACGCTGTCGATGCATACGCGCCTGGGTTGGTTGGTCAGCAGAAAGTTAATTTATGCTAACATGGCTGGCGCGGCGACGCAAGCGCAGCGGCTGTCGCCCATCGCTGCACCAGCTCGATCAGCACCGCCACTGCCAGCGCCATGTCTTGCACACTGATCCACTCCAGCGGACTGTGGATGTTTTGCATCCCGGTGAAAAGATTGGGCGCCGGCACGCCTAGCGCCGTAAGGTGCGCGCCGTCGGTGAGGCCACACACGGGCGGCGACAGCGGCGCAACGCCCACCGCCCGGATGGCGTCGATGGCGTACTCAACCGGGCGCATGTCTTGTTGGAGTCGGTGGCGCATGTTGCGAACCTCTGGCGTGATCGTGCAGGTGATGTGGGCGCGTGGCTGGCGGCGTTGCACCGCTGCGCAGATCGCCGCCAGCGTGCGCCCGTACTCTGCCAGCCTCTCCTCCTCGAAATCGCGCAGGCTGAAATGGAGCGTGCAGACGCCAGCGGCGCCCTCGATTCTGTCCAGATGAATGTATCCTGTGCGCGCTGCGGCAGTCTCTGGTTGTTGTGTGGCGGGCGGCAGCATTGCAAGGATGCGCCCTGCCAGCGTCAGCGCGTTCACCAACCGTCCCTTGCCGCGCCCTGGGTGCTCTGCGCTGCCCACGATGGTCACAGTCGCGCTGTCGCCGGAGAAGGTTTCATAGGCGATTTCGCCAACCTCGCCGCCATCGAGCGTATAGGCGACGTCAGCGGCCAGGCGCGCCAGATCGATGTGGCGGATGCCTGCGCCGGTCTCCTCATCGGGCGTGAAACAGAGGCGCACCTCGCCGTGCAGCGCTTCGGGGTGCGTCAACAGATGGTGCGCCAGTGTCATCAAGATGGCGACGCCCGCCTTGCCATCGGCGCCCAGCAGCGTGCCGCCGCTGGCTGTGATAATGTCGTGACCGAGCTTTGTCCTCAGCGCCGGACAGGTCTCCGGCATTAACACCAGCAGCGCGTCGTCGGGAAAGAGGATCGGCGCGCCGTCGTAGTGGCGGTGCACGCGCGGCTTGACCGGGCCATCGCCAACGCCAGCCACTGTATCGACGTGCGCCAGCAACGCCAGCCGCGGCGCGGCGTGCTCGACTGTGGCGGGGAGGCTGGCGTAGAGAAAACCATGTGCGTCCAGATGGACATTCGCCGCGCCGAGGGCGACCAATTCGGCGGCCAACAGCCTTTGAAGCTCCAGTTGTGCGGCGGTGCTGGGCGTCGTGGCTGCCGTGGCGTCGCTGGTGGTGTCGATCTGCACGTAGCGCAGCAGACGCGCTTCCAGTTCGGCGCGGTGCGTGGCGCTCACACTGGCGGCTCCTCCTCGCTCACGATGGGGCGACATAATTGCAGCGCCAGATTGTGAAAGCCGGTTGCATGATAGAGCTGCTGCGCCGCCGTGTTGCGGAAGCCAGTGACGACTTTCAACTCTGTGGCGCCTTCGCTGCGCGCGATCTCGATGGCTTCCTCAAGCAGCGCGCGCCCGACCCCGCGCCGCCGGTAGGCTTCCTCTACGAACAACTCCGCCACCTCCGCATAGGGGTCGGGGGCGCAGACAACTGGAAAGAACCACAACGACAGAAAACCGACCGCCAGTCCGTCGATTTCCGCCAGCAGGATGCGTTCGGTCGTGATGCAGCGTTCCAGCCGCGCCGCTATCGTAGCGACATCGATGCGCACTTTGTTGAAATCTTCATTCAGGCGGGCGACAGCGGCGGCGTCGGCTGGCGTCGCCTGGCGAATCAGTAGAGTCATGACGGTATGATACAACCAATCTGTTCTTGGCGCTACCGCCATCTTGTTTTACGATGGCGCGCAATGAGCGCTACCTTCTGGGACGAATTGTCGCGTCCGATTCTTGGACTGGCGCCGATGGATGGCATCACCAACCATCCGACGCGCCACATTCAGAAAAAGTACGGCCAGCCTGCCGTGATCTACACCGAGTTCGTGGCGGTGGAGCGCCTCGACATCGGCGACCCGGCCATGCTCAACGACTTCTTGTATGACGAGAGTCAACGCCCCATCATCGCGCAGATGTACGGCCACATCCCCGAGCGCTGCCGACGCATGGCGGTGATGCTCTGCGAGCTAGGCTTCGACGGCATCGACATCAACATGGGGTGCCCCGCCTCCAGCATCGTCCATCGCGGCTCTGGCGCCGGGCTGATCCAGACGCCGAAGCTGGCGCAGGCGCTCATCGCGGCGACAAAGGCGGGCGTGGCAGCCTGGCAAAACGGTGCAACCCTGCGCGATGATCCGGGCGCGCCGCCCCATCTGCTTGCTGCCGTCGAGGCGCGCCGTCAAGCGTTGCCGCCCGCTTACCAGGCGCGCCGCCCGATCCCGGTCAGCGTCAAGACGCGCATTGGCTATGCAGCGCCACAGGTGAATGAGTGGGTGCTGCATCTCCTGGAAAGTGAACCGGCGGCGATTGCCATCCACGGGCGCACGCTCCACCAGGGCTATCGCGGCGAAGCGGATTGGGACGAGATCGGCGCGGCGGCGGAGCTGGCGCGCGGCAGCCGGACGCTTATCCTCGGCAATGGCGACATCCGCTCCTATCAGCAGGCGCAGCAGCGGATCGCCGCCTATGGGCTGGATGGCGTGCTGATCGGGCGCGGCAGCAATGGCAACCCCTTCGTCTTTCAGCCGGAGCGCGCCGCACCGGTGGATCGCTACCGCTATCTGCACATTGCCCTCGAACACGCCCGATTGCACGAACGCTGGATTAGCAAGCGCAATCCGTATCGCTTCCTGTCGATGCGCAAACAGCTTGGCTGGTACGCGCGCGCCATTCCGGGCGCCAACATGCTGCGCCGCGCCCTCGTCGAGACCAACAGCGCCGACGAAGTTGAGGCGGTGCTGCAGCGTTACTTCGACCACCGCCTGACGTGGGAGCCAGATCAGAAGACGGTGTTGAGCGTCTGCGCCTGACCCGTCGCTGCGGAACGATAGGTTGCGTCGAAAATCTCGATGACATGACGCGCGTGCTCGGCGGTGGCGACAGTGGGCGCATCGTCGAGAATCCAGTCGACGAGTTGCATCACATCTTCGTAGACGTGGGCTTCCTCCAGCACGCGGTGCTGACCGACGACGTGCGGCAGTGAACCATTCATGCCAAATTCGGCGTCCAGTTCCATGCCTGGGTATTCAATCGGCTGGCCGTTGAGGGTTGCGCCGTTGATGACGCCCTGGGCGCCGAAGATCAGCGGACGCCCCAGATTGGGCAGGTTGCCCGCCGCCACGCCGTAGACAAAGGCGAAGAAGGCGTCGCCAAAATCAAGCACCATCAGCGTGTTGTCGTCCATATCAGTGGGCAGCAACTGGCCGCGGAATTCACGCGCGTGCACACGCACGCCGGAGAATGCGGTCACACGTTGCGCCGGCCCCAGAATGCCAGTCATGGCGTGCAGTCCGTAGACAGTCATATCGTAGAGTGGACCGCCGCCCGGCTTGCGGAAGTACCAGGCCGGGTTGATGTTGGTGAGTGGGTCGTCGCCGCTGCGCACCGAGGCCTCATCCTCGTGGTATGTCCCAAAAGCGGAGCCGGTCACGGCCCAGGTCAGGCGACCGAGCGCGCCAGCCTGAATCAATTCCTTGATCTTTTGGTGGCGCGGGCGCAACATCTCGCCGGGAGATGCGACCAGCTTCACGCCCTTGCGCCGCGCCGTCGCAATCAGCCGATCCGCTTCGGCGACGGTGGTCGTCATGCTTTTGTTGAAGTGCACGTGCACGCCGTGCTCGACCGCCAACATCCCCTGTTCGTAGTGCACGCCGATCGGCGAACAGATCGAGACGGCGTCGACGTTGCCAGCCGCCAGCAGATCCTCCATCGTGGCATACGCGGCTGGAACACCGAACTTCGCGGCGGCGGCCTGGGCGCGCTCCAGCACCGGGTCGCACACGGCAGTGATGCGCACGCGGTTGCGCACATCTTCCATCGTCAGGTGAGGAAAGAGGCCGCGCAGTGCAATGCTGCCCGCGCCGATAATCCCCAATCGCACGTAGTCGCTCATTGCTGATTTCTCCTGTTGTGGTGTGGCGACGTCAAGGTATTGGACGTCGGAGGGGAAGTATACACCACTTGATCCTCTGGCGTGTTGCGTGTCTCGTGCTGCGTGCTGCGTGTTGCGTGTCTCGTGCTGCGTGTTGCGTGCTGCGTGCCGAGTGGCGAGACGATACACGCAACACGCAATCAACCCCTCGCCCAACAACCTGAAATATGCCTCACGCTGGACGCAGTGCTATACTATGCTGATTCCAGTGTGAAAGCTACACGCGCCACGCCATGGCCCATGTAAATGCCAGCCTGGAAGAACTATTGGTTGAATCAAGTTGAATCGATCCGAGAGCACAACATTTCCTTGACTATGTCAAACGAATCCTTACTTTTGCAACTGACTACACTCATCGACGCCTACAGCCTGCGTCAGAAGCGCGCCAATGCCGTGCAGTCATCCTTCAAGCTGGTGACCAACACGCACAACAAGACGCTCAAGGCGCTGCGCGACTACGCCGAGCACGACACAACCGTCGATGTGCAGGCCGCACTCGACGCCTTCGCGCGCGTGCGCGTCAAAGAGGAAGCCATCGACCCGCTGACGCCCGACCTGCGCCGCGAGATCAAGAGCCTGGCGACGCTGGTCGCTGCGCTCAAGGAGAGCGCCAACGCACTGCGCGCCGAACCGGTCGATGTGGTGCGCCTCGACAAGGCGCTGACCGCGCTCCAGGCCAGCAAGGAAAGCGCCGTGGCGGAGCTTGTCCCGCAGTTGCAAAGCGAGCTTGATCTGGCGCAGCGCGCGCTGGGCGATGAGTTCGGCCAAAAATTGCGCGCTGCGCTCCAGGAACTGGGCGTCGTCATCGGCGGACGCCCGCCCAAGTTCGAGATCGGACGCTTCGAGCTGGACGCCAACTTCGCCAGGCGCGCCTGTACACTGCGCTATGGCAAAGATATCGTGGCGCCGCATGTGTCGATCACAGTCGACGCCGCAGTCAAAGCCTACCAGTCCGCCATCAAGGCGATCCAGGGGCGCAACGTCGATGGCGCCACATGGATGGCGCAGCTTGCCGACGCCTACCAGACTGCGCAACGCAAGCGCGCCTCCACCAACAGCCGCGTCAACATCGTCGATGTCTACATCGAGATGGTGTTGCTGCGCCAGGGGCGCGCCTTCGCCAGCGAACCGAGCAAGCGCACCTTCACCGATTACAGCCGCGCCCAGTTCATCTACGATTTCTATGAGTTCACCGGTCGCCAACGGCTGACGCACAAGGGACAGGTCGTCAAAGTGCACAGCGCCACCAAGTCGCAGACCGACAGCCCGGCGAAGAGCATGTGGATCGTCGAAGGCGATTCACCCTACGACGGGCGTTACATCGCCGATATCGAGTTTGTCGCAGAGTAACCGAGGAGTGACCTATGCTGCCTGAACCACGGCTTGCCCGCCAGATCGTCGAGACGCTTGGTCAATCGGGGACGCCGCTCTCCAAGGGCGTGAGCTACTACAACGCCGGCAACGAGTCGCTGCTCGCTGCTATCGACGCGCACTATCTCGGCTCCTATCTGGCTGACGGCGGCGCAGTCTTCAAGCTAGTGGTGGGCGACTACGGCAGCGGCAAGTCGCACTTTCTCTACTGCGTGCGCGACCGCGCCTGGCAGCGCAACTTCGCCGTGAGCAAGGTCGATCTCAGCCCCAAGGAAAGCCCTTACGACGATCAGCGTCGCGTCTACGCAGCCGTGGCGTCGGCGCTGATCTGGCACGAGCTAGGCGAGGTCGGCGAAGATGAGCAGGGGTTGGGGCGCTTCCTCGAAGGGACGCTGCGCCGCCTGACGAGTGCGAGCGGTCTCGATCTCGGCGACGAAGGGGTCGAAGAGCTGCCCGAAGTGCGCGCCCTGCTCCAGACCGTCGCCATGACGCCGATCGACAGCCTGAGTTATCACAAGGCGATCCAGGGATATCTGCTCGCCCTGTTGCGCGGACAGGAGCGCCGGCAAGAGGCGCTGCAACGCTGGCTGCACGGCGAGGAGGTCAGCCCGGAGGACACGCGCGACCTGCGCTCCATCGGCGTGACCGAGAAGATCAACAAAAATAACGCCTTCAAGATGCTGCGGTCGCTCTGCCAGACGGTGCGGGCGCTTGGCTACACCGGGCTGGCGTTGCTCTTCGACGAGGGCGACCGCATGTTGAGCATCGGCGGCAAGGCAGAGAAGACCGCCACCGACAATCTGCGTGAGGTGATCGACCGCTGCCGCGAGGATTTGCCCGGCGCACTCTTCATGTACGCGGTGCCGCCCGATTTTCTCAACACGGTCGTGCCCAAGTATCCGGCGTTGCAGCAGCGCGTGCAGGCGACCCACTACTTCTCGCGCAGCAACCCCTTCAGCCCGCAGATCAATCTGGAGCATCTCGACATTCCCGACGAGGAACTGCTGGAGCAGATCGGCTATCGATTGCTGCCGATCTTCGAGATCGCCTACGGCGTCAAGCTCAACGCCGACATGCAAGCCGCCAACATCCGCGCCTTCTCCGAGGCGGCGCGCACTGCGTATCTGGCGATCAGCCATCGCCGCCTCTTCGTCAAGACGCTGATCACCGAATGGTATCGGCAAAAGGAGGAAGGCGAGCTGGCGCTGACGGTCGAGCAGGCGGCGGGGCTGCTCCGCGGGCAGAGCGACGTGCTCAACGCGCTGGCTGACGCACAGCAAAGCCCATACTAGCGGAGGCGCGGCATGGAAATACGCACCGTCTATCATCCGCACTTTGGCGCGGGCGAATTGCTCAGGACTTACATGGGCGGCTACGAGTGGGAAGTGCTCTTTGAGTCCGGGCGTCGCTTCCGCCTGCCCTCAAAGGAGTTCACCTCTGCATCTTTCGCCCAGCAGCAAGGTCCTACGATCATCACAGACAGATTTGACCTGATCAGACACAGTTCACCGATCCTCGACACTGACCAGTTCCGCGCCCGCCAGACGCTGGAGGCGCTGCGGTTGGGCATCGTACCGGTGCAGGACGCCGAGACGCTCACCATCGGGCTGGAGGCGGAGCGGGTGACGCTGGATCGCGCGCTCGATCGCAGCCGCGAGCGGAGCGGCGACGTGCTCGCCGTGATCGGCGACTACGGCTTCGGCAAGAGCCATTTCATCGAACTGGCAGCGCGGCGTGCGCTGCGCGAGCATTTCATCGTCGCCAGCGCCAGCCTCGACCTGGTGGAGACGCCGCCCGGCAAGGCGCACAAAATCTATGAGGCGCTGGTTACATCCCTGCGCTACCCTGACAGCGACCGCCGTGGCTTGCTGCCGTTGATCGAAAAGGCGCTGGCGCGGCCGAACGTTGTCGCCGAGTTCGTGCGTCTCTGCCCGCGCGAGGTCAAGGAGTGCCCGCTGACTGCCGCACTCTCCGCGCTGCTCGACTGCCCCAGCCAGAGCGCGATCGAAGAGACTGCGAACTGGCTGAGCGGGCAGACCAAAGCCGGCGCCGAGCTGAAAAGCTGTCTCAAGCGCCCGCCACGCCTCTACATCACCGGCGAGAATGCACGGCAGTATAGCTATCTGCTCACCGGCGTCAGCCTGCTGGCGACGCTGCTCGGCTACAGCGGCATGGCGGCGCTGATCGACGAATCCGAACACTATTCGCTGCTGCGCGCGACGCAGCGCGAGCGCGCCGATTCCTTCTTTAAGGCGATGATCGTCAGCGCGCTCGGTCTCAACAACGGACGCATCGACCCGCGCACGATTCCCGACCACACGCGCGCCGAGTATCCGGTGAGCTACGCGTCGGAGCCACATCTCTTCTTTCTCTTTGCGCTGACCGAAAGCGCCGACCGCATGCCTGTGGGGACATGGCTGGCGCCGTCGCATCTCGTGCGGCTGGACGACCGCTTCATCGAAAAGGACATTCGCGAGTTTTACGGGACCCTGCTCCGCTATCACGCCCTGGCATACGACTACACGCCCGCGCCGGAGCGTTACGCCGATGTCGCCAACGCCGCGCCCGGTCTGCTGGCGCGGGCGCTGGCGCAGCACCGCATCAACCTGCGCGAGCTGATCCGCGGCGCAGTGACGACCTGCGATCTGCTCTATCTCTATCCAGACTACGCGCCGGACGTGATGCTTGGGGAGTTGAAGGCGGGGCTGAAGGTGTAGCAGAATCAGGAGCACAGAATGCGTTTTTTTAATACAGAGGGGCCAGTCAATTGCACCGATCACTATTGTTTGCCGCCACTGGCGCGGTTCAATCTGGCTGAAATCTACGGGCTGATTGCGCAAAAGAAGTATTTCCTGCTTCACGCCCCACGCCAGACGGGCAAGACAACTTGTCTGCTGGCGCTGGTGAAGCACCTCAATGAAGGTGGCGTCTATCGCGCTGTGTACGCCAACATCGAGGCGGCTCAGGCCCTGCGTGAGGATGTGCCGCAGGCAATGGCGACGATCATCACCAGTATCGCCTATGGAGCCAGGCAGCACCCCGGCGACGACGCGCCGGTAGTGCTGGCGCGCCAGGTGCTGGCAGACACGCCGCACGCCTCGGCGCTGAACGTCTATCTGACCCGATGGTGCGAACAACTCGACCGCCCTTTGGTGCTCATGCTCGACGAGGTCGATGCACTGATCGGCGACACGCTGATCTCGTTGTTGCGCCAGGTGCGCGCCGGCTATCCGACGCGCCCTGGCCACTTCCCGCAGAGCATGATTCTTTGCGGCGTGCGAGATTTGCAGGATTATCGCATCCACGCTTCGAGCGAGAAAGCTGTGATTACGGGGGGCAGCGCGTTCAACATCAAGGCCGAATCGTTGCGACTTGGTGACTTCAGCCAGCACGAAGTGGAAACATTGCTGCTCGAACACACTGCAGAGACAGGGCAGGTCTTCACGCCGGAGGCGCTGGCGCTGGTCTGGGAGTTGACGCGCGGGCAGCCGTGGCTGGTCAACGCTCTGGCTTATGAGGCGACATGGCGCAATCCAGCCGGGCGTGATCGCACCCTGCCGATCACAGCCGAGGCGATCCAGCAGGCAAAGGAGAGCTTGATCCAGCGCCGCGTCACGCACCTGGATCAACTGGCTGACAAGCTGCGGGAAGCTCGTGTGCGCCGCGTCATCGAGGCGATTCTGGTCGGCGACCGTGAGCCGTCCGCCATTGCGCCCGACGACATCAGCTACGTGCGCGACCTCGGCCTGATCAAAACCGAAGGTCAACTCAGCATTGCCAACCCGATTTATCGGGAAGTCGTGCCGCGCGAACTGACCTACGGCACGCAATTGACGATCAGCGAGCAGCCGGCGTGGTACATTCGCTCGGACGGCAGCATTGACCTCTCCAAATTGTTAGCAGCCTTCCAGCAATTCTTTCGCGAACACTCGGAAAGCTGGCTGGAGCGATTCGATTACCGCGAAGCCGGCCCGCAGTTGCTGTTGCAGGCGTTCTTGCAGCGCATCCTCAACGGCGGTGGGCGCATCGACCGGGAGTACGGTCTGGGGCGACGGCGCACCGACCTGTTGATCGTCTGGCCGTATACAGGCGGCGTCCAGCGCGCCGTGATCGAACTCAAGCTGCGCTATGGCGACCTGGAGGCGACCATCGCTGCGGGTCTCGAGCAGACGTGGGCCTACGCCGACGCCAGCGGCGCCAGCGAGGCGCACCTGGTGATCTTTGACCGCACGCCAGGCAAGCCATGGAGTGAGAAGATTTGGCGACGGGTGGAGCGCTATCGAGGGCTTGAGATCGCCGTGTGGGGGTGTTAGCCGACGCACAATGAATCGTAGATGCAATATGCCGCAACATGAAGCATGACGGTTTGGCAAGCGCCCTCATACTCGTCGACGCCACTCAGACAAAAGGAAGGCAATGAACGCCCACGCCCTCAAATCCCGTCTCCCCCGCACCTGGTCGCCCTTCTTCGCACGTCACGGCAACTTCACACCCGCGCAACTGGCCGCCATCCCGCCGCTGCTCGACGGGCGCAATGTGATCCTCTGCGCGCCGACCGCCAGCGGCAAGACCGAAGCTGCGCTGGCGCCGTTGATCGAGCGTCACCTGCCGCCTACGCGCAACACGCCACAACTCACGCTGCTCTATCTGCTGCCCACGCGCGCGCTGATCGCCGATGTCGCCAACCGGCTGGCGGCGCCGCTGGCGCGGCTGCGCGTGCGCCTGGCGGTGAAGACGCGCGACCTCGACGACTTCGACCCGCGGCGCCCCGCCGACTTGCTGCTGACCACGCCTGAATCGCTCGACGCGCTGCTGGCAAAACAGCCCAAAACGCTGATCCACGTCGCCGGTGTGGTGCTCGACGAGTTGCACGTACTCGACGGCGAGGCGCGCGGCGACCAGTTGCGGGTCGTGCTCAACCGGCTGCGTCAGGTGCGCACCTTTGCCGCACAGCACGGCGACGCCGGCACTGCCAACATCCAGTATGTCGCGCTTTCGGCGACCCTGACCGACCCGGCGAGTGTGGCGGCGCGCTATTTTGCCGATGCGCAGGTGGTGACGGCGCCCGGCGGACGTGAACAACGGATCGAGTTGCTGCCGATGGCGCCTGATTCACCCGACGCGCTGGTGACGTTCCTGCAGGAATTTCAGGCGCACGGCTGGCGCAAGGCGCTGGTCTTTTGCAACACGCGTGCCGAGGTCGAAGCCTACGCAGCAAGCCTCCGCCAGCGTGGTTCGCCCTTCGGCCAGCAGATTTTTGTCCATTACTCCAACCTGGATCGTCAGCGCCGCCGCGAGATCGAGGAGCAGTTCGCGCAGGCAAACGCGGCGATCTGCTTTGCCAGCAGCACGCTGGAGTTGGGCATCGACATCGGCTCGATCGATGTGGCGATCCTGATCGGCGCGCCGGGCAGTGCGGCAGCCTTTGCGCAGCGCATCGGGCGCGCCGGACGCCGCCAGCAGACCATCCACGCCGCCGCTTTCTTCCGCACGCCGTTGGAGGAGGCGCTGCTGCACACGCTTGTCGCTGCGCCCGAACCGACGCCGACCTCTGCACCCTTTCGCCCATCGGTGGCGGTGCAGCAAATTTTCAGCCTGTTGTTGCAAAGCCCGACCGGTGCGCTGCGGCTGCAACCGCTGGCCGATCTTTTTGCGGGTCTGCTCGCCGTTTCCGACCTTGAAGCGATCCTGGGGCGGCTGCACGAACTGCACTATTTGACCACGGCGCGGGCGGGTGAGTGGCGCGCTGGCGACCGGCTCAACCGGCTGGTCGATCAACAGGCCTCCGAGCACGCGCCGTTGAGCCTCTACAGCAACATCCAGAACCGGCCGGCGACGCTCAAGATTCGCGACCAGCACAGCCAGCAAGTCGTCGCAACGGTCGATCCGCTGTGGCTTGACCGCGAGGTGCTGACGTTGGAGGGGCGCGCGCTCGATGTCAACTGGTTCGACGGCGAGGCGCTGTGGGTGACGCAGGGGCGCAATTCGGCGCAGCAAACAAAGCTGCCCTTTCTCTCGGCGCGCCAGTTGCTCGCCTTCGACCTGGCGCAGGCGCTGCCGCGTCATTTCAAGTTGGCGCCGGGCGACGCGCCGCTGGTGGAGACGCCCGACGGCTGGCTGCTCTTTCACTGGCTGGGCGATGTCTACGGCCAGGCGCTGCTCGACCTGCTGCGCCCGCAATTCGCCGTGAGCGAATCCCCGCAACCGGGGCTGGCGCTGCTTCTCCGTGAAGAGCCTCGCAGCCTGCCGACAATCACCATCGAGCAAACGACGCGCTATCTTCACGAACACGTGCGCCAGTACGAAGGGCTGCTGGCGATGGGCGCGTACCAACACCTGCTGCCCTGGCTGCTGCGTCAGCGCGCAGTGACCGCACAATTTGACGTGGCGCGCTTTGTGGAGAGCCTGGCTGGCTTGAAGCCCAAGCGAACAGCGGAGCAACTCACAGCAGACTTGCGGGCGTTGTGCGGCTGACTACCGCGCCGCCTCCAGCGTGGTCAGCAGCCCGTCTAGATCGAACGCTTTGCCGCTGCCTGGCTCGGTCAGCAGCTTGCGCTGCATGTTCATGAGCGCAGGCCACAGCGCAGGCGAGACGCTCATGTAGGTCGGCGCCGTGATCGCTTCAGCTTCGCTCACCAGCGCCACACCCTGACGCACGCCAGCGGGCAGCGACGAATCATCGATGCGGGCTGTCAACGGCGCGTAGAGGCCGCTGGCGGCGACGTCGGTGGCAAGCAGGGTGCGACCCTCCTCTGACGCCAGCAAATCAACAAACGCAAGCGCAGCCTCGCGGTTCGGCGCCTGCGACGGGATCATGTAGCCGATCGCCATCACGACTTCAGCGGGCGGCTGCGCAAAATCGAGCGTGGGGAAGGGGAAGAAGCCCAACGCGTTGCGCTGCTGCGGCGTGAGTACGCCGAGAAAGGCCGGGCCGCTGAGCACCATCGCCGCCTGCGGGCTGGCGCCTGCTGCGGTTGGCGCCACCATCGCCAGCGCGTCGTCGATGCCCTGCGTCGCCGACGTCTGCAAGAAATAGCCCTTCTCCACCAGTGACGCCCACAACTCGAAGGCCAGGCGAACGCGCGGGTCGGTGAAGGGAATCTCACCAGCCAGGAATTCTTTGTGAACCGCTGGCCCATTGAGGCGCAGGTTGAGGTAGTCGAACCAGAGCAGCCCCATGAACGGATCGGCGCCGCTGATGGCAAAGGGCGTGACGCCGTTGAGCCAGAGCGTCTCGCTTAAGTCCAGGAATTCGTCCCACGTTTGCGGCGGCTGCAAACCCAATTGCGCGAACACCTGCTTGTTGTAGTAGACGCCGTTCCAGTTGTAGCCTGTAGGCAGATAGTACTGTCGCCCATCGCGCGCACTCAGCGCCTGGAGTGCGGGCGGCGCTGCCTGATCCGCGCCCGATTGCGCCCACAAGTCGGTGAGGTCGGTCAATGCACCGCTGGTCATGGCGTTATCGAGGAATTGGCCCGGCGTGATCAGCATCAGGTCGGGAATAGGTGCGGTGGTCAGATAATCCTCAGGCGCGCGACTGTACTGCTCGATGGCGAACTTGATGTGGGGATGCGTGGCGCGGAAGCGTTCGATCAACGTTTGCTCGGCGGCTTGCAGACTGGAGAAGGTGACGTAACGTAGGGTGATCGGCGCAGGTGTGGGCGTGGGGGCGGCGCCAAAGCCACAGGCGGACAAGAAAATTGCAGCAACAAGGTAGATGGGTAAAAGGCGCATCGTTTGGGTTCCGGCGTGGATAAATACACTTGACTTCGAGGCTGAAATCGTAGCACGCACGCCGGGGAAATGCACAACCGGGACGAGCCGCTTCTGCGCTATAGCGTCGCCAGCGCCCTTGTAGGGTCATCTGCTCTGGCGCAACGCTGCAGGGTGCAAAGCAGAGGCAGCGGATTATCCTTCAACCGCCGCCTCTGCTTTGCGCAATTTTGCGCTGGCTCTGTTTCAGTTTACGCCCAGCCCAGCAGCCGCGCCACCGACGCCGTGAGGAAGGTCACCGTAAACGCCAACCCCAATGGCAGCAGCGTAGCGATTGCCGTCCACTTGCGATTCCTGGTTTCATTCCAGATCGTCAGGATCGTCGTGCTACAGGGATTGTGGAGCAGGCTGAAGAGCATCAGGTTCACCGCCGTCAGCATCGTCCAGCCGCCCACCTGCGTCAGCACGGTGTAAACCTGGGCGTCGTCGAGTTCCACCATGACGCCTGGCTGCGCCCCGGCCAGGCTGGCGCCGAGAGTCATCGTCAGCATCAGGATCGTTGGCACCACGATTTCGTTTGCCGGGATCGCCACGATGTAGGCAAAGAGAATCACGCCATTCAGGCCGATCAGCAGACCGAGTGGATTGAGCCAGGAAACCATGTGCCCGGCGATGCTCGTGTCGCCGAGGTAGATGTTGCTGCTCAGCCAGATCACGGCGCCGGCGGGGGCCGCCATCACGATGGCGCGCCAGAGCACAATCAGGGTGCGGTCGATGACTGAGGTGTAGATCGTCTGCCAGATGCGCGGTGGACGGTAGGGCGGCAGCTCCAGGCTAAAGGTCGAGGCCTCGCCCTTCAGCCACGTGCGCGAGAGAAACGCCGACACGAGCAACGTCACCACGACGCCAAGGATCGCCACGGCGACCACGCTGCCCGCCGCCACGAAGCTGGCAAGGAAGGGCGGCGCCGTAGCGCCGATGAAGATCGTGCCCATCAGAATCAAAGTCGGCCAGCGCCCGTTGCAAATGCTGAAGTTGTTGGTGATGATCGCGATCAAACGCTCGCGCGGGCTTTCGATGATGCGCGTCGCCACCACACCTGCGGCGTTGCAGCCGTAGCCCATCACCATCGTCAGCGCTTGCTTGCCGTGGGCGCCGGCGCGGTGAAAGAGGCGATCCAGGTTGAAGGCCACGCGCGGCAGATAGCCGAAATCCTCCAGCAGCGTGAAGAGTGGAAAGAAGATCGCCATCGGCGGCAACATCACGGCGACGACCCAGGCCGTCGCCATGTAGACGCCGTCGATGAGCAAGCCGGCGAGCCAGGCTGGCGCGCTCACGAGCGCCGCAAGCTGGTGCAGCCAGGTGTAGCCCCAGTCGAGCAGCAATGTGCTGAGCATCTGCGACGGAATGTTGGCGCCAGCAATCGTCAGCCAGAAGACGCCCAGCAGCAGCACGAACATGGCGGGAAAGCCCCATGTCTTGCTGGTGAGAATGCGGTCGAGTGTGCGGTCGAAGTCGAAGCGGCTGCGCTGGCCGGATGGCGTCACGGCGCGGCTGGCGATCTGCTCGGCCTCGGCGTAAATCGAGGCCGTCAAGCGATCGTGGATGTTGTCGCCGATCTCGGCGCGCAGTTGGCGCGCGCTGTCGAGCAGTTGGTCGGTGTTGAGCGCCATGTCAGTTCACTGCCTCCAATTCCATGCGGATGGCCGGGCGAGGTTGCGGCGTGGGCGTCTGCGCCAGTTGACCGAGCGTGCCATCGCGCACGGCGCGCTCGATGCTCTCATCGCCGTCGAGCAGGCGCAACGCCACCCAGCGCGCATTGGGCAATCCCGGAAAGGTGAATTCGATCTGTCGCACAAGCCGGGCGATGGCGGCTTCCAGTTGTGGATCGCGGTGGTTGATGCGTCGGGGGCGGGTTACGTACACGCCACGCGCCACCTCGTCGATGGCTTTGAGCAGCGTCTGGATGCCTTCTCCCTGGCGCGCGGCCATCGGCGCCACCGGCACGCCCAACTCGCGCGCCAGCTGGCGTTCGTCCACGTGCAGCCCGTGTCGTTTCGCCTCGTCCATCAAGTTCAGCCCCACCACCACGCGGTCGGTGATCTCCAGCACCTGCAATGCCAGGTTGAGGTTGCGTTCGAGCCGCGTTGCATCGACGATCACCACCGTCACGGTGGGCTGACCGAAGAGGATGAAGTCGCGCGCCACCTCTTCGTCGGCGCTGGTCGAGAGCAGCGAGTAAGTCCCTGGCAGGTCGACCAGTTTGTAGCGCTTATCGCCGTAGAGAAAGCCGCCTTCTGCGCGCACGACGGTTTTGCCCGGCCAGTTGCCGGTGTGTTGGCGCAACCCCGTCAGCGCGTTGAAAACGGTGCTCTTGCCTGTGTTGGGGTTGCCTGCCAGCGCCACCACATAGTCCCAATCGGTCATGTTGATGCCGAGCCGTGTCAACTGCGCGCCGTTGTACATCGGGCAGGTAGCGCATGCTGACGCGGAAGGCGCTGGCGGGTGATTGACTGCTTCGTTTGCATTCATGTTGAGTCTCCTGGTGTTGCGATCCGAGCCAGATTTTGCGCGGCGACGAGTTGTCCCGCCGCGTGATCTGTCTCCATCACGATTTGTCTTCATTTCATATGGTGAATACGCGTCATGCGCGTTCGATTTCCACCTGAATCTGCCGCGCCTGCTCGCGGCGCAAGGCGATCACTGCGCCGCGCACGCGATAAGCGGTCGGGTCGCCCAGCGGGTTTTCCAGCGCCACCTCGATAGCGGCGCCGGGCAGAATGCCCATGTCCATCATGCGGCGCCGCTCTGCGCCCGCAAGCTGCATCGCCGTCACCCGCGCCTGGAGGCCAGCAGGCAGTTGGTCGAGAGTTGTGGTCGTCATTGTCATGTCAGAATCCACTTTCGTTTCATACCTACACTGGCTATGGTAGGCTAAATTGAATTTTAGCATAGACTAAAAATTTGTCAAGCCCATCATGCATGTCGGTTTTTGCCAGCGATTCGATGGCAAAAAGCCAGGATTGACTCACTGCGGTTAGAAATCAAATGGGGGAGAGAGCAGCTTGTGCTATACTTGCGCAACGCGCAGAGACAGTGACCTTCCTGGCGCTGCTGCGCACGTGTAGGGCAAACTTTCGAGGTGAAACACGTTGACACGTAATCGATTGAACCGGCAAACAGAAGGCAAGAAGGCGGAACACAGGTGGCGCGTCGGCGCCACGCAGGACGAAAGCGGTGCGTGTTACAAAGACTGGGGCGGCCGTCTGCACGTTGCGCTGACGATGCCCAACACCTACTTCGTCGGCATGAGCAGCCTGGCGCTACAGTTGCTCTACCGCCGCTTCAATGCCGAGGAAGATGTCGTCTGCGAGCGCATCTTTTGGGAGAAGGGCGCAGCGCAGGCAGGAAAGCCGCTGCTCTCGCTGGAGAGCGCAGCGCCTGCCGCCGACTTCGACGTGTGGGCTTTCACGATTTCGTGGGAGATGGATTATTTCAACGTCGTCGAACTGCTCCGTCAGGCTGGCATCCCGCCGCTGGCTGCGGCGCGGGCGGACTCACGCCAGTGGAACGGCGCACCGTGGCCCCTGCTCATTGCCGGCGGGCCGGGCGTGACGATGAACCCGGAGCCGGTGGCGCCTTTCTTCGACGCCATCCTGATCGGCGAGGGCGAGGAGGCTGTCCCGCATTTCATCGACCTGTGCCGCACCGGGTTGGACGAACCGGTCGCGCTGCTGGCTGAACTCGATCGCACGCCGGGCTGGTACGTGCCCGGCCTGCGCCCTTCCAATCGGCGTCACCCCGATTTTCGCAAAGTGGAGCGGCTGTGGGTGCGCAACCTGCCTGCTTACGACACAAGCAGCGCGCTCTACACGCCCGACACCGAATTTGCCAACATGCACCTGATGGAGATTGCGCGCGGCTGCGGGCGCGGCTGTCGCTTCTGTCTGGCCGGGTACGTGTATCGCCCGGCGCGCGAGCAACCACTCGATGCGCTGCTGGCTTCGGCGGCGCGGGCGTTGGCGCAGGGCTACACCAGGATCGGCCTGGTCAGCGCAGCGGTTTCCGACCACACCCAGATCGACGAGCTGGCGACCGAGCTACAGCGCATGGGCGCCAGCCTCAGCGCCTCATCGATGCGGATGGACCCGATCTCTGTGCCGCTGATCAAGGCGCTGGCGGAGACTGGGGCGAAAAACCTGACGGTGGCGCCCGAGGCCGGTTCCCAGCGGCTGCGCAACGTCATCAACAAGACGCAGACCGAAGATCAGATGATGCGCGCCATCAGCCTGGCGCAGAGTTTCAACTTCCCGCAGCTCAAGCTCTACTTCATGGTCGGCCATCCGACCGAAACCGACGACGACATCCAGGCGCTGATCGACTTCACGCTGACGGCGCGTCGCCATTTCAAGCGGCGCATCGCCATCAATGCCACCCCCTTTGTGCCCAAGGCGCACACGCCGTTTCAGTGGGAAGGGATGACGCCAGTCGACATACTGCGCCGCCGCCAAAAGATGATCTATCAGGCGCTGGCGCGTCATGGGGTAGAGGTGCGCGCTGACTCGCCCGATTGGGCCGAGGTGCAGGCGGTGCTCAGCCGCGGCGACCGCGCGCTCGCCGACGTGCTGCTGGCGATCCCCTCCGGCGGGCTGACCGTGAAGTCCTTTTTCGAGGCGATGGCCGCGCACGGGTTGGAGAAGACGCACTACACCGGCGCCTGGGAGATCGGCGCTGCGCTGCCCTGGGATGTGGTGCAGAGCGGCGTCAGCGAAAACTACTTTCACTACGAGCTGCGTCTGGCCGCCCAGGACAAGACCGGGCTGAGCTGCCCGCCCGACAGCGCCGGCTGCATGGCCTGTCAGGCGTGCGACAAGCGCTGGGCCTTTCGTTACGGCGACAACGCCAACCGCCCCGTGCCTGCGGCCAAAGGCGGCCCCTGGCGCGCCGAGGACTGGCAGCCGTGGACGCAGTTGAAGGTGCAGTGATTGCCATTCCGAAAACAAGCCAGTGCAACGCTGCCCCTGACAACGAACGATCCGCGGTGTAGCATGGCAGCCACGGTCGAGGGGTCAGGACTAGCGCGCCGCTCCCCAGCGCCGCGCTACGTGCGCCCGCAGGAAGGCCAGCCCCGCGCGTACGAACCCCGCGCCGTCGGGACAAACATTGTGAAACATGCCGCGTTGGTAGGCGAAGTCGTCGAGCGACGAGTTGTAGGCTTCCATCGTCAGCGGGCCGTCGTAGCCGATGGCGTGCAGCGTATCGAAGAGGGCGTCCCAGGGCGCCAGCCCGCCGCCGGGGACGCCGCGGTCGTTCTCGCAGGTGTGGACGCACCACAGGCGCGGCGCCAGTGTGCGGATGGCGGCGGCGTAGTCGCGCTCCTCGGTGATGGCGTGATAGGTGTCGAAGAGCGCGTAGAGGTTGGCGTGGTCGGCCAGCTCGATCAGCCGCATCATCTGCGCTGCGGTGTTGACGACGTGCGTGCGGAAGTGGCTCATCGGCTCCAGCACGATCTTGACGCCGCGCACCAGTGCGTAGTCTGCCAGCGCGTGCAATCCTTCCGCTGTCCACGCGTATTCGCCTGCGGGGGGGCGACGGCGCTTGACCACGCCCGGATGCCCGTAGAGTGCGCCAGCATAGGCAACCGCCCCCAGCTCCGCCGCCAGATCGACCTGCCGACAGTGCCACGCCAGCCCTTGCCGGCGCTCCGCAGCGTCATCCGCCGAGAGGTCGGCGGCGAGCGGCCACGCCCCGCCAGGCCCGATCACCAGGGTCAGCCCCAACGCTTCGGCGCGGCGTCGCGTCAGGTGTGGCGTGAAGATCACATCGTCGCCCACCGACAATTCCGCCAGGTCAAGCCCCAGCGCTTTCATCGTATCGAGGATCGGCAGGGCGTCGTCGCTCCAGCGATCTGTGAACAAATAGCAATGTGCACCGTACTGCATAAGCCTTCTCTTGCGTGTGGTGGTTTGGTTGTTTTCCATAATCCTATGTTATCTTGGGGACATGGGGCAAACCAGGAAACCACGCCGCCCAGCCAATGCTCGTCCTCGTCCGACTAGAGCGGCCACAAAACCGATTCCGCAAGAAACGCCCGGCGCCCCCTTCACGCCGGTGAATGGTGTATTGCAGGTGCTGCCGCAGGGCGTTGGCTACCTGCGCGACTCGCTACGCGCCTTCGCCGCCGCGCCCACCGATACGCTCGTTCCCGCCGCGCTGATGCGCACCTACGGTCTGGTGGAAGGCGCCGAGGTCGCCGGGACGGCTGGCGTCACCGCACAGGGGGCGCAACTGGTCTCCGTCGAGGCGATCTGTGGGTTGCCGCCCGAACGCTTTGCACAGCGCAAGCCCTTCGAGCAACTGACCGCCATCGACCCGCGCGAGCGCTTTCGCCTGGGCGATAGTGGCGTGCTGTCAATGCGCGTGGTGGAATTGATCGCACCCTTTGGCAAGGGGACGCGCGCCTTGATTGTGGCGCCGCCCAAAGCGGGCAAGACGCAGTTGCTCGAAGAAATGACGCACGCGCTCCACGCCTGCGCACCCGAAGCGCGCATCATCCTGTTGCTGATCGACGAGCGCCCGGAGGAGGTGACCCATTTTCGCCGCACCGTGCCCGCCGAGGTCTTCGCCAGTTCCAACGACCAGAGCCTGAGCGACCACACGCGGCTCGCCGAGATCACGATGGCGCATGTGCGCTGCGAGCTGGAGTGCGGACGCGATGTCGTCGTGCTGATCGACAGCCTGACGCGCATGACGCGCGCCTTCAACCTGGCGGGGCGCGGCGCCAACCGCACGTTGTCCGGCGGCATCGACGCCAGGGCCTTCGAGATCCCGCGTCGGCTCTTTGGTCTGGCGCGCAACATCGAACATGGCGGCTCCGTGACGATCATCGCCACCGCGCTGGTCGAGACTGGCTCGCGCATGGACGACCTGATCTTCGAGGAGTTCAAAGCTACGGGCAACAGCGAGTTGAAGCTGGATCGCAGCCTGGCCGAGGCGCGCATCTTCCCGGCGATCAACATCAAAGCCAGCGGCACGCGCAAGGAAGAATTGCTCTACACGCCGGTGGAGATGGAGAAGCTCACCCTCCTGCGCCGCGCGCTGGCGGAGCGCGACAGCAAGAGTGCGCTCACCGGCCTGCTCAACCTGCTCGAAAAAGCGCCCACCAACGACGAGTTGCTCCGCCGCCTCAAGCGGAAAGGGTGAGGCGACAGGCGGCGCAGGTCACAAGTCACACGCCGCACGCAACATGCAACACGCAACACGTCACTTGACCTTCTGGAAGGTGATCTCGTAGGAGAAGTGGATCGCTGAGATCGGCCAGGAGCACTTGATGTCGATTGTCGGGCAGGCGCCATACTCGTAGTTCACATCGCCCAGCTTGCCAACGAGGTCGGGCAGGTGTGGGAAGACCAGCCCCATCTGGTTGGAGACCTGGCTCGTCACCGGGCCGGAAGGATCGGAGACTACAGCCAGCTTGAAGGGTTCGTAGTACATTGTAATTTCAGCTTTGCCGGGCCCCTTGCTGCCGGTGACGACTTCGCTCTTGTCGCCCACCAGGTTGCGCACCACCGCGCCATCGACGCCGTTGCCGTTCTGGTCGAGCACAGTCAGGAAGATCAGGTGCTGTGCGCTGCTGTCGCGGATGCCGCCGTTGTTTTCCTCCAGCCCCAACACCTTGAAGTGGACGATCTGATATTGCGCGTTGGGATCGAACCAGCCAGCACTGGAGGCAGCCGGGTCGGGCGGCGCCGCCGGCGCTTCGGCCACAGCTTCAGTGGGCGCGGGTGCGGCGGTGGCGGCAGCCTCCGTCGTCGGCGCAGCCGCTGCGGTCGGCGCTGCCGCCACCGCCGGCGCAGCCGCAACGACCGGCGCGGCGTCGCCATCGGTCACCGTCGCCAGCTCGCCGAAAACCCAACCAGACTGACCGGCGACGCAACAAATTTGCCACCAGTCGCCAGCGGCTGTGCGTCCACTCACCGCGAAGGATTGACCGGCGGTGACCACGCCCACCAGTTCGGCGTCGGTGGAGGGGGCGCGGCGCACGTTGACGACGTCGGCCACGATCGTGAGTTGCGGTTTCGTCAGCGGCGTCGGCGTAGCGGTCGGTTCCAGAGGCGGCGCCTCCGTTGAGGCAGGCGCTGCCCCCGCCGCCGGCGCGCTCTCAGCCAGCGTCGTTGCGACGACGGCTGTTGGGGTGGCGGTGGCTGCCAGCGGCGTTGGTGTGAAAGTGGGAAATGGCGTGCGCGTCGGCAGCGGCGTCGGCGCGGTGTTGGCGCTGCCGAAGAGACCGCAGCCAGCCAGGTGCAGCATCGCCAACAAGGCAACGCCCGCCAGCGCGCTGCGACGGCGCAGCGTAAGCAATCTATTGATCGACATCATTCAGTCATCCATCTGTGCACGGCCAATCGCCGTTCTATCGCTTTCCGTACTCATCCTGCCTCGTCAACTCTGGTCAACTGGAGTGTCCACCCCAGGACATGCGTAGCCTGTGATTGTAGCAGGCATCGCCCGCCCTGGCACAATCCATATCCACCGCTTGCCCTTCCCGGAAGGCGCCCGCCGACAGTCTGGGCGCGCCCTGGCGCTGCATCAGCCGGGCACGCCGCCCTGCAGTTGGTAGATGACAAAGAGCGCCAGCAAGTAGAGCAGCGGCAGCGTGGTCGAGAGCAACGCCGCCGCGTGCCGCTTGAACAGGAAAAGCACCCAGCTCAGCACAAGCGCAACGACGATCACGACCGGCAGGCCAAGCCCGCCCCAGAAGATCGTCCATAGCGCCGGAATCTCGGTGCTGCCCGGTGCATCGAAGAGGAAGGGCAGCCCCATCAGCGCCACAACCGACAGCAGCAGAACCAGAATCAAGAGCACCGTCAGGCCGCCAAGCACAATGCCGCTCCACTTGCGGCTGCTGGTAAGTCTACGCATACACACCTTCACAAGATCGGGATTGGATTGTCAACAGAAGGCAATCGTATCACGACCGGCGACATGCTGTCGAGAAGAAAGGCAACGTGCGCACTACATATCTTGTACAATCTTTGCCCAACTTAAATCCAGGTTTGTAAGCGCCAGTACTGCACTTTGCGCGCAGTTGCCGCATACTCACTCACATGAAATTGTGGCAGCGCTGGCTCATCAGCATCTTCATCGTGTGTATTCTGATCGTCCTGATCGGGCCGTTCTTCGTGCCTGTGCCGGTGGTGGGCAGCAGCGACGCCCACGCGCTGGCGGATGCCGACAGCCGCTTTGTCGAGGTTCCACTGGGCAGCGACAGCATCGAGGTGCACTACAAGGAAGCGGGTGCGGGTCAACCGACGCTGCTGTTGTTGCACGGCTTTGGCGCCAGCCTCTTTTCCTGGCGCGAAGTGATGGCGCCGCTGGCTGCACAGCACCGCGTGATTGCGTTCGACCGTCCGGCGTTTGGCTTGACCGAGCGCCCGTTGCGCGGCGCATGGGGCACGGCGGCGGAGTGGGGGCGCGGCATTCCCTACGGCGCTGAGGCGCAGGCCGACCTGACGCTGGCGCTGATGGATGAACTGGGTGTAGAGCGCGCCGTGCTGGTTGGCAATTCGGCGGGCGGTGCGGTGGCCATGCTGACTGCGCTCAAATCCCCTGAGCGCGTGCAGGGGCTGATCCTGATCAGCCCGGCGGTTTACAACGGCGGCGCGCCTGCAGTGACGCGGTGGCTGCTCAACACGCCGCAGATGCAGCATCTGGGGCCGCTCATCGCCCGGCGGATTCAAGATTGGGGCGTCGACTTCGCCCGCTCGGCCTGGCACGACCCGACGCAGATCGGCGAGGACGTTTGGGCTGGCTATCTGGCGCCGTTGCAGGTGCAGAACTGGGATCGGGCGCTGTGGGAGCTGACCGCCGCCAGTCGTCCCACTGGCCTGGTAGAGCGGCTGGACGAGTTCACGCTGCCGGTGCTGGTCATCACGGGCGACGACGACCGCATCGTGCCGACGGCGCAAAGCGAGCGGCTGGCGCAGGCATTGCCGAATGCACGGCTGACGGTGATCCCGGCGTGTGGGCACGTCGCCCATGAAGAATGTCCGGCGCCGACACTGGACGCGATCGATCAGTTTCTGGCTTCTCTGGAAAACTGATTCCCATAGTAAGAGACAGCGTAACCCAAATCAGTGCAACGATGTACAGGCGTTGCGAGAGATGACGCGCGGCGAGAAACAAGAAATGGAAACAACAATGAATCATCTGGATCGCATTTTTATCAAAGACCTGCTGGTGCGCGGCGTCGTTGGCATCAAGCCCGACGAGCGCGCCAACCGACAAGACATTCTGGTCAACGCCACCTTCTGGGCGGACACGCGCACACCGGGCGCCAGCGACGCCATCGAGGACACGGTGAACTACCGTTCCGCCGCCAAGGCGATGATTGCTCACATCGAGACAGCCAAACCCAACCTGGTGGAGAAACTCGCCGCCGACCTGGTCTACCTCTGCTTTGAGTCCGACCCACGCATCGAGGCGGTGGAGCTTTCGGTGGAGAAGCCGGGCGCCGTGCGTTTCTCACGCTCGGTGGGGCTGACGATCTATCGCACACGCGCCGAAGTGATGGGAGAACGCGGAGAGGAGTGACGCCAATGCAAGTGTTGATTACGCTGGGCAGCAACATCAATCGAGACAAGAACGTGTACGAGGCGCTGCGGCGGCTGGAGCAGCAGCCCGACCTGAAGGTTCTCGCCGTCAGTCCGGTTTACGTAACGCCGGCAATCGGTGCGGACGGCAAGGCGGCGGCGCAGCCAGCTTTCTCCAACGCCGCCATCTGCATCGAGACTGAGTTGGACCCCTTCACGTTGCGCAGCAGGCTGCGCGCGCTGGAGGCGGCGATGGGGCGTGTGCGCACAGCCGACAAGTTTGCGCCCCGTCCCATCGATCTGGATATCGCCTTTTACGGCGACCGTGTGCTCGAAGTGGCGGGCAAAGTGATCCCGGATCCCGATATCCTGCGCTTCGCCCACGTCGCTGTGCCGCTCGCTGACGTCGCCGGCGACTGGGTGCATCCGCAGACCGGGCAGACGCTGGCTGCTATTGCCGCACATTATTCACATCAAGAAATGGAGATCGCACAATGAATACGAACATGCATCTGATCAATGGCAACGGCGTCGCCTATGCCAACGGGAATTATACAAACGGCCACAATGGCAATGGGCATAACGGCAACGGGTATAACGGTCATAACGGCAACGGTCATAACGGCAGCGGGCATAACAGCGTTGCGACGCTGACAATGGCGCCGCCGATCCTGTTGCCCGACCTTGCGCCGGTGCGTGAGTCACCACGCCGTCATTACGACGCCGACTTTGTGGTGACGGACGCGTACCGCGACTCGCTGCCCGATCTGCAAAACGGGCCAGCCTCGCTCATCCAGGGCAGCCCGGTGGCGATCCAGCAGGTGGGCATTCACAACTTCCGCCTGCCGCTGCGCTACGCCAGTCGCGATGGCGAACCGCTGCTGCTGGAGACCTCGGTCACGGGCACGGTCTCGCTGGAGGCGCACAAGAAGGGCATCAACATGTCGCGCGTGATGCGCACCTTCTACGCGCACAAGGATGAGACGTTCGACCTCGACCTGCTTGAGGAGATTCTGCAGGACTACCGCACCTCGCTGGGCAGCCTGGACGCGCACTTGATCCTGCGCTTCAACTATCCGATGGTGAATGAGTCGCTGCGCTCGGGGCTCTTCGGCTATCAGTATTATCAGGTGGCGTTAGAAGCGCGCATGGATCGCTTCGGCGCAGTGCGCAAATTCATTCACTTCGACTTTGTCTACTCCTCGACCTGCCCGTGCAGCTACGAGTTGTCGCAGCACGCCATCCTGGAGCGCAACATCGCCGCCGTGCCGCACAGCCAGCGTTCGGTGGCGCGCGTCAGCGTCGAGCTCAACGGCTTTCTGGGGATCGAGGAGCTGCGCGACCTCTGCCTGGCGGCGCTGCACACCGAGACGCAGGTGATGGTCAAGCGCGAGGATGAGCAGGCGTTTGCCGAGCTCAACGCCGCCTATCTCAAGTTCGTCGAGGACGCTGTGCGTCTGCTCCACGAACAGCTCGACCCGGAGCCGCGCATCAAGGACTTCAAGGTCGTCGCCTCGCACCAGGAGTCGCTACACAGCCATGACGCCATCAGCGTCCTGGTCAAAGGCGTGCGCGGCGGCTTCACGCCGGAGGTCGATCCGAGCGTCTTTGCAACGTTGATTCATCGGTAAGAGATCAAGAGATTAAAAGATTGGAGATTGGAGATTAGTTGCGACGAACCGTGCGTCAGTTCAAGAGTCGCCGAATCGCACAACCTCCCAATCTCCAATCTCTAGTCTCCAATCTCCAAAGGAGCACTATGCCAACTTCACTCATCTTCGGCGCCAGCGGCGGGATTGGCCGGGCGCTGGCGCAAAAATTGACGGGCGACGGCTGGACGGTCGGCGCAGTCAGTCGCCACCCACATGATCTGGCTGACTTAACCAGCTTTCGCTACGAAGCCGACGTCGCCGACGCCTTCGCCGTGCAGCAGGCAGTTTATGCCGCCGCACAGGAGTTGCCGCCGGTCGATCTGTGGGTCTACGCCGTGGGCGACATCCTCTCCAGCCCGGTGGCGGAGATGACGCCAGACGCATGGCAGCGCATCCTCACTGCCAACCTGAGCGGCGCCTACCTCGCTACGCACTACAGCCTGCCGCTGCTGGCGGAGCGGGCGCACCTGATGTACATCGGTGCGTACAGTGAAAAGCTGCGGCTGCCGGGGCTCACCGCCTACGCCGCCGCCAAAGCCGGGCTGGAAGCCTTCGTCGCTGCGCTGGCGAAAGAGCAACGCAAGCTGCGCGTCACCATCGTGCGCCCCGGCGCGGTTGCGACGCCGCTGTGGAGCAAAATGCCGGCGCGCCTGCCGAAAAATGCCATGACGCCGGACGCACTTGCCGAACAAATCGTTGCCGCCTATCATGCTGGTGCAGAAGGCGCACTCGACATGTAGTGGGCAAGAACATCATCCGCAGATTTTTTGCCAGGACTTACGCATTTAGCTCAGCAACCTTCCTGGAAGCTGAAAGCTTCCAGGAAGGTGACACACCAGTAGAGGCATCCTTGTTGTAGCAAGTATCGAACGCTGTGAGCTGATTCATACGTAGCCCCCGCCCGTTTGCGCGTTTCCGCCACACTCTGCTATGCTGCGCGCAGCATGAAAAACCGCGAATTTTCTGGCGGATTCACAGTCCGTTTGCAGACCATTTCTCTACTCGCCCTGTTCGTTTCGCTCCTCTTCATTGCACCCGCTTACGCACAGGATGAAGGCAATATCGACCGTCAGGCGGCGGCGCAACAGATTCTGGCTGACGTCAACCAGGCGCGCATCGACAATGGCTTGCCACCGTTGACGGTGAATGAGGCGCTCACACTGGCAGCGCAACGCCACGTTGATGACGTAATTGCCAATGGCAATTGGGGGCACTATGGCAGCGACGGCAGCAACGTGCAGGTGCGCGTCGCCCGCGCCGGCTACGGCGCCAGCGCTGTCAGCGAGAACTGGGTGGCGGTTTCCCGTCCAGAACAGGCCATTGTCTGGTGGATGAATGACTGGATTCACCGCGTCAACATACTGGGTGGGCACTGGGATGAAATTGGCGTCGGCGCCGGCGTAGCGCCCAATGGCTACTGGGTCTTCGTCACCGACTTTGGCGACCCCGACGGCGGTCCGCCCGTCTACGTTGCGGCAGCCGGCGATCGCAACGCCGCACCGGTCGTGCAGAGTGTGCCGGCTGGCGGTCTGGACTACGCCGTGCAGCCAGGCGACACCCTGCTTGGCATCGCCATCCGCTATGGGCTGGACTGGCAAGACCTCGCCATTGCCAACAACCTGGGAGAGTACGACCTGCTCCAGATCGGGCAGGTGCTGCACGTGCCGTCCATCGACGGCATTGGCGGGCCGGTCGCAGAGACTATCAACGCCGCCTTCGCTGGCAAACAGCGTTACACGGTGGCCGCTGGCGATACGCTCTTCACGATCGCCCTGCGCTACAACATCACCTGGCAAGAGCTTGCCGCCATCAACGGCCTGCAGGAGTTTGACTTGCTCCAGATTGGTCAGGAGATCGCGCTGCCGGCAAGTCTGGATGAAGATAGCAGTGCAGCCAGCGACGGCGAGGAAACCGCCGGGGATGAAACGGCAGCCGACTCCCCGCAGATGGTGGAAACGACTGACGGTTTCGAGGGCAACCGCCAGCACAAATCTGGAGTCCACAGTTACACCGTCCGCGCTGGCGATACACCGCTTGGCATCGCGCTAAGCCATGGCGCCACACTCGATGCGCTGCTGAGCGCCAACGGCCTCACCACTTCCGATTTCCTCCAGATCGGCCAGGTTCTCACCATACCGGGCGAGGAAGAGGCCAGCTCACCGGCGGCTGCTGAGTCCGTTGCGCCCGCCAGCACATACACCGTGCAGCAGGGGGACACGGTCTTCGCCATCGCCTCTCGCCTGGGCGTTGACTGGCAGGAGATGTTGCGCATCAACAAGCTGACCGAGCAGAGCCTGCTCCAACCGGGTCAAATGCTCACTGTCCCGTAGATTGTCTCGACCACAGGCTATCGCAGGACCCAGGGGGCATGGCTGCCCCTCGCCGGGGCTCAATGCAGCCATGCGCAGCCCCCTTTACGCAAAACCGCGACGACGCCCACAACTGCCCGCCTGTAACTTCCCTGCTACCAGGCTCTGCTATCCTCTCTACCATGAACTCCTTGCCACCGCCCGTGATTTCGTCATTCGTCATTCGCTTTATCGTGGAAGCGCCAGCGCAAACGCAACCGGATCAACCACCCTATCATGGGTCGATTCGCCATGTGCAGAGCGACGCAACGTTCAACTTCAATGTGTGGCAGGATGCCGTGGAATTCATCCGGCGCTATGTGCCGATCGAAGTCGCGCCGCCTGAGTGAAGCGACGCCCCGTCACGCGCCAGCATGCGCCACACCGCGATCCGCCAGGGGGCTACCAGGATTGCTCAAACCAAAGGAGTGATAGTATGCGCATGAAGGACAAAGTCGTCTTGATTACCGGCGGCGCGGCAGGGATCGGACGCGCCACAGCGCAGCGCTTTGCTGAAGAGGGCGCCGAAGTCGTGATCTGCGACCTGAACGAGGTTGCGGGCCAGCAGAGTGCGGCGGAGCTTGGCGCCACATTCTACAAAGTCAACGTCACTCAGCAGGCCGAAGTGCGGGCGTGGGTGGAGGCGGTGATCGCCCGCTACGGGCGTATCGATGTGCTCGTCAACAACGCCGGCATCGTGCGCGACGGACAACTGGTCAAATTCAAGGAAGGCGAGCTGGTCGGCCAGATGGCGGAAACCGACTTCGACCTGGTGGTCAGCGTCAACCTCAAGGGCGTCTTCAACTGCACGCAGGCGGTGGCGCCGCAGATGGTGAAACAGGGTGGCGGCGTCATCCTCAACGCGTCGTCGGTCGTCGGGCTGGATGGCAACTTCGGCCAGACCAACTATGTGGCGACCAAAGCCGGTGTGATCGGCATGACCAAGGTGTGGGCGCGCGAACTGGGCAAGTATGGCATCCGCGTCAACGCGGTGGCGCCGGGCTTCACCGCCACCGAAATCCTCAGCGCTATGCCGGAAAAGATCATCGCCGGCATGAAGGCGCGCACGCCGCTGGGGCGTATGGGCGAACCGCGCGACATCGCCAACGCCTATCTCTTCCTGGCGTCGGACGAAGCGTCATTCATCACCGGCGCGACGCTGCGCGTGGACGGCGGCTTAGTGGTGGGAACGTGAGCAATAAGACTTGCACAGGAACAACATAGAAAGTGGGGTAAAGATGCCCAATCCCATCATCCTGGCGACGGGCAGCTACGTGCCCGAACGGATTGTCACCAACGCCGAGGTCGATGCGCTGTTGGGCGCGTCCACCGACCAGTGGCTGGTCGAGAACGTGGGCATCCGCGCGCGCCGCTGGATGGCGCCGGAGCAGACAACGTCCGACTTGATTGTGGCGGCGGCGCAGGTCGCCCTGGCTCGCGCCGGCGTGGCGGCGGAGCAACTCGACCTGATCATCGTCTCCACCGACACGCCCGACTATTTGTCGCCCAGCACCTCGGTCGTCGTGCAGCATAAGCTCGGCGCGGTCAATGCCGGCTGCTACGATGTCAACTCGGCGTGCGCGGGTTGGGTCACGGCGCTGGATCAAGGCGCACGCTATCTGATGACGGAGCCAGGCGCGCGCTACGTCCTGGTCGCCGGCGGCTACGGCATGAGTCGTTTCCTCGATTTCACCGACAAGAAGACGGCCAACCTCTTTGCCGACGGCGCGGGCGTGGCGCTGTTGGGAGCAGGCGCGCAGCCGGGCTTCCTGGCGAGCAATCTGCTGGCCGTCGGGTCGTTCCACGACGCGCTGGGCATCTACACCGGCGGCGCGCATCGCCCTTGCACGCCAGAAAACATGGCGCAGTTCGGCGGGCCGAAGGTGGAGTTCGTCAAGAAGTTTCCCAAGACCTTCAACACCGACTACTGGCCGCGGCTGATGCAGGGCGCGCTGGACAAGGCGGGGCTAACGTTCGACGACGTGGATCATTACTACTTTACGCAGCTCAACCTGCGCACCATCGAGGCGATGATGGCGTTGATCCAGCAGCCGATCAGCAAGACGCACTGGGTCATGGACAAGTGGGGCTACACCGGCTCACCCTGTGTGATCATGGCGCTGGACGACGCCATCGCCCAGGGCAAGGGGCCGCAACCGGGTGAGACGATCCTTTTCTGCGCCAGCGGCGGCGGGATTACGATGGCGGCGTCGGTCTGGAAATGGACCGCGACCAGCTGACACCGACACCGACGAAAGTGGATGGCGGACGGCAGACCGCAACTCGCTCCTCGCCACTCGCCATTCTCACATCAAGGGAGCACACGATGTACATCGGCGACTATCTGGGCCGGCGCGAGCTCTACTCGCCCGACAGGCTGGCGATCATCGATGCGGGGAAGACGCCGGAGTTGCGGCTGACCTTCCAAGCGTGGAATCGCCGCGTCAATCGGCTGGCGAATTGGCTGCGCACGGCGGCTGGCGTCGGCTACCGCGACCGCGTGGCGATTCTGGCGCAAGATGGCGTAGAGCACCTGGATGTCTTTCACGCGTGCAGCAAGCTGGGCGCGATCCACACGGCGCTCAACTGGCGGCTCCACTGGCGTGAATTGGTCGACATCATCGCCAACACAACGCCGCTGGTGTTGATCTTCTCAGACAAGTTCAAGGGCGCGGTGGCGGAATTGATGCAGGCCAGCGCTGGCGCAGATCACACCATTGCGCACCTGGTGCACATTGACGGTGACGGGTTTCCCGGTTCGCTGCATTATGACGCTGTGCTCGCCGGATCGCCGGAGACCCCGGTTACGTATGCAGCGCTGGAGGCGGAGGACATCGCCTGCCTGCTCTTCACTGGCGGCACGACCGGGCGCCCCAAAGGCGCACAGATCAGCCATCGGCAGATCTGTTGGAATGTGCTGAACACCGTGATCCACGACGTGCAGCATGACGACATCTACCTGAACGTCTTTCCACTCTTTCACACCGGCGGCCTGTTCACCTACCTCTCGTCGCAGGTGATCTTTGGCAACACGACGATCCTGATGAGACAGTTCGACCCGGCGCAAGTGCTTGAGCTGATCGAGCGTGAGCATGTGACAATCTTTGCCGCTGTGCCCACGATGTACCAGATGCTGACGCAGGCTCCCAACTGGGCGACGGCAGATCTCTCATCACTGCGCTTCTGCACCAGCGGCGGCGCCCCCCTGCCTGTGCCGTTGGTGGAGCAATACACGCGCGAGAAGGGCATCCGCTTCAAGCAGGGTTTCGGGATGACCGAATATGGCCCTGGTCTCTTTGCCCTGGCGCCGGAAGACGCCATCCGCAAGGCGGGCAGCATCGGTCGCCCCAATTTCTTCGTGGACGTGCGCGTGGTGGACGAGGAAAACCGCCCGCTTGGCCCGCACCAGCCCGGCGAGTTAGTGATCAAGGGGCCGTCGGGCTGCTCCGGTTACTGGAACGATCCAGCGGCGTCGGCGGCAGTGCTGGACGACGAAGGCTGGTTCCACACCGGCGACATCGTGGAATACGACGATGAGTGGTGCTTCTATGTGCGCGATCGCAAGAAAGACATGTTCATCTCTGGTGGCGAGAATGTCTATCCGGTGGAAATCGAACAGGTGCTCTACAAGCACCCGGCGGTGCTGATGTGCGCTGTGGTGGGAGTGCCGGATGCGAAATGGGGCGAGGTGGGTCTGGCGTGCGTGGTGTTGCGCCCTGGACAGCAGACTACGGAAGCAGCGTTGTTCGATCTGCTACGCCAACACCTGGCGCCCTACAAAGTGCCCAGGCGCATCGAGTTTGTGGACGCGCTGCCGCTGTCGGGTATGGGCAAGGTGCTCAAGCGGGAACTGCGTGATCGGTTTGGAACACCGCACGGAAAGGCAGTGACCACATGAAGAACCACCGACCCGCCGGACTCAGGTTGCAGCAACGCTGGGGTGGCTGGAATCAGGCGCCGTTCAACGCAGAGAACTGGCTGCACATCGTGGTCTATGGACGATAAATTCAAGGGAAGCGCCGCCGCGACTGCTCCAACTCAACGGCGGTGGCGGTGAAACGATAGAGACGCGCCGGGCGATGATCGCCTGCACGCATGTTCCCCGTCGGCTCAATGACGCCAGCCGCCAGGATTTTGCGACGAAAGTTGCGCTTGTCGAGCGGCTCGTTGAGGATCGTCTCGTAGACGCGCTGCAACTCCGAAAGGGTGAACTCGCTAGGCAACAACAGAAAGCCGAGCGCCGTCCATTCCAACTTCCAGCGCAGGCGTTGCAATGCATAGTCAAGAATCTGCCGATGGTCGAAAGCCAATTCGGGCAGCGAGTAGATATCCCACCAGCGCGCCTCGCCAGCATCAGAAGCTCCGTGCACCTCCTGCTGCGCGACCTCCTCAGCGCTGAGCAGCGCAAAGTAGGCCACCGTGATCACGCGGGTGCGCGGGTCGCGATCCGGCTTGCCCACCGTGTACAACTGTTCCAGGTAGACGTTGGAAACATTGGTCTCTTCCTTCAGCTCGCGCAACGCCGCATCGTAGAGATCTTCGTTCTCGCCGACGAAGCCGCCCGGCAGCGCCCACTTACCCTTGAACGGATCATTGGCGCGCCGAATCAGCAATACACGCAACTGCTCTTCCTGGAAAACAAAAAGAATTATGTCAACGGTGACAGCAGGTCGGGGATGATCATAGCAGAAACGCTGTCTTTGCGTTTCAGTTTGCGTTTCACTCACGGACAACCTCACACTGCATCGTGTTGGTCAAACTGGCTAAAAGTGTCATCTTGACAACATCTGTTATTATTGTGCCATAGGTGGATTGACAGGGCAAGTAACACATAGCAGGGTGCAAAACGGCAACCCTGGACAGAGATAGAATCCCAAACTCAGCCGAGCATGTGTACAGCAATCGGCGCTGGCGTATGCGTTGGAGCCATGCCATGCTGGATGCGCCATGATCGGCAAATGGCGCAGCACATGGCTTTCGTTGCCGGGCAATCAGCCAGTCGGCAACGCAGCGTAGGGCGATGGGCGGCAGCTTTTGTTAGGATGGTGATGGTGCGCAATTGCATCCGGTCTATGCAGGCCTGACCGTCAGGATAGCAGTAGAGAGAGGCTCATGTATCGATACCACCTGATTTTCATCACAATTGTCATCGGCGCTTTAGTAGCCGTGGGAATATCTGGCGCGACAGCAACGCGCGTCTTCAGCCAGGATGCCGGAAGCTCCGTTTTTCTCCCTTTGATTTCGGCGCCTGTTCCGACGCCAACCCCGACCAATACCGCAACGGCAACGCCATCGCGCACGCCCACACGCACCCCAACCCCGACGCGCACGCCGAACGCAACGTCCACGCCTGCACCGACCAATACAGGAGCGGCGCCGACGCCGACCGCAGGAACGCCGCTGCCGACCGGCCCGTCCGAGTGGACGCAACACGCCCACGACGCCCAGCGCACCAGCTACAACCCGGTCTCCGTGCCGACGCCCTGGCGCTGGAAGTGGGCCTGGAACGGTCCGAACGCCACCGGCGGCATCTCCACCGGCAAGTTTGGCCTGCCGCGCAACAGCCAGCCCGTGACCGGCGGCGGACGCGTTTACATAGCCGCGGGCAGCCGCGGCGTCTTTGCGCTGGATAACGCCAACGGCGCCGTGCTCTGGAACCGCAACCCTGGCGGCAGCATCAACTCCACGCCCGCCTACGATGGCGACACCGCGGCGCTCTTCGTTGTTTCCAGCAACGGCACGCTCTACAAACTCAACGCAGCCACCGGTGACACGGCAGGCAGCTTTGCCGGCAACGGCAGCAGCACCCTGCCCCTGCCTCCCGCCATTGCGGGCGACCGCGTCTTCTTTTCGATGGGGAACAATGTCTACGCCATCGACAAACGCACGATGCAGCAGGTGTGGAGCTACGCGACCGGTTCGCCGGTCGATACGCCGCCCGCCTACTCAGCCACGCGTGATCTGGTTGTGGTGGCGTCGCGCGACCTGTACGTGCACGCCATCCGCAACAGTGACGGGAGCCGCGCCTGGCGCGCCAAAACAACAGTGCTGGATGCTGGCGATCCAGGTTCTAGCAACGCCATGGCCGAAGTGAGCCGCGGTTGGCCTGTGATCGCAGAACAAAATGGCGTCGTGTTGATCAAGCTCCGGCTCAACTGGCAGACGATGTGGACCTGGTCGCCGTGGCCTAATTCCAACCCTGCAATGCGCACCAATCTGACCAATCGTCCTGACCAACAGGCGTTGTTGGCGCTCGATCTTGACAACGGCGCCACTGCATTTATCCCCAACATCGGCCACGGCGGTTTTGGTGACGGGGACTATATGCCGATGGGACCGATGCCAGTTGTCAAGCGTTTCAGTGATGGCAGCGAAGTCGCCTATGTCGTCATGCGCGGCACTCCCTGTCTCGTCGACAACTGCGATGGTCGCTCTGACTCGCGCCTCGGCGAACTGCTGCTCAACGACAACACCGTCTCTGGCTTCAGCGCTGGCTATATTCGTTTTATGGAAAGCACTTTCTTCCCTACGGACGAACAGGCGTTTCTCTCCATGGCTGGCAACGATCTCCTGGGTGGACACTGGATGTTCGGCCTGGCGCACCGCATCCTTGACCGTTCCTCCAGTCGCGGCGCATCAGGAAGCAACCCCATCACAACCGATGATTTGCCGCATATCATCACTTCGGCCAGCAACTGCGGCTTCAGCAGCAGTCACTTCTGTTCGGGCGGACTGACCCAGGACGGTGATCCACGCACCATCCCCGGCGGCTTCTACATCTACTACAACCAGGGCACAGTCTACGACCGTTACTGGAGTGAATACGCCTCCTGGGTGGTCAGCAACGACACCCTCTACTTTGTCAGCACCGACGGCGCCGTCGTGGCGCTAGAGAACGGCCAGCCGTCTGGCGTCGCTATGCAGACGCCCTCTGAACCAGATGCGTCTGATAACCTCACCTATGTCAGCGGGGGCGTCATCGACTACACCGCCGCACGTGATTTTGCCGGCCGCATGATGACCGTCGAAGGTGAGCTGCACGCTGTCTTCAACAATGGCAAAGCTGTCTATCTAACGTTCAAGACGCCACATCAGGGCGCCTTCCTGGTGAGGATTCGCAAAGCGGATTGGGTGCACTTCGCAGCGTCGCCCGAAACCCTCTACGCTGCCGGTCAACGCGTGCAGGTCACCGGGTTGATCGAGTGGTACCAGGGAGATCCGGTGATCTATGTTCAGCGCCCAGAGCAGATTCGGCAGGTAGGGGCGCCGGCAGGTAGTTGAGGTGACAATTATTGCTCGCCAGGTTAACGCGCCATGCGTCACTCCTGACCGTGTGACGCATGGCTCGCTGACAGGTGGCAATCGCAGCAGCTGACTTGAAAATAGAACGCGGATGACGCGGATTGGGCGGATTGACGCTGATTCAAATCTGTGAAATCTGCGGTTCTATTTTCATTGTTGATTGTGCCCCGCTGGGGCATGGACACCAATCTGGAAATCGGTCATTGTCGTCGGGCAGAGCCAGGCATCAGGCTGTGTTGAAGGACAGCAGCCTCTCAGTCTTTCAGCCGCCTGCGCCGCCAGAATACAAACAGGCCAACCACACCGAGGATGGCCGCAATGACCGGCGCTATCGACAGCGCCAACAAGATCATCTCATCATTCTCGCTGCGAACATTAGGGAGCAGCGCTGACGCCACTTCGGGCCGGGCTGCGTTATCTACGGCGACCGGCCTGATCTGTGATGTGGGAATGGGCGCCGCCGCAATGTTCACCGCCGCAGCGCTGGAGTTTGGGGTCGGCGGCGGAATATCCGGCACTGCGACCGGCGCAATCGGCGGGCTATCAGTCGTGCTGGTGGCGTACCATACCTGGTAGTTGCCAGCGTCAGAGTTGAAGAGATTCTCAGCATCGCGCACGAACCACACGACATGTAGTTGGTTGCCCAACCCCACAGCGATGCGCGGCCACTCGGGCATGTCGCCTGCATAGCTGACGATCGTCGTTGGCGCTGACCAGCCGGAGCCATTCCAGATCAGGTGCAGCAATTCGCTGTTCGGCTGCTCCAACAGACGGCGCCCCACCATCACCAGGTGAACGCGCCCGGCGCTGTCCACAGCCATAGCATAGTCGTCCAGTCGCGATTGATAAAGCCCCCAAATCCCCAATACGTTAGGGACAGGCGCTGGTGTGCTCCACGTCTCGCCGGCGTTTGTGGAGAGCTGATAGTAGACAATGTCCTCTGGAATCGCCAGCCAGGCTGTCACCAGGTGGCCGTTGGCATCCTCAGCGATGGCGATGTTGCGCGCCATGGCGGCGGTCGTTTCACCGCGTAGTGGATCAAACTCGTAGGGGCGAGACCAGGTATTGCCGCCATCGCGTGAACCGGCGTAAAAGACCGAAGTCGGGTCCGAGAGTTGACCATAGGAGCCGCCATAGCCACTCTCCCAGACCACATGCAAGTTGTCGCGGCTATCGACAAGCAATTGTGGCTTGGCGGCGCCGGTTGGCTGCACGGAAATATCAAGCGGATCGCTCCACATCAAGCCATCGTCGGTGGAGCGCACGTAGTAAACGTGATAACAGATGCGACACGATTCAGTCTGTACATTTTGTGTATAAATCAAGTGCAGAACGCCTTTGCTATCGCGCTCCATGCGCGAAAAATAGCCTTCGGCAATGGCAAAGGGTTCACGCCAGTAACCCGGCACACCGGCGCCGCCAGCCGGCGCCTGACTGTAGTAAATCGTCGTGTAGCGATAGGTCAGGTGGAGATTATTGGCGGGATCAACCAGCAGGGTGGGACGACTGGCCTCGCTGCCGCCGGCAATCTGCGGCATTGCCATAATGTCGACAGCACGACTCCAGCTTGCACCTGTCCTGGCGGCATACATCACTGTATCAAAGCCCTCAGCGCCTGACGACCAGACGGCATGGACGCGGCCTGACGCATCGGTCGCGACATCAGGGAACCAGTACGCGCCCAGCGGTACAGGCGCCGACCAATCCTGATCTTGTGCAAACGCCTGATTGGCTGGCAATGCTGCCATCAGCGCCAGCCAGAACAAGAACCAACTACGCCACACTCTGCGCACCACAGACTCTCCCACGCGCCCTACCGCCATTGCACATTCATCATTTGGGCGCCTCCTGCGGCGCAAGAATTGTCACGTCGCCCTGCGCAAACACCGGGCGGAAATTGGCATCGTCGAGCAGCGCCGGGCTGCCAATGGCTCGCTCCGCCGGGCCCAAGAAGACGTAATCGACGCCAAACTCCGCAACCGTCTGCAGCCGTTCCTGCTCCGGCATTGCTGCGTCGAAGAAGCGCGCAACCGCCGCCTCCTTGCCATAGTAATCGACCGTCTGCGCCCAGTGCGCCAGAAACGCGTGTGCGCCGGTCTCAGCCGGGACGTATTGACCGATCGCCTGCGAGCTGAGCACAACGGCGTCGCCGGCGGCATTTGCCTCCAGCCAGCGCAGCGCGGCAATCTCATCCCGGTAAAGATAGTACGGATAGTCGTAACGGCTCAAATCGAAGAAGCGCCAGCCAAACAGGTAAACGTTCGTAAGCGCCGAAAATGCAATGATCGCCGCCACTGCCGTGATCGCCAGGCGGCGCGTCGGCGTCTTGTCGGGTGCGAACCAGCGCGCCAGCGCAGGAACGACATAGGCAAAGATGCCCTGCGTCGCCAGAATTGCAATCGGAACCTGCCAGCCGTTGAGCATGTGAATCTGGTAATCGACGGGCAAGTAGATCAGCACGAACGAAATCCAGAACCAGCCGCGCACGAAAAGGTCGTTGTTGCTCACCTCGCGCAGCCGGAAGGGGTTTTGGCGAATTGCAGCATACAGCGCCAGCAGGAACGGCAGCCCCAGCAGCACCGGCAGCCGGTAAAGCGGCGGTGAGTAGACGCCCGCATTGGCAAACTGCGCCAGCACCTGCTCCCACAACGGGTCGTGCGAGGTCAGCCACACCGAATAGAGTGCAGGCCACACGGAAATGACGCCGATGATCAGGCCGCTCCCCAGCAAGTACATCGGCAGTTTGCGGTCGCGTATCCAGACCAGCACTCCATACGCGCCCAGCACGCCGTAGACGATCAGCAGATCGTAGGCGTGCTGCCACCCCATGAAGAGCGCAAAGAGCCCGGCATAGATGGCGTAACGCCACTGATTCCTGGCTTGGCCGCGTAACACGAGGTCGAAGACAAACATGTAAAGCGCTGCAGCCACAAAATGGGGCGACCCCAGAATACTGAGAAAGGTGTTCGGCTCAGCAACGTACACGTCGAGCGGCCAGATCAATTCGCCGTTGGTGACGGTGTACTTCATCACGATCAGCACCCAGCCAAAGCCAGCGCCAAAGAGGATCAGCAGGAACGCCGTGGTGCGCCGCAGCCGGTCAGCGAAAGACCAGCTCAACATGCGATAGACCAGCAGCAGGAAGAGTATCGTCGCCACCCAGCGCAGAATCTGGTACATGCCAGCGTAGCCGATTCCCAGCGCGCCGCCGATGCGCGCCATGCCCCACCACAGCAGGTTGAAGAAGATCGGTTCGTTTGGCTCCGGCGTGAGCTTGTTGGCCGCGAGGTTGGACTCGCCAAATTCGCGGAACCATGAAAAGTACTGCATGTGATCGGGGACGTTGTATATCACCCCCATGAATTGCTTGTCGGGCGGCGCCGACCAGTAGGCGTAGAGATAGGGCAGCGTGGTGACGGCGAGCACGACCAACGCGGTCACGATCACGAACAGCCATTCCTGCCGCGTCACCTCCGCCACATCCGCATTTTCCTTTGCTTGAACTGCCGTATAGCTCAACTCAACCTGCATATAATCTCCAGGCAAGCTATCTTCCGCAGATTGCACAGAAAATCTTGTTGGAAATTCTCTGCGTAATCTGCGGACAAGACCGATCTCTGTGCGCTCAATGGTTGACGGGTTGGCGAATTGCACCCCGCGCCGTCAATTCGTCGTGGCCTGCACGCGTCGCCAGCCACAAGACACCCGCCGCAATTGCCAACATCCCCAACAGCGGCGCCAGGCTCCATGCGCCGTCCAGCCCCAAGAGCGTCCCCATGTTGCGCGCCACGTTGCCAGCCATCCAGTTCGGCAGCACATGCTCGACCCACGGGTTGCGCAGCGCGTCGGAGGGAAACGCCTGCTCCGCCAGCGTCATGCTCCACACGGCGACCAGCGACCAGAGCAGGCTGAAGCCACTGACGATGCGCAGCCCCAGCCGGTCACCCCACGCCGCCAGCACAAAAGCAATCGGCAGCGCCAGGAAGGGCAACATCGGCAACAAGTAGCGCGGCCCGACAGCGAAGCCACCCCACCACATGCTCGACGCCGCGTTGAAGAGGAAGATGGCCGCCGTCACCGTCAGCGTCAGCCACCACTCCGCGCGCAGACGATGCGCCTGCCACCACACCACAAAGCCGGGCAGCGCCAGCAGCAGCCACGGCGCCAGCAGGAACAACCCACGGAACGGGCTGAAAGTAATGCCCCATGCGGCGTCAAGCGTCGGCAGGGTCAGGCTCATGAAGCCGGTGTGATGTTGGTCGGTCCACAGTTCGGAGCGACTGTAGCCCAGCTCCAGCGGCCCGCCAAAGATCGTCGTGTTGTACCACATCCACCCGGCGGCGACGACCAATCCACCCGCCGCCAGCCAGAAAAGCGGCGCAAGCTGGCGGCGCTGCCAGAAACCGTAAAGCGCATACAGGCCCATTGGGACGACCATCAGCGCCACCGGGTATTCGGTCACAAAGGCATAGCCGAGCAGCAGCCCAACCAGCAGCGCCCGCCCTACACCGATGCGCGCTGGCGCCCGCGCCAGCAGGAAAAACGCCGCAAAGAGCAAAAACGCCGCCAACTGATGACCGTAGAGCGCGTTGGCATAGGCAAACGCTGGCGTCGCCAGCCCATAGCTGAGCGCCACGATCAGCCGCGGCAGCACGGCGACGGTCACAGCCTGGAGCCACAGGAAGAGCAGCGCGGCTAACGCTGCGGTCGGCAGCGCCGCAAGCAAAAAGCTCAAAACCACTTGAACGATGGCGAAACGCACTTTCTGCGCCGACACGCCGCTGCCGTCCGCGCGCAGCGTGTTGGCGAATGCACTGTGCCCCTCCAGCCGCGTCGTCAGCGCACTCAGCAGCGGCGTGTCGAGCAGCGGCGCCAGGGCAGCGTAGATCGGGATGCCCAACAGCGCCGCGCCCGGCGCCTTGTCGCTGTAATAGTGCTCGCCGACTTTGGCGTAATCGACCGTGTTGGCGACGTACCTGTCGATCTGAAACGTGCCCTCCTCCACCACGGCAAAGACCATGTCCAGCCGCGAGTTCTGATTCGGGTCCGCCCAGCGCGGGAAGATGTAGGCGTAGCAAAGCAGTAGGATCACCGTGATCGCCAGTGCGTGCAACCGCTCAGTTGAAAGTGAAAGGCGTTCTTGCCCTCGTAGATCGTTCTTCACAATATCATCACCCAAGACCATCACCCTCTGTAGCTGCGGCTCGCAGCCGCAAATTCCAGCTTCGTATCAAACATGCCTCAACGCGACCCACAGATCGCCGACCGTGACCACCTGCCGCCCATGCCGGTTACCCGTGATCCAGCGCATCAGCGCGTGGCTGACCTGCTTCACGCCGGTGAACGCAACAATCATCGCCTTGAGCAACTCCGCCTGCACCCTGCCATGTTGCATCCGAAAATAGCGCACCCGGCTGCGATACAGGTCAGCCTCGCGGCTGGTCTTGCGATTGGCGCTGCTGGCGCCGCCGATGTGCACGACCCTCGCCACCGGCTGATACCAGACTTCCCAACCCTGCGCTGCCATGCGCCTGCACCAATCCACTTCCTCCGCATACATGAAATAGCCTTCGTCCAACCCGCCCACCTGTTCCAGCGCTGCACGCCGCACCAGCAGACAGGCGCCCTCCACGTAATCAACGCGCTGCGGGCCGCGTTCCTCCTCCGGGCCGTGACTGGGATACCAGCGCCCGCGCAGCCGGCGTCCCAGCGTCGAGAGGATCAGAAACTCCTGCCAGAGCGTCGGGAAATTCGTGTACGACGCCTGGAAGCTGCCATCCGGGTTGAGCAGATGGGCGCCGACGATGCCAGCGCGCGGTTCGGCTTCCGCCAGATCGAGCAGCGCCCGAATCGAGCCGGGCTGCACAATGGCGTCGGTGTTGAGCAGCAGGAGATAGCGCCCTGTGCTGCGTTGCATCGCCAGGTTATTAGCGCCGGCAAAGCCGAGGTTGACCCGGCTCTCGATGACGTGGACGTGCGGAAAGTCGCGACGCAGCATCGCCACGCTGTCGTCGCTTGAGCCGTTGTCGACCACCCATACTTCGTGAGGAATCGAGTCAACCTCACGCTCGACTGAGCGCAGACACTGGGAGAGCAGCGCGCACGTATTCCAGTTGACAATCACAATCGATACTTCAGGCATCATGTCCTTCAATTACACCGACTTTTGGGATAGTTGCAACGGTGCAACGCGTGCGTCCTTTGCAATCTCTTCTTCTCTGGCAATCCAATCCAGCGCCGCCATACCGCCAAGGCAAATCCACGATAGCACAGCATTGTCGAAGCCAGAGATCGTCTCATTGTAGGCAAAGGGCAGCACCCAATCACCCAGCATCATACCAACCAACATGCCGATCAAACCACTGAAGGCTGCAGCGGCGTAGACGCTCTCAAACACGCCCAAACCACCATAGCGCCGAAATGTGCGGCGGCCCACCTGCCAGATTCGCACAATCATCCAGAGAAAGACTGAAAAACCGATGACGCCGGTTTGCGCTAATAGATCAAAGTAGTTGTTGTGCGTCGAGCGGGCGTCCTCGCGGTGATAGGTCATGTTGTACGGAGCGTAGCCGGCTGGCCCCATGCCAAAAAGCGGATGATTTGCCACATGCGTCAGGTTGCGCATCCACAACTCGACGCGGCCCGTGCCACTGCCGCCTTCCTCTTCAGAGACAACAATATTCTGATAATAGAAGTCAAAATTCAATGCGAAGTAAAGTAGACCGATCAATGCCGCCGCCCAGAAGAGTCGCCGCGAGCGCATCCATGTCAGCACCATACAGGCCACTCCCATCGGCAACCAGCCCGACACCCAGGAACGCCCTACCACAAAGTATCGGTAGACCAGCAACGCCACGAGCACCAACAACAGTGCGCGCTGCCATGGCTTTAAGCCCTTGTGAAAGAGCGCCAGCGCGTAGGCAAAGACAGCCACCCACATGCTGAAGAGACCACGGGCGCCGCGATAAAAGAACAGATCACCAACTCGCGGCGCCACAAAATACAGCAGCACGCTTAAGACACCCAGCACAAGTATCACCCCGACAAGGTAACGCAACCATTTTGTGTCGCTGATCTGGTTCGCAACGTAGAGCAACGTCAGTGGCGCCAGAATATTGACGACCAACGCGGCCACCTGCACCGACGGGAAGCTGCTCCAAACATAAAGAAGTGGGTCGCGAAAAATCAGACTCCAGAAATAGGCAATGATGCTCACCACGACAAAAATTAGCAATGGCTGATTGATCGGGGATGGCCGCAGCCGGGTGGGTGGCTTGCCCCACACCATCGAAAACAACCAGGGAACTACGAGGAGCAACGCAACCACCATGCTCAAAGGGACGCGACTTTCGCGACCAGTCGGCAAGGAGACAAAACTGAGTGTGCCCGCCGCAACGACAAGCAACAGGATGCCTTTGTTGCCGCGTTCCTGCACCTGAAAAATCCGGATCGCCAGGATGGCGCCGACCAGCCCCGCCAACACCAGCAACGGATCCAGGCGCCCGCGCACGTAGAGAAAGGTGATCGCCGGCACAGCCAGCAGGATGCCGGCAATGACGGCTGCGGCCAGCAGTTTGTAACGGTCAATGGAGAACTCGCGGCGCGGAGCCCGCGTCTTCGATAACAACTGCATGGTCAGCGCGCCTCCGCAGAAAGGGGGATCGACCGGCGACTGCGGCCGACATCGGCCACAAGTGCGTTCAATGTGCGTCCGATCGACGCCCAATCGTAGCGCTCGACCGCGCGTCGGCCCTGCATGGAAAAATTCCGCCGTTGCAGCGGGTCGTTCAGCAACGACAGCGTGGCGTCGGCAAAGCTGCGTGGGTCATCGGCGACCAACACATCGGCGCCAGCGCGCAGATCAAGCCCTTCCACGCCCTTCGACGTAGCGACAACCGGCGTGCCCAACGCCAATGCCTCAATCACCTTCAACCGCGTGCCGCCGCCCAGTCGCAGCGGCACGACAGAGACCCAACTGCTCGCCACCGCTGACCAGACATCGTCAAGATAGCCGGTGAACTGCACATTGGGGTGCTGCGGGAGCTGGTCGAGGGCGACGCCTTCGGTGCTACCGGTGACGAGTAACCGCGTCTCCGGCGCACGCTCCAGGATCAATGGAAATATCTCCGCCAGAAAATGGTGGACGGCGTCATAGTTGGCGTAAAACGAAAGCGCGCCGCTGTAGATAAGTGTGCCGGGCTGCGGCGTCGCCTGCACACGCTGCATCGCCTGCAAATCGGCGCCGTTCGGCACGATCTGCACTGGTGGGCTGGCGATCACACTGCGTGCAAGCGCCTGTTCACGCGCCGAAACGACCGTAACCAGATCGAACGCAGGCAGGGTGCGGCGCAGATAGCGCTCCAGTTTCCACCAGGTTAACCCTCTACGCAGACGTGCTATGCTGCGTGGGGCGCAGCGATAGCCATCAAAGGCCACAGCAAGTTCCAACTCTTCCAGCATGCGCCCTACGCCTTTTACAGCCAGGGCATAGCAGAGCATATCAATTTGGGATGCGATCACCAGATCGGGCTGCCAGGTTTCAGCGACCTGTTTGGTTGTAGCCAGCATCTCTGGACTGAAGGTGTCGATCACCGAACGCGGCGTCGGCGAGAAGAAGCCAAGCCGGGCGCGCAGGCTGTTGGCCTGAAAAGCACGGTAAGGCACGACTTTCACCGCGGCGCAGAGGGTGCGCAGCGCCTCGACCGAGGCGGGCGTCACCGGCTCCGTAGCAAACGCGACTAACGCCACTTCATGCTCGTTGCGTAAGGCTTGCAACAAGTTGAAAATGCGAATCTTCGAGCCGTTGTTCGTTGGGTAGGGGAACCACCTGGAGAGAAACAGTATCCGCATTAATTTTCCAGGCCTACCAAGTGAGTAGAATTCACTACTTGCTGCATTACAGCGTAGTGACGACGAGCCGCATGTTCGGCGGTGAAATTTGCTTCATATCGCCGCCGGGCGGCAGCACCCATCTGAGCGCAAACGGTGGAGTGCGACGCCAGATACAGGCACGCCTCCCGGAGCGCCTCGCTATCGTACGGCGGCACCAAGATGCCAGTCACACCATCGATCACATATTCGGCAACACATGGGATGTCGGTTACTATCACGGGCTGACCGGCGCTCATTGCCTGGACGATTGTCTCGACGCCAGCGGCAAATGGTACGTTTTGCAACGGCACCACCACAAAACTTGCCGATGCCAGCAGTCGGGCATACTCCCGTTCAGGCATATACTCCTTCACTATCACCTCTGGCGGAATCGGGGCGCCGCGCAACGCAAATCGCCGCGTCACCACGATCACAGGGTAACCGATGCCAGTCACCGCGGTGAGGAATGTGTGGTAGTCGCGGTAAGATCGCCCCGGCGCCAGAATATAAGCGCCCTCACCGTGACGCGCGCCTAGTCCGCAGCAAATATCATGCCAACCGATCGGACAGAAGGTGATCCTGTCCTCCGGCACATGCAATAGATCGTGATAGTAGCGGCATTCGGCAGCTGACGCCACCGTCATAGCGCTCACGGCCGGCATCACCCATCGACCGATTGCCACACATTGCGTTGCAAGCCCCTTGAAAGAAAAAGCCAAAATCAATAAAGGGGTCTGTAGCGCATCGGTTAACCGTCGCATTAGTGCAGCAGGAAACCCAGTTTTTGATTCCCACGCCACAATAACATCATATTGCCCACCACCATCATTATGCCAACTGGACTGTCGAAATGCGCGCCATGCCAGCCAACCATACTGAGGGTAATACGAAATAAGCTTGCCCCATTTGGGAAAGCGATCTGCTGGTGACGTCCACAGAAAATCCACGTCATCATTCTGCGCTTCCTGCGGCAAATGATTCCACATCCACCGATCAGGCGGGTAAACTGGCCCATCGACAAGACAAAGCACACGCATGATCAACCTCCTGAATGGTTGAACAGCAGCGGACGGCGCCCCCAGCGCCTAAGTAGTCCATCGATCAACGCCTGTTGCGCCGCTGCTGAAGCCTGTACGTTATGGCGATAACGATTCTTGATGACGCCAAAA
>Ga0272446_1000875_pt1 | contig 45855 bp, 39 predicted proteins | sample YNPCB0061_FD_194587 | JGI IMG/M metagenome (GOLD analysis project Ga0272446, IMG submission 194587) | Hot spring microbial mat communities from Yellowstone National Park, WY, United States - YNP-CB-006-1 | ecosystem: Environmental > Aquatic > Thermal springs > Hot (42-90C) > Sediment | place...
ATCATAGAAGGTTCCAGGCTCACTGTCATGTCCGACCAGGGCCAAGGCCGCAAGCGCTCATCCGTTCTGTCCGCCCCTAAACCCTCCCCCGCCGGGGGAGGGAGTCCGACTCCTCCCCCCGCCGGGGGGAGGTCGGGTGGGGGGCTGTACGGTGCATAACGCCCTATTTGAAAGGTATTGAGGCTAGAAGAGCTGTTACGCGGGTCATCTGCAAGACGACCGCGTACCTCGGATCAATTACGGCATCGTCGCGACATATTCGGCGACGACGATCAGCCGCCGTTCATTCGTTTGCTGTTCAGGAATCCAGGGGCCGCTGCAGGTAATCAGCGTCGCAATCGGCGTGCCGGTGGGAGCCATCGCTGTGACATCGTCCGGGGTAGTTTCATAGCTCAACAGCACACGGTAGTGGTGGAGACCGGCCTGTGTCCGCACCAGCACGTCGTCGCCCTGGCGGAGTTCGTGGAGGCGTGTGAATGTAGCATACTGGCCGCCAAGATGCCCAAACAACACCATGTTGCCCGGCATACCGGGGAAGGCGCTGCCGAAGAGCCAGCCAACGCCGCGAAACGCCGGCAGATGATCGACATCCGCCAGCGTGACCGGCCAATCGACATCGATACGCGGAATCATCAACCACTCAGGAGGAAGCAGCACCGGCGCGGGTGCCGGCGTTGCCGCGACCGTCGTCGGCGATACTGCGGCATCCGGTATTGCCGGCGTAATCATCGGGACGGTCGCGGCCGGCGCCGCTGGAGTGACACCCGGCTGTTCCAGCGGCAAGCGCCGGCCATCGGCCAGCACAAGCACGCGTTCAGTGGAGGGATCCGCCTGTTCTTGCCGGCTGAGGACGCCGATCCACACCGTGTATGTAACCGCCGCGATCAGCGCCGCCAGGCCGGCAACAATACCGGTCCATTGCAGTCGTCGCTTCATCGAACAGGCCGATCATTTCGCCCGAAAGCCTTTACCATATCCAGGAGGGCCGGCTGTATTCGGCAATGCGGTGATCGGTTGTACGCCGCGCCCGGCATTTGTCACCACGAGCAGCGGCGCGCTTCCCGCGCCCGGCGCTTTATACGCGCCCTTGACCGCCAATGGCACGCCGGCAACCATCATCAACCCGTTCCATCCCGGCGCAATCGTCACGCTACGCGCCGGGAGTTGATCGAGGGTGAGAGCCGAACAGTTGAACGCGGTCAACTCGACAGTCACGCTCCCATCGGATGACCAGCGCTCAATCGCTGTTCCATATGCCTTACCGGGCTTACCGTCGAAGATACCGTTGAATGTCCAACTTGCAAGTCCACTACCGTCGGTGGAGCGTTTGACAACATACGTACCGGTCAGGCGATGCCCCAACCCATCTACATCCACCTGAACCGTTACCGTCTCGCCTCCCGGCAGCGCTGCCGGCGGATTCGACTGGGCGTGCGCCGCGGTGCCGCCCAGCAGCATCAGAGCGAGCAGAATGACACTGACACGAACGATTGCCATTTTCATGCATCCCTCCGAAACATACCTTTCCAGCGCGCGCCGCCGCGCCGGTTCTCTCGTAAACGCGTCGCCGCGGCACTACTCGCCGGATGCTGCTCACCGAGACGTTCGCGGTAGAGCGCGGCGGCGCGCTCAAGGCAGTATTGTGCACTCTCATGATCGCCAAGCCCGGCCAGCACCCGGCTGAGCACATCAAGGCTCTGCGCCGTCGCCAGGTGCTCGCGGCCCAGCCGGTCCTCGCGTATCGCCAGCGCCTGTGAGAGACACACCCGCGCACTACGCAGGTCGCCCAGCGCGGCAAGGGTCAGGCCGAGATTATGCAGGCTCTGGGCCGTTGCCGGATCGCGCGGGCCAAGCGTCGCTTCACGCATGGTCAAGGACTCTTGAAAGTGGGTGCGCGCCTCGGCATACTGCCCCTGGTCGAACCAGAGCGCGCCCAGGCGCGTGTGGGTGCGCGCGGTCGCAGGATGCACACCGTGCAATTCCGATTGCCGGCGCAGAGCGCGTTGCAGATGCATCAGCGCCGCAGGATAGCGGCGTTCGGCGCGCAACACGTCGCCCATACCACTCAACGCCCAGGCGATGGCGTCGTTATCGCCCGTTACGCTGGTGCGGTGAGCGGCGAGCACGAGTTCATACTGCTGGCGTGCCCGGGCGAGGTCGCCTTCAGCATGCCAGACATCCCCGAGGCGGCAACGCAACGCGGTCATCACGGGGTTCGTCTCACCCAGTTGCATGGCACACGCCCCAGCAACACGCATAAGCAACGCGGCAACGGTCGCAGCATCGGCACGCGCCGGGCCGGCGCCAACCGAGCGCAGACAGCTGATTGCCAGCATCTCCGCCGCCGCTGGCGAGCTGGCTGCCTGCGCCAGTGCCTCGTCGATCACGGTACACGCGCCGGCATCGTCGCCACGGATGAGCAATGCGCCGCCGAGCGCCATCAATGGGCCGATCTCACCATCGTCGCCGGCAGTGCGCGCCGGCACCAGGCTCAAGGGTTGTCGATTGATTGCACAATCAGTCATCATGGCCCTCTCTCAACCAGCACATGCGCCGGCCGCGGCACACGCACCAGCACCGCCTGTGCAGTCTCGTTCTGCACAGGTGTTGCCGCCGTCGCCGGCACGGGGCGATAGTCAGGCAGGAGTTCCTGGAGATATTGCCGTACCGCTACGGCATCATTCGCCGCCGCCGCTTCCTCGAGCGTCGCAACCTGTGAGCGCAGGGCGTCCGGCAGGCTATCGCCGGCACGCGCGGCAATGAAGAGCTTGCTGTGCGCCGTCGGGCGGTAACACTCACCATCGGCAAACAATTCCTCAAACAACTTCTCGCCTGGCCGGATTCCAGTGAAGCAAATATCAATATCCCGCCCGACCTCCAGACCCGACAGGCGGATCATGTCGCGCGCCAGGTCCACCACCTTGACGGGCTCTCCCATATCGAGCATGTAGACCTCGCCGATTCGCCCCAGGATTGATGCCTGCAATACGAGTTGCACAGCTTCAGGAATGGTCATAAAGTAGCGGCGCATTTCCGGGTGGGTAACGGTGACCGGGCCGCCTGCCGCGATCTGGCGCTTGAACGTCAGCACAACACTGCCACGACTGCCGAGCACGTTCCCGAAGCGCACTGCGACATACGGCCGCCCGCTGACCCGCGCCGCATCGAGCACCAGCATCTCGGCGACACGTTTGGTGGCGCCCATCACACTGGTCGGGTTGACAGCTTTGTCTGATGAAATCATGACGAAGCGATCCACACCGGTTTCGAGCGCGACATCGAGCAGGTTGCGTGTACCGACGACATTGGTGCTGATCGCCTCCACCGGATGTTCTTCCATCAATGGCACATGTTTGTGCGCGGCAGCGTGGAACACCAGTTCAGGGCAATAGGTACCGAAGATCCAGCGCAGGCGCTCCAGTGAGCGAATATCCGCAATCACCGGAACGATACGTGTCGCCAGCCCGAGCTGCGCGTCAGCCAGCCGCTGCAGTTCGTTGCAAATCTCAAACACACTGTTTTCACCATGGCCGAGCACGATCAGGTGCGACGGCCCGCAGCGCAACAACTGGCGGCACAATTCACTGCCGATTGAACCGCCGCCACCCGTCACCAGCACTCTACGACCACCGACCAGCGCGCGCACCGCGGCGGTATCCGTCTGCACCGGAGCGCGGCGCAGGAGATCTTCAATCTGAATGGTGCGCAACTGATTGACGCTGATAGCGCCATTGATCAATTCATGCATCCCCGGCATGGTGCGCACCGACACACCCGCCTGATCACAGATATGCACGATCTCGCGCACGGCCTTACCGGGCGCCCCCGGTATGGCAATGATGACCTGCCGCACATGATGTTTTGCCGCCAGAGCCGGGATGGCATGGCGGTCACCCAGGACCTCGACACCATGCAGGCGAAGTCCATGCTTACCGGTGTCATCGTCCAGCAAACCGACGACCTCCATGCCAAGCTCGGGGTGATGCTGAATCTCACGTACGATCATCGAGCCGGCATCACCCGCACCCATCACCAGCACCGGCGCCGGCCGATCGGTAGATCGCCTGCGCCGTTCACGCGCCGCGCCGATGCGCACCAGCAGCCGCGGCAGGCTGACCAGCGCCACAGCAACCGGCAGCACAATGAATGGGATGGATCGCGGAACACCTGGCGTCAACGGAACGACCGCGCTCAACAGCGCGTTTGCGATCCCAACCAGCGCCACTGCGCCGGCAGTCGCGCCGGAGAGTAACTGCATCTCTTCGAACGACGCATACCGCCAGTACCGGTGGTAGACGCACACCTGGTTGAACACCAGCGGGATCGCAACCATCGCCAGCAGACTGAACTGGACATATGCCGGCCAGTAGCTGCCGAGGCTGAATGACTCCAGCCGCATGACAAAACCAAGGTACACAGCCAGCGGAATGAAGACAAGGTCGAATGCCAGAAAATGCCGGTTACGAAGGTGCTGCATCGTCGTGCCTTTAATCACTGGCGGGGGATGCCATCACGCTGTGCTTCACAGCCTCGTGGAGCGCGCTGCATACCGTGTCGACCTGATCCTCGGTCATCACCCCCGAAAAGGGCAGGGCGAGCGATACCGCGCCAAGATGTTCGGTTACGGGGAAATCACCATCACGGTAACCAAAACGCTGGCGATAGAACGGCTGCAGGTGGATCGGCGTGAAATAGGGGCGGCTCGGAACGCCGCGCTCAGCCAGCAGACGAACAACCAGGTCACGCCGCGCGGGCGGCAGAACGCGCACCACATAGACGAACCACGACATGCGGGTCGTACTCGCGGCGCTACGCGGCGTCTCGACGAATTCGGCACCGGCCAGGCGCTCCTGATACCAGGCCGCGACGCGGGCGCGCTTCTCCAGGAGTTCATCAAGCCGGTTCAACTGCGCCAGTCCAAGCGCGGCGCTCAGTTCGTCAAGCCGGTAGTTGTACCCCAGGCGCGTGTGATTGAGCCAGCCATCAAAGACATCGCGACCCTGGTTGCGCAGACTGCGAAACAACCCCGCCCAGGACTCGCGGCTGGTCACGATCATGCCGCCCTCACCGGTTGTCACCTGTTTGTTCGGGTAAAAGGCGAAGACAGCAGCATCGCCGAGGGATCCTGCCGGGCGACCCTTGTATGCGGCACCGATCGCCTCACACGCATCCTCGATCACCGTCAGATCCTGGCTGCGCGCAACCTCAATCAGCGGATCCATATCAGCGGGCTGACCAAAGGCATGCACCGGCAGAAGGGCGCGTAGACGCCCTTCAGGGCGGCGTATGCCGCGGAGTGACGGCGGCAGCCAGCGATCGGCGGCCAATCCGCCCCGGGCCAGGTCTGCGGCGGCGGCAGCGGCGAGATTCGGATCGAGATTGCCCGTCGCCGGGTCGACGTCGACGAATACGGGGACGCCCTGTTCGTACAGGATGCAGTTCGCAGAGGCGATAAATGAGAATGGCGTGGTAATCACCATATCGCCCGCGCCAACCTCAGCGGCAATCATGCACAGATGCAGCCCGCTGGTGCCTGAGTTGACGCCGATGCCATGGGTGACGCCGGCCACCGCCGCTGCTGCCTGCTCAAACGCATTGAGCCGTGGGCCGATGCTCAGCACCGGCGTGCGGAGCACCTCATTCACCGCGGCGATCTCCGCCGCAGTGATATCGGGAGAAGACATTGGAACATGGATCACCATGCGAATCGCTCCTTTCGCAACGGCGGGTGCCGTTTCTGTAGCGACTGTAGCATCATGCGCTCCAGTGCGCGTCTGCCTGCCGGCTATGCTGGAATATGCCGCATGGCGGATTTGGCGGTTGGAGGTCAGGGGTTAGATTCAGCGATTCCGTTGATTCCCATGTTCGGCCGTCCCTTTGATACATCATGAATCCGACACATCATGCGCTACCAGATCACCTTCTCGCCCAACGCGGCTGGCGATTTTGACTACTTTGCGGCGTATGAACCACAGCGAAGAAAGCAAAGGTGAATGGGGAATAGTCCGTAACCGAGTAAGCGCACAAGGTAGAGTGTGGCTTAACATCGCTTGCTGGTAAATCGTCACCGACGTACCTGATCCCGGTGACGATTCGCTGGCGGGGGAGTCCCGCGAGCGGGATGGTTGGATGCACCTGACTCGCCTGGATCGGGGCGATTTTCAAGGATGGTGGCGTACGAAAGCTCAACTGCCTGGGAACAGCTATCACAATCTGTCGCGGCAGATGACGCTTACCGTCGATTGTCTCCCCCTCACCCCCTCACCCTCTCACCCCATACACCGTCCGGTAGTAAACAAGCTTGACCAACTCCCCCGAGGCATAGCGCCACGTAAACACCGCGCAACGAAATTGGTCCGCGCAGGTGAAGAGAAACGGCGCTGCGCTGACCGTAATACGCATCTCCGGAATAACCGTGTGGAATGTCTGCGCCGAACGCCGTGTATGGTATGGATCGGTAACGACCACCAGCGACGTCCATCCCTGCCGCGCCGCCAGGTCATGCAGCAACACCGCTTCATCATAGGTGCTTTGCGCGTTGTCGACTACCAGCGCGGCGGAAGGGGAAAGGCCGCGGGCAAGCGCTTCCTGTAGCGAACGATATGCCGACGAGGCTTCAGCCGGCCGTCCGGGAGGCGCCCCACCGGCAAATACAATCACCGGTGCGATGCCACGCCGATAGAGCGCGAGCGCCTGGATCGTGCGGTTCGGCGGGTGCCCCTCGCCGCCCAGCACCACAATCGCGTCTGCCGGCGTCAGGGTATCATTGACGACTAACCAGGGGGCGGCAAGGAGCGGGATCAGGATAGGCAGAACGATCAGATAGCCCGGTCCAATCACCTTCCAGCCAGGATGACGCAAAAGGCGAAAGTGATGCTTGTCGTGCGGGTGTGACATGAGGAGGCAAACCTGCTTTGCACGTTTCAGTGCCGCAGCGGTCGCGCCGGAACCCCCGCCACGACGGCGCCGTTGGCGACCGCGTCGGCAACCAACGCGCCGCCGCCGACAATGCTCCACTCACCGACTGTGCGTTGCGGCAAGACTGTCGCGCCAATACCCACCAGCGCGCCGTCGCCGACGATCACATCGCCGCCAAGAACCGCGCCCGGCGCAATGTGCGCATGTGCGCCGATGCGGTTGTGATGCTCGATGATACAGCCGGTATTTAGAATCGCGTTTGCGCCAATGATCGCTCCGGTATTCACGACAACCCGCGCCCCGATCACCGTTCCGACCGCAACGATCGCGTCAGGAGCGACGATTGCCGAGGGGTGGCAGGCGACGACAAACCGCTCGCCGCAATCAAGCCACCGTTCATATACCATGCGCCGTGTTCGATTATTGCCGATGGCAATTACCAGCGCATCATGCTCGACCGCGTTGATCGATGCAAGGGGACCAATAACCGGCAGGCCGAGCCGTATTTCGCCAGAGAGACGTGGATCATCGTCCAGATACCCAACCGGTTCAATGTCTGCCCCGGCATCGCGCATTCGCAATACCGTATCGGCAACGACCTGCGCATGCCCTCCCGCGCCGATGATCAGTAAGCGCTTCACTGCAAAAACCTTTCGGGTCTGCCAGAAACAGCTGGCGCAACCGGGTGCAATCCGACAGGCGATGTCTCCCCTTTCGCAGCAACAGGTATGGGGGACCCGGAAGACGTGACGCCGCAAAACTCAGTCATCGTCGCGCTACCCTGCTGGCTGATACCCTCGCGTCGCACGACGCGCCATACTGTCAGCACCAGGATGCGGAGATCGAGCCAGAACGATTGGTGATCGACATACCAGACATCAAGCGCGAACTTCTCATCCCAGCTAATGGCATTGCGTCCATTGACCTGGGCCCAGCCGGTAATGCCGGGGCGAACGTCATGGCGACGCATCTGTTCGGGCGTATAGCGGTCGAGATATTCCATCAACAATGGGCGTGGCCCGACCAGGCTCATCTCGCCGCGCAGCACATTGATCAGCTCCGGCAACTCGTCGAGACTGCTGCTGCGCAGAAAACGCCCGAACGGCGTCAACCGCTGGTCATCCGGCAACAGCCTGCCCGCCTCGTCGCGCGCATCCGTCATGGTGCGGAACTTCAGCATCGTAAATGGCCTGCCGTACAACCCGGGACGCTGCTGGCGGAAGAATACGGGCGCGCCGAGACGCAACCGCACCAGCGCCGCGACGAGCAGCAGCAGCGGCACAAGGATAAACAACGCGACACCGCCAGCCAGAAGATCGAAGAGACGTTTGAGATGATCGTGATACATAGGACATCTCAGGCCGACAATATTGTTTGATAGATATCGGCAATCTGGGCAGCCGTGACGCGAACGTCGAATAGTTCGCGCACACGTCTGCTGCCGTGTTCCGCCATTACCCGGGCCCGAACCGGATCGTGTATTGCGGCGGTAATTGCCGCCGCCAGGCGCGGTGGATCACGCGGCGGCACCAGCCACCCGCTCACCCCGTCTACGACGACATCCGGAAAGCCGCCCACATTTGTCGCGACGGTCGGAACGCCCAGTAACAATGACTCTGCCGCACCGCCTACATTTTCGGAATGTGATGGATGCGCGACGACGTCGAGATCGGGATAGAGATCAGGCACATCATTTCGCGTACCAAGAAACACGGCGCGCTCGCCAAGGCGCTCATGCCCATATGCGCGAACGCGCCGCTCGTAGTCGTGTGCGCCATTCCAGGCTCCCCCGACAAATACCGCCTGCAGATCCAGCCCGGAATCGATGACAATCCGGAGTGCATCAATCAGATCTTCATGTCCCTTCAGGCCGCGCTTCTGACCCAGAACCCATTTCGGCCCATACATATAGGCCACCATGCCCACAATCGGCCGCCCAGGTACAATACCGGGTTCGGTGCGTAACTTTCCGCCTCTGCCTCGTACAAAATCTTCAACATCGGTACCATAATATGAGAGGAACACATGCTTTCGCGCAACGCCCATCGCCTGGTAGGCAGCGCACGTCCAGCGGCACGAACCGATCCAATAATCGGCTGGTCCTGCAACTGCAAGTTCGGCACGCCGAAAGAAGGGGCTTTCGAGGTGCAGTGGTCCGGGCACCTGGAAGATACGCGGGATTCGCCCGACACGACCGAGTGCCAGGCGCATCGTCAGCGTTGTGCCGACGAAATGGCTATGAATGAGATCCGGCTGAACGGTATGCACCAGATGCCGTAATCCGGCGATGATACCAGGAGCACGCCACAGCGTCTGTACCGGGAAATCGAATCGCGCCAGATGAACATGAACGCCAGCCGCTTTGTAGTGAGCCACCAGCGGCCCCTCAGGCAGGGCAACATGCACCTCAACTCCCAGACGCACCAATTCACGTACCTGGCGCAATGCCCATGTCGCGCCAACCGAGGTCTTCAGCAAATGCAGCACGCGTATCGGACGGCCTGACACGCTCATGACACCCTCCGTTCATGGGTGGACGCCATACCGGATGGATGCGCGATGCCTGACACTGTCTGCAATGCGAACCAGCGTTCCGTCTGGTCACGCAGAGTACGATAAAACGCCAGTCGCCGTTCATGCAGGAGATCATCGGCATAATCACGCGCAGTGGCAAGATTGCGCACCGACATCGCCGCCATACGGTCCGGGTCATTCGCCACGGCCTGGATAGCAGAGGCAAGCACCGCGGCATCACCGGGCGGTACCAGATCTTCAGGTGGAAGTAATTCCGGTATTCCGCCGGCTGTCGAGCCGATACATGGCAGACCACGCGCCATTGCTTCGATCATGGCACGTGGCAAACCCTCGGTTCGCGACGGTAGAACGAACAGATCCGCTGCATCGAGCCGGGAACGAACCACCGCGCCCGCCGGCAGCATGCCATGCCACGCCACCCGGTGGGCGATTCCCAGGCGCTCAGCCTGCTGCTCAAGCACTGCCCGATACTTGCCGTCGCCCACCATATCAAGGTGGAGATCGAGTCCTCTGCCGACACACATTGCCATGGCGTCGAGCAAGACATCAGGGGCTTTGTAGAGTTGATCCAGCGTGCCCACGTGGATGAGGCGCAACGGTGTGGTCATGTCTCTCACACGCGGAGTCGCTGTGAACGCGTCAAGCGGTAGTTCTACATCGGAATATGACGTTTTGAATCCATCCATACGTGGCGGGTAGCGCCGTTGAAGCGCCATACTGGTTACGTACGATGCAGCGCAGGCGCCGGCGCACTGGTGGCGCAGCAGGTGTGCAAACCAGTGGCGAAACAACGGTCGTAACGGGTGCCTGACCGCGCCGGGCGCAAACACATCCCAGGGGTCGCCGACGACCTCGACGCCGTACGGTCGCTTGCCGGCGACATTCAGGAGACAGGCGGCAATCTGCGACGGTATACGTAGGATAAGCGCATTGCCAGGACGTAGTGCGGCGGCCAGGACGCGCCGGAGTTCGCCTGCGTGCAACATGTATTCTGCCGGCCCGACATAGTAGGGCAACGCCACTACTGCCAGCGCTGGCCCATCCACCCGAGCATACTCAGGCGGTGTCATTGTGACATCACGCACCCGTGCCAGCACGCTCACACGCTCGAAAACCTCGAGATAGCGCGTCCAGAAACGATACGCAAATGCCGCCGGCGTCCAGATTGCACCATCCGGCGTGCGCAGAAAGCGTTGCTCGAGAGAAACGGCAAGCTCCATACTACCTGGCCTTTCGCAACAACCATGCGCCGACAAGGATCATCATTATCACCAGTACACCCGTCAGAACCTGGAACGGGACCGGTGTAAACGAGTTTCGAATCTGCAGTAGTAATGGCACGAATACCACGCCGACCACAGCCTGCGCTTCCGGTGTTGCGGGTACGTGATCGAGCCAGCCAACGCTCAGCCCCACAAGAAACATGGCCAGCACAACAACGATTGCACCACCATTGCGATACGCCTCGGCCACTGGCGAGAAACCGATAAAGCCGATGCGGTACTGAACCAGGATGTTTGAGAGTCGCTCGTCGTAACTTGCATCCACCCGCTGTGAGGCCAGATCTGGGATCACACGGTAGAGTGCGCGCTCAAATGGCGCCCAGTAGCCGGCCCCATACAGGAACACATCGCCCGACTCGTGCCAGCGAACAACTTCTGCGACCGGGCGGAGTGATCCGCCCATTTCGACCAGCGCATCGACCGGGGTCACCCGAATTTCGTCAGGGTCGAACCCGCGCAGGCCCGCCTGGCGTACTTCACGTACAAACGCAATAACGAACAAGAGGGTAATGACCAGGATGACAAGCGTGCGTCCTGAGAGCGGGATGCGGCGGCGCGCCTCAATCACCAGCGCCGCAGCGGTTGGAAACAACACCTCACCGCGCAGTCCCAGCGGCAGAGCAAAAAGCGTCCACACAACGAACAACCCGATGCCGAGTCGACGCCATGCGCCGGGCGGCGATGCCGCCAGCAACGTCATACCGAGTCCAATCCCGTAATACACAAGCGAGAGTGGCGCATCCGCCGTCGCCGCCAGAAACGCTACATATGAGCCAAACAACAAGTCGGCACCGCGCGACCCGATGGCATAGAAGAACCAGGCGGCGATACAGCCTGCGGTGAGGAATAACCCGACCATAAGCAACAGCCGCGATATCTCCGGATCGTTGCTGGAAACTGAAGCCTCGGCGGGGGACGTATCGGGTACCACCACAATACCCAGGAAACAGGCGACAAGGCCCATGAGTGAAAGCACCAGCGCCTCACGCGCAGCCGGTGCATATAACCACTGCGACAGGGCCTGCTCCATGTCGAATGAATAGGACAGGCCGAGGCCAACTGCTGGCGCAACGCCGAAGTGAAAGACGCTATAGACCGCCAGATACACCGATGAAGCCGACCAGACGCCGCGTGGTGACGTGCGAAACACTGCGGCGAGCGCCACAGCGACTCCTGCCAGTGTTACAAGACAGAGCAGCGGCAGATCGAGATCGCGGAGGAAGCCGGTAGAAAGCCAGAGGACAACGAGAACGACGCCGGCAATAGCCGCGGACATTAAGTGTGTCGGACGGGTGGCACGTGCTGTGACCGGCGCGACAAGTTGAGGCGGTTCGACGGTCTTCAGCATGGCCGCACTCCGCTCCAGATTTCACGATGGGCGTCAATACATCGGTCGAGCGTAAATATGCTTGCAGCAAACTGCCTCATGCGCTGTTCACGTATGGCCTGGTCGCGCCCCTTGCGCGCCAGTGTGGCCGCGGTATTCGCCCAGGCAACATTTGAGGCACCAAGATCGAGCGCCGTCAGCGCCGGTAGAAATGCTTCAATCTCGCATATCACCGGGATAGCGCTTGCCAGCACCGGCGTACCGGCGGCGCAGGCTTCCAGTACAGCACCCGGCAATCCTTCCCAGAGTGACGGGAAGATCATAGTATCCGCCGCTTTCAGCAACCGTGGTATGTCGTGCCGTTCGCCGGCAAAGACGATCCGTCCAGCAAGCTTCAACTCGTCAACGCGACGACGCACTGCCGCTTCAATCGTGTTGCCGCCACGTCCGGCCAGTAATAACCGCGCACCGGGATCATGTGCAGCAATCGCCGCAAAGACCTCGACCAGGCGATCATGGTTTTTCGGCGTATCGAATCGCCCGACATGGATGTAGAGCGTGCATTCAGCCGGAAGACCAAACTCGCTGCATACCCCTGCCCGATCCGGTGACCCTTCAAAGCGAACTGGATCCAATCCGTTATAGATGACACGACAGCGTGGATCGCAACGCCAGTTCCGGCCCCAGGCCGCGACCATGGCACTCTCGCTTACTGCCGGGATGGACGTCGCATAGCGGTCGATCCAGCGGCGCAACACCCAGCGTTGTACACGACGACTCACCCCGCTGCCACGACCATCCGATGAGCTACGAAAATGTGCGATACGTACCGGCACGCCACACGCTGCTGCCAGGCGCAATAACGCACCCGACGCATAATGAACATGAGCATGGACGGCATCGTAGCGCTTCTTGCGCAGCAGGGCGCAGAACTGCAGGGGGAAACGCGGCCCGAGCCGGAGATAATGGACCTCGCCACCCATCGCGCGAATATCGCCGTCAAGATCGCCTGGCAGACCTGAGAGCACGCAGAAATCCAGGCGAAACTCGTGCGCTTCCAGCGCGCGCATGATCTCAAGCGTTCGCAGCTCGGCGCCGCCACGCTGCATGCGGCCAAAGATGTGTAGAATGGCAGGCATGCCCCTTATTACCACCTGAACTTCATTTTTTCCTTAACTGGTTTTGAATATATAGATGGCTTTATTGCGCCCAGGTTGAACGCCTATCGACCGTGCATAAGCCACCAGATCACAGCGCATCATCCAGAGATAGCCTGGCTTCCGCAGTGCTTGAAAAAGGCTCAATGTTTCCTCCAACAGCATGGAAAAGGTTAGCGAGCCTTCGGCTCTACCCGACGGATATAACCAACCGTCGCCGCATACGCCGCTGCTTCGAATAGATTCGCACCCAGTAATGCCCATGCCACGCCGACCAGACCATATGGCCCGATAAGCACCATGGAGCCACCAGCTACGATCAAGCAACTCACAATCTGCACAGGTAATTGCACCGCGAAACGGCGCATCGCATTGATTGCCGTGCCAAGAAACACATAGGCGAACTGCAACCCGTAGGCCATCATCATCCAGACCAGGACATCAGCCCGCTCGGCATACTCAGGGCGATACAGCAATGTGAGAAGTTGGGGTCCTGCCACCAGCGTCACCGCCACACCTGCTGCGCCCAGCGCAGCCCCCATGCCGATAAGGCGCAATAACAGACCATCGAATGCCTGCCAGGCCCCTGCGGCGTAATGCTTTGCCAGCCGCGGACTTGCCGACTGGCCCAGCGCCGTCACGACAGTACCGCCAACCAGGGCTACGGCGCCGACGGCGGCGAACATACCCAGTTCACGTTCGTCGAATCGATGCTCGATAACATAACGTGGAATGTTGACCATCAACGATCCAAGCGTTATCGCCAGACCGGGCGCTATGCCACGCAGCGCAAGCCGGCCAAGCCGGTGCCAGTCCCAGATTGGTGTCAGTGCCGACCATCTGCCACCCAGCAGAACCACGCTGCGCGCGTCATATGCAAACGTTATAGACGCCGATGCAAAAGCCATCCCTGCCATTGACCAGACGGTGCTTTGCGTAACCATGAGGCATACGGTGAAGACCAACAACTGCAAGCCACCTTGCAGAATCTGGGAAATGGCAATCCGATCCATTCGCTCACGCTGTTGCAGCAACCCGTAAATGATGTCACTCAGGTTGTCAAAGGCTCTGGTCAGGCCAATCAGCACTATGACCACAATCAGTTCAGTACGATAGTCGCCGATGACGGCAAGCGTTCCAATGGCCGCCAGCGCCGCCAGGGTCGTCACCAGGCGCAACGCAAAGTAGTGGCCGAATACATAGTCATGACGGACATCAGTCGCTTGAAGCGCACGAAGCTTCATGCTGGCAAACAGCATCACCGGCGCGGTAATCGCCAGTCCCAGCGCATACTGCCCAACGGCTTCGGGTGATGCGAGTTTGGCCAGCAGTACCAGCACGCCCCATTGCGCCGCGGCATACACAATATTGCCCGCCAGGGTCCACGCGAAGTTCGCTCGCAACGATAGCGCGTGTAGCGCGGCAGGCTGGTGCTCCGTCAGTGGCCTGGCAGGGTTGCTCACGGCGTCCTCGATCTACTTCGAATGCACCCCATTCCGCCGTTCATCCATCCCTGTCGCCACTGTCGCCTCAATGACCACGGCGTCCGTAGGCCGCGCCACGGCATAGCTGCCGCTGATTGGTTCGGTGGTGTCGACCGCGCCGGGCGCATGGCTCCGCCGGCGATGCCTCCGGCCAAACAGCTTGCCCAGCGGCCCACGCTTGCTCCGGCGTTTCTCGCCGCCGTAGTAGTAGTAGTAATGGTCGTACCCGCCCTGCTCTTTCGTTACCCGGTTCAATACCACCCCCTGCGGCTCGACGCCTGCCTGCAGCAACTGGTCGCACGCCCGGCGCAACTGGCTGGTACGCGTCGCGCCCGCCAGGACCACCAGCAATGTCGCGTCACATACATGCGCCAGCGGCGTGGCGTCGGCGACGGCCAGTAACGGCGGGCTGTCAAACACGACCACGTCGGCCATGCTCTTTAACTCGGTGATTAACTCCGCCATCTTTGCCGAACTGACCATGACCGCCGGATCGGATGGTACCGGCCCACTCGGCAGCAACAACAGATTCTCCATACTGGTGGGGATCATGTGGTTGTAGAGGCTATCGGAAGGATCGCGCACCAGCGCCGTCGTCACGCCGCGCAGGTTCGCATGGCGGAAGAAGCGGTGCAACGATGGACGGCGCAGGTCGGTGTCGACCAGAATGACCCGTTTACCGGAGCGGGCTATCGCCAGCGCCAGGTTTGCCGCGGTGGTGCTCTTCCCTTCACCCGGCCCACTGCTTGTTACAAGCAATGTATGCAGCGGCTTCTCAAACCGCGCGATCTCCAGCTTCACCCGCAACATCTGGTATGCTTCGGACACCAGTGAGAAGGGGTCTTTCAGCATCACCAGCTTTTCCGAAGGTTCGACGCCGTCGATCCGCCCGATTGCCGCCAGTGTGCCGACATGAGTCGCCGCCGCGACATCGTCGCTCGAACTGACCCGGTCGCTGAGGTATTCAATCAAGAGCGCCAGCCCGATCGCCAGCAACAGGCCGGCAATCGCCGCAAGTGCCGTGTTCAGGGCAATCCGCGGCCGTACCGGCTGTTCGGCCGGCGTGGCCGACTCGACCACGTTAACGCTGTTGGTCATTTGCGCTTCGGCCAGGCGTACTTCTTCCAGGCTGCGCAGCACGGTCGCATAACTGCTGCGATACTCCACCAGCGCCGCCTCCAGGCGCGCCCGCCGCGCCGGGTCGTCAATGCCGCGCAACGCGTCCAGCCCGGCCTGGGTTGCGTCAATGTCGGTCTGGAGCTTGGCGATTTCTTCTTCCAGACTGCGTTTCGATTCGGCGAACCGTTCCGATTGCAGCTCGCGATTCTGCTCGGCGAATACCGCGACGATCCGGTTGGCGATGTCGGCGGCCCGCTGCGGGTCGGTGTCTTCGACACTGACGACGATCAGTTGCGTATCACGAACCGGAGCGACCCGGACGCGGTCCTGTAGCCGATCGGGTGTCTCTACCAGTTGTAGCGCGCTGATGACCTCGGCGAGCACGGGTCGCTTCAGCATCAACTGGGCATAGGTGCGCGCCAGGCGCTCGCTGCTCAGGATCGAGTTGTAGTCGGTTGTCATGCTGCCGGTCGAGGCCTGGTTGATCAGCAGGGTGGTCGACGCCGCGTAAATCGGGGTCATCTGGCGGCTGACGAGGTAGGCCACACCGCCGGCCAGCAGCGTGATCAGAAGGATCAACCAGACCCAGCGCCACAGCAGGGTGATATAGCGTTGCAACGGCATAAGATGCTCATTTCATGTCTATCCGCGCGGCCGGACCCGCTCCGCCCGCACTGACTGTATCACCAGGCCGGGGGCGGAGCGTCTGCCCGGTGGGCAATTGCTTCTATGCCATGTGGCGTATCTTCATGCGTAATATGGTTGATACTCGTTACGGCCGGCATCCTGGTTCTCGACGGAGCGGCGTGTTCGGCTTCAGTCATACGCGCTCGCCGTCGCCCTGAAGGGCTCGGCCTGGTGCTGCAAAGGCCGCCTTCGCGGCCTGCGGGAGCCGGCGCAGGCCAGCTTCGCCTGTGGGTAGCCGAGGGCTTCAGCCCGACGGCGTGTGCGTTCGGTATGCTGGATGTAACCCTTAAAGATCATCAACCCGACGGCGTGTGATCGGCAAAGGACCGAATTCATATGATGACAGGCACATCGATCTAGGCACGATGGGGGCAACGGAGGCCTGGGGGAAGCCCGGTAAGGGCGAACCTTGTGTTCGCCGTCGGCGGCAGGATGCGCTCTGGGAAGTGGAATACGTGTCGCCCCGCCGCCGGGCGCGCCGGATCATGCGAGCGAGACGCCCGCGCTCCCAGGAGAAGGGCGAACAGTTACCGAACTGGCGCCGAATCACGGCATGATCAATGTCTGAAGCGTTCGCATGGCAAATGCCATGTCGAAGAGGGTTTCGCCGGCGAGGATACGGCGTATCGAACACGCGAGGTCGTGAGCAGGTATCGTGGTTAGCAGATACCCGGTTACGCCAATGCGCAGCGCCTCCAGCAGGTAGGCAGGCTCGTCAATCGCCGAAACAATCACCACTGGAGTATCGGGTAGATCGCGTATAGCCTGCCGGGCCACGGCCAGACCGGTCATCTGTTCCAGAGAAATGTCGAGGAGAATCAGGCCAGGATGCATCCGGCGTATCTGCTCCAATGCAATCCGTCCATCTGCCGTCTCGGCGATGAGTTTCGTTTCCGGCATCTGCGCCAGCACCTCCCGCAAGAAGGCGCACCCATCAGCAGTAGCGGCAATCAGTGTACGCACAGGTTGTGCTCCATCCATCCCCATAGATCGCTCATGTCTCGACGGCCTGGCCGGCGCCGCTTACGCTCGAGGCCATCATGTGTCGCGTGTGAATGCTCCGGTGCCGTATGCTCTGCAAGTCATCATCCTGTTGTAACCCATCGTATCGTATATGCCTGTCGCGCGCGTCTGCTATGCGGCTATGTGCCACGTATGTCGAGCGGCATATTCGAGAACCGTTTCATACAACCAGTGACGCGGCGTTGTCCCTGCAGGGTGGTCTGGAGGGCCGTTCGGCAAGCTCACGCCATCACGGCACGCCCGCCAGACTCCAGCATCCGGCGGCAGGACGGCAGTCCGTAAGGACGCAGCGTACTGCGTCCACCGCGTGCTGCGTTCACCGCAATGTATCGCTCTGCCGAAGCGTTGCCCTGAGCCTGCCGAAGGCAAAAACGCCAGGTTACGCGGCGCCTGACAAGACGACCGCGTAACTCCTTTTATAACGAAACGGCGGAGGAACGCGCATCCTGCGCTCCTCCGCCGCCCTATCGTCGCGCCGCCAGCGCCGCGAACCTATGCCTTGACCAGACCTAATTCAAGCGCGCGCACCGCTGCCTGCGTCCGATCAGATACGCCGAGTTTGGCGATGATATGCTCAACATGCACTTTGACCGTTCCGGGGCTAATGACCAGTTCGCGCGCGATCTCGCGGTTGGTCTTTCCCTGCATCAGCAATCGCAGGACATCATGTTCACGCGCCGTGAGTGGCTCGACGAGCGTCGTCTGCGGGTCGGGTGCTGCGTGCGCCAGCCGCCGCAGCGTTTGCAGGACCAGGTCGGCATTCAGAAAGGCTTCGCCGCGCAATACCTGGCGCACCGCGCCAACAATCTCGCGCCGGCTTGCGTCTTTCAGAAGATATCCGGCAACACCCGCGCGCAACGCTTCCATGAGAAGATCCGGCTTCGATTGCACGGTAATCACGATAATGCTGATATCCGGCCGCAACGCCTTGATCCGGCGCGTCGCCTCAATCCCGTCAATCACCGGCATCTGCAGATCCATCATCACCAGGTCCACCGGCTGGCACGCAACGAAATCGAGCGCTGCAGCCCCATCACCTGCCTCGCCAATCAGCTCAATACCCGGCTCGCGCATGAGCACTGCAGCCAGCCCGGCGCGCGCCAGTTCATGGTCGTCAACAATGAGTACACGCGCCGGCATCGGCGCAGCCCGCACAGGCTGGCATGTCATGGTGTTTGACCTTGCTCTGCTGCCACGTGATCGGTAGAGTGATCCTGATGTATGTCCCTGCTCCCGGTTGACTCTGGATCGTCATTGTTCCTTCCAGCAGCGCGACCCGCTCGCGCATGCCGGCAATACCGGCGCATCCAGCGCGAATCGCCGCGCCATCGAATCCGCAACCTTCGTCGGCAATCTCGAGCCACATCGTTACGTCATCGCGCGCCATGGTCACCTGGACGCGGCACCGCCCGGCATGTTTGCGTATGTTGTGCAATGCCTCCTGCACCAGACGAAAAAGCGCCAGTTCAACGTCGGCGGGTAACGGGCCGAGATCGACGAACTTCGCCGTTATGTCCCAACCGTCGTTATGTAAGGCCGTAACCTCAGGCTGGATGGCTTCGACCAGCGTTCGCCCCTCGAGCGCCTCAGGCGGCGAACCGGCCATGACCCGGCGAACTTCCACCGAGGCGCGCCGTGTGAGATCCATGGCTCGCTCAAGCGCCACACGCGACTGGAGGCTGCGGGGACGATAGACACCCGTGAGCGCCTGGAGTTGCAGGTGCGCGGCGCTCGTGAGTTGCGCCAGGCCATCGTGCAACTCGCGGGCAATCCGGTGGCGCTCCGCAGTGCGCGCTTCGTACAGCTCACTGCGCAACAGTCGGACTTCGGCCTCGCGCTCGGCGAGTAACGTCAGCAACATGTCAAGTTCGGCCTGCAACCAGCTGGCCGAGGCATCACCTGTATGCGGATGTGCCCCGCCTGCCGACCGCGCCAGCCCGGTTTCTCTCTTGTCTGCAAAGGATCTGTTGCTGTAGGTCATAGACAATGTTCTGCTTGAATGCAACGACCTGCCTGACAGCCCAGATCATAGTCGAAGGCGCCTGATCGTATGTTTGCAATACTTTGTCCAATTGTTGTCGAAAACACGTCATGTATAACAATACATAGTAGATAGAGTATCTTACTATGCCATACCGCAGTAATGTCATCAAATTGTAAGAAACAGGATAATCCCGTGGAAGCGGTACTCTTCCATCTTTGTGGATGGAAGCACCACGCTGCTCCACCTGCCCTGAGTGCAGCCGAAGGAGGCCAGGGCGACACCCGGAAACGCGCCACTGCGTGAGCCATATTCTTGTGCGGCGGCACGGCTCACGACTCGCACGAGCAGAGCAGGCGATTACTCGCCAGTTTCGTTCAGCAAGGTGGAGAGGAAAGTAATCAACGGCTGCAGCGTTTCGGGGATCGCGCCGGTGAAAACGGTGACGGCATATCGTCGCCGTCCGGGGCGCGCAACAATCTCGTAGGCATACCCATCCGGGCTCTGGCGGCCTGTTTCGCCGTGCAGCCGGCGCACCCCGCTCTGGTGGAGCAGCATCAGAAGCGTTGCCATGGCGTCATCGCCGAGCTGCCGCACCTCGTCGCTGCGCACCGGCCACCGGTCAACCACGCCGCGCGCGACTCGCACCCGGCCATCACGCAGCACCACCACAGCCACCGACGTGAAGCGCAGGCCGCCGCTACGCTGCATGCCAACCAGGCCGCCACGCGGCAGACGCGGCATGCCTGCACGCAGCTCCCGGTGACCGAGGCTGCGCCCGAAGTGTGTGTCGCGCGGGCCGGCGCCGAGCGAACCAGGCACGATGTCGTCCTGTGGCTCCGCACCTGCAGCAGGCTGATCGTCTGAGGTATCGTTCATCACTCGCGTATCGCAGCTATACTCAACCGAACCGTACCGTCGCCAGCATCAGTTCGAACCGCCGTGCGGCACGCTCGAACTCCTGTTCGGGTGCCGCCAGAGACAGGAAGTAGCTCCGCTCGGGCATGACCACGATATACTCACGGGCAACCACCACCACTGGTAATGACGCGCGGCGTGGCGTATCAATTGGCTGCACCACATAGGCATATTCAACACGCGCGCCTTTCACTCCCGCAATCGTCACTTCGCTGCTGTTCAAGAAATGGTAGCCGGTCAATTCGGCGTGGAGTTGCACGCGCCGGTCAACCAGTTCCTGCAAGGTCGGCGGGTCCTGCGGGTCCAGATCGCGGCTTTCCACCGTGAACGTGGTTTTGAATGCCGAGCCGGTCTGCGGGTCCTCAACGTTCAGGATGACATCCTGCAGCGACTCGACATCAACCCACGTGGCGGGCAGCGCAATACTGAACGGAACATCAGCCGCCTGAAACGCTCGCGTACGCCCGGTTACCTGCACGAACAGCAGGAAACCAAGCGCCAGCGCCACCAGCACCACCAGCGCAACGCCAATGTCTTTCGGCAACAGCCGGAAGCGATAGATCGTCTCCCCTTCCGGCATCCGCATCATCTCACGCCTCACTTCCGCACGTCCCACCGTCAACGTTGCACGTTCAACGCCCGCCGCATCAATGCCAGCAATACGACAAAGCACCCGAGCGCAACCGTAAGACCAAGCCCCAGCGACCGCCAGGGATCGACGGTCAGGCCGCTGGCGCTCACCTCGCTGATCAGCCAGCTGAACAGGCCATTCGCCGCCGCAGCAAGGGCGACGCCAAGCGGAACCCACCACAGCGGGCGATGGGTGAACCGCGCCTCGGCAAGAAAATAGCCCATCAGGCCGCCAAACGACGCCTGCGCCAGCGCCGTCGTCACCGTGCGTATCACGCCCGGCGCCAGCGCCACCCCCTGATTATCGAATACATAATGCACATTCTGCAGGGTCGCCAGTCCGAGGCCGGCCACGGTGCCGTATACAATACCGTCCATCCGTTCGTCAAACTCCGGCGTGGCATACACGACGGCGCGTACGGTCGCATACGCAATCCCCTGCCAGGTAAACCCGACAATCAGAACCGATGCCAGCAATGAGGTGAGTGTGTCGGCTGCAGCCCACAGCGGCGTCTGAAACCACTGGTAGATCACCCGCATCCCGAGCGCTTCGCCCAGCAGCATGGCAACAATGAACACGGCGGCGATACGGGTCTTCGGCTCAGGTTCCAGCCGGTCCTGGCGATAGAAGAAGCCGAGCCACAGCGCGGACGGTGCCAGCGCGAGGAAGGCGCCGGCCAGCAGTAGCGGCGCACCTTCCAGCGGGCCGAGGAATCCGGCGAGCCAGGCGAGCAGGGAAGCGAAGGCGGCCATGCCCGCAATCTGGACCACACCCGCGCGCCAGAAGCCAGGATGCGGCTTATTCACCACTGCAAAATGGCGATCACAATAGACGCGCCCACCCAGTACATGGTACGGCGACCCGGCCGGCGCGTCACAGATGCAGCAACGTGGTTCTGACATAGACTCAGCGGCTTCTCCGCAGATCGGCGTCGGCGCGGAACGGATTCTCGGCGTTGCGCGGCACATTCAACGCATTATCGGCGACGATGGGCCGGTAGCCGCGCGCGATGACGATCACGCTGTACACCTGGCCGCGTGGAACGGCCACCTCCGTCTGGTAGACGCCGCGTGTATCGCTCACGCCAATCGTCAACACCTCACGGCTCGTCAGATTATCATCAGCGGCGGCCTGTGTCGCCGTCACCCCCGATTTCAGAATGAACAACTGCGCGCCGCTCACGCCACGCCCGGTATCGGCATCCGCCAGCACCCCCTGCACAAAGACAGTATCGCCGGAGGCTGCGGGAGCCTGTGGCGCAGCGCCGGTTGTACAGGCCAGCAGCGAGACATCATCAACCCACAGACTGCTGACATTGCCGGGCGGATTGCTCGACAGGAACGTGAGCCGCACGCGCTTGCCGGCCAGTTCCGTCACATCGAACTGCGCCTGGCGCCAGGTGTCGTCGCCCTGCGAGGAAGCGAGCTCCTCGACCGCGCTAAGGATGTCGCCGCTGGTATTGGCGAAGAGTACGACGAAGCTGGCATCATCGGCGAATGCCCCGAGCACGCCGCGCCGTTCTTCGTGCAGCAGCCTGTAATAACTCAGCCGCACCGATGTCGCATTGTCCGGAATGCGCACATCCTGGTAGATGTACTGTACGGCTTCAGTGTCAATACCGCCGAGCCAGGCGCTGCGCGCGCCGGTGTACGGCAACTCCGGGTCAATGATCGCCGTCTCGCCCAGCGTGACCTCGACCCACCCCTGGCCCGACTCAAATCCGCCATCAACCACCAGTTCAGTACAACCAGCCGGCGTCTGTTGCGCCGGTGCCTCGCCGGGGCCGGACGGCAACGCCGGGCCAGACTCCTGTGGCGCCGGGCCGACATCCGTGCCGGCGGACGTGATACCGACCTGGGCAAACGCATCGCGTACGGCTGCCGCTTCGGCGCCACCGTAGAGATCCTGCGCCGCGCGAATCGTTGCCCGCGCCGCGTCGGCGAAATCGCTGTCGGGCGTCAGGTATTGCACCATCGTGCGGTAATAGATCCGTTCCATCTTTTCCAGCCCGAGGGCCTGTGCCACCAGAAACGCGGCACGATTTGGAATACCACTGTTGACATGCACACCGCCATTATCCGATCGGCGCGTCAGCGGCAACTTCGCATAGTCGCGCATGTGCCCCGGCTGGCCCACGCCGTCGAGCGGCCGGCGCGGATTGTACCGCCCACCCAGCGTCGGGTCCTGCAAATCACGCAGGTACGGCACCGGGAAGGGCGGCGACTTCACAATCTGCTCACCCATCGTCCAGTTACCGCGGTCAATTAGCGCACCGAAGACATCGGCGTATGACTCGTTCAGCGCCCCCGACTGGCCCTCATAAATCAGTTGCGACGTTTGATCAATGACGCCATGGGTCAGTTCATGGCCGACGACGTCGAGGCCATACACCAGCGGGCGGAACAGGCTGCCGCCGTCGCCATAGATCATCTGCTGCGCCTCACTCACCCAGGCGGCATTCTCCGCATCGGCCGGATCGCTGCCATAATTGACCGTTGATACGATCGGCATGCCGCGACCGTCAATGCTATCGCGCTGGTGGGTATTGAAGTAGTAATCATACACAACACCGGCGGCATCGTGGGCCGCCTGCGCGATGGCGTTGCGGCTGCTGCGTTCACCTTCTTCAATCACCAGCTGGCCGGGGATGCGCGTGGTATTGCGCGCACTATAGGTGCGTCGCACCCTGGCGTGACCGATGCTATCAAACGCATGCACGACCGCCGGCCGGCGGGCATTGATGAAGTAATACCACTGGCCAGGCGGCGCATGGGTCAGGATCACGACGCGCCAGGCCAGGGTCGCTTTTCCACGCGCGTCAACATGCACCACGAGGCGGGTGCGATCCGGCAGGGGTTCCGTCACGACGCGCGCCTGTTCCTCCGGTTCGAGCTGCATCTCGCGGAGATCGCGCAGGGCCACGGCGACCGCGCGCCCGGCGGTGAGCACCGGTTCTGTAGGCACGCCGGCGATCGCCGCAAGCTGCCCATTGACAGCGACGATCCGTTCCGCCTCATCAAGATGAACCACGAGTTGCCGGCCGGCGACCGGGATGCCATGGTACACCTGATCGAAGCGCACGTGGGAGAAGCCGCGCTCCGCATCGGGTTCGACCCGCAGCAGGCGCAGATCGTCGGCCACGGCGCGCAGCCCGAAGAGCGCGCGATTCTCGTCAAGGAAGCCACGCGCGATTGCGACAGGGTTGCCGCGCTCGGCGGCGCCCGGCGTGTAGGGCAGGCGCTGCGCCGCGTCGCTCATGGTGAGGAACTCGGGCAGACCGCTGCACGCATCCCAGTACGCCTCAATCGGGCCGGCAGCGCGCGCTTGCAGCGCTTCGAAAGCCTGGCGCGGCGTCGGTTCGGCAGAGTGCAGCAGCCTGCCGGCGGCACTTGCACCCTGTACCACCGACACGCGCCACTCAGGCGCGCCGGCAGGCGCCGGCAGGCTGGATGCGAGCAGGATCGCCGCCAGCAGCAGGATCGGAACCAGGCGATAGCGTTCCAGAATTCGCGGCATAAGAGCCTATCCGAAAACCAGATGGTCAATGTCATTGCGAGCGCGAGCGAAGCAATCTCCGCTCGCGCCGGTAGATTGCTTCGTCGCTGGCGCTCCTCGCAATGACAGCGCGCCCATGGGTTTTCGGATAGGCTCTAAGTCATCGCCAGGATCAATGCCGACGGCAGCGCGCCGGGTGCGTAGCGTCTATCCGAAAACGACACACTTCTTCATCTCCGCTGGGGAAGGAGTCGGACGATCGTGTCCATTGGGGGCGCTCCCCGCGAGATACGACACCGAACTCCCGCCTTCAGCGGGGGCAGGCCGGGGTGGGGGGCGACGGGCTTCTTCGCAACGTATGAGCGCTCTACCGCTCTGAAGACCTCTCCACTCATGCCGCTTGATTGCGGCGCGTCGCACGCACTGCCACCCAGTCATCCATTCTTCGGATAGGATCTTTTATTCAGCGCCGCCAGTATACCACCGGTCAGACACGTTGGGCTCAGATCTATGCCCTGCACCGTGGCCCTGATATGTTCACACCGGGCGTCTGGCAGGGCTACAATGTCAGCACATGCATACCCCAGGGCGCGAGATCGACGAACAGACCCGGATCCTGCATTTCGGCGCCGTCGCGCTCATAGATCGCACCACTCACCACATCTTCCAGACGCCACACGTGACCGCCAAGATCATCCCAGGGAACGCGAACCCGTGCCTGGGCCGGCACAGCCGAGTAATTGACGACGATCAGGCACCGCCCTGCAGGACCGCGCCAGCACCAGGCGAGCACATAGCGGTAGCTGGCATTGTCGGGCCAGCCACGACACTCGCACAGCCGCCATTGCCCGTCGCGGCCAGCGACGTGCGCTGCAAGCGCCAGCACGCGACAATAGAAGTCGCGTAATCCGGCGACAGACGGCTCTACCGGTCGCCGGGCAAGAAACACGGGCAGGCGGATGCGCCAGCCATCGAATTGCCCTTCATGCACCAGCCGCATTCCCGGTACGGTCAACGCGATCACCGCCGCAGCGCGCGAACGCGCGATACCGAACACCGCCGCAGCGCGCGGTTCATCATGGTTCTCAATGAAGTGTACCAGGCGCGCCTGCCAGGCAGGTTCATCCAGGTGCAGCGCCACCGCTTCGACCTCGACGCTTGCCAGTCGGTCGTACAGCCGCTTATCGTAACAATAGTCGAACCCTTGCTGCAACAGGTCCCATTCCATGTCCCAGTACGCCTCGGCAATAAAGAGCATATCGGGTGATGTCTCGCGCACCGACGCAATCACGTGCGACCAGAACTCCTGTGGCGGCGGCGGGCCGGCGCGGCTGCCCCAGGTCCGCAAGAAAATGTCGTTCATCAGCAACATCGCCATATCGCAGCGTACACCGTCGCACTGGGCAGCAATCGCGCGCAACGTGTCAATCACGGCATCGCGCATACCCGGATGAAACGCATTGAGTTGCGCCACGTCCGGCCATGGCGCGAAGTATGGATCACGCCCCCGGGCAATGATCCGCGTACCGGCGATGAAGAATGCCTCAGGATCGCGCGCCAGGTCGCCAGCGTCACCGCAAATAAAGAACTCCGGGCGCTCGGTGATCCAGGGATGGTCGGGTGCAACATGGTTCGGCACGAAATCGAGTACCAGGCGCACTCCCCGGCGACGCAACTCGGCGCGCGCGACCGCCAGCCCTTCCGGCCCGCCCAGGCGTCCATCCACCACATAACGCCTGACGCAGAATGGCGAGCCGGCGACATCAGCGGCACTGAAGTCTGGCAACGCGCGGCGAAACTCGTCCAGCAGGCCCTGGTTCGACAGCGCCACCGCAATACCTGCCGGGCTGCGCTCCCAGACACCCATGAGCCAGATGGCGTCAACCCCTGGCGCAGCCACCTCATCCCAGGCGGCAGGCGGCACGTCGGCGAGCGTGACCGGCCGGTTGTATGCCGCGCTCAACGCATTCAGCCATGCCCAGGTATTGATTTCATACACCACTGGATGGTGCGGCCACGCGACCATGAGTACCTCCTGGTAATCACCATCGTTCGAACACCAGCAACCGGTAATGTACCAGCCCGCGCGCCAGGCATTCCTGCAATGCCAGGCTACCATGCAGGCTATGCAAGAAAGGGTGTGCCCGGCCTGCGATGTCCGTCACCTGGCGGATCATGGCATTCAACGGCGAAGGAAGCGTATGGAGGCGCAGACAGCCGGTCAGGTCACGATCCGTGCGCAGCGCCAGTCCTGCCTGGCCGGCGATCGCCGTGGCCTGCGCCGTTGTCTGCAGGCCGGCGACGCGCCAGCCCGCGCGAAACGCCTCCAGCCAGCGCCGCTCATCCGCATGCGCCGGTTCGCGCGCGATGAAGTCATCGCAGACGATCAGGCGACCGCCGGGCGCCAGGATGGTTGCAGCTTCAGCATAGCATCGTTGCGGGTCGGGCGAGTGAGCGAATGCCTCAACCGCCAGGGCGACCGTAAAGCGCGCGGCGAAGGGCAGAGCATGGAAATCCCCCTCAACGACGATCGCGCGCCATCGTTGCACCGCCCTGCGCGCCTGACGCGCCTGGTGCGCGCTGATCGTCACACCGGCCAGTGTCGCCTGCGGCAACGCATGCGCCAGGTAGGCCAGGCTACCACCAACACCACACCCCAGGTCGAGCACATGCAGGCCATGCCGGGTGGCGCCAGTGTCAACTGGAACTTCGCGCACGATCAGGGCATTGACCTGCTCCAGTGCGCCATCAAGGCTCGTCACGCCCGCATCCCAGACCGCGCGGCGGATGGCGCGCGCCCGGGCACCCGGGCCCAGCGCACGGAACAGGCGCGTATTGCGGTCATAGTAGCGCCGCACCGCGCCGACCGCCTCGGTGAGGGGCGTGGCTCCTGTTGCCTGCGTTGCGCGCACCATGAAAGGCATGATGATCCTGTACAGAAGAATGATGTGGAGGTATCTAGCGATGATCACCCGGCTCATCCGGCGTTGCGCCACCCTCCAGGCGCCGGGCACGTGATTCGATCACGGCCACATCCTGCGCCAGATCGCGTTCGATCGCACGCAACACCCGAACGGCGCGCTGCTGCCGGTGACGCACGACAAAGAGCGTCGGTCGCGCAGGCGGATGCTCGCGCGCGGCCCAGCGCCACCACAGGAGCGCGGCGATACCAACCAGACACGCGCCGGCGAGCACCACGGCCAGCCACAACGCGCCAATGCTCCAGAGCAAGGCGACCAGGGCAATCACGGCCGGCGCCAGCAACCAGCGCGGCAGCAACAGCGCAAGGCGGCGTAAGCGAAGGCTCTTGATGGCAACGTATGGCGGCATGCAATGCATGATCCCTGGCGGCGCCGGTCTGTCGCCGACATAGTATACGCCATCCTGGCGTCCCGGTGATAATGTTCACATGGACCGAACATGTACTTCCCGGTGGTTTGCGAGAGACACGTTTCAGTTATGTTACAATATGGCCCCTTTTCGTGCCTATCCAAATAACGGATGGTTTGGATGTCATTGCGAGCGAAGCGAAGCAATCGAGCGGCCCAATAAGAGATTGCTTCAGCCACGCTCCGCTCGCTGCAGGCTGTCGCTCATGCTCCTCGTAATAGCAGGAGGCGGAGCGTTTTTCGGACAGGCTCTTACTCTTGCGGCGTCCTGAACGGAGAGACTGGTGCTACCGCGCAACCATGCTGTTGACAGCTTGCTGCAGCCATTCGACGGTGCCGTTCCAGGCATCAGCGTGTTGTTGCTGGTTGACGGCGATGCACGCTTTGCCAGAGCGACCGGCCTGGCTGATATAGAGCGCCATGCCGCCGTCACGATGGCAACCAACTTTCGCCTGGCATCGGTCACAAAGCAATTCACAGCCACGGCTACGCTTCTGCTTGTCGCACGGGGAGTGCTGGCGCTTGATGCGCCGCTTGCGCGCTTCTTCGATCGAGCGCCCGCCTGCTGGCGCCAGGTAACGATACACCACCTGTTGACCCATACGTCGGGATTGCTGGATTATGAGGCGTTGATCCCTGCCGGAACGACCACATCGCTGCGTGATCGCGATGTGCTCGAATTGCTCCGCGACCACAATGAGCTCTATGCCGGGCCGGGCACGGCATTTCGCTACAGCAACACCGGGTATTGCCTGCTGGCGCTCGTCGTCGAGCAGGTGGCAGCATCGCCATTTGCCGCGTTTCTGCGCGAACAGATCTTTGCGCCGCTGGGCATGCATGGCACGGTCGCCTATGAAGCCGGGATCAGCAACGTTCCGCGCCGGGCATATGGCTATTCGCGCCAGCAGGATGGGTTCGTGCGCACCGACCAGAGCCTCACCAGTTCAACGCTGGGCGATGGTGGAGTCTACAGCTCGGCGCTCGAACTTGAACGCTGGGATGCTGCCCTTGCCGGCGATACGCTGCTGCCGGAACCGCTACGCGCCACCATGTTCGCGCCGCACGTCGCGACGCCGGCCGGCGATGCCTACGGCTATGGCTGGTTCGTGGGCTCGTTCAAGGGGCAACGGGCAGCGTACCATACCGGCGAAACCATCGGCTTCCGTACCGCCATTATGCGCCTGATCGACCGACGTTGCACCGCCATTGTTCTGGCAAATCGCAGTGATGCCGAGCCACTGGCGATCGCGCATGCGCTGCTGGCAGCGGTGGTGTAGCGACTGTAGATTGTGAAACGAACCATGATCACTCCGACAACACCTATCCCTCTCATCCGCGTCTCCGGCAGCCATCACGACACCGGGCGCCAGATCGGGGCCGCCTGCCGCGATATGTTGCAACACGCCGTTTCTCGGGCACGTGAGTGTCCGCCTGCCGGGCTGACGTGGGACGACATGCGCCGCGCTGCCCGGCCATACCTCGCAGCGACCAGACAGGCGCTGCCGTGGGTGGTTGAAGAACTGGAGGGGGGCGCCGAAGGGTCCGGGATTGACATGCTCGACCTGGCGGTACTGGCCACGGAGGAGATCTGGCGTCACCCCTTGCCTGCCGAGCGTTGTTCGGATTTTGCCGCCGGCCCGCCAGCCACTGCCGACGGCGGCATCTGGCTGGCCCACAACAATGATCTTTCCCCCGCGAGCGCCGGGCAGATTGTTGCCGTCGAGTGGCGCGTGGCCGACCAACCCGCGCTCTTCACGATCGGTGTGGGCGGGTTGTTCATCAGCGTTGGATACAACGACGCTGGCCTGAGCCTGACCGGCAATGAGGTCAGCCCCAACGACGACACGATCGGCGTTCCGCGCCTGCTCATTGTGCGCGACATCCTGGCACAACGTACCGCCGCGGCCGCCATTCGCGCTGCGACCCGCCCTGACCGCGCGTCGTCATACAACAACCTGATCGCCCATGTTGACGGCACGATCGTCAACGTGGAAGGTGCCGCCACCGACTATGCGCTGCTGTTTACCGAAAACGGCTGGACCGTGCATACCAATCATTATGTCGCGCCCACGATGATGCAGTATGAACGCGACCCATCAGACATCGGCGGCTCACTGGCGCGCTACCGGCGCGCGCGGGAGTTGATGGAGACGCGCGATGGCCCGGTGACACCTGCGATGCTGCGGCGCTTCCTGGCCGACCAGCAAGCAGGACCAGCCTGCCTCTGCCGGAGCGACGGCGAGACACAGACCGTCTTCTGGTGCATTATTGGCTTGAGCCGTGGCGAGATCACATTCGGGCGCGATCCGCGGGAGACGGCCGAGCAGCGATTCGCCTTCTGACACGGAGCACGATCGCTCTGCGTTCAACGTGCCGGCTCGGCAATCGTAATCAACCGGTGGCTCATATCGATCACCTCGCGGCCGGCAATCACTTTGTCACCAATGCACGACACGAGCGTAAGGCGTTCGCTCCCTTGCGGCAGTACCCACTCCACCTCATCGGGGCGCGCCCACACCTGGCGCGTCACCACATAGTCGCTGGCCACGCCCGCCGTATCGTACAGCGTCAGGCGATCACCAGGACGCAACTCCTTCAGGCGCGCAAAGGGTGCCGGGATGCGCGGCGCATAACTGAAACGCAAGACGTGCCCCCAGAGCACGATGTTATCACCCTGCCCCGGCAGTGCGCTGCGGTTGTACCAGCCGACATCATGATCCGGCACGACCGGCATACCCTGGGCATCGAGACCAACCGCAACGATCCGCGCATCAATGCCGGCTGCGCGGGCGACGATCCGCGCCGGCGAGCCAGCGGCGACGGCCAGCGCAGCGACCGGCGCTTCCGGCGCACGCGCAGCAGGGCCATACTCGCGTCCCAACAGGCCAAGCAACACATCCGCCGGCGGCGCATTCTCGGGATGCACCTCGAAGCGCCCGCGCTCGAACCATTGCACCAGGTAGGTGTTGCCATCCGCCAGGCGTTCCAGGCGCGGCTCGGTAAGCGGCACACCAAAGAGCGCCAGGCTCTCGGCCTCACTCACGCCAGGCAATCCATCGAGTTGCAGGCCGGCAGAGCGCCAGGCGGCGAGGATCGCGCCGCAGGCGGTGATCCCGGTCTGAGGGAACAGCCGGCACGCACCGGACGTGGCGGTATTCACCGGTGTGCCGGCATTGCTGCCACGCGCCAGGAGATCGGCGCCGAGACGACCAAGTTGCACATCGTACGGGCGGCGGTTGGCCGGATGCAGTTCCAGGCGTGCGCGCTCGAACCACTGCACCTGGAGCGCTCGCCCTTCGATCGTCTCGGTCTGGAGCGGTGTGATTGGATACCCGAAGACGCGCAAGCCACCATTCTGTTCCCAGAACTCACGGAGGCGCCCGCTGATGCAGTAGCCGGTTTCGGCAAAGCAACGCTGCGATGTCTGTGCGTTGATGTCCCGGGCGGGAAGCAGGCTGATGAAACACATGATGATCAACAGACGAACGAATATCATCACCGCACACACCCCCCTGTCAGAAATTGAGAATCGTAGTTCCCAATGCTGCATTCACAATTCAACATTCGCTCTTCCCAGTTCAACCCGCGCTTCGGCGACATCCACCAGGCGCGCCGGGCCGGCCACTCGCCCACGGATCGCCTCCAGGCCGAGATCGAGCCCGGCAATCGCTGCGACGACCGCATCTTCGTAATCGCGGTGGGTGATGAACACGGCAGTCGGGCCGGTATCGGTCGAACAATAGACCGGCACGCCAGCGGCGCGCAGATCGTTGCACATACGGAACAGCGCGATATTCTCCGGTTCCCATCCTACCAGCTTGTTCTCACGACTGCCCGACATGGTGATGCCGTGCAGTCGCATGCTGTCGAGTTCGGCCCACTGGCCCAGGGTGCGCCAGTCACCGGCGCAGGCAGCGTCAATGCATGTAAGCGTCTCATCGCGGCGGCCTGTCATCCAGCAGCGGAAGAGCGCGCTTTCCGGCGCATCCAGGTGCGCCTGTTCCGTCTTCAGCCCTACTCGCGAGTCGATTGGCGTCGTAATCAGACGAACCTCGTCAAGCTGGCCGGCGGTATCGAGACGCACGGCGAAACTTTCTTCGTGGCGGATTCCGGGATACGACAACCAGACCGAGCAACCGCCAGCAGCGCTGCGGCAACCCGAGCCAGCCAGCAGACGTGCCATGCAACTGACCAGACGGCGGTTGGCGGCCACGTCGTCGCCATACAACGCAGCAGTTGCCGCCAGCGCCAGCGCCGCCGAAGCCGACGCGCTCGATCCGAGCCCTTTACCAATGCGCGCGCCACGCACCACATTCTTCGATACGACCCGCGCATGCACGGTTGCCCCCGAAGCGGCGCGTACCGCGTCGAGGCTCTGGCGCACCCGTTCGAGCTCGCGACCGAGCGCCGGCTGCCCGCCAATCGTCGCAACATCAGCCGGCAGCGAAGGATCAAACTCGACCAGGGTCAGCGTATAGCCGGCGTCGTTGCAGAGCGAGACACTGGGAAGATACGCAATACGCTGGTTCCAGTCACTCATGCCGTGATACTTCAGCACCCCCTGCATCGGGTACGCCAGCGCAGCAGCCGCACCACGCGGGCGCGCGGCACCGGTCAGGTCGGGATACTCCTCCCAGGAGAGGCCGTGAGCGCGCAATGCTGTGCGGAGATCAGCATCAGCAGCCGCCATGGTGCCGGCCAGACCGGCAAAGGGAGCGGGAATCATCGTTACCATACGTCATCCTCTGCTATGATACGATATTACTATAGCATGCCATCGAGATCGTACGGGCGATGCATGTGCTTCGCCCCGACAGGAGCGCCACATGGAACTTGGAATCACCGGGCTTGGCCGGATGGGCGCCAATATGGCGCGTCGCTGGTTACGCAGCGGATACCGCGTCATCGCGCATAATCGCAGCCGGGGACCGATCGACGAACTCGCCGCCGCCGGCGCCACGCCAGCCTACACATTCGAAGAACTCGTCGCCGCGCTCGCGCCGCCGCGCGCGATCTGGATCATGCTGCCGGCTGGCGACGTGACCGAGCGCGCCATCGAAACCCTTGCCGGTCTCTTGAGCCCCGGCGACACGATCATTGACGCCGGCAACACCATGTACAAAGATGACATACGGCGCGCCGCAGCCCTCAAAGCGCACGGCATTCAGTATGTCGATCAGGGAACATCCGGCGGGATCTGGGGCCTGGAGCTTGGCTATTGCCTGATGGTCGGCGGTGAACCTGACGTCGTCGCACGGCTCGAACCGGCGTTCCGCGCGCTCGCGCCGGAGAACGGTTACCTGCACTGCGGGCCAGTCGGTAGCGGCCACTTCGTCAAAATGGTGCACAATGGCGTCGAGTATGGCATGATGCAGGCCTATGCCGAAGGCTTCGACATTATGCGCAGCAAAACGGAATTTAACCTGGACATGCACAAAATCGCGGCGGTCTGGAACCATGGCAGCGTGGTGCGCTCATGGTTGCTGGAACTGGCAGAAGAGGCATTCCGCCAGGATCCTGGCCTGGAGAGCATCAAGGGGTATGTTGAAGACAGTGGCGAGGGGCGCTGGACGATCCAGAGCGCGATTGAACTTGACGTACCGGCACCGGTGATCACCCTCTCGCTCTTCGAGCGTTTTCACTCACGGCAGCCCGAATCGTTCGCGGCAAAAGTGCTTGCCGCGCTCCGCAAAGGATTCGGCGGGCATGCAGTCAAACAAGCCTGAATGGCCGGTGCAAACAAGAACACGCAGAGGAACGTATTCCTCCGCGTGTTCTTCGTCCAGGGCCCAGGTTGAACGTTCAACCATTACCCTTCGCTCATTGCACCATCGCCATCTGCCACCGGCCCATCGGCCTTGCCATTCTCATCGGCATTGATTCGGCGCAGGCTGAGGCCCATACGCTGGCGCTGCTTATCGAGGCTGATAACCTTGGCGGTGATGATCTGGCCAGGCTGGAGTAGATCACGCGGCTGCGCCTGCGGGTCGGCATCGAGCTCACTGGCGTGGATCAGGCCCTCGACAGCTTCTTCGATCTGGACGAAGGCGCCGAACGGCGCAACATTCGTGACCGGGCCGCTGACCAGCTGGCCAAGGGCATAGCGCTGGTCAATCGTGTCCCACGGGTTCGGCTGCAGGCGGCGCAGGCTGAGGCCAATCCGTTCGCGTTCGGCGTCAATTTCGACCACCATGACCTTCACTTCCTGGCCGGGTGACAGCACCTCGCGCGGATGGTTCACCCGCTGCCAGGAAAGCTCGGAGATATGGGCCAGGCCGTCAGCACCGCCCAGATCAATAAACGCGCCAAAGTTAGTCAACTGATTGACGCGCCCGGTAAGAATATCGCCGGGCTGCAACTCGGTGAGCAGCCGGTGCTTCTGCGCCTTGCGCCACTCCTGAGTCGCGCTGCGCTCAGACAGCACCAGCCGGTTGCGATCACGGTCAACCTCAATCACCTTCAATGGGATCGTCTGGCCAACCATGCGCTGCAACGCCTGCTGGCGTTCCTCCGCGGCGGTGCGCCCGTGGAGCTGGGCCACCTGTGACGCGGGGACAAACCCACGGATGCGATTGAATTGCACCAGCAGGCCGCCCTTGTTGTAGCCAATCACCTGGCCCTGAACAATCCCACCTTCGGCGCTCAACCGTGCGGCTTCTTCCCAGTCGCGTGCAACCTGCACCATGGTCAGCGACAGGATCAACTCACCCTGGCGATTCTCAGGATCCTGCACATAGACTTGCAGCGTATCGCCCACTTTCAGGTTCGTCGCCATCCCCTCGCCAGCCGCACGCACGTCGGCCTGAGGAATGATACCTTCGCGCTTGGTGCCGATCGAGACCAGAATACCGCTGTCTTCCACTTTCATGACCACGCCCTCACGCACTTCGCCACGTTGCGGCCGCGCGTAGTCGTAGTCGTCGAGCATCTGCGTCCAGTCGAAATCCTCGATTTCCTGGGCGACACTGCCGGGTACTGCGCTCATGCAGTGACCTCCGAACGGATACTATTGACCGCTGCCCGCCTGTCTGCAACGGTACCAGTAACGATACCTTCGTCAAGGCGAGGGCGTTCCCGGACACACCACGGCCCAACCGCGCGCGTGTTACGCGCAGGCTGGCGCCGTTGTTCGGCGTGACCCGGGGCGGCGCCCACGAAGGCTCCGCGCCGGCTTGCTCCTGGTTGCTCGGCTACTGAAGGTCGAGGTATGGGAGGTGAGCCTGTGCGGATCGTATGCTTTACCGGAGGCGCAGTATACACGGTGACGCCATGCCTGTCAAGTTTGCGTACCGCGCCTGATTGCCCTATACTCTGCCTGCACATGGTGATCCATTGACGGGCGGAGGATGTGAGCGTCATTTTTGTCTTTGTCGACGGTGTGGGCCTGGCGCCATGGGGGCACGACAATCCGCTGTCGGGCGCGCCCACGCCTGCGCTGCACACGCTGCTCGGCGGCGCGCTGACATCCGAGCGGACCGGCGTCTCGACCACGACGTTGCTCCACCCGCTCGACGCGACGCTGGGCGTTGCCGGATTACCCCAGAGTGGCACAGGCCAGACGGCGCTGCTCGCCGGGATCAACGCGGCCGCGCTCCACGGGCGCCATCAACCGCACGTTCCTCCGGTAGCCCTGCGGTCCACCCTCGCTGCACGCAATCTCTTCAGTCGCGTGATTGCGGCAGGCGGGCATGCGACCTTCGCGAATGCGTTCGGCACCCCTTATTGGGAAGCGCTGGCCGCGCGCCGGGTGCGCCGCTCCGCCAGTGTCATCGCCGCTGAGGGCGCCGGGGTGCGCTTCCGCGACGAGGACGATCTGCGCGCCGGCCTCGCGGTCACGTGGGATATTACCGGCGAAACCATGCGTAGCCGCGAAGGGAGTGTCAGCACGGTCGAGGCGCGCGAGGCCGGCGCGCGCCTGGCCCGCCTTGCCACCGATCATGATCTCGTATTCTTCGAAACGTTCCTGACCGACCTTGCCGGGCATGGTCGGCTCAACGGCCCTGCCGCGACCGCAGGCGCGCCGATGCCGATCGTCGCTCAGATCCATGCGGCAATGGCGCGCATTGATGGGCTGATCGGCGGCGTGCTCGACGCGATGCGCCCGGGCGATACGCTGGTTATGACCAGCGACCATGGCAACATCGAGAGTCTGGCGGCACCGACGCATACACGTAACCCGGTGCCGTTACTGGTCGTCGGTCCGGGTGTTCCGCACTTCACGCGTCTTACCAGCATCGAACAGGTCGCCGATGCCATCGTCGCCCTGGCGCAGGAGCAGCAGGTGTGAATCCAATCAAGCGTGTGGCGATCCTGTTCAATCCCTACTCCGACGAGTCATTGCGCGTCTCTGCAGACGTGGGCGACTGGCTCACCGCGCGCAAGATCCAGGTCTGGCGCGGCGTCTCGCACGAAGGCCGGGCCCAGCACGCCGTTGATCATACCGACCTGGTGCTGGCGCTCGGTGGCGATGGCACCGTATTGCGCGCCGCACGTCTGGCGATCCCGTGCGATGTGCCGGTCCTCCCGGTGGCGCTCGGGCGGCTCAATTTTATGGCGGAACTGGAACCCTCCACACTGTATCAGGGGCTTGAAGCATTGCTGGCTGGACAGTTCTGGCTCGATGCACGGTCGCTCGTCGAAGCGACGGTCAGGCGTGCCGACGGCATTACCGTCTCGCCCATCCTCGCGCTGAACGAAATCATCCTGGCGCGCGGCGATATTAACCGTACCGTGATTGTTGATGTCGAAATCTACGATGCTCACCTGACAACCTACCATGCCGACGGGGTTATTGTCGCCAGCGCGACCGGCTCGACCGCCTACGCGCTGGCGTCCGGCGGGCCGATCGTTGACCCGCGCTCGACAGCGCTGGTGCTGGTGCCGATCGCGGCGCATCTGACGAATGTCCCGTCGCTGGTATTGCACGAAGACGCGGTCGTGACCCTCACGCTGCAGAGCCGGCACCCGGCCGGGTTCTCCGCCGACGGGCACGACCATATTGCGCTGCATGGAGGCGACCGGGTGATCGTGCGGCGTTCACAACGCCACTGCACCTTTGCCCGCGTCTACCCGCAGAGTACGTTCTATGCTCGCATGATGCAACGGCTACGCCGTGAGTAATTCATTGTTTACAGTAGGGGGGACATATGGACTATCGCCAGCTCGGGCCTTCCGGCGTGCGCGTTTCGGTGATCGGGCTCGGCACGAATCAGTTCGGCGGCAAGGTGGATCAGCAGGGGGTGCATGAGATCATTGCCGGCGCAGAGGATCTGGGGATCAATTTTATCGATACAGCCGATGTGTACACTGGCGGCCGGTCGGAAGAGACGCTCGGCGTGGCATTGAAGGGCCGCCGCAATCGCTGGGTCGTGGCAACGAAAGTGTTCCACCCGACCGGTGCTGGCTCCAACGACCGCGGCGCCTCGCGGTACCATATCATGCAGGGCGTCGAAGCGAGCCTGGCGCGCCTGCAGACGGATCATATCGACCTGTACCAGATCCACCGCTGGGATGAGACGACACCGATCGAGGAGACGTTGCGCGCCCTCGATGACCTGGTGCGCGCCGGCAAGGTACGCTATATCGGCGCGTCGAATTTCGCGGCCTGGCAGCTGGCGCGCGCGAATGTTCTGGCGGAACTGCGCGGCTGGACGGCATTTGTGACGATCCAGAACCATTATCACATGCTCGAACGCGAACTGGAGCGCGAAGTGTTACCCTACTGCCAGGCGTCTGGCGTCGGGATTCTACCCTATTTCCCGCTTGCCGGCGGCTTTCTCACTGGCAAGTACCGCCGTGGCGAACCACCACCCGCCGGGTCGCGCGGCGAGTCGAGCAGCTATGTGCAACAGTACCTGACCGAGGCGAACTTTGCGCGCGTTGAGGCGCTGACGAACTGGGCCATCGCCCGCGGCCACACGATGGTTGAACTGGCGCATGCCTGGCTGCTGGCCCGGCCGCAGGTCAGTTCCGTGATCTCCGGCTGCACCTCGCTGGCGCAGGTTCAGGCCAACGCGCGCGCCGCCGATTGGGTACTGTCCGCCGAGGAACACGCCGAAGTGAATGCCGTGCTGAGTTAAGGGAAGGTACTGGAGCTCAACATGCCCGACACAATCCTCGTGTCCTTCTGCCCCACGCCGCTCGCCTGGGCGATATTCGTAGCGGGGAATAGCGTGCAACTCATCATGCTCGCCGGCCTTCCCGGTACCGGAAAAAGCACAATCGCCCGCGAACTTGCGCGGGCCATCCCCGCCGTGGTGCTTGACAAAGACAGAATCCGCGCGGCGCTGTTTCCCGCCGAGCGCATGACCTATACCACCGCCCAGGACGACTTCTGTCTGGATGTCATGCTGCGGACGGCAACCGAGCTTTTGCGCCAGAAGCCTGAGGAGCCGGTCATTCTCGACGGGCGCACCTTCTCGCGTTCGTACCAGGTGCACCTGGTCAAACAGCACGCCGCGCAGCTAGGGGCGTCGCTGCTGATCATCGAGTGCGTCTGCAGTGACGCCACGGCTCGTGAGCGACTCTCACGGGATGCGGCTGCTGGTGACCACCCGGCCGCCAATCGCAACTATGAACTGTATCTGGCGATCAAGGAGCGTTTCGAGCCGATCCGCGAACCCCGGCTGGTCGTCAATACCGATCAGCCGTTTCCCCTGGTTGTCGCACAGTGCCTTGCGGCGACTCGACTCGCCGGCAGCACCCCGCACGCTGGATAGATGAAGGTAACCGCCCACCGTCGAAGATCGGGGGAGGCCCCCAGTGACGCCGCCACGCCGGGGCGGTTCAGTATCGGTACAACTCGCAGCGCAATCAGGCGCCGGCCTCAACGCTCCAGCCACGCCGGGTACGCGGGCTGAAGGCAACAACATACACCTGTCCCGGCTGCAATTGCTCATACACCTCTTTCACCACAAGGACCGAACCGAAATCATCGAACTCCGCATAGTAATTCTTTGGCGCACGGGCCGACTCATAGATGCGCTTCAGGCGCAAGGCGCGCACCTGGGCCACGCCGTCACCCAGATCCTGCCAGCTCCGGTAGGCAACAATGCCGAGGGCAACAACCACGGCAAGCACAACCAGGCCACCCAGCGCAACAAAAGCGATGAGCAGGCCGGAGTTGCCGCCGCCCGCCGCCAGGAGACAGGCAAAAATGAGGCTGGAAATAACGAGGATGGCAACCGCCAGCGCGACCATCATCATGGCGCGCATTCTGAGACCATTCTGCTGTTCGACGGTGAGCGGACGGGTCCGCAATGATTGCTGGTGCATGCTGATACCTATCCATGAAGTGTCTATTCGAATAACGGGCAATCCGTCGCCGGCGCTCCTCGCAACGACGTAACTGTGCACACGTCCCCGGACAACGGTATCTTTCCGTCGGCGGTGCGGCGAACATACCGCTGCACCTTATCTGATGCGCACTGCCAGAACAATATCCTCGCGTCGCTCACTGTCTGGCCAGTCAATCAGGACAAACAGCTCTTCCGGTGGCGGATTGGTACTCTCGTGCGAGTGGCAGAAGCGTTTGCGCGAATAGCAGGTAGTCGCGATACGCAGCGGCCCCAACCGCACCGTCGCCTCAACCGGCACAATGACCCCGGTGCGCATCAATCCCCAGGCGCCGGCAGGGATGAATAGGAGGAGCGCCAGGATCAGCGCCAGAACGATCAACACCATCGAGATTCGCCGCTCGTTCGCTTCCATCGCTGCTATGTGACCGGCGCTTCCCCGGGATCGCCGTGCCATGAAACGCATCGCGCAACTCGCACCGTCAACCGTCCTGTCGTCGTTCCATGAGGCGCACTCCCAGTACGCCGAGCATCAGCGTCCCGGCGGCCGTTACGGCAAACATGGCCTGCAACCCGATCGCACTGGCCAGGATACCACTGAGCCACGGCCCGCCAAACATCCCGATGGCGTAGATTGCCTGGTGCGCCCCCATTGCGGTGGCCCGTTCAGCTTCCGCCACCTTCTGAATGCTCAGACCCATAAGCACCGGGGCTGCCACGCCGCTGGCCAGACCGCCAAGTGCCTGCGCCATGTAGAGCGGCGCCAGCGATGTTGCCGGAACCGCCAGCGCGGTACTGCCTGCCAGCAAGACGAAGCTCAACAGCGCCAGCCGTTTCGAGCCAATACGTAACACGGCCGTGGCCGCCAGCAGATTACCGATCGTTCCCGCCGCGACATTCAGGCTGGTCAGCAGGCTCTGGGTCACATCGTCCGCTCCCAGTTGCCGCGCCAGCAGTGGGAAGAAGCCAAAGGTCGTCGCCCAGGCAGCGTAGAGCGACACACCGGCCAGCGCCGAGGGCAACCACACGTCGCGCCGCGCAACAATCGCCAGCACACCGCGTGGCGCCGGCCGGCGCGGCGCCAGCGCCTCTTCATGCGCCGGAAGCACCACAAGCAGCGCGATGCAGGCAGCCGTAGCGGCAAGCAGAAACGCCAGGCTGTAGCCGCCGAGCCCATTCAGCCAGCCATTTGCACCAGTGGCCACCATGCGACTGGCCGAGGCGACAAAGGTCAGCAACGCCGTGGCGCGCACCGCGTCTTGAGGCGGGAACATCCGGTTAAACACAACCACCAGCGGCACCCAGGTGGCCGCCGCCAGGCCAGTGATCGCCCGCCCGACGAGCAGGCCGCCGGCATCGGCAGACGAGCCCATCAACCAGGCACCCAGCGCCGCCAGGCCAAACCCGACGATGATAAACGGCTTGCGCCGGCCACTCCAGTCCGACATGATCCCGACCGGCAACCGGACGAGCGCCTGCCACAGGCCATACTGCGCCAGGATCACACCAACGAACGCCAGGTCGTCGGTGCGGCTGCGCGCCACCAGCGGCAGCGTCGGGACGTACAGGTAGAGTGCCGCCCAGAAGAGAAATACCGCAGCGGCGTAGAGTGCAATGAGTGAGCGGCGGCGTTGCACGCCAGGGAACAACCTGGCCGGGGCGAAGATCGGCTTGCGCGACATGAAGCGATTCCCGGGCTACGGCGAATGTCGCGCCACTATACCATAGGTTGACCACCACCTACAATGCGGTTCGTGCCCACTGCAAGGCATCAATCGGCGCACAGACGGCAATAACATCACCGGGTTTCAGGCGCGACTCAAGCGCCGGCAGCACCATGACGTCGGCGCCGCGGCGTACCTCCAGCACGATCGTTGCATAGCGTTCACGGATCGCACCGACCTCCATCCCGGCAAACGGATGGCCGGCGGAAAGCTGCAACCGGTCGGACACGAACATCTGGTCGTTGGCAAAGAATGCATGGCTGACGCTATCGGCCAGGGCAGCGGCGGCCAGTGTCGGGCCGGCAAGCGCCGACGTGCTGTACGTCGTATGAATACCGAACATCTCGGCCAGCTTGTCGGCCAGGGCGTCACTGAAGGTGCGCAACACGATGTGCAGATCGGCGCGGTAACGGCGCGCGGTCAATGCAATCTGCACATTGAGGAGATCATCGGAGGTGAGCGCCGCCACCGAATACGCCTCGTCCAGCCCCGCCTGGCGCAACACCTCGATATTGCGCGCATCGCCAATGACAGTGGTGACTCCCTCAAGCTGGCTGATATGTTGGGGAAACTCGGCGCGCCCGTCACCAAGACGCACCACAACGATCCGCGGGCGCGGTGTCAGGCGGTGCAACTGGTTGACCACCCGGTAGCCCACTTTTCCCAGGCCACAGACGATCACCGTATTGAACCGCTCAGTTGGATGCACCGGCTGTGCGGCGCTGAGAAAGGTCACTTTGCTCAACGGCAGATTGCGCTGTCGCAAGGATTCGATACAGTCAAGCGGGCCAATCAGCATGACCCGGTCACCGGCGCTGAACTGGCTGAGCAGTCCGCCGGGCTGATGGCGCCCTTCCTGGCTGACATGGCTGAGTACACGCACGCGCGCTTCCGCTTCGACGGCACGCACAAAGCCGGAAAGTCGGCTCTCCGGTTGAATGACAATCTGTGCCACTCCAAGCGGCGTGTCGCCGGCCATCAACGCATAATCAATCTCACGGCTGACGGTTGCCGCCGCATAGGTTGGCGCAGCAATCGCCGAGGCGCTAAACGCGCTATTGATGCCGAGTGTACGTTCCAGGTTGCGATCCAGTTCCTCGTTGAAGACGCGCAATACAACGCGCATGCCCGGCCTGATCGCGCGTGCCGTCAGGGCAATCTCGACATTCAGCAGATCATCGTTGATGGCCGCAACGATCGCGCGCGCACGCAGGACTCCGGCCTGGCGCATGATGGTCACTTCGCGGGCATCGCCCAGCACCACCGGTATCTGCAGGCTCAGCGCGCGCGGCACGAACTCGCTGCTCCAGTCACGCTCGATGACCACCACGTCATGACCGACGGCGATCAACTGTGTTGCAACGCGCAGTCCCAGCCGGCCAAGCCCGCACACGATGACATGATCCTGGCAGGTCGAGGCCAGCGCCACCTGCCAGGCTTCGCGCCGGCTCCCTTTATCGAGGAGCAACCGGCCAAAATTCAGCACACTCTGAAAGATTAATGCCAGGCCCAGAAGCGGAGTAAGGAAGAAGAGAATTGCGCCGGGCAGGTCGTGATTGGGAAACGCAAGTCCGCTCTGGAGCGTCATGAGCTTGAGCGTCTCATAGAGCGCCTCAGCCATGCCGCGCGGGCGTGGCGACTCAGGCGTTCCGGGGTAGAACAGCGCCAGGTAAACCGAGGTTCCTGCCGCGAGCAGGGCAAATCCCACCAGGACCAGGCGCGACTCATTGAGCAGCAGCCAGAGGTCGTAGAGGTTGGCGCGCACCAGGCGTAACAATCGCCGGCGGCGCACGGGCCCTGCTCCAGTGCGTGCCGGCGACGAGGAACGGGTCATTCAGATCTCCGTATCACCGATCGAGGAGTTTTCGCAGCAACTCATCATCCTGCTCAGCTCGGGCCGCTGGCCGTTCGCGCAACAACCCCTGCAGCAATGCGCTATCGCTGAGTTGCGCCACGCCCGATGCACGTGCGCCAGAAGCAAGCATTCTTCTGCCTGCCGGCCACACGCCAATCGCCAGGCCCAGGACGACCATGATCGATCCCACTGTTATCCAGAGCCATGCCGCGTCCGGTGCATCGTTGGTACGCGGCAACCGGCGCGGTGCGGCCTCCGGCGCCGTGGCGACCGGGACTTCTTCGGCAGCAGGCGCGACGATGACAGGCGCCGGCAACGCAACGCGCAGATGCTGGATCGTTACCGTGTCTGGTTGCACATCCACGATCCTCGCCTCGTCGACAACCGTGCCTTGTTCAGGAGCCGGCGCCACGTTCACAATGTAGGTTCCGGCTGCCAGCCAGGTGTCATAGTTGCCGTTCTGATCCGAAAACAGCACCAGATCGCCGACCATCACCGGCATGCCGGGGACAGGCGCGCCGCTGACGCTGTCAATCACTGTGCCGGTGATATGGCCAGGTGCCGTCGCCTGGCCAGACGATGCACCACTGCCGGCCTGCCCGGAGAACTGTACCGCCGGCCGGGGCGACGGCTGGAGCACCGGCTCCTGTTGCGCGAGTGCGACGTCCGGCAACAGCGCGCTGAAGCCGAGCATCAGCAGGAACGCGCCAAGCGCGATAAGTGCTGAGGAGATGTGTCGAAGACGCATGTGTGCTCTCCTGTTCTGTAAAGCCGTCCGGTCTGCCGTCTCGTCACTCTTTTCAGATTGACACTTACTGTCGTTGCGGCCCCACCGGCGCCGGCAATGGGCGTGGCGGCAGCGCGACCGGCAGCGCTGTCTCGCCAGCCGGTGCGGCTGCGGTGCCGGCGAACCGGACGTTCAGGCCAAGACGTTCAGCACGGTTGTTGCTTTCGTTGCTTTCTACGACCGCACCGGTCGGTACCGGCGGGTTGTAGCTATCGACAAAGACATACAGGTCGCGTGTACCGCCCGCGAACGAGCCGGGCCAGCGTGATTGCGGGCCGGCAAATGCGCCGGGCGCCGAGGTCAGCGTAATCGTTTCACCTGGGCCGAGCGCGCGATCGACATACCAGGCAATGCCATAGCAGGGTTGTATACCACATACCTGGTCCCAGCGGACGTTTGGTCCCGCGGGTGGCGTTGACGGGTTGATATACAGGTCAACCCAGAAACCAATCGTCGTGGTGAGATTGCCCGAGTTGGTGACATTCACTGAGATCAGCACCGGCTCGCCGGGGTCATAGCTCGGCTTGTCCGGCGTGAGCGTGAAACTGACGGTCAGGTCGGGTTGCGGCGCCGGCGTCAATACGATCGGCAGGAAGACGCGCACCTGCCGGCGGTACCCGGCGTCGAGGGTTGTCAGCGATTGCCCGGCGCTCAGCGTGCCGGTTGCAACCGGCGCATCGCTGTCAACGCTCGGATCGGCGCCGAACCGCGGCGTCACGTCGAAGTAGCCGTCTGGTCGTGCAAACGTCACCTGGTACGATCCCGGCGGCAAGCTCGCAAAGCTGTAACTGCCGTCGGCGGCGGTCACTGCATTGAATGTCAGCGGCGCCGCCAGGCCGGTAGGCGTCAGTACCAGTGTCACCTGAACACCCTGAATGCGCCGGGTCTCCTCCAGGTTGCGCACATTGTCGAAGTTCTCGTCGAGCCAGGCGATGCCGGAGATACCGCCTGCGCCGGCCAGCCCGGCATCCACACTCGTAATGATTTGATCGCTTGCCAGCGTGAAATCCGCTGTACGGCCGGTGAGCCGCACATCATTGTCGTTGTCGGTGGCAATGAGACCCAGGCCATCGTTGACGGGTTGCACGCCTGGCGGCACCACAAATTCTACCCGATAAGCGCCTGGCGTGACGTTCTCGAAGCGGTACGATCCAATATCACCGCTTGCTGCCGACGTCGTCGTGGCCACAACGGCGTCGGTCACCGCGTTGCGCAGGCGGATCGTCACGCCGGGGAAGCCGATGTCCACTGCCGCCTGGTAGGTCTGATTGCCGTTCACATCGAGCCATACCCGGTCACCAACGGCGGCGGTGCGGTACAGGCCAAAGTTCTGATTCGATGCCGGCAATGTCGCGCCGCTGCGCGTTCCTGGCGTCGAAAGCAGATACCCCACCGGCCGGCTGGTGGCGCTTACCTGGTAGCTTCCAGGCGGCAACTGGCTGAACGTGAAGTTTGGTACGCCCGTACCACTCGAAGCTGCGGTAAACGTCAGTACCGGCGCCGTCGAGTTGATCGACGAGGTCACAGTCAACGTCAGTGTTACCCCCGGCAGGCCCACTTCGCCCGGTGTGTCAAATACACCATCGGCATCCGTATCCTCCCAGCTCGTGCCGGTCAGTGTCAGTGTACCGATGGCACCCGCGTCCACAAAACTGACCGTCTGGCCATAGGCCACATCAAATCGCGCTGTGAAGCCGGTTACCGCATCAGGATCGCTGTTGTCATCGGTTGTGATCGGCGACCCCTGGACCGTGAAGGCATAGCCCGCCGGGAGAACGAATCCGAGCCGGTAGCGCACTCCCGTGCCGTTCGGTGCCACGTCGCCGAACTGGTAGACGCCGCCATCAAGGGTCGTGATGGGCCCGGCTACGGTTGTCTGCCCGTTCGCTGGATTGTCATCATCATCGCTGTAGAGCGTGACCTGCACCCCCGCCAGCGGCGGCTCGCCCGCTTCGCGCAGGCCGTTACCGTTACTGTCGTACCACACATCGCCTCTCACCGTCCCATTGCGGAAGTAACCGAATGCGAACGGTCCCACCGTCTGGCCGCTCGCCGGGTTGGGCGTTACCTCCCGCGCGCCGGTGTTGCCCGGTGAAGCATTATACCCCGCTGGCGGCGTAACATTCAGCCAGTACGGCGTCGTGTTGTCAATCGGCGGCACAGTGAACGTGATCAGCCCGGTCGCGTCAATCGGCGTCACGCTCAACGGCGTCACCGTGCCACTGGTCGTTGTGATCGTCACCGTCGC
>Ga0272446_1000876_pt1 | contig 45855 bp, 32 predicted proteins | sample YNPCB0061_FD_194587 | JGI IMG/M metagenome (GOLD analysis project Ga0272446, IMG submission 194587) | Hot spring microbial mat communities from Yellowstone National Park, WY, United States - YNP-CB-006-1 | ecosystem: Environmental > Aquatic > Thermal springs > Hot (42-90C) > Sediment | place...
TCCCCTCTTACCAACTTCTCTATAATTGGCTTGTATTCCTCTAACTTCTCCTCATCGCCTATCAGTCCTTGCCAATAATGTATCGTTCCGGGGGCCATCTAAGTTTCCTATAAATCTCAAAAAAACCGCACATTGTACAATTTGGTTTTATTTTGTCAATTGAAAATGGTTAAAATTTTAACAATGCGGGCGAGCGGGTATGCTGAAGTTCCATGGTTAATCAAAATGAAGATAATGATGCGCTCTATTTTGCGTAGTATTTGCGCATTATAATCAAGACCTGTTTAAGCACGTCTTTTCTAGGTTCGGCATCAGGCTCAGGTTCTGCATGGCGATTAGTGATTGTTATTCCACCTGAAACTTGCAAAGTAGTGAGTCGATCGGGTTCGATAATGCCCATGTTGATATAACTTCCCGCCAAAATAAAAGGGGCGCGTCCCTCTTTAATCAATAAGTCTTGGCCAATGCTATAGTCTTGAACTGGATTGCTGCAATCAAATAAACGCTTAATCAACGTAGGCGCTATATCATAACTCGTTGTTGTGTATTCAATCGTACGGGGTGGTTCACCTGGCCAATGAATGATTAGCGGAACATGCGTTTGCGTTTCAGTATAGTTGCTGGTATGTCCCCAATAATTTTGTTTATTATCGTTAAATTCTTGGCCATGATCAGCCGTGAATATGACAATACTATTATTTAGATATCCCTGCTGCTCGATGATATCAAGGATTTTAGCAATTTGCCCATCATCAAAATTCACGGCATTCAAATAGCGGTTATAGTAAGGAATAGGATCATCGCTGTTGGTCATTGTGATACGGGTGCATTCTTTCAATGCTGGTTGATAAGGCGTCGCAAAATTCTGATCACGACAAAATCCATGAGGCGCATCATAAAAAAGGTACAAGAAAAAAGGCGATTTGTGGTTTTTATCGAGCAAAAAATCAATGGCTTTTTGGGTGATATCCCTATCTTTATCGCCAATATTGTCTTTTGGCGAACCATCAGATCCGATATTAGTTAACCCATTAAAAATAGTTTTATCGAACGGAGGAGTAGAAATGAGGCTAGACCAAAAAATATGGGTTGAATAACCATACTTAATCAATAAGTCGGTAAAAATAGCACGTACATTTTGCTTTAATGCGGCCGTCCAATAGTTACTGGGAATTGAATAAAATATCGAAAATAATCCAGGCTGAGTGGAATTACCACCGCTTATGTGATTTAAAAACTGCCAATTATTTTTAGCAAATCGCGCCACATTCGGCATATATCCCTTTTGCACACTGTCAAATCGCAACGAATCGACCATAATCAAAATAATATTATAAGGACGGGCGGGCTTTTTGCACTGCAACGGATGAAGCGGATAATTCATTTTATCGTTAGGGAAAAAAGGCTGGGCAAAATCAGCTTCACTAAAGCGCCTTAAGATATCATGCGCATCTTTGTTAGGAATGAAATAAGCAAACAGCTGATTAAAATGGGGGAGATTGAGAGTTTGCTGAGTAAAAAGATTGACATTATTAACTACTGATAAGACTAAAATGTAATAACAAAAAAAGAACCCGCCACACCAGCAGTAAGTGATTTTCTTACCAATTTTATAGCGCTCTGTTACAACGACTTTTTTCCATACCACCCAGGCAAGAAAAATTTCTAACAAACATACTAGAGAAATGACAGCAAGACTAAAAAATATCTCTTGTCGAGAGAGATCAAAAACTTCATTCCAACGACTGTGAAAAAGCATCGTTAAAATAGTCAAATTAAGATGAAATTTGAACATCATGTAAATACGACTATCAATAATTAATAGGGTTACACTTATGGTGGCGACGCACACGCTTAGTAACCAAATTAAACGCTTAGATGGCAAAAAATAAGCAATAAGCAACAGGATCCCAGCAGGAATAAATGCTAGCAGCATCATATAAGATAAATAGTTAATCAATGCAAAACTAACAATTAAAATTTTGCCAAGTATTCCTGTGAAGCTAACTACGTAGTTGGTGAACAAAGTTCTTGATAAGAAAGTGATTTTTAGGAACTCAAAACCCAATAACCAAAACAGGAAAGCATTGGTTAGGAAAAACCAGCCTATGAACCGAAAAATTTTTCCTTTAGTATCTTGATAGTTCATTCCATGAGTATAGTTTAATATCCAAATAAATAAGTTAACTGATGAATTCCATAAAGTCGAATTTTATTCTTAATTAGCGGGTAAGATCGGCAAATTTCTACGGACGCAAGCCTCGTATATTTAATAAACTCTCATTGCGGTACAAAAAATCAAAAACCACTTTTTGCATCTAAGATTAAATTCTTCAATTTATCCCGGCGTTGTTGCAAAATGCCTCACCTTCCTCCCCAGCACGAAGTGTGGGGAAAAAGCGGAACCCCCATAAAACCGGAGAGAAAATTGTCATTTTTATCTGCTTTATTTTTTGTCCTGCACAGACTAAAAATGGTTGAATTAATTTGCATAATAACGGCGCATGAGAGTCAATGCCTGCTTTATGCGATCCATTCTTGGTTTTGCATCCGGTGTAGGTTCAGCATGAGGATCAGTAATCGTCACATCTCCCGAAACTTGTAAAGTCGTAAGTCGATCATGCTCTACCACTCCCATGTTGATATAGCTTCCTGCTATCACAAAAGGTAAGCGTCCTTGTTCACGCAACAAATCCTGACCAATGCTATAATCTTGAGTTGGATTCTGGCAATTAAACAAATGGTTAACTAATGTTGGTACTATATCATAACTTGTTGTTAAATATTCAATTGTACGGGGAGATTGACCCGGCCAATGGATAAGCAGTGGTACCTGAATTTGTACTCGGGTAAAATTGCCAGCATGTCCCCAATAATTTTGTTTATTGTCGTTAAACTCTTGGCCATGATCTGCCGTAAAAATAACAATACTATTCTCCAAATAACCTTGTTGTTCAATAGTATTTAGTAGTTTAGCAACTTCCTCGTCATCAAAATTGACCGCATTAAGATAACGATTATAGAAAGGTTGAGGATCAACTTCATTGGTTAAATTAATACGGGAGCATTGGTTCGGTGCAGGTTGATAAGGAGCTGAAAAATTTTGCTCACGGCAAAAACCATGCGGTGCATCGTAGAAAAGGTATAGGAAAAAAGGTGATTTATGATTCTTATCCATCAGAAAATTAATTGCTTTTTGCGTTATATCCCTATCCTTATCGCCAATATTGTCTTTGTGCGACCCATTGATATCAAGATTGGCTAATCCGGTAAAAATCGTTTTATCGAAAGGAGGGTTATACAAAACGCTAGACCAAAAGACGTGGGTTGAGTACCCGTATTTAATCAATAATTCAGTCAGGATAGCGGGAACTTTTTGCTCTAAAGCAGCGGTCCAATAACTACTTGGTATGGAATAAAAAATCGAAAATAATCCTGGTTGCGTTGAATTACCGCCGCTTAAATGATTTTGAAATTGCCAACTTTTCTTAGCAAACCTCTCAACATTAGGCATATATCCTTTTTGCAGATTATCAAAACGAAGCGAATCGACCATGATCAAGATAATATTATAAGAATTAATCGGTTTATCACATCGCATTGGATGGAGAGGATAATTTAACTTGTCAGTAGAAAAAATAGGTTGAGCAAAATTACTTTCGCTAAAGCGGGTTAAAATCAATTTTGCATTTTTTGCAGGGATCAAAGTGCTAATTATTTGATTATATAGGGGTAAATTCGGGATTTGCTGGGTAAAAAGATTATTGTTATTTGTAATCGACAGTGTCAAAGTAAAATAACACACTAGAAAACAACCAGACCAAGCCAGCGAAATGGGTTTACCAATTTTAAGCCGCTCAGCTAGCACAATTTTTTTCCAAACTACCCAAGCAATAAAAATTTCAAATATAAAAACTGTAAAAATCAGTACAGCACAATAAGTTAATTCTTGTGCCGAAAAATCAAACACTTCGTTCCACTGGGTATGAAAAATCAATGACAATATCAAAAAATTAAGATGAAATTTAAACATCAAATAAATGCGAACATCCGCAATCAATAGCACGATACACACTGTGGCTAGGACAACGCTTAAAGACCAAACCAACTTCTTGTTGGGCAAAAAATAAGCTATTAGTAACAAGAATCCTGCTGGGATAAATGCGAGCAGCATCATGTAACTTAAATAATTAAGTATTGCAAAAAGAACGATGATCACTTTCCCTGTCATCGTACTGAAATCAGCTGCTGTGTTGGCAAATAACGTTTTAGACAGGAAAATCGCTTTCAAAAATTCAAAACCTAATAGCCAAAATAGAATTGTATTAGCAAGAAAGAACCAAACGATAAAACGAGTAAGCGCCTCTCTTTTATTCAAATTCATCTATAAGCCCATTTTTAACATTCTAAAAATAATAAGTGATCTTTCAAAATAAGCCAAAGCATTTATCCCGCCGCAAATGCTTCTCCGAAGTTAATACCAACTTAATAATTTTGGTTTAATATATATACATATTATATAAAATATAAACTCCATTAGGGGGAACTATGCATCCTCAAACTAAAAAGAAATTGATTGCTTTTTATCTAAAGCACAAATTTGGTGAAATCTATCAAGAGTCCTGGTTAGATAATATAGCAAACTATGGTTCCCTCGATGAGGCAATTGAGCGGATGGACGATTGGGGACCTAATTTTTTGAAAGTAGCTGAACTTGAACCAACACATCCGAATTTTAGCACTTTTGCTGCCATATTGGATGGCGCTCTCCAATTTTCAAACACTATCCCTCCTGTCTGCACGGGCTATGATGAAGAAAAATTAGATCAACGTATGGATTTGGCAGATGAATTGAAAGGTCTTCCCAACACGGATTACACGCGAAGGGTAGCTCAACATCTTCCAGCAAATCATGATGAAGAATTCGAATATTTAAAAGAAGAGGCGGTTAGAAAGTTATTATCTATTGCAAAACAGACAATGCCTCATCTCAAATTAGATACTTACAAAGATTTGAGAATCGCTATTGAGAATCACGAAAAATTATTAAGTAAGAATAAAGGAAATCAGCAGTTAATTTCCGAATTAAACCTATTAAACGATCTCAACAAAATAGCCCGATTAGAAATCTTTGAGATTCCTAAGCAAGACGGCTCCCCTGCTTATTTTTGTACTCTCCCCGAAAAGGCTGGCGGAGTAACAGAAAAAATATCCCTGATTGGTTTAGATGAAGTAAAACAAAAATTGAGAAACATTCAGCAAGAAGAGGAAATGGGTTTCTCAGAATATACTGATAACCGAAACAACTTTACCTTGTCTACGAAAGCAATTCTTAAACTACCTAAACATGAGAAAACCACTGAAGTCCAACGAGAAGCCATTGCATTGAATATTTCAAGAATATTAGGCTTTACCACGACAAACTCTAATATGGTCCAATTTCAAGGAAAAGCAGCATTGTTCGTCCCTTTCGATCAGATACAACTGCTCAGTGAATTTGCTAGAGGTACCGAAGAAACCGTCGTTCTCCCAAGTGGATTCTCGTTGGAAGCACTCAAAAAAATTGGTGACAAGTACCAGCATTACGCCAGCATTATACCTGTAGGAAATGAACTAAATAGCGATAAATTCATTGAAGACTTAGGCAAGATTGAAGCATTCAGTTACCTATGCAATGACCCTGATTTTATAGGAATGATGGCGGGGCAAAACAAAGGCATAAAAGACGGCCAATCGCTTTATGTGTTTGATCAGGTAACCATGGAGAAAGACAGGTTGGAAATCGACACTCGCTTTAGCCTGGTACCCGTCGGGTTCGGTAGACATACTCGGCATTATAAGGGAAGGAATAGAACGTTAGTGGACGATTCCTCTTTTGATAGCAAGGTAGAGAGCTTTGCTCATTTATTTGAAAGTCAACCCAAAATTAATTTCATGCTTGATGAGGTTATCTCTGCCCATCAAACTAAAATAAGACAAATTGAAAATGCAATTGCAGGCCTTAAATCACAAAGAGTAAAAGGCGAAGAACTCGAGACATTAAAAAAAGAATTGACCGAACTAAAAACGCTAGAAAAAGATGCCATTAAGATAAAAACAGCACTTAACCGACGATTAGACTCCACATTTAAAAACTTCCCCCCACTTAATGGCCATGCAATTACCCCAACTGTTTTTTTGGCTAACAAAAACCTCATAAAATCAAGTTTATTATTAGAAAAATTGGTTAATAATCCTGTTTTATTTTCCGATGATGGTAGACCTTACCGCAATCCATGGACCTATCGTAACACGAACAACATTTTATCGATTCGTGAAAATGCGGGAATGGTTAGCCTTACCTTTGCTAATTTTGATGCTGAGCAATTGATTTACATTTTAGGAAAAAATGGAGTCGATTTGCATAGTTGCAAAAAATCTAAGAATACCCTTCATATTCCTGCTACCGAATTAGCAAAACTTACCGAAACAAGCTTGTTTCCGGCTCTCCGTGCATTTAATCAAAAGGAAGATTATACCAATATCGAAGATTTGCGCCGAATTGCAAAAGGTTATCCTGAAGGTTTACAAGACCTCGCGATTTCCAGAATTGAACATTATAAATTCGAAGTCATGAGTAAAGTTGATCCTGTAGAGAAAGCTAAGGCAATGAAATCAGCGCTGGATGCCATTCAAAGCTATTGCGTTCAAGAAACCAATAAAGGATTTTTAAAACACGTTGAACTTAATCTGCAAATGGATATCCAAAAGCAATTAAGACAAATCATTCACGATTTTCACGCTGATGATGAACTTGAAGCCAAAGTAGCCGAAGCGTTTGATGCGGCGGTAAAATTAGATAGACTTGATGATTTTAACCGCGTGTTGATTACGTTCGCAATAAGTCCCGAAGGAAACAAGAAAAATTTGATGACTTATCTAAACAAGTGTATTGATCACGGCCTCAAGGCAACAAACTACAATCTTGCCAAACAGGAAAGTGAGCAAATGCAACAAGAATCCGTTGCCCCGCTTAAAATTAAAGCCAAAAAACCAATGGAAAGTCCATTAAAAATGCTCGACCTCATGGGAGCTAGCTCTTCAGGTGTGGGAGCGCATAAAAAAGAAGAACCCCATTTGGAATTTGACGAGCGACTTGATGAAGAAGACGCCAATCTTGATATTAAAGATTTGAATGACTTAACTCAAACACAACCTCCCGATACCCAAATAGACACCAAGCTTGATAACGATAAACCTACCGACGGAATTCCTATTCAGACAGCTTTTAAATAAATTTTAGCTGAGGGTTGAATGGCCAAGACCCTCAGCCTATCTCCCTATTTGAATTTTATTTGATGCAATTTGATCATAATTTGATTAAAATAATAGCTCTTCACCATCTCATTAGGGAAAATTATTGTGAACAATCTTCTGCTCGAGCTTCACTTAAAAAATTTTAGTGACGATCCAACTCAAGAAAATTTCACAAGAGTATTGTCAATCATTGGCGAATATTCTCTTACACAACTTTCCTTATATTGCCTAAATCCAACCATTAGAAGCCTTTTGGACTTACCGGCTTTTGCCCCCTTTTGGCAAAATAAATTAGACGCTTTCAGGATAAAAAGCTCACCCGAGTTTAGATTTAAAAAAGCAGAAAATTTAAGCGAGCTAGAAGTCACCCTCGGCTTTTTTAATTTTATGCAAGCAATGGAAAATCCAGATAAAAGGGAAAACTATTTGAATATTTCTTTATCATTTCGTTCTTTTCATGCGCTTAAAAAATCAGTAGCCACGCTTTGCGGATTGATAAAACAAAACCAATTTGACACCGCATTTGAAAAATTACCCCTATTGATAGAAAACGCCAAATGGCATGGTACCCCGGGTTATTTACTCATCGCTAACTTATACCTGCACTTTGCTACTTATCTAAGATCCGACGCGGTACGTGCTGAGGCAGCCATCAAATGTGTCTTTACTTATTTAGAAATGGCAAAGCGAGCGGAACCCCACTCGCAAAGCGCTATTCATAACGCTTACTATGGCAAGGGGCTTGTTGAAAGTAGCCAATTCAGATTAGCTACGATTGCGGAAATGCAGAAGGCTTGCCGCGGTTTATTATCGCGCTGGGTATCTGAAGAGATGCTCAGCAGCTCTACTAGTATTGCAGCAAGGCTCTATTCGCAAAATAAACCGCAACGAAGCACCTCTTCACAAACCGAATTTTCAGAATTTCACAAGGCGATTTTAGCTGACTCACCCGAGCTCATTCGTGCTCATTTTGATAAACTTCAACTTGAACAAAAAAATGGCTGGGGAGAAACACCTTTACTTTTTGCCGCACGGCACGGAAAAATAAATAGTGTTCGCTGCTTGTTATCATTAGGCGCAAACCCGCGGGCATCCGTATCCACCAAAGACAATATATTGTCCCCAACAATAGAAGACCAATCTTACGATGCATTACAAATTGCCTTATCTCTAGGAAATAAGGGGATCTGCCGAGTATTACTTGACCATACCGCTGGGGCAAACAGCCAAACTGATGGATTGCATGCGGAGCAAGATGACACGGATCAACAAGCAAGACTCGAACAGCTCTTTCTCACTCCTGACTGCAAATATTCCCTCGAAAAAATACGCGAACTGTTAGATTTAGGTGCCAGTCCGAATCTCCTTCTCCCTTCAGGGAAAACCGCTTTATCGCATATGCTGTTGGCTGGCAATATTGCTGGCGTGGAGTTATTGATGAATTACGGAGCCTCAGTGAATCAACCCGATGCGGGAGGAGAAACGGTTTTATTTTGTCTTCTTGAAACTAACCTAACAAAAAAGACTCGGGAATGCCTAGAGGTTTATTTTCGACGATTTGCCCATCTTGGAGCAAATATCAATGCCCAAAATACAAAGGGAGAAACCTTACTTATCAAAGCAGTGAAAAATGACGATATCGAGACGGTCCACTTTCTACTCCAGCAAAAAGGAATCGATATCAATCTTGTCGATGATTTTGGCCATGATGCTTCTTTTTATGCATCCAAAAATCCCTGGATTTTTGAACTTATTGCAGCAGCTCGTCAACGGAACTCAATGGACCATCAAACTTCAGCGGGTCCGAAGTATCAATCGGGTAAAGCTCCTTTTTTCTTCTCGAAAGAAATCTCTTCTACGACATCAGGACCAGGACAATCATCCCGCGAAGTACCGATTTTTGGTTAGCCTATCAAATAGTCGACCTTCGCACTGGACGAAAAACCACTGCCCCTTAAGAGCCCTTTAGCGTGCCGACTCGGCTCACTACCCATATCATCCCGAGTATAGCGAGGGGATGAGATGCCTGGTTAACTACCCATGTCATCCCGAGTATAGCGAGGGGATGAGATGCCTGGTTAGCTACCCATGTCATCCCGAGCATAGCGAGGGATCTCCCTGCAGTGGCACAATCTTTGAAAATAGATATAAATCACGTCTTGACCAGATAATGCTTCTTTACACGTAACCATTGTGTTTTCCTTGCCGAACTAACTTTTGTTTGATCCAGGTTTTGTTGAGCAGCTGCCTTTCTGGGCACCGCTATTATGCTTTGCATAACCGTATAATTTTACATGTTTTTCTAATTAATTAGATTAGGTGCTGATTGCCGGAGATCCCTCGCTATGCTCGGGATGACATGGGAATTAAAACCGGGCATGGGTACGCTAACATGCTCTTAAGGATAAGTGGTTTTTCGTCCTGCATTACGATAATTGACATCACTCTGGGTTAATCAGTAACCTTATCATGATGAATAATACGCACCGCAAAGGAGTTGCTAATGCGTTCCTACATGAAGATTTTTTTACCTATCGCCATTCTTTTATTAATTATTTTCAGCAAAGCAATTCAGGCTGATGAGGCTTCTTTTAACACACTTCAGCCTGGTAAACTCATCGTAGCGACTTATTTTACTAACCCTCCGTTTGAATTCCTCAAGCATGACAAGCAAGTGGGTTTTGAAGTTGATTTGATTAAAGAAATTGCTAAACGATTAAATTTACAACTTGAATTTAAAAATACACAGTGGGAAATAATCATCAATGATTTAAGAGCAAACCACTATGATCTTATCATGGGCGCAATTACTATCACCACCGAACGTGAAAAATTAATTTCCTTCTCCAACCCCTATATGACAACCACCTTGAGTCTTATTATCAATGCCCAAAAAAAACCTCAGGTCAAATCCCTAAATGATTTAAAAAACCTGATTGTCGGTGTTCAAGCAGCCACAACCGATTTTGATATTGCCAAACAAATGAAGGAAAAAGGGGCTATCCAAGGAATAAAAATTTACCCTTTTATTGATTTTAATTCAGCAATTTCTGATCTAGTCGCCGGAAAAATTGGTGCTGTCATGAAAGTCTTTCCAGTCGCTTATTATTATGTCCAGCAGCACCCTGAATTAAAAATTCTGGCTGCAATACCTAATGCTCCACAACCGTTGGGTTTTGGCATTAATAAAAAGAATACTGGATTGGTCTTTGCGGTTAATACCGCACAAGCTGCAATGAAAACCGACGGGACGTATAATAAAATCTATCAAAAATGGTTTGGTTAGAAGAAACACTCAGGTTGTGTCCGCCGGATCCAGAAATCGCTCTCGATCATTGGACCCGCAGACCTAAGTATAAGCAAATATAATGCCGCTAAGGCATAACAAACCGCTATTGCACTTCGCGGGATGCCTCTAACATCCAACGGGATTTTTCATGTTCTTCGAGTCTATCGGCAAGTAAATTTGCAGTACCCTCATCATTATTTTTTTGCGCAAAAACAAGCGCCTGATTTAAGTCTTTCACCAAAGTATCATGATCTTGTGCTAACTCAGTGACCATTTGGTTGGAATTAAGGCTTGAATCACCATCTTTAATGCGCTTTAAGCTTTCAAATTCCTTAAAAGTGGCTGGTACCTTATGCCCAATCGTGCGGATACGCTCAGCGATCAAATCAACGGCTTCAGCTAACTGATGATATTGTTCATCGAACAATTGGTGCAATCCCTTAAATTGCGGACCTCTGACATGCCAATGATAATTTTGTGTTTTCAAGTATAAGGCATAGGTATCCGCCATGATGATTGCCAATTTTTTTGCTACCTCGCTCATATTAAACTCCTTATTATTTCTATAATTAACAATAGCCAAAAATAATCTTATTGAAAAATCAATTATTTAAATTGATGTAATTGATTTGACCTATCGTACCTTAAAATTGAAACGGGCTAAACTTGGATTCATTCCTTTAATAATAGATAGACTGCAAACAAATTTCCCCCCTATTTTCAAAATTTTGTTAGAATCATTTTTTTATCTATCCGATGATGAGACGCTAATGGACCAACAGCTACTTACCCTTGATGCAGAGGATCTCTATTCGCTGAGTAAAGACTGCAAAAATCTTGCACTTGCCTCGTTAGAATCAGGAAAAGTCATTTATCTACCCTCTTGCTCTTTTCCTTTATTGCCCAGTGAAAAGAATAAGATTTTTTCAGATACACTTCTTGATGGTAAGCATAAAAATGTCAGCTTTGATTACCGTACCAAGCGATTAGGTGGTTTTCATTTAAAAAATGATAATGGCAACTTAGCCGATCTACTAACAATTTTCATGTCTCGCTATGCTGAATTTGCTAAGCAACTTGTAGATTTGGTCTTGCCGCATTATCAAGATAGTTTACATTGGGGTAGAACCAGTTATCGACCTGCAGAAATAAAAGGACGGTCAAGCTCAAAGCGGAAAGATGATACTCGTCTACATGTCGACTCTTTCCCGGCCACGCCTGTGAATGGAAAACGAATATTACGTGTTTTTTCTAATATCAACCCTTTTAATGAACCTAGAATTTGGCATTTAGGCGAACCTTTTCCCCAGGTGCTTAAACGTTTCGCAGCGGATATCCCAAACTATAGCCGTACTCGAGCAAAGTTGTTGCATATGATTAAAGCAACAAAAACATTGCGTTCCGCCTATGACCATTATCAGCTTAACTTACATGACAACATGAAGCTTTGTGATGAATATCAACAAACAGTGAGAAAGCAACGAATTGATTTTCCAGCACAAAGCACATGGATCGTGTTCACTGATCAGGTATCCCACGCGGCGTTGGGTGGACAATTTTTGCTAGAACAAACCTTTTATTTGCCAACCGAAGCCATGGCTAACCCAGAGTTGTCCCCTCTTAAGCAGTGGGAACAAGAGAAAGCTATGGCTTGTGTTTGAACCTGAAGTGGATTAATGAATACTAAAGGTAAGATTCTCTGTGCTTGAGAAGTTGCGGATTAATTTGCTCCTACAGCGCCTTCTTGCGATGGGATCTATTAAAGGGTTAATTCCCTTTAATAGAGGATGCATTAAGTGATTTATCGCTTGAATTCAGTTTTTTTATTCATTTAGGGTATCCAACAATCCTTTTTCTAACTGATTCATCGTATTCTGATAACCAAATTCAGCAATTTTCTCTAAGCATTTAAAGTCAAATAACCCTACTCGTTTGATATTGTGATCGATACAATAATCAGCGCTGTTTGCCATTTGCTGCTGGTGGAACTGGCTACTTATTAGAAGAGACTTCATAAATATGAAATTTAAATTTGGCATATCGATTTTCTTAGCAAAGGGATTCAATTTGTTGATAAGTAATCGTGACCCTTTAATGCTGCCATCGGAGGACTCATACCTATGAATGCTACTGGTTTGTACAATCTGTGATGCAATGATTTTTCCACCATTGTTGATTAATTCCATTTGGTCTACAGGAAGGTTGTTCATCACACAACCATCCACCAAAATTTCCCCTTCTTCATTGATCAAAGGAGGAAAAATTGCAGGTATTGAGAAACTCGCTCTCACTGCACTCCATATTAATCCAGTATTGAATACTTTAAGATTCATGCGGGATAAATTGCACGCCACACAAAAATAGCGGCAACGTAAATTTTCAATATAGGAATTCTCGCCGAATACCTCCCTGAATCCATCGGTAATATTCTTTCCAGTAAAAATTGAAATAAAAGGGATAGTGTATTTATTAACTTTATAGTTTAAACAAAACTGTTTCATTACCTGCAGCATATCTTCATAATTTAAGTGTCTTGCGTATGCAGCAGCGATTACACTTCCCATGCTTGTTCCACCTATCATGTCGATGGATATTTTTTTCTCTTGCAATGCCTTGATTGTTCCTATATGAGCCAAACCACGGGCCCCACCACCGCTTAATACTAAGCAAGTACTTTTTCCGATAATACACCTTGCCAAACGACTATATTCATCTTTCTCATCAATTAATGTGTAGTAACCATTTAAATCCCTTCTTGAAATAAAATTCTGTACCTCTGTGGTAATAATCGTGTTTGGAAGCTTCACTAAAACGAACTCTTTGCGATGGATATATTTTTTTTCTTTGAAAATGTACTGTTCAATTAAATTTGGGTGATAACTGCTATTTTCATTTGCTACAAAAATAAGATGATCAGTTTGGTTAATAAACCTGATTGATGTATCAGTTAATTCATTATCCAACACATTAATGATGTATTCGTATTTACTTTCATTTTCAAAAAAATCTTCCATGAACTGTTCGCTAGTAACAGATGATTGCTTATCATTTACATGCTCGATTAAAGTTTTTCCATGTTCAGAAAGTGATAAAAATAATTTCTCAGAAAAATTTCTAATTTCTTTAAAATCACCCGCAGGAACCAAGGCAATTGTTTTAATTTTACGCTTATATAATGTAAAAGTTGAGCGATAACAGGCCAATCTTTTTGCATTAATTTTTCCTATATTTGTAATGAAATTTAAAAAAAGACTGTTCGTTAAAACCTTTGTTCTCGATAATCTTATCAGGAGGCTATCTCGCATTGAAATTACATTAGCATTCCGAGGATTTTTAGTAAAAAAAGAGGCTTCTCCAACAACATCAATCGGAGAAATTTCCGCCAAATATATCTCTTGATTTTCTTGTTCCCTTGTAACCACTAAATATCCTTGTAAAAGAATATAAAGATTATCATCGAGCTCGTTCTGTCTAATAAGATATTCATTGCTTTGTAAAACGATGGCATCTCCAACCATGAGTATATTATTAATTTGGTCCTCACTAATACCTTCAAAAGCCGGTATTAAAGCGAGCTTTTTTAATACCTCGTCCCAATTTCTAAATCGTCTTTTAAGAACTTCGTCTGTAACTTGTTCAATGAACATAATTATGCCTAATCATAGACCCTAACTTTTAAAATTATAGGCCAGTGGACATTGAATGGATATTAAGCGGATGTGCTTTACCCTTCCCATCAATCAACCATTACCTTGACCGCAATACCTTGTTTGAGGAAATATTATGAGAAAAATGAGAATAAAATTGCATAATCCCTTGAAAAACAAGTGAGTTAACACGAACCAATAAAGCAACGCCCCTGAAGTAATTTACCGAGGTGGTGTGTAAAAAAATTCTGGGACATTGTCTAGCTAACCAATGACTTTTTGCTTTAATCCATAGATCCCTCTCTCGAAAACCAACCGAATTACCGATATGAAAGGTTGGGTTAAACCACTAAATCGGAGGTAACGTCTACTGCTTCTTTTTGCGTAACACAAGAGCGATAAAAAAATATTCCTGCAGCGGCCACCCCACATCCTATGCTTGCAACAAGCAAAGTACCTGAGAGTGCTTGGGAGCCTATCACAAACATAGTGACAAGAGCTGCTATACCCAATGCCAAAACACCTAAAGCAGCAGTTATACTGAGTGCATCCAACAAAAAGGAATAGTTGTTATGATCTAGCTTTTCATTAAATTCTATTGCTTTTTGCATACATTCATCAGCAATGGTTTGTATTTCTATTTCATATGCTTGTTTGTTTTCTCCACCCTTAGGCAAAGGAACGCACCTCATTAAAGCCTTAGCTTTGCGATAATAAAGATTGTGTTCCCCCTGAGACTGGTTAATAGAAACGAGCATTTCGCTGGGTAAGGATGGTGATAAAGAGAGCGTTCCTCTTCCCTGATAATTATTAAAAAAGCGGTATAACTGATTAGTTTCAGGTCTTTCAAGAATTCTATTAAGTTGTTTGTTCCATAATTTAACAATTTGCTCTTTTGAATAAGCTACTACATTTTTGCGTAGGTTTTCAGGTAATAATTTGACAATAGTCGCTCTTTTGCCTTCTTCCGAACTGTTAATGAAAATAGTTTTTAATTCTAGGCAACCCCAAAATGCATCCAAATTAATTGAGGTGAGGCTCTCAGGAAGATTGATTTGTTGCAGATTCGTGCACTCTAAAAATGCTGCACCACTAATCTTGCTGATACCCTCAGGAATATCAATTTGCCGCAGATTCCGACAGCCCCAAAATACCCCCCAATCAATCTTGCTAACACCCTCAGGAATATTGATTTGCCGCAGATTTTGACAGCCCCAAAAGGCTTCAATACCAATCGTAGTGACACTCTTAGGAATATTGACCTGCCGCAGATTTTGACAACCCCAAAATGCACCTCTACCAATCAAACGGACACCTTCAGGAATATTGATTTGTTCCAAATTCGTGCAGTGCAAAAATGCATCATAACCAATTGAAGTGACGCAAGGAGGGATAATAAAGGAGCCATCTTCGGTGAGATCGTTATTATTTACTTCAATTAAGGTAAGACCATCATCGCTCAATAACATTGTTTATAAATTCCTGTACCTATATATCTAAGACATTTTCACTTGTAAAATGACCCCATTTCCGCGAAGGACATCATCATACTATTTAAATTCCTTGCGCGGGAGAGCGGCGATTCAAAGTAAAATAAAAATTCTGCGCGTAATCTAAAATTGGGTAGTGTAAAAAAACTCTAGAATGTTGCCTAATAAAAAAATCGACTATCCTTAATCCTGATGGTTGAGCGAAGAGAAGCAAAACCCTCCTAATTTCGTATGAAACTTTATAATCGACAATTAAAAAGTTGGATTGAAATTTACACAGATGAATCACCACCCGATTCTTCTTTACAACTCGAGATACCTAGTAAAAAGCCTCATCTGCTTATTGCTTTGCCAGCAAAACTATACACTCACGATTATTTTGCCCATAATTTTTCTAACTTAGAGGATCTTGGCTATACCAAAATTAAAGAGGGTAAATTAATTATTTGCATCACTGGTCCTCTAAAAATTGTTAATGCGATCGAAAAAATTCGTCTGCAACGAAGCTATAGGGGCGAGGAAAACAGAAAGCAAATTGCTCACTTTAGCGAATTACAGCAAACCTTGGAATCAGTGATAAAAAAATCACTACCCCCTAAGAGCAAAAATATTGCGAACTATGAATCAACAGTTGATGAAAATTTAAGACAAATTGCATTATCACGAGCAATTCATAAAGCGCAAAAAGTCAAAAAACAAGAAAGCGGTAAAGAAGAAATTTTCAAAGAAATTCCTTCTGGCCGAAGAATTACAGAAATTGAAGCATTTAATGGATTGTGTTATCGCTTATTATTAAATAGTCAAACGCCGAAAGTGAGAAGTGTACACGATGAAAAAGGAAAGAGGATTGGTGTTTTTTCCCGGGTCATCAAAAACTTCAAATCGCTCCATGATTATTATCGGGAATACGGCTGCTCCCCCTCTCAGGATGAACTTATTCAATCTGGCATTGGCAGGATATTAGCAGCAGCCTATTGTGAAGAAGAGAATGATTTGCACGGCGGGAATATCGGCTTTGATCCAACCCTTCTTCGGTCCTACAAAATCGATCATGATGAAGCAACTTGGCCTTTCACCTCCAAATACCGAAATCTTAACCCCCATTTATCTGATTTTAAGGAAGGTAGAAGGGCTTATGGCATAAAACCCATCGATGCTTTTCCGATTACTCAAAGGGATATTACCAATTTTCCTTATTTAACTGACGCGAAACCAAGAAACTTTCCGGATAAAACTGATTCAGGACGCTTAGATTTGGCAGGCATAGACGAAAATGAAGATTTTATTCGCGATACATTTACAATTTTTCTTAAACGAACCCTTTTTAATGCCCAAATTTATCGCCATATTGCTGAAGCAACCATCGGTAGCGAAAAATTACGTCATGAGTTAGTCGCCCATAAAGCTGCACGCACGAATTTGCTTAAAGCCGAACTAATTAAAAACGAAAAATTTTCACGCTTTATCATAGGTAATCCTCAACTAAAATGGCAAATATTGGCTGAGATTAATGAATATAATCAAGATTACAAACTATCGAGTCCATTGCGCATTGATACCGAGGAAATTTCGAACAAATTTGACGAAGTTATACAGGCCAGTGAGTCATTTTTTTTTGCTAAATTTGATAAGGATATTTCCGAAATATTCTACAAACATTATCGGCCAGAAAATGACTATAAATCTCCCTATCTTTTCAATTCCGAAGAAAGAAAATTCAAAACAGTGGCAAGACTAAGCACCCAACTAAGGGTTAACCGACTTACTGCGGAAAGACTTTTTAATCAGGCACGTATGCGATGGCTTAAGAACCCAGATAATTCTTGGGCACTGGCGCAAGAGACCACAATCAACGAGACTTTGGATAATATTCTAAATAAGCTAATTAATCTCGATGGGAAACTTGGACTTTTAGGTGGGCAAAAACGTCGTTTACAGGATGGTAGGATTATTAAGATTGCCAATGGTGCAGCAGCTATTTTCGATCAAGTAATGAAGTATAAACAAGGAGAAACCCCCTGTATTCAAGAGACATTGAATTCAGTTATTCTTCAAGCAAACGCCTCAAATCAATTTAAAGGACACTCTTTTTTTAATAGGCGACAAAAAGAGACATCCGACTTTTATGAATACATCATGAAATTAAACCTTGCTGTTGCCAGCGAAACCGATGATAGTTACCCCCAAGTTACTTGCCTGCCCTCTTTTTCCTAATAAGCCCCCAAATGCAGATTCAAAAATTCTGTCTGTTTTTTATTAATTCCGAATAGGATATAATCCGTGCAACTAAAATTTATGCAATATGAACCAGAATACAATGACAGAAAAAACAAAACATGCGAAAACAGAAAGAATACCAAACCAGCCCTCTGCACCAATTGGAATAGCTCGTCAGGAATCTTCTAATCAAGAAGATGATCAAGAGGAGATCACCTCCACTACGGAAACTGAATCACTTCCACAATTAGGGCGAATCGTCGTTAATCAACAAGACGAATTTTTCATTGCTCTGGGAAAAAAGACTTCAGGGAATATCAACGAACGAAATCATGCTTTTATCATGGTAGGGGTAATGAAAGAAGGTAAACCCATTTTATTAGGAAGGTTAGGTAAAACAAACCGGGTTGACCCAGATATTCAGACTCTCATAAGGCTTGGGCAAGAAGTGAAAACACTCGGTAAAACCAATCTCACACGGCGCATTCAACTAAAAGGAAAAATCCTTAAAACAGAGATTAAAACATGTTTTAAAAATTGTTTTTTTGGCACTGAATCAGAGCTTGAAGAGGAATCCCTCCGTCTTTATGGCTCTATCAGTTACGCCGCTTATGCCATTACATTTGAACAATACAAACAATTTTTGCGAATTATCCCTTTCGTGCAAAAATCCCAAGAAATTAGTTGTTTTAAACCTGTTGACACACAAGCTGACAAAATCATTCTGGAAAAAAAAGGATTCCCGTATGCAGAAAACCTCAATGATGCAAATACCCAGGAACGAGATATTGTAGCAAGAGCCTGTTATCTTCATCCTAACAATACTTGTCGACATACAGCCATCGACCTCATTGAATACACGTTGGGGATTCCTCATTTAACTGACAATATCTCCAGACAGTTCTTTGTTAACCTTCCAGTATCAGCGGATTTTTCATGGGGAGTACCTGATAGATATTTTTATGTTTTCCCCCTACCGCCAGATGGCTATCCAGCAGACGAAACCAAAAAAGCCATATTGACTAAAATATTTCGACGCATGGAAAACCTTCTCAAAAAAGATCCCTACAGTGAGAATACCATTCAAAAATTTGAGGCATTAAAAAATCTTTATAACGAACAAGCAGGTATTCCCGATAATGATATTGAAAAAGCACTTGAAAGCATCAGAATATGGAAGAGCACTAATCATGATGTGATTTGCCAATTAAGGGCCCAAAGCTTCTTGGGAAAACTATTTGTGTCAACCTCATCAACTAAAGCCATGGCTGATGATATCGAAGATGCTTTAGAAAGGGATCTAGTATTATGAGAATAAGCCTACAAGCCAGCAACGGTTAGTCCAGTTATCAAGTTTATTCTCAATCAACTAGTTGCTGCGAACAACCCCAATACGTAGGCTTTTTAAACACAAGACTAAGAATAGCATTTTAGCGTTTCTTAGGTATATAATCGCCTTCCTATGCTTGTGCTGGAATTTAGGATATGTCATTAACTGAGCAACTAGTTCAATTTGGCTTTTCAATTAGCCTGTTAGCTAATGCCGCTCTTTTTATTCCGCAAATTATAACTTTATTAAAAACTAAAACAGCGAAAGGCGTATCGTTCATCACTTTTGCAGGCTTTAATGTTATCCAGCTTTTCACGATGCTGCATGGGTTACTCACCGAAGATTATTTACTCGCGGGTGGATATCTTTTAAGTATTATCACCTGTGGCACAGTTTCACTATTGATTATTTATTATCGGTATATGAAAAGGAATTTTAGGGAATAAATAAAAATGCACAACAAACCCTCACTGTTTGATATACCCTGCAATATCCTATTCCTCCTTCCTTATTCCGACAACGCAGCACTGGCTAACAAACATCAAAAAATAAATGACCTCTATTTAATTCGAGCAGTAGTTGATTTTGCGGTAAAAGCCCTAGAACTTTTTGTCGCTGGAAATTTACCTGCATTTGATCCGCAAGTAGGTGAAAATCTTTGCCAAATCAGGGCCTACAAAATTATTCATCTTAGCAAGAAATGGCTCTGCTCAGCGGCAACAACTGCTGAATTTATGCAAGAAATTGAGCATATTAAATCTTATAAACATCAAATTGAAAATGTGATCAATGACTGGGAGAATACCCTTAAACATGCAGCTACTTATAACTGTAATCTTGATGCTGTTGAAAAAACGAGTGAATTCCTCAGTCGACACCAACTCTTGTTTCCCCTGCAAAGAGAATACGCTTTTATCATTGCCTGTTGCTTTCTAACCCATTTTAGTATTCGTAAAGACCACATTCCGATTGCGGTAAACTTAGAACATATTGCGCGAGAATTTCATATCTCTAAATACCGAGCCAAGCGCCTTAGCCACCGATATCAACAACTTATTTGCGAATTAGGGTGTGATTTTATCCAAGAAATCGCGCAAGAGTTACCTGCCCAATTCGGTTATCCAGACATTTTACCTAAACTTTGTCAAATAGCAGACGAAGACAGAATGGTTTTACCTTGCTACACTGTGAGTGAAATCATTTTTTACCACAGTATCCAACAAAAAATACCGGTTTTATTAATTGTGAAGCGCTTAAACCAATCCTCAGCAACCACACCAGACGTTATTTATTTCTTACTTCTTGGTAAAGAAGAATCAACAGATTATGACCTGGTAAGCTGTAATTCCTATTTGGAGGAACATTGCCTGATCGTTGCAGGGGAAATGCTTTATGAAGAGGAATCGATTAAAAATTATATCAACCGCGTCTTAACAGAAAATCCGTTAAAAATAATTTTAGCTAATACAGCCAGTCATCCGCAGTATTCAGGAAAACGGTTGGAAGCATTAAGGGATGACCCTTTTTCATGGCTCCAGAATAATGCTTTGATAGCTCGGCATGCAAAAAACTTAACAAATCTGAGGCGTTTTGCTTTAGAGGCTGGTTGCTCAAAAGAAAATCAATCTATGTTTTTCTTAAAACACATTTATGTTAATAAACTAAAGGATGAGATAAAGCAATTGCACACTCAGTATCCTGGCGAGGCTTTTGAAGCTCATGCAATGCTGAATCCATAAAATAGACTTCTATCCAGGAGAATTTATGGCTTTGAATTACGATAGTCTTCTTAAGCAGTTTGATTTGTACAGGCAAATTATTGAGCGGATGCCCGTACATATCTATTGGAAAGATAATCAATTTCGCTACTTAGCTTGTAATGAACTGCAAGCCAGAAGCGCGGGACTTTCTTCGCCAGCAGAAATCGTCGGCAAAACTGACTTTGAGCTTTATCCGAAAAGGCAAGCCTATGAAATTAGAAAAAACGATATGGAAGTCATTGCTACAGGCTTACCTTGTATCTTTGAAGAAGAGGGTTTAGAACTTGGTAATATAAATTCTATCTATTTGACGCAGAAAATCCCCTTATTCAATAACGAAGGTGAAATCATTGGTTTGGCAGGAATTTCCATCAACATTACCGAAAGGAAGGCACAAGAAGAAAAAAACCGAATTGAAAAAGAAGAAGCTGAGCTTACTTTGGCCAGTATCCTCGACAATTTGCCAGGTCATGTCTACTGGAAAAATACAGATTCGGTCTATCAAGGTTGTAATTTTGCCCAAGCAAAATCAGCAGGCTTTTCTCACCCAAAATTGATGATAGGGAAAACTGACTATGAAATGCCTTGGAGTCATGATGCCCACTCGCTCAGGGAATCTGACTTAGCAGTAATGAATAGCCGGCAAACGTTGACCCGTGAAGAAGCATCTCAGCTTGCTAATTCCGACGAGGTGTCTATTTTCTTATCCAAGAAATCCCCTTTATTTAATAAAAATGGTGAAGTTGTTGGGATTTTAGGGATTTCTTTTGATATCACCGAACGCAAAAAGATAGAAGAAGCGCTGAGTAAATCGCAAATTGCTGCCGAGGCAGCCAATCAAGCCAAAACAGAATTTTTACGCAACATGGAGCATCAACTTAGAACACCGTTTAGCGGCATCTATAGTATGGTTGAGTTTTTGGCTGAGACAGAAGCTGATCTTGAGAGAAAAGAACAGCTTGAAATTACTTACCTTTCAGCCAAAGAATTTATAGAATTCCTTGACGATATATTAGATTTTACCCGTAATCCTTCAGAAAATTTACCCATACTTGCTAAGAAATTCGACCTAAAAAAAATCATCGAAAAGATTATTTGCATGGAAAGGGCAGCTGCAACCATTAAACAACTCGATCTAAATAGTGATTATCCAAACGATATACCCACTGTTTTTATTGGTGATCCACCCCGGATTCAACGCATCATCATGAACTTATTAAGCAACGCGATTAAATTTACGGATAAAGGCAGCATTCAAGTGAGTGTGAGGATGGGGAAACAAATTGACGAACGAAATTTTATACTGCAATTATTAGTTGCAGATACCGGTATCGGTATATCCCCAGATAAGCAAAATCTCATCTATGAAAAATTCTACCGCCTACATCCAGCGAATCAAAACAAATACAAAGGAGCAGGTTTAGGTTTGCATATTGTTAAGCAGCTTGTCGAAGAGTTGGAGGGAGAAATTGATGTTATCAGCAGCCCTGAAACAGGAACGACTTTCATCTGTACACTGCCTTTTAAACGACCTTTACTTGACGAGATAGTTGACTGACAGCTTATTGGATACTCAACACTGTCACCAGTTCTATCAGGGAGATTCTTCGCTATGCCCAGGACGACATAACCGTTACAATTCTTTTCAACTTAAAAATTGTCAAGTTCAGCCAACAATTGTATAAATAACGTTTTAGTACTGATGGAATTGATGTTAGATTAATCTTAATCCCAAAGGATAGCGTTAATTGAAAGGAAAATGAATGACTCATCCTATCCACGTGCTTGTAGTAGAAGATACTCTCATTGCCCAGATGGTTGCTAAAGCACAATTAGCAAAACTTGGCTGCCTTGTGGATATCGCATCAAATGGAAAAATTGCCTTGGAAAAAACAATGACCTTTTCTTATGATCTCATTTTAATGGACATCGGACTAGGCGAAGGGCCGGATGGTTTTGAAGTCGCTACTTTAATTAAAAAACAAAGCACTATCAATAAAAACACACCAATCATTGCTGTTACCGCGCATGGCGAACCTGATTATGCTAAAAAAGCGCTCGCTGTCGGGATAGAAAGATATTTTAACAAACCATTTACCCCGGCCAGTGCTAAGGCAATTCTTTATCATCTTGAAAACAAGTCACTAGAGGCATGTGAATAAGAGCGGTTGCTTATATCCGCTCCTATACCACGGCTCGGATATTTAACTTAAACCTTGCACCCGATTACCTGATTAGATTTGAATAAGAGCTGTCTATTTCCAACTGCGGGTTACCTACTCAGTTAGATTGGCTGCTTGCAGCACGTTCGCGAATGTACTTCAAAGCAAAATCCAAACGTGATAGTGTGCGTTGCTTGCCCAGTAAATTGAGCGTCATTGCTATAGCCGGCGACACGCTGCTGCCGGTTACAGCTACGCGAAGTGGTTGAGCAATTTTACTCATATTAACATCAAATTCAGCACTTACATCATTGATGCACTGCTGCAATGATTCACTATCCCAATGCTCAAGCTGATGCAGTAACTTATAGAGCGCTTCCAATGGTTCTAATACGACAGGGCGTAAGTGTTTTTTCACTGCATCGTTATCATATTCAATCGCATCCTCATAAAAATAACGGCTTCCATTACATATCTCAGCTAAAGTCTTATAACGCTCTGCTTGGATAGAAACCAATTCAGTCAAGGATGGGCCATTTCCTGTATCAATACCTTGACTTTGAAAATGCCATTGCAGAGCTTGGGCAACCGTCTCAGGCGGATCATTTTTTTGATAATGTTGGTTTAACCAATACAGTTTATCGTAATTAAAGCTTGATACCCCTCGGCTAACATTTCTCAGATCAAAATATTCAATCATTTCGTCAATGCTGAAAATTTCCTGGTCTTTGTAGGACCAGCCCAGGCGCACAAGATAATTCAATAAAGCATGAGGTAATACCCCTAATTCTTTAAATTGCAAAACGCTTACCGCACCATGCCTTTTGGATAGGCGTTTACCGTCATCACCCAGAATCATTGGTAAATGGGCAAAAACCGGTATGGGTGCATTAAGCGCATTGAATAAGTTAATTTGCCGGGGAGTATTATTAATATGGTCATCGCCACGGATTACATGGGTAATTTGCATATCCCAATCATCAATAACCACAGCAAAATTGTAAGTTGGATGGCCATCCGAGCGAATGAGTATCAAATCATCCAGCTCACTATTTTCAACATTGATATTACCGTAAACCACATCACTGAATGAAACAACGCCCGTCTGCGGATTTCTAAATCGTATGACATAAGGTTCATTACCCACGGGTAAATTCTTGTCACGGCAATGGCCGTCATAGCGGGGCTTCTGCTTCGCAGCAAGCTGTGATTCCCGCAAAGCATCCAAACGCTCTTTGCTGCACACGCAACGATAGGCCTTACCTTCATTAAGCAATTGTTCTGCGATTTTTTGATAGCGGGAATAACGTTCAGTTTGGTAATAAGGTCCTTCATCATGATCAAGGCCTAGCCATGCCATGCCATCAAGAATGGCTTGGACAGATTCCTGTGTGGAACGCTCTTGATCTGTGTCTTCAATGCGCAACACAAATTGACCTTTATGATGTTTTGCATATAACCAAGAAAATAAAGCAGTGCGTACACCGCCAACATGTAAAAAACCTGTAGGGCTTGGGGCAAACCGTGTTCTAACTACCATCAGGTGCTCCGTTGTAAGCAATAAGCAGAAATAGCATTTTGAAGTATCTTGAGTATATAATATCTAACTTTCTGAGCAACGCAAAATAAATGAATGCACCTTAATTCCTTACATCAATTAACAACAAATCTGCTAATCAGATAATTTTGCCATCACTATGAAAAGACTCGGCATCAAATACCAGCTGCGCATCACTACGTTAATACCAGTACTTTTGGTCGCCCTCCTCTTTGCCGTATTCTTTAATGGCCAATTTAATAAAGATTTAAATCAGCACATGTCACGTTTAGGGGAAGCATATATTCGCCAATTATTACCCGCTGCCCAATTCGCAATGTTGCGCAACGATAGTCGAACATTGCAAGGTTTAATCAATGCGTCAACAGTGAATCCCGAGGTCAAGGCCTTGGCCTTTTACAACGCCCAGGGACAATTGCTTGCGTATCGGGGGGGCAAACATTCCATTCATAAGCCTTTTAAACCACCGGAATTCACTGGTGATTATATTGAGAGCAAGCAAATCAAACCTTACACAATTAATTTCACTGCTCCTATCACCATTCCTAAGTTTAATCTTTATTCAACCACGCCCTTTAAAGCACTAACTAACCCTATTGCCTTGCAAGCCGATGATATTTTAGGTTGGCTTTCCCTTGATATTGACACGCAATCAATGCTTATCATGCAATATCGCATGTATATCGTGACCATTTTCATTATTTTGCTTGGCTTGCTAATGAGTTTAACCATCCATTATTTCTTATCCAAGCGAATCTACCTGCCTATTTCTCGTCTTAGACGCAGTATGAAACAAATCTTAAGTAATGAATTTGAAACGCACATTAATGTCTCAAGCCCAGGTGAATTAGGCATTATTGAGCGGGGTTGCGCCCATTTACAAAGACAGTACTTAAATATTGTTAATGATTTAAATCATCACATCGAAGTTGCAACCGCAGACTTGCAGCAAAGCTTAGAATTATTGGAAGAGAAAAATATTGAACTCTCATTAGAGAAGAAAAAAGCAGAGGAAAAAAGCAGGCAAAAATCAGAGTTTATTGCCAACATGAGTCATGAAATTCGCACCCCAATGAATGGGGTAATCGGATTTACTAACGTCTTACTCGAATCAAAATTAGATAGTCTGCAGCTTGATTACGTCAAAACAATTAAATCCTCTGCGCAAGATTTATTGGCCATCATTAACGATATTCTCGATTACTCTAAAATGGATGCCGGCAAATTGCATTTGGATTGTATACCCCTCGACATTCGTGCCTGCATCGATGAGGTATTAGCCCTCACTGCGCCTAATGCCCACAAAAAAGGAGTCGATTTAATCCCTTCAACGGCCGTAAATGTACCTAAAACAGTACTGGGCGATCCTTTGCGTATTAAACAGATTATTACCAATCTAGTCAGCAATGCCGTTAAGTTTACCGATCGAGGCTACGTGCTTATCCGTACTACGATTGAACAAGAGACGGAAAAGGATTATACGCTCTGTATCTCGGTTACCGACACTGGGATTGGCATTTCCGGTGAAGATCAAACCAAATTATTTAATGCATTTAACCAAGCAGACACAACAATCACCCGTCGCTACGGCGGGTCTGGCTTAGGCTTAGTCATCTGCAAAAAATTAGTTGAAACCATGCAGGGACGAATAACCCTAACAAGTGAAGTGAATAAAGGATCAACTTTTGCGGTACGAATCAAACTTGAAAAATTAGCTGCTTATGAAGTTGAAAAGCATCAAAGCCAGCGTTTCGATAATCTAAAAGCCCTTTGTTATGATGACAATCCCCTATATTTAGAGGCCCTGTGTAATGGATTAGGTTACTGGGGTATTGAAACTGTCCCTGTCAGTTCCTTTAATCAACTTGAAGCAGCCTTTGCTAAACACAGCGATTGCACGCTTGCCTTCATTAACGTGAATGAAGGTTGTGAAAAACAAATAGCTCAGACATTACGCAAACAGTCCATTTCTTGCGTGCTGATTTCTAAATGGCTTATCCATGATCCTCAAGCACTTGGCGCCCAGGCCTTCTTGTTCAAACCAATTAGTATTCAAAAACTGCATGAGACCATTGAATTTTTACTCAACCAAGCCTCGCAAACCCCTGCAACAGATCATGAACTAGACAACCTGCGGTCTCAACTTCGTATCGCCCATCCTGAATTGTTAATTGCAGAAGATAATCCAGTCAATCGCATGTTACTCAATTCGCTACTCAGCGAACACACAAATATTGAAACCGTGGATAATGGGGAGGAAGCAGTAAAAGCCTGTCAGAGTAAACGGTACAATGTCATTTTGCTTGATTTACAAATGCCCAAAATCAATGGACTCGATGCAGCACGCTTGATTCGCCAGGAATCCATGTTGAATAAGCAAACTCCAATTGTCGTCATCAGTGCAAATAGTTCGGATTTAAATAAAGAGCGGTTAGAAAAATCAGGTGTTGATCTCTGCTTGCAAAAGCCCATTGATGAAAAACAACTTCTTAACCATCTTTTGCTCTTTCTAAAAAAATCAAAACCAGCAGCCATTGATTGGCAGCTCTGCGTGCAAAAAGTTTCAGGAAATCAAGCTCTAGCTGAGGAATTTCTTGCTCGTTTCGTTGATGAATTACACAAAAATCGAGAAGAGTTCCTGCAATTATTACATGATAAAAACATCAAAGGATTGGAAAGTGCCGCCCATAAATTACATGGTGCTTGTTGTTTCTGTGGTGTACCCCATTTACAAACCCAAGTTATCCAGCTTGAAAAACTAGCTAAGCGCGCAAAAAATATCGAAGAATTAAAACCAGCGTTTACCGAACTTATTAAAAGTATTGATGAGGTTATTGATGAATTTAATGATCTCTATCAAACTAATTCCTCTGACTAACGAAGTGGTTCACGGAGATTTTATGTCAATTAAAAATGCAATTTATGCTCAATCCGGTGGAGTAACCGCTGTGATTAACGCTTCTGCTTGTGGCGTTATTCAAACAGCAAGATTACACCCAGAAAAAATAGGGAAAGTTTTTGCAGCGCAAAACGGTATCATTGGCGCTCTTAATGAGCAATTAATTGATACCTCGCTTGAATCTGACGCAGATATTGCCGCACTCATGCACACCCCCTCTGGCGCTTTTGGCTCATGCCGCTACAAATTAAAAGATGATGGTGCCGAATACGAGCGGTTGCTTGATGTTTTTAAAGCGCACAATATTGGCTATTTTTTCTACAACGGCGGAGGCGACTCACAAGATACCGCGCATAAGGTTTCCAAATTGAGCAGTAAAATGGGTTACCCCATTACCTGCATCGGAATTCCCAAAACGGTGGATAATGATTTACCCTTTACCGATAATTGCCCTGGTTTTGGATCTGTCGCCAAATATGTGGCCGTATCCACACTGGAAGCAGGATTTGATGTTGCATCAATGGCCGCCTCTTCAACAAAAGTGTTTATCCTTGAAGTGATGGGGCGCCATGCCGGTTGGATTGCTGCCGCAAGTGGTTTAGCAGGACATCGTGTAGAAGAACCGCCCCATATTATTTTATTCCCCGAAATTCCTTTCGAATCTCAACGCTTTCTCAATAAAGTTAAAGAATGCGTGAAAAATTACGGCTATTGCGTCGTTGTTGTTTCAGAAGGTATCCGTAATGAGGAGGGTAAATTTTTAAGCGAAGCTGGATTACGCGATGCTTTTGGGCATGCACAACTCGGTGGAGTAGCACCCGTGTTAGCCCAACTGGTTAAAGACGAGTTGGGATATAAATACCATTGGGCAGTCGCTGATTATTTACAACGTGCTGCCCGCCATATCGCCTCACAAGTCGATGTTGAACAAGCTTACGCCTTAGGCAAAGCAGCAGTTGAATTAGCGATCAGCGGCCATAATGCGATTATGCCTATTATTAAACGGGAACAGGATTCACCTTACCGCTGGTCAATAGGCCATGTTCCATTAGCTGATGTAGCTAACCAAGAGAGGGCGATGCCTCCAGAATTTATTGCCCCAGATGGCATGGGTATTACCGAATCTTGTCGACGTTATTTAGCCCCCTTGATTCAGGGAGAAGCTTATCCGCCTTATAAAGAAGGGGTACCCGTTTATGTCAGGCTGAAAAACAAGTTAGCCGAGCAGAAGTTATAAAAAGAATCACGCCGTATGAATTTACTTCATACGGCGTGTTTAGCAATCCTTGCAAAAAGGATCGACCTTCATTCAAACGCGGTATTAAAATTATTGATTTGGGCAACCGGACTGGTGATACAAGACAAGTGCATTATAAATGCCTTGATAATCTGCAAACGCGGTTTTATTTGCTTTAATATCATCAAAAACAGTATTTGTGCGCTTACAATCTCCTATGTCGGTGATATTTGTGTGATCGCCATTGGCTTTTTTGTAAGCCATAAAGCTCTTGCCACAATGAAGATGAGGGCGTTTTGACGATGCATTCCCTAAATACTCCATGTTTCCGCAAAATTCTTTCTTAAAGTCAACATTGACCAAGTTTATGTGGGCACTCGAAGCAATGGGAGCTAATGCAATTAAGCAAGCTGCCACAATAGAAATTTTTCTCATTTTGTTTCCTAAAAAGATTTTAAGATGAAAAAAATATCATGTTCTTACCACATTTCCAAGATTAGTGTTCAACGGGGGTGCCCAACCTCGCAGCGAATGGCCAAATTTGTCGCATCTGGTAAAAACATCTGCGTTCAAATACGGCCACTCGAGGAATCATTGGCTTGTGTAATCTGTTCGATGACGATTCAAATGATTGCTTTAGAATTTAACCATGTAAGACTCAAGCTTTTCTTGTTGTATTTTTTTAATCAGGTCTTTGCTTAATCCTGTAGCACCTGCCATTGTACCTAAATTAAAGTGCTGTACCCCATTCATCAAGGTTATTTCATTAATTCCGTCAGTTCGATTGAAACCTTCATAAATTTCCAAATCTTCATTACCAATGTTTAAGAAACTATGAAAATTTCCGACAGGAATGGAGATCAAATCACCCCGATGAATAAGCGAGTGATACACTTTCCCATCATTGTCCATCATCGTAAAGAAAGCGTCACCGCGTAATACAAATAAAAGGACATCACCTGAGGTGTACCAATGAGGGACGCGTAACACGTTTGGCTTCATGATCGTCCTTTGCAGAGCCATTCCATCAATGTGTGGATTAACTTTGGAATCCACTCGTGTGATCGATCCTAACTCTGATTGATAGAGCGGCTTTGTAGTCATAAAGTTATTCGACAAATCACTATACATATCACCTTTCTCAGGCGAAGCTGCTGGATCAAACGCACTTAATCGGTTAACCGTTGTCTTTTTAATACTGGCGATATCGCTTTCAGAAAGGCCAACAGCACGTGCCAGTATGGCATCAGGTAATGAGGCCCAAGCAGTTAGAAAATCCCTGTCAGCAGCGATAGGCGAATCATAAACGACAAGAAACTTCATCTTTTCCTGTCCCACATTTTCTAGCGAGTGCAGTTTGGCCTTAGGAATAATCCATGTCCCATTCTTCTCCACAGTGTATATCTTGGTGTTTCCAGCACCCTCCCAAATTGTCACCCGCATCTTCCCACTAAGGACCGTACCAATTTCTGTGGCATTAGCATGCCAATGTGGAACCCTCATGGCATCCGTAACCACCTCATAATAAAAAAGTAGGCCTGAATTATTAGAAAGTAGTTGATTTGCTGTTTCCGCAATTCTTACTCCTGCGCTATTCTTATCAACCTGCCCTTGCTTAAATAGGTTAATGCGATAAGGAAATTCTGCTGCTAAATTTGCTGATTCGTCCTGCAATAGTTTCTGAATTTTAGGATTAGCATTAACAACGGTGGTTTCAGGCCCTGATGAGGGAGTTGCGTCCGCTGCTTGGGCATGCGGAATCACAAACCCAACAAGAAAAGCAATCTTAATGGCTGCTGTTCGATATTTCCTTATCATCTTTAAATTCCTAATTTAGTTTAAGGGGAACACTGCATATAACCATTCTCTCAGAGTCACCTAAAAAATGGTAGATGGCTCATTTAGGTTAAGTAATGCTGCAAAAGAAGGCTACATTCTCTTGGTTATTTCGCTTACAACCAATAGTATCTGCGATGCTGGGACCTTCCGTTCTAAGACTCATTTAGCCTCGAGATGAGTGTCAGATGGAACTAACCAGCGGGTAAAATCCTCAGTACCGACCTCATCAGGCATTCTTAGCAGCGCATTGAAATCATGGTTTTTAAAGAAAGTTACTTCTTTAATAAACGAAAAATAATGCTCGATGCTTATCTCTTCGTTATGAAGACGCGCATCGGCAAATTCAATGACTTGTTCAGTTAATAAGAACGCTTGTTTCATCTGGGTTAAAAATTCCTTGATTGCAACTCTGTCTATGTTCAATTCACTTGTTGCGGCGGAATAAATTTCTTCTAAACCGTATTCCGCAGGAATGACTTTTAAGTTGTGCTTCAATTGAGTTAAAAGAGAGACAGTTCTATCTAGGTTTTCCACTTTAGATTGGTCTGTACGTCTAAACCACTTCTTCTCCTTTTTAATTGCGGTATTCAATAAATCCATTTTCTTCTCGATCTCCGCAATAAAAAAATCCACTACAAAATTTCTTAATATGCTGTTTAAGTTATCTACTTTAGATAACGCTTCTGCATCATGCCAACTTGCTGCCTGTTCAGCAGGTAAGGAGTAAAACTTTGGATCAAAACTCAATTCATTGGCATACAGGTAAGAAAAGTATAAATCTTTAAGCAAATGGGCTAAGGCTTGAGGTCCACTTGTTTGTGAAGTTGTGTCGACGCGGTAGTCGCCAGAGCCAAAAAAAGAAATGAACCGCCCTAATTTTGAATTACGATGTTTTGCGGTGAGATCAGGATCCTGATAAAGGGCTTGATAATTTTGCACAATCGCTTCACGGAATGCAGAGATAATGCTACCGTTAGCCACACTCGCGAGAAAATCGTTATTATAAGTACCATTGGCTTGATTAAATAAAAAACCATGCGGTGCATCTATATCGCCCAAAGGGAATTCTCCTGGATGCACATCTTGTGCATCAGCGTAAAAGCCCCCTCGTTGAAATAAAATTTCGACACGTAACATATCTGATGCTGCTGCATAATTTCGATATAAACCTTCAATTTCGTCATTAAAAAAATCCCTGGCAGGCATTTCCTGATACAGGGCATGTTCATGTTGAATAACTGGATGGGAGATAAGTGGTTTTCTGGCAATATCAGCAATAATAATTTGGTTTTCACTTGCCCATCGAACGAGCTCCATATAATCGTCATAACTTGAGAGAGAGGTTTCATCCCCAGGTAATGCTGATTGCCTTGGATCAAGAAAAAGTTCGGAATCAATCCAAATTCTTACGGTATAATCAGGATTTCTATTTTTCCAAGCCATGATATTCTCACGCGCTTGTTTATCGGGAACTTTGCCCAACCAGACAAAATGTAAGTCTTTCGGCAAAACAGCCATACGACCCTCTCACTTTTTAAGTATTATTCTAATAATAGATGATATGAACAATCAGATTTCTACATATCCAACAAGGAAATTAATTTTTGGAGTTAAACCATTTACCTAAGATACAATTTCTTGCGCGAGGACGTCGCGGGATAATTCGTGCGGATAGGTAGTTACTAAGGATCTAAGGACTCAAGATGGCAAAAAAATTTATTGACCTTTCCATTTACTTGGAAAATGAAGTGAAATCAGACCCTGCTGGTTATCAGCCTGAGATTGAATATTTGACCCATCAACAAACTGTAGGAGAGTTGATGCATTTTTTCCCAGGCCTGACTCCTGCAGATTTACCTGATAGTGAGGCATGGGCTTACGAAAGGGTTAATTTGATCACCCACAATGGAACCCATCTAGATGCCCCTTATCATTTCTCCACACTGATGGATAAAACTAAGCGTGCCATCACCGTTGATGAAATTCCCCTGGAATGGTGTTTTCAAGCTGGCGTAAAACTGGATTTCCGCCATTTTCCTGACGGTTATGTGGTCACTAAAAACGATGTTCAGGAAGAGCTTGGGCGCATTCAATATGAGTTGAAACCCTTAGACATCGTGTTAATCAATACCCGTGCTGGCTCACGGTATGGCCATGATGATTATATCCACGCAGGTTGCGGCATGGGCCGGGAAGCCACACTCTATTTACTTGAGCAAGGGGTAAAAATTACGGGAACTGACGGCTGGAGCTGGGATGCCCCCTTTTCCCATACCCGAGAAAAATACTTAGCCAATAAAGATGCCTCTTTGATTTGGGAAGGGCATAAAGCCAGCCGCGAAATCAGTTATTGCCATTTGGAAAAACTCCATAATTTAGAAACCCTGCCTCCACACGGGTTTATGGTTTGTTGTTTTCCTGTCAAAATTAAAAATGCCTCAGCAGGTTGGACTCGTGCCGTCGCCATTTTGCAGGATTAAGTGTTCAATGAAGTCAGACTCGATGGAATAGAAAATCGAGTCTCATCCCATTGAATGAAAATTCACTTCCCCTTTCCTTAATTTAAGGCTAAATTGTCTGCTCCCTGTTTCGATTTAAGGATGAATTGTGCAAAAAGACCAACAAAGATTGTTAATTCTTTCAAGCTTGGGCGGAACTTTAGAATTTTATGATTTCATTATTTTCGCCCTATTTGCCAGCTATATTTCTAACGCATTTTTCCCAGCAACGGACGAGCTTGTCAGCTTACTTATTACCTTTGCAACTTTCGCTATAGGTTATTTGGTGAGGCCGCTAGGAGGAATTATCTTCGGGCATTTTGGCGATAAAATTGGCCGCAAAACAACATTCACGGTCTCGATATTAATCATGGCACTTGCCACAATAGGCATAGGCGTTATACCCACTTACTCCACAATCGGGATAGCCGCCCCCCTTATTGTTATTAGTTTGCGAATTTTACAAGGCATTTCTATTGGCGGCGAAATTCCTGGTGCAATCACATACGTCACTGAATCGTTACCCCATCGTAAAGGCCTTGCCTGCGGGGTTATCTTCTGCGCCCTCCTTTTTGGGATTGTGTTAGGGTCAATCGTCCATGCAGCGATCTTAACATTTCTTCCTGCAGAACAAATGCAAGCTTACGGCTGGCGAATTCCGTTCATTGTCGGAGGAATTTTTGGATTGCTGAGTTATTTGCTGCGTAAAGAGTTGCACGAATCTTCCCAATTTTTAGCAATTGAAAAATCCGTTGAAAAATTTCCAATAGTCACCGTTTTTAAACAAGAATTAAGCTGTGTGATTGCAGGGGGACTCATTGTAGCGCTTTGTGCGGCTATTGTGACTGGGCTCTTCTTATTTAATCCGGCTTACTTCACCAAAGTTTTGCACTTACCAATGGATGCCTATATCTGGGAACGTACAGCCGCCATTGCTTTTGGCTCCATTTTGAGCATATTCTTCGGCCATTTAACTGACCTCTTCAATCTAAAAAAATTAGTCAGGCTCCTGACAATGCTGACTGCTTGTCTCGCATACCCTATCTTTACGATTTATGTGTATCATCCAAATCTCTACCCCCTTGCCTTTATTGCCAGCTCCTTATTACTTGGCCTGTCTGCGGGTATTATCCCACCTCTTCTTAGCGAATTATTTCCTACAAAAATCCGTTATAGTGGAATTGCTGTCAGTTATAATTTAGGCTTCGCTATTTTTGGAGGCTTGACTCCGTTTGTATCTTTATCCCTTATTTACTATACAGGTTGGGTCACTACCCCAGCGCTTTATTTAATCCTTGTTTCATTGCTGGCAATTCTTTCAGTAGCCTTTCTTAACCGAAGGCATCAACTATTTAATTCCGAAGAGAGTTGTCATCCCGCACGAAACGAGGGACTTCCCGGCTAGATTAGTGCGTTTGCTCCAACAACCACTTGAAATGCGCTAAATGTTGGGTCAACGACCCAACATTTAGACAAAAAGAAGGATGTGTTTTTTAAGCTTCTTTAGAATATAACGCAATTGCATTGCCTTCTGTATCCAAAACAATAGCCCTATGCCCATATGGCCCTATTTGTTCTTTTGCTTGAAGTACCTTTGCACCAAGCTTTTTTGCTTCCCCGATCGCCCTATCCAATTGGCCTTCGACATTGAGATAAACCAGTGGTCCATCCAAAGACGGCTTTCTATTGTTCATAACGACTAGACAACCTGAAACATTGTCCTCTGTATGGGGCAACAATCCAAATTCAAATCCATGTTCAGCAATCTTTTGTACGGGTTCACCTAAAATTGCTGTATAGAAATGGATTGCCCTATCCAAATCAACCACCGGGATGTCTGTCCAACAAAATGTATTTTTAGCACTCATGCTTTTTCTCATTGTCATTAATGTGTGAACGATTCTAGCATAGATAAATTATGATGGTTAAGGTCGCTAAACAATCTGGGACTAGCGGAAAATAAGTTGGAAAATTGCATCATTTGCCGCATCACCACCATTAATGACATTTCGATAAGCATTATAGAGATCAGCTTCAACAGAGGGAGCAAAAAAACTGGAAACGTTATGCATGAGATTTCCACCAGGCCGCCTACTTTTGCCTAACTCATGAAAATAACAAAGTACCATGGCGGTGAGAACCAGCGATAACTTTAATCCCGTTTTTACATCCATCACGTAAAGGGGTAAGAGAGCTAAATTCAGGAACAATAGTAGATTTACTGTCTTCTTGGCTTTTTCCTGATGGCGTGGATCACCTAGCATGATATCCTCCTTCTTTTTGGCAACAAAAATTAAAGCAATTAGCTAAGAATGACAAGTTTTTTTATATTCGGGTGATTAATTAGACATGCAACGTCATTAAACGTTTGCGACAATAAGAAATCATATATAATTCGTGGAAGCGATGTGAAAAAGTTGTTGGATGTATGATGAGTAAGCTAGGGCAAGTTTCTTCAAAGGATAATATAAGATCTTCTGATGAAGCAGAAAAAAAGCAGCTGGGAACTGATTTACCAAGCAGTGAAGAAGAACTCTTTCTTCTCGATCCTTACCCTTTGCTGGATATTGATGCAGGACTTGCTAACCTCGGTGATGCCTCAATTCTACATGAGCTGCTTAACATCATGACAAAACAAGAGTTGCCAACAGAATTAAGCGAAATTCAAGCAGCTTATACCGAGCTAGATTGGGATAAAATTGAAAAACTAGCTCATAAAATGAAAAGCGGAGCATTATATTGTGGCACGATCAGGCTTAAACTTGCTTGCCAATATTTGGAGCGTTATCGAAAAGCAGGCTACACTAAGCTATTAAACGAACTCTATTTCCAGTTAATTCGAGTAGCAAATGAGACTAAGCAATCGATTAATAACTGGATTTCGACCAATCTAGAGAGCCCTAATTAATATGAGAAAATTATACCCTAACCCAGCTCTGCTCTTCTTACTGCTCACATTATCCGCACCAAGTATTGCTGAAACAGTTCCTCAATCTGAATCTGATGCTGCGCGCATTTCCATGTTGGAAAGAGCTTTAGCCCCTAAAACGCCAACTGCAGTTGCCTCTTTATTTGCAGAGGCGAATAAAACTCGAAATGGTGCAGTGCAATTTATGCTATTTTCGGCTCCATTAAAAAATAAATATAAAGATTCTTGGCCTTATTGGGTTTCAGGAACTTCGAGCCCTTGGATTACCTCTTATCGTATTAAACAAATCGCTCACCATAAAAACAGCTGGCAATTCCAAATCACTTATCAATGGGCAACCTCTTCAGGGCCTTTTTACCCTGCATTAGTCCAAACCATTATTGTTGAACCGATTCCTAAAAACATAGACTCCTCGCAACACTTCTGGATAAGTGAATTTAAAGATAATGAAACTAAATTGTAGACGATAAATTTTTGAACAAGCCCTTAATTGGTTTATCTACCACTCAGGCAAACCATGGGGCCAGCGTAGCCAATTTGTTGTTGGGTAGGGATAAACTGCATCAACCGCATGTAAAGTATACGCATGGCGGGATTGGTTGGACTGATTTGCATTGCTTTTATGAGGCAAGCGGCCGTGCAAAATGATCATGCTGCCTTGCTTGACCTCTAGAGGGATGCACTGGTCTTCTTTCCATTTTGTCGTGCGGTATTCCTCAAAAAAGACTGTATCATCCTCACGAATCATGCGCTTTTCTAAAGGCGTTGACGCCGGGCTAGGAATCACTTGTAAGCATCCGTTATCCAAAGTCGCGTCTTCAAGCGCGAACCAAAACCCTAACACCTCATCATTGTGGGCATGAAGATAAGTACCGTCCTGATGACAATTGACTTCCGCTCCGATATTAGGTTGTTTAAAAATGTACATCGACTGCAATAAGCTTGGTTTTCGAAAACCAAGTTGCTGGCAGATTGCTTTAATCCGTAAGTCTCTTGAGTATTGGCGAAAAACTGGATCAAGTTCATGCAGAGCATGGCCTATTTTGTTTAAAGATTTTTCAATTGGCCGAATCATTTGCCCTTGTTCATCAAAAGCATCGGGCTCAAAAAAGAAGCGGATTTTATCACCTGAGTCCAAAAAATAAGCATTTTGCGCATGTTCATTGGATTTCGTGGAAAAAATAGTAATAGGAATTTCCTGATGATGATGGGCAATGATAGCGTGAATACGGTTTCTCAAGGTTTCGCAAATTGATTCAGGAAAAAAGCCGTTAATTACTAAGTAGCCATGGGTAAAAAAGAAATCGATCTCTGATGTAGATAACTCCATTTGTTATTCGCTCTTTCAAAAATAATTATCATAGTGAGCAAAACCTGTTTTGACAATGGTAGATTTGTCAAATTTTAATCAATAATAAGCGAACAACTCCTTACTCACCTTGACCACATCAAGTTGATGCGCATGGTAATCATATGATGCTGGCTGCAGTAAATTTTGGTGTAATAAATGATGATAGGACTTATATGCCTGTTTGAGTTTAATAAATTGCTCCCGAGTAAGGATCTTTTCGCTGTATAATTTTTGCAACAGACTGAGGGTATTGGTATAGCGTATTAAGCCCTGTCTTGGATTGGCCAACACTAGAAATTGCACTAAGAATTCAAGATCAAGCAAGCCGCCGGCAGCAAATTTCACTTGCTCGGCGTCAGAATGCCGACTAATTTTTGTTCTCATTGCTAACACTTCATCCCGAAGAACATTCCTATCTCTCGGCAAAAATAACACATCTGCTTTGAGCTGCTTGAAGAGGTGATGGATGCGTTTGTTGGCTACTAGGATTCGGGCACGCAGTAAAGCTTGATGCTCCCATGTCCAGGCTTGGGTACGCTGGTATTCAATGAACGCGTCAATATGGCTGACAAGTAAACCAGCTGCACCTGAGGGGCGCAAACGGGTATCAACAGAATATAAAATTCCTGCTTGCGACCGCGTTGTTAGCATATGCAAAATTTTTTGCGTCAACCGCGTGACTAATCCTTCTTCTTCATCAAGCGCTGCGTGGATAAAAACCAAATCAAGATCGGAATTATAATTCATTTCCCTACTACCTAACTTGCCGTAAGCGATGATGGCAAAGCGTGATTTAATCTGCATCATTTGTGGATATCGCCTTGTTAATTGCTGACAAGCGATGACCAAAACTTCTTCAACAATAACCTCGGCAACATCGGCTAAAAAGCGGCCAATACGCACCGCATCGTACTGCCCGTGCATCTCTGCACGCGCTGCACAAAGCCAATTATTCAATTTAAATTGACGTAAAATTTCGCCTTCTAATTCATTTTCTGTGCAATGCGCCAATTGATTTTTTAAGGTTTGTTCAAGCTGCTGACGCGAGGGCAATCGCCAATTTTCTTCCTGATCGAGAAGAATCTCGAGTAAAAAAGGCTGGCTTACAAGCAAAGAAGTAATAAAAGGGCTATGGGCAAACCAATGCAATAATTCTTTTAGGACTTGTGGATTTTCAGTTATCAAAGCCAAATAGGCACTGCGGCCAACGATATTTTCGAGCAAGTGCAAAACTTGCGATAAAACGGTATCTGTCTCAGCCACCTGAGTTAACTCAGTTAACAACAGCAACATAAAACGATCAAGACGCATTCGAGCAGCTTGCGATAAACGTCGGCATCGTGGTGAATGGCGAAAGGCATGCAGCATCTGATAACACCGCTCAGGTTCACGAAATCCAAGACTGGCTAATAAATTAATTGCCATGCTGTTTTCAACATGGCCTTGCCATAAGCTAGCTAATTGGTTAGCAATAAGCCGATTTTCGTCTTCATAAGGGTCGCCTTTGCGCAAAATGGAGCGGAAAAGGGTACTCACAATCCGTTGATATTGTTGCAGCCTTGTCAAAAGCACATTCCAATTTTCAAAACCCATCGCAAAAGCGATTTGTGTTTGCTTGATTTCATCTTTAGGCAAGGTATGCGTTTGCTGATCGTTTAAGCTTTGCAGCGCATTTTCCAATTTCCTTAAAAAAAGATAAGCTTGCTTTAAAGCCGCAGTGCGTGTGAGCAACCCCTCTTCTTTTATTGCATCAAGCGCTGTTATCAGATTTTGCTGTCTTAAATAAGGAAAACGACCACCTCGAATCAACTGAATGCTCTGGATAATGAATTCAATTTCGCGAATTCCTCCAAGCCCGCGCTTAATGTCATCGAGCATGGGGTTCAATTGCACTTCCCGCGCTATCATCGCTTTCATGCTGCGCAAGGATTCAATCACGCTGAAATCGACATAGCGGCGGTAGACAAAAGGAGTAATCAAGCGATGAAACCAATGGTTTTGATCTTTAGTATGCTCACCAATTAGACGCGCTTTGACCATCGCATAACGCTCCCAGTCCCGTCCTTGCTCTTGGTAATAGGTTTCCATGGCAGCTAAAGTGCAGACTAAAGCACCGCTATCGCCATTAGGGCGCAAACGTAAATCGACACGAAAAACAAAACCCTCTGCAGTCGGATTTTGCAAAAGCTGCATAAAATTCTGCACGACTTTACTGTAATATTGCTGGTTACTTACCTGGTCTTGCCCATTGGTATAACCGGCTGCTGAAAAAGCGAAAATTAGATCAACATCAGAAGAGTAATTGAGTTCTTGTCCGCCAAGTTTGCCCATTGCAAGCACATAAAGTTGCGTTGGTTTACCCATCTCATCGCAGGGTTGGCCATAGCGATTCGTTAGTTCTTGCTGACAAAATTGCAGTGAACGTAAAATAATCGCATCGGCACAGTCTGACCAAGCAGCCATTGTTTGTTCCGTATCCGCTAACCCAGCAAGCTCACGTAGCATCAAACGTAAAAAATGGCGATGACGAAAATACCGCAACTCACGGCCAAAATGAGGGCCTTGCTCAGGCAATTGGCTCAATAATCGTTGATAATCGTCATAGCCCAGAGGTTGCAAACCATCATCTTCCGCGAGTAACCTTTTTAAAATTTCAATGTGGCGACAAGCGTAATCGCTTACCAATAGTAAGGACTTCAGCGCGTGATTAAGCGGATGCACTAACTCAGAAAAATGTTTCCGATAAAAATGCAGTTTCGATTGTAACTGTTGTTGCATTGGATTATTTCTTAAAAGTAAAAGGCTCCCCTACGCTATCCTGAGTCAGCAGGGATCCCCTTATAATGGCACGATCTTTAACATGGATAAAATAGCCCCATTCGATTGAATGCATTAATCGAATCGTTTCCACAGGGAGATTACCAGAAAAAATGGATTGGGTGGAACTGACGCGGAGAGTTATAGTAAACAAGTAAATTAAGTCTCCGAGCTGCGGCCGTTAGGGAGTGGATAAACCGAAAGCACTTTTATCCACTCACACCCTAACGGTCATGGGTTCCGATTATCGAATTTCTAAAAATTTTTCTCAATTTTTAAAAAATCCATCTATATTTAAAGAAGTTATCTAACAAGGAGATATCTATGGGATATGTACAAGTTGATGCCTGTACTCGCGTTTTCGTACAGGATTGGGGATCTGGTAAACCTATTGTCTTTATTTCTGGCTGGCCTTTTGACCATCGTTGCTATGAATATCAATTCACACAAATACCTAAGCATGGTTATCGTTGCGTTGGGATTGATATGCGAGGCTATGGAAAATCAGATAAGCCCTGGGGCGATTATAATTACAATGTTTTTGCCGATGATATTCTGAAGGTTTTACGCCATCTCGACTTAGACAATGTCACCCTAGTAGGCCATTCCATGGGTGGTGCAATTGCCATTAACTACTGCGTCCGCCACCACAATGAGCGCGTTTCAGGCCTTGTACTCTTAGGCGCTGCCGCACCCATCTGGACACAACGTCCCGATTTCCCGCATGGTTTGACGATTGATCAATGCAATGAGTTACTTGAATTATGCTATTCTGACAGAGCTCAATTGTTGGAAAATTTCGGCAAGATTTTCTTCCACAAAGAAGACGCAGTAAGCCCTAAATTTGCTGATTGGATGCAAAACATGGGTATGGAAGCTTCTCCTTATGCCACTGCCGAATGCATTATCGCCCTTAGGGATACTGATCAACGTAAAAACTTAGAAAAAGTGAAAGTGCCTACAGCCATTTTCCACGCCCCTGGCGATAAAGTATGTCCTTTTGGCTTAGCTGAAGCAATGAACAAAGGCATTAAAAATTCGAAGATCATCCGCTTTGAAAACAGCGGGCATGGGCTGTTTTATGACGAGTGGAAAAAATGCAATGAAGAATTGATGAAATTTGTGGATGAGCTTCATAAATAAACAACCAAAATGGATGCTGTCAAACAGCATCCATTTTTAAACCATTTTTAAATTGGTTCCTTTATCAAGCGGTATATCTGGAATAACCGTTTTTGCTGATTCTTTTAGGAATTGTTTAAAATCAGTATCCGTCACTCGCCCCCCGAGTTTCTGAATGTCGCTAACTTTACTAATTAAATTATCAAGTTGCTTTTCACCTAAATTCATTAGCGGTTGGCGATTTCCCTTTATTCCAATTTTATTATTTCCCATCAACTCAAAGAGCTTATCAATTTTCTCAACTTTAGAAGGAGGGAACTTTGATGCATGATCGACAAGATAGTCAAGGGTTCGCTTGTCTAATGCCCCGTGTTTATTAAGTGTCGCCATCAGCGTTTCCACTTTTTGTAGATCAGCCTTGCCGAGCTGCATCAGGTTAGCCAGCCTGTCTGAGCCAATCATTTGCGTGAGTGGAATACCACTGTCATTCATTGCCTGGATGCAACGCCTAAGTGTTTGTGCGTGTTCTTTATCTTGAATTTTATCTGCATTTTTACGGATTACCTTAAAAGCATCTCCAGTCAACGATAATTTGTCTTCGGGCGTATTTGTTAAAACATCTTTGACTCGTACCAATTGTTTATCAGTTAAATCCATGACTGCCCGTCGATGGCCTTTGAGCTCGGTAATACCTGCCTCTTTCATTGCGCTGAAAACATCTACAACTCGTTGTGCTTTGGTTTTCGGTTCCCCGTCAACCTTAGTTTTCTGAGTCAGTTTACCATTGGCCACATTATCCACGACATAATCAAAGACATCCCCATCGAGTTCTTTTCCTAACGCCTGAAAGATATTATTAACCGTTTCTAGTTTATTTACTTCGGGATCTTGATATTTTGAGTCTTCCCCCATCTCTTTCATTTCGACTTCTTTTGTTTCTTTCTTGGTAGCCAATGCCATTAAACGGCCAAGCCTATCGTTAAGGATGCCAGGTGTAAGAGGAATTTTATTGGCATTCATAGCAGCAACACATTGGCCAAATTGTGTAATATCTTCAGGCTTCCAGCCTTGTAGCTTGCTGACATTTTTTCGAAGCGCTTTAAAATCATCTTTGCTCATCTCGACTTTTCTACCTTTGAATTCCCCGAGAACATCAGCAAGGATACGTAATTCTTCGTTGCTCATGTTCATCACAGGCTGTCTGTTGCCTTTTATGGGAATTTTAAGCTCATCCATAGCCTTAAATACTTTCAGTACCCTGTCCACTTTTTTCTCACCCTCAGGGTTTTCTGGGTCAACTGGAGCATTTAATTTATCCGCATGGTCTACGATATAATCAAAAGTGGCTTTATTCAGGTTTGAACCTTTAGCTAATTCAGTCATTGACCTGTTTACTGTATTCAATTCACCAGGGGTACGCGCTAAAAGTTTGGCAAGGCGATCTTCTTTAAACGGTAGAGTTTCGGTTAGTGGAATACGATTGGTACGCATTGCATTAATACATCCAGCAAAATCTTCGACTTTGTCCTTATCGAGATTATCTACATGCTTTCGTAGCGCTTTGAATTCTTCCTTGCCTAAAGGCTCTTTAATTTTCTCAGGTGGAGCTTTCAGTTTAGTTAGAAAATCCGTAAGTTTCTGAAGTTTTTCTATACCATTTTTCTCTTTTGCAAGCTCCATTAAAGGTTGCCTATGCCCTGCAATTTCAATCTTGGCGGTTCTCATTGCGTTGAATGCTTGAGCTATTTTTTCTGCTTTTTCTCCTGCCAAATCCGGGGCATTTTTTACAACATAATCAAAAGTACTATCATCCAAGGCACTCTTTTCTCCCTCTTTCCCTGCCAAGCTCTGTAAAATCTTAGCTACCCCAGCCAAATGATCAGGATTCTTTCCTACTTTCATTAAATCTTCAATCCTGTTGCCCATGACTTGATGTTGGACCGGAACGTTACCATTCATTGCCGCAATACATTTGGCAAGATCATTGACTGCATTTTCATCAAAGTCTTTTAAGCCTTTACGGAGCATCTTAAATGTATCATTGTTAAGAAGTAATTTCTGCTCGCCTTCCGCTCTTACTTTACCAGGATCAGCTGCCGCCAAAATAACCCCTAGTTTTTTTAAATCACCTTCCCCCATTTTCATCACAGGCTGCCTATTTCCCTTCAAATCGATTCCTGCTGCTGTCATGAGGCCAAACACATTGGCGATTTCGGTTGCTTTAGTGGTTGTTAAATCATTGGCATTCTTGACGAGGTATTCGAAGGTTTTTTCATTCAGGCTTTTACCAAGGCTGTTCACAATTGTGGCGAGCGCCTTAAGTTTAGTCCCCTGGCCTTGCGGATCCCCCAGTTTTAACAACTTAGCAAGATTGCCATCCTTTAATGGCACAGAGCTAGTCAGTGGAATTTTTTGTTGATCCATCGCTCTTAGACAGGTCATGAAGTCATTCACTTGCCCAGCAGCCAAATTGTGGATGTTGTCCCGTAAATCTTTAAAAGCCCCAGAATCCGCAGCAAAAGCAGCAATTTTGGGTGGCTTGTTTGATTCAGTTAAGACAGAGTGTAGGACACTTAAATCGCGACTTAATCCAGATTCACCAACGGCAGATTTAGGCATGGCCAATTTCATAATTGGCTGTCTATTTCCTGTTATGGGAATACCCAAATTCTTCATCTCATCAAAGACGGCAACGACTTGCCCAGCCCTCGTCTTTCTATCCGCTCCCTCACCGATTCCCATAGCCAAGCTTTCTGCATTGTCTACAATGTAATCAAAGGTCTTCTTATCCAAATTTTTGTCCTTCGCTAACCGGGTTAGCAGGGTATTTACTGCTGCTAATTCGTCAGGACTTAAGCTCATGAGACGGCTGGGGTTTTCTGCTCTTAAAAATGGGGTTAATGAAATATTGCTTGCTTGCATTGCTTTAAAGCATCCGCCTAAATCTCGAGCCCGCTCAGGAGTCCAATCTTTCTTCTCGGCTTTATCTTTTACCATCTTGTCGATTAGATTCTTACACGCACTCTTATCCAATAGGGGGGGCTCGCCTTCATTTCTTTTCAGCTCACCCAAGACTGCTGTTAAGGCTTCTAATACTCCAGGCTCTTTGATTTCCATTACAGGTTGGCGAAGCCCTTCAAGCTCCATTTTGGCGTCTTTCATCGCCTCAAAGACCCCGGCAATCTTGTCCGCTTTAGGTGCTAAGGTAGGACTATTCTTAAGAACATAATCAAAAGTTTTGTCATCCAGTCGATTACCAAGACTCTTCAAGATAGTGGCGATCCCCTTTAAGTCCGCTCCCTTACCCATCAATTCATTAAATCGGTTATGACCTGTTGCTGAAACTAAGGGAACTTTGCCATTCATCGCTTTGACACATTCACCAAAATGAGGTATTTGATCTAACTCCAACTTACCCACATTCTTACAAAGCCAATTAAATTGAGTTGACGATAATCGTTGTTTTGGTTTTAAAAAATCGAATTGCGGTAAAACACGGGAAAGTTTTACTAAATCTTTACCTTCCATGTTCATGACAGCTTGCCTGTTCCCAACGATGGGAATATTCGCGTTTTCCATTGCCGTAAAAGCACTGACAACCGCATCAGCTTTAGGCGTTTTAAATGATCCACCGTTTTCGGCAAGGACTACTTCTCCTTCAAAACGCTGAGGATTTTCGACAATAAAGTTGAATGTGCGTTCATCCAATGCTTTACGGGGAGGGGTCGTAAGGCCTTTTAAAACTGCTGAAACCCCCACTAACTGACCTTCATCAAGTTTGGCAATACGGGCTACATTATGCTCCTTCCAAAATCGTTTCATTGGAATGTTGGCATTCTGCATGGCCTGGATGCAGTTACCTAACGCACCGACTCTGTCTTCTGTGGAGCGGTCATTGAAACCACCAAGAATGTGGTCAAATGCTTTTTCATCAACAGGCTTGCCTTCTGGAATCTTCTCTAAAATAGTTTTTACTTGCCCCAATCCTTTTAGGCTCGTTGACAAAAATTTATCAATGTCGACCCCTTTTACTTTCTCTTTTAATAGCGGCAGCATTTCGGCTAATTGAGCCAATCGCTCAGGTTCTTTTGCTAACCCTAAGAGTTGCACTAAATTGCCGGGAGTGAGCTTGCCTGCTTTAGACAGTGCCTGCGCAATAGGAGCAATCTTGTCCGCATTTGTTTGAATTTGATCTAAATCAGCCTCTAGTTCTACGGTTTCACCACGAAGCTTGGTTAGGTATGGTTCTATTTTTTTAAGTGCCTTTAACTCACTCATCTTAACTTTTGGCATACGCATCTCCAAGAATTGCCCCACTTTGCGGGAATTGAAATGACAATTAACTGGTGATTAAAAAAAGCAAAGTGGTAATCAATTGAAATATTTGTGTAAATTATAGCAATTTTTGAAGGAT